>Ga0184632_10000837_pt1 | contig 12353 bp, 10 predicted proteins | sample PLM31_50_b1_FD_133153 | JGI IMG/M metagenome (GOLD analysis project Ga0184632, IMG submission 133153) | Groundwater sediment microbial communities from an aquifer in East River, Colorado, USA - PLM3-1_50_b1 | ecosystem: Environmental > Terrestrial > Soil > Riparian zone | place: USA: East... | reverse complement strand
TATTATACGCTGCTGGGCGAATATCAGGACAAGATAGTCGCCGCTTATGGCTTTCCCAAGGCCGACCCCCAAAAATAGAAGCACCGAAAAAGGGAGCGAAAATGATACTGGTCTTGCGCGCGGCCTCAATGAGCGGTCTCCCCTTCTACATAGCAGAGGAAAAAGGGTTCTTTGACAGAGAAAACGTCAAAGTCCGCTGTATACATTCGCACGACCCCAAGCGAAGGATAGTCCAATTATTGGTAGAGGGAGAAGTTGCTTTTTATACTTCGATAAGCGCCATCGTGGAAGCGGTTACCCAGGGCGTGAAAGTAAAAGCGCTGTGCGCCACGAGCACCTCTTATCCGGACAAGGACGACGCCTGGCCCGAAGGGTGTCTCGCCACAAGTCAAGCACTGATTGAGGAGAAGCCGGAGGTTATACAAAAGGTTGTCAACGCGGTCGTTACGGCCACTGAGTATGCCAGAAGCCATAAAGAGGAAGCCCTAGCGGTTGCGATGAACCATGTTGGCTATCTCGGAAAAGAAGCAGTTGAGGGGAATTATGAAGTGCTGCGTGAATGGTACTCCAACGATATTAGCGAGACTGCCATCGCTCACATTGTGGAAGTACTTGAGCTCAAAAATGAGCCCGTCAAACAGCTCCGGCTGGAGGATTTTGCCGACCTTTCATTCTTGATGCAAACGCGCCAAGGCTTACGACGATAAGAGTCATCCGTAGTTGCAAGTTTGCATCTACTTTAACCCATACACCGCCGCGACCCGGTCCATATAGCCGTTTTCATCGAGTTTGCGGATGAGACGCGCATCGATCAGGTCTTCGACTTTGACATTCGCCGCTTTGGGATTTTGCACGGCCATGAGCCGGCGAATATTGCGCATCGCTTCCAAGGACGGCATCGGTTTGCGATCGATGCTGGTGAGAAGATCCTGATAGCCTTCATCGGCGATGCTTGGATCGCTGATATGAAAACGAGTCATCATGGTTTTTGTGACGGTGCTTTTATTTTGCGGCGAGAGCGTGTACGCGAGACTATCGACCAGCGCCCTGAGAATCTTTTCCGCCACGTCGGCGCGCTTTTGCAAAAAGTCCTGACTGACGACAATCGCTTGATTGACCATCGGAATATTTGCCGGCGTTAGTTCGGCGATGAGGGAAAAGCCTTTGCCGCGCAGCCGCCGAACCAGCGCGCCATCGAGCACCGCCGCGTCGATCCGACCGGCTTCGAGGGACTGGCCAATCAGTACGGAATCGCCAATCACCAGCAAATTAATACCGTCCCGTTTGACATCGAGGCCGACGTGCTCCAATCCGAGAATCGTATGCATCCAGGTGCTGCCGCCGATGCTCTGAATGCCGAAGCGCTTGCCGCGCAGCTGCTCGGCGGTTTTAAAGTTCGGAGCGGCGACCATCGTGTGGGTAAGCTTGCTCGAGACGGACGAGAGAATCTTTAGATAAACACCTTGCGAAGCGGCGCCCAAAACCGCCGTTCCGCCCGTATAACCAACTTCAATATCGCCGGAGATCAGGCTTGCGACCAGAATAGGCGCGCCTTTGATGAGGACGATGCGCGAATCAATGCCATGCTTGGCAAACAAACCCTGTTCTTGCGCCACCAAGAGCGGAATGGTCCGCGGGCTCATGGCGGCCACACCGATGGTGATTCTGGTTTGCCCAATGGCTCGAGCGAGAGTGAAAAGATTCAACAACAAACCCAGCATGCCAGCGATGAAAGCCGTTTTGCGAATCATAAGCGTCCCCTTTTCGGAAATTTCACGGAATCGCGCATTGGAACATCACGGAATAATCCGATCACTACGGATGGCGGGCTTCAAACCCGCCCCTACAATTATATTTGCATGCTTCATGACTCCTTCGCCTTCGCTTAGGTTATCGCTTTGCGGTTCGACTCTCCTCTCTTCGTGCCCTGCGGAAAAAATACTTAGGAATTGTCAATATTCGCTCCGCGGACTTGGCTCCTTGGGCGGTGGCGATAACGATCTAAATGTCGAGCGGAAAAATTCGCTCCGTTCAGACCGTTTGAATTTTTTGAACGACTGGAACTTGCCGTTGCGTTACGAAACCTCGACGAAATAGGGGATCGCGCGGAGAGCCACGCTAAACGCAAGGACGCAGAGAGAAGCGAGGGCGAAGGGATAGAACCAGGGCACTTGCCTGCCCAGGCTTTTCACGAGAAAAGTTCCCTTCTCGGTTCTGTTGATATTCGCGTAGGCTTCCTCGAGCTGCTTCGCGTCGCGCACGTCAAAGTAATTTCCCCCCGTGGCTTCCACCGCCGCAATCAACCTCGGCGCGTCGCGCGCTTTTTCCACTTCCACGCCGATAAAATGGATCTTGAATTTATCGTCCTTCGCCCGCGCGATGGCCTGATAGACATCGCGGCCGGTGTTGTTCTCGCCGTCGGTGAGAACGATCATCACCCTTCCTTTGTCGGCTCCTTTGGCGTCCCGCCCTTGCTTGGTGGCGAGGTCGAGCGAAGTCAGAATTCCTTCGCCGATGGCCGTTTGGCCCTCGTTGGCGAGCATCTTGTTGTCGACCAGTTGGAGATAACGCTGAATGTAAGCGGAATCGAAGGTCATCGGCGCCACGACGTAGCCATTTTCAGAGAACACGACCACCGCCAACCGGTCGTCGTGGCGCCGCTCCGCGAAGGTGGCCATGGCTTCCTTGACGGCTCCCAGCCGGTCTTTCTCTTTTGTCCGAATGCCCAGCCGTTGCCGTTCCAACGCGCCCCTGAGGTCGATGGGCTCCTGCATACTGGAAGAGAGATCGACGACCATGATGATATCGAGACCCTTTTTAGCGATGAGACGTTGCGACGCTGGGAGCACCGGGTCCAGGAGCGCCACGACCAGCAATCCCAATGATAGAAGCTCCAGGAAACGCGGCAGATAAACCAGGCGGGAAGCCGGGCGAATTCGCGTCTTGAGATAGTGCAATAGAGGGTGGGTGAAGTAGCTCCGCGGCCTGCGCCAGCGCACCGCCAAGACTGACGCGACGAGCGGAATGAGAAACCACAGCAGGTCCAAACGGGCAAACTTCATGTCGTGGCCTTTACATGCGCAGCCTTTGAGTCAACTTGCCAAGCTCGCCTTGAACCTCGTCTCGCCAATCTCTTCCCAAATCGGCGCCCTGCCGTGTGTAAAGCACCCGCTCGCATCTCTCGAGCAGGGTCTTGACCGGCGCTCCCAAGCCGTCTTGCCCGTGGCTTTTTAAAGCACTGGCAACCTCATCTGGAGTCAGGCTTGAGACATCGATTTCCAGCGATTGACCGAGATACTCGCGCACAAACCGGGAGACTTCGGCATAGAACCGCAGCTGATCTTCGGCGGAATCCCGGCCCATCGATTGAGTAGCGCGCAGGAAATCCTGCAGCATTCGGGCCTTGGCCCGCCGGGTCAAGTGTCGTGTTTTGGGTTTCTCCGTGGACGAGGATGTCCAGAGGCGCCGGGTGAACTGCACGGCTAAAAAAATCATCCCCGCCAAGCCGAACGCCAGTGCGGTCATCCATCGCTCGGGGCCGGCCCGCGAGATTACTCTGCTGTCGCGAGGCCTAAGAGCGTCGGCGGTCAAAGTGGAACGGAGGCCAACTCGGGTTGCGGGCACGGGAAAAGATTCCGCGAGAGTATCTCCACCCTTCTCTGATCCCGCTTTGAGCGTAAAGTAATATAGGACGAAGGAAGGAATTCGAAGCTCGGCTTGCCCGCCCTCGTAGGTAGTGAGTAGAAGAATCACCTCGGTAACTTTTTTGTTGCCGCCGAACGCGCTATGGCGCACGGTAACGTCGCGCACCACGAATGGCGCCAGATTCAAGCTCTCCTTTTTCAAAGGTTCCAAAACAATTTCGACGTCAGGATCATGGATAGCCCTCACGGTGTAGCGGAACATGTCGCCAACCCAGACAGCAGTTTTATCCAAATGAGTCGAGACGGCGATTTTAGGCGCCGCCTTGGGCTTTTTCTCCACCGGCGCGGCGCCCAGCGTCGTTAAAGCGAGTAGCAACAATAAGAGGCGCGAGGCGCGAGGCGCGAGGCGTGTCTTTATCGTGGTTCGTGTTCGTGGTTCGTGTTCACCCGAGCACGAGCACGAGAAACGAGCACGATTTCCACGAGATGATTGAGCGTAACGAATCATATGACTTTTTTTCAGGCGCCTGCCGGTGATACGACGTTATTCATCGACGCCTCTTGCGAGCAAGAAAGAAACCGATCAGCGGGTCCAGATAGGGTTTTCCAGGATGAAGATACAAATGGTCTAAGCCCAGGCTGTAAAGCGCGCGCTCCAGCACGGCCCGTCGTTCCAGCATCATGGACCGGTAGAGATCCTTATTCTTCCTGGTCAGATTGACAACTATTCCAGCGCCCGATTCCGCGTCGCGCAGGCGCGCGAAGCCGCGCCCGCCGGGCAAGGCCTCCTCCCAGGTGTCCGCGACGATGAGGGGAATGAGATCGTGCTTGCGGGCGATATGCCTGAGCGCATGGCCATGCAAGGCCTCTTCCGCCTCAATGAAGTCCGAGATCAAAAAAATCAAGGCCGAGTTCCTGAGCTTGCCGAACAAATGCGCGAATGGGAGTGAAAAATTGGTCTTGACCGAGCTTGGTTTGACGTCCCACAGGGATTCCAAAATCTGCCAGATTTGTTTGGAGCCCGCCTTGAGCGGGATATCCAATTCGATTCTGTCGGTGAATCCCAGCAAGCCGACTTTCATATTGTCGCCGGTGGCGGAAAAAGCCAGGATCGCGGCGACCCGCACGAGCAGCTCCCGTTTCGATTGGTCCACGCTGGCAAATTCCATCGACCGTGACAGGTCCGCAATGATGATGGCGCTCAACTCCTTCTCTTCGAAGTCCTTCTTCACGAACGGGTAGCGCATGCGCGCGGTGGCATTCCAGTCGATCTGCCGGTAATCATCGCCTTGTTGGTAAGGCTTGTGCTGGTCGAATTCGAAGCCCCTACCGCGAAGCGGGCTGCGATAGTCTCCCACCCGGTGATCACGCACCGCCCGGCGCGTATAAATCTCGATGTAGCGCAACTCTTCCATCAGCGCTCTAGGGATCATATTTATTTTTCACCGCGAAGGCACGATTTTTCCGGTAACCTGAAATACTCGATGCGGGGATTGACTCGCGCCAAGGCGCAAAGCACGCCAAGTTCGGAAGGGAAAAATTGATAATCTTACAAACGATCTTCACCATTTTTCTCCGACCTTTGCGGCCTTGGCGTCTTTGCGCGAGATATTCCTAGTTTCGGTTGCGGCCCATGCGCGCTAGGCTCTTTGTGGTTAAATCTCTTGTTCTCTTTCTACGGGATCGCGACTTTTGCCAATAATTCCTCAACGATTTCGTCCGGCGAGATGTTTTCCGCCTCCGCGCGCACGGTGCGGATCAAGCGGTGGCGCAGGGCGTCCGGAGCGATGCGCTTGACATCGGCGGGAAGAACGAAATCCCGGCCCGCGAAGAAGGCGGTGGTGCGTGCCAGCGCGAGAAGATGCTGCGCCGCCCGCGGCGACGCGCCATGAAGAACCATTTCACTGATCACGGGCAGGCTCATCGCCATTCCGTTGCGCGTGGCGCGGACGATGCGAATGACATACTCTCTGATGGCATCACTGACGAAGGTTTCCCCGCCGATGCGCTTGCGCAAGCGGATCACGTCGGCGGGTGCCATGACGGCCCTTACGGTCAATTGGCTCAAGTTGCGCGCGAGCATCGCGGCCTCGTCCGCGTGGGTCGGATAGTCGACCTTCACTTTCAAGGAAAATCGGTCCACTTGAGCTTCGGGGAGAGCGTAGACGCCTTCTTGCTCAATGGGATTTTGCGTCGCCAAGACCCAAAAGGGTTCATCGAGAGGATAGGTCGTCTCGCCGATGGTGACTTGCCGTTCCTGCATCGCTTCCAAAAGCGCGCTCTGGGTTTTCTGCGTGGCGCGATTGATCTCGTCGGCCAAAATCAAGTTGGCGAAGATCGGTCCCTTTTCGGTGCGGAACGTGCCCAGGGCAATATCAAAAATTCGCGTGCCGATGATGTCGGCGGGAAGCAGGTCCGGCGTGAACTGAATGCGTTGAAACCTGGCGCTGATCGTGTTGGCAAGGGTCATCACCGTCAGGGTCTTGGCCAGCCCGGGCACTCCCTCCAGCAGCACATGGCCGTAGCCCGATTTCTCCTCCTCGTCGCGCTTGAATGAATAAGGTATCTCCGAGAACAAACCGATCAGCAGGCGTTGAATCAGCCATTCCTGGCCCACGATCACCTTGTTGATCTCTTGCGCCACCGCCTGGATGGCTTCGAATGCCTGCTCTCGACTCATGTTTTCGCGCGCGTCCATGACTACCAAGGAGTTATCCGAAAATCGCTGCTCTAATCGTCCATTCTGTCATTCTGAACGGAGCGCAGCGCAGTGAAGAATCTCGGCCGAGATCCTTCGCAAAGCTCAGGATGACAAAAAACACCGTATGACCATGCATTGGTAAATCTTACAACTCCAATCGGCTCTAACCTGAAATTAACAGCGTCAAAAAGAAGATGCCGGCCGCGGCCAGCAAGAAGCCATGATAAAAGTCCTGGTATTCGATGACTTTTCTGAAGCCGGTGATATCGCGCTCTTTGAGAACGATTTCAGAAAAAGTCTTATCCAGCTCGAAACCGCTGAGAGATCGGTAAAACTTCCCTCCAGTCTTGTCCGCGATCCAGTGCAGGGTTCGCTCATCGAAACGAGTGATGATCCTTTTACCCTGGTCGTCCTCGAGGTAAACGGGACGGCCGCGCTCGTACGCGATCGGTATCGGCGCGCCCTCCACGGAGCCAACGCCGACGGTATGGACCTTGACTCCTTGTTCTCTCACCGCCTCAACCGCCCCATCGAGCTCCGCGCTGTTGTCCTCGCCGTCGGAAAGCAGGATAAAGACCTTCTTGTTGCGCGCCGCTGCAGGGTACACTTCGGCTTCTTTGCGAATCACGGTAAGACCATTTCTGAGGCCGCGGCCGATATTGGTTCCGTGGCTCAAGGTGGTGTCTTCTTTCAGATAGTCGAGATAATAGAGAATATTGTTGGCGTCTTCAGTCAGGTAGGAGATGATCACGCTGCCGCCGGCAAACGACACCAGCCCGACGCGGTCGTGCGCAAGCTTGGCGCGTGAAAAAGCGCCGATCACCTCCAACGCGCGCGCTAGCCGCGACGGTTGAATATCAGTGGCTCTCATGGAGGGCGATGTATCGAGCAGAAAGACCACGTCCAGCACCCCGGGCTGGGGCACTTTTTGTTCTTGGACCAATTGCGGATGGGCGAGGGCGAGAATGAGGGCCGCCATCACTAGATTCAAAAGCAAGAATCTAATAACGTCCTTGCGCAACGAAGAAAAACGAGAGATCCGTTTGAGCGCCAGACCAACACCCAGAGTCCGCCGGCTTTGGTGCTTGCCGTGGAGAAAATAGAGCCAACAGGGCAGCAAGGCGACGAGCAAGAAGAACAGGTTGAGATAGCCGGGATGTAAGAACTTCATCGGGGACTTCGTGCCCTTCGCGTCCTTCGTGGGGTGTACTTCCCTCGCAACGAGTTCCTGTGGCAAGTTTTTACCACCAAGATCACGCAGGACTCGAAGATCAACTTAGAAAACATATCTCTTCACTGCCGTTTCCGCCACCAAAACGCGGGTTCAGCCGCGCTTTTCAGGCGCCATTTGCTGCTGCGAGGGATCCTGGGGGCGCATCTTGTCGATGATCGATTTGACCTTTTGCTCCTGCGCCTTACGATCACGGTCCGGTTGCGCCAGGATGTTGCGGACCAGTTCGTAATTGAACTTCAGGTCCCAGTCGTCCGGTTGCTGCGCAAGACCTCTTTGGTATTCTGACATAGCGGCCTTGAGCGCGTTGGTGGCGGTTTCCGGGTCTTGGCTTTCGATTGCCTGTCGAAAAAGGACGTTTCCCATCCAAAAACTATAATCGGCGCTCTCGACCAACGCGGGCGCATCGATGGGCAGCTGCTCAAGCTTGGCCAGGGCGTCGGCGATCTTGCGCTGGCCATAGAGTATGGCGACCTGGTTCAAGCTTGCTTGCTTGTGCCCCACCGCGAGAATCTGAGTCAGCCAGGGAAGCTCGTGCAGCGGGCGCTCGACGCGGGCATAGGTTTCCATGGCGCCAGCCAGATCGCCCTGGGAAACGGCCGTCTGGGCGCGATCCAATTCGAACATCACCCAGCCATAGGCGATCAACCCCGCCGAGATCACGAAAACGAGAACATATCCGGCCAATTTTGCGGAATTCATTCTAGCCATCCACGCATCGGTTCATCTTGACGTTAAATGCCTTCGTGAATCCTAAACCGAAAGTTCGAAACAATCCAACAACCCAAAATAGGATTGATGCGAAAAATCCAATTTCCAAAAAAGTTTATTGTAGTTTAGGGTATTCTAGTTGGTTTTTGAATTTGTTTCGAGCTTCGGATTTGGTGCTTGGAATTTGCTCGCTGAGATTCGGGCGCGCTCAGCACATCTTCCGTAGCGCTATTTTAGCCAAAAATTATTCACTTGCCGTGAACTCAGCGGCTCTCCGTGGAAAATTTACGCTGCAACCAACCGGAAAACCCATCCTCTAGCACGCTGACGTTGCGATACCCCTTGCCGCGCAATGCCAGGTAGGAATAGGATTCGTCAACGCCTCCCGGTGGGCAGGAGCAATAGAGAATCACCCGGCCGGACTTGGGGATTTCCTGGTAGCGCGTCTGCAATTCAGCCACTGGAATCGAACGAGCTCCCGGGAGACGCGATTTATGAAAATCGCTCGTCGGACGAAGGTCGACAAAGAAAATTTTCTCCCCTGCTTCGAGCATCCTCTTTACCCGCTCCGACGGAATCGTTTCAATGTATTCCTCGTCGTGTCCGCCGTTAGCGACGGCGGGAATAAGAAACAAAAGAAATAATATTGACAGATATGCCAACTCTACAACCACGCGCTGCATCGGGCTGCGTTGCAATACGCGATCGCCTGCCGCCTTTTGCCCGCCGGCGCTCATGGTTTTAAGGCGTCGTAAATCACCTTGCCGCCCACGAGGGTCATGACGCTCTGAATTTTTGCGATTTCATCGTCCGGCACGTTTAGATAATCTTTGTCCAGCACAACCATGTCGCCCCATTTGCCCGCTTCAAGCGATCCCAGAACTTGATCGCGCAGGACATATTGCGAGGCCCAGCGCGTCGCCATCAGAAGCGCGGTGCGCCGATCTATGGCGTGGCGGGCGCCCCACACCCTGTCGTTCTCGTCTTTGCGCGTAACCAGAGTGCCGAGCCCGAAAAAGGGCTTAATTCCCAGATCCGCGTCATCCTGCTCCCAGGTCACCCGGCCGCCGGCATCGAGAATCCCTTGGATGGGCAACACCCAACGGTGCGCGGCCTCCTCCCCATAGTCCCGCATTACGCGCTCGGCGCGCAGCAAGTACTTAGGCGCGCAGCTCCACATGATGTTGAGTTTCTTGGCGCGTTCAATCTGGTCGGGACGCGGGTTCATCGTGCAATGGTCGATAACATGGTTTTTGCCGCGAATTTGCTCCAGGGAAAGGCCCGCCTCCGCGCTTGCCTTTTCAATGATGTCCAGCATCACATCGGTAGCCTTGTCGCCCGCGCTATGCGTGCCGGCGATGCGAACGCCTGCCTTGACTGCGGCGTAAGCGGCGCGCCCGCGCACGTTGTCGATGGTAAGCCGGCAATCTTCCCGCGCTTTAACCTTGGCATCCGGCGATAGAGTCGTGCATACGCCGGGATAGGATGAATCCGTCGAGCCGGAAGAAATGCCGATGAGCCAGAATCGCTCCGTGCCATGACCGATGAGATTGCCGAACCGGTTCACAAAGCTTTCCGAGTAGATATTGTCGCGATAACCCGCTTCATTCGTGTAGGCAAGGCGGATCGGCATCATCCCTTTCTGGTCCATGTAATTGAAGGCGGATATCGCTTCCGATCCCAGAGACGAAGACCAGGTCGTGATCCCGGCGGCGCCCCACATCTCCAGCTCTTTGAGATAGACCGGCGCGAGATCTTCAGGCTTGGGCTTGGGAATAATTTCCTCGTAAAAGATCAGGCTCACGCCGGCGCCGATCCGACCGGTGAACTCTCCTTGATTATTTTTTGTCAGGTCAAGAACCTTGGGATCGTAGCGCTTGAACAGGTATTCCAGCGCCCTGCTATTGGCCATAGCCTTGGTATCGGTGACATGCACCATCAAAGGATGACTCGGCGCCACTTTATCCAAATCCGCCCTGGTCCGGTTGATAACGAAACTATCGGCAACATTGCGCGGACGAATGCGTGTGATAACCCACTCTCCGGGCTTTTTCGTCTTGACGGCCTCAGCGAGGCGCTCTAGCATTTCCTCTTCCGTGCGCCCTTCGATCTTGATCTCGAGTAAATTGGGATTCATCTGGGGCGCATGCCGGTCGAGGGCATATTCATGAAGGTGCGAATGAGTGTCGATCAAGCCGGGGATCACAGTTCTGCCTTGAAGGTTGATCCTGCGGGTGCTGGGACCAGCCAGCGAGAGAACATCGGCGTCGCGTCCCACCCGCAGAATTTTTCCATCGCGCACGGCGATAGCCTCCGCGATGCTGAATTGTTCGTCTACCGTGATGATCTTGCCGTTATGCAGCACTGTTTCGGCGTAGCGGACGACCTCCGCGGGTAGCGATTGAGCCTCCGCCGGCGTCGCCAGAGCGAGCGAACTCAAAATTAAGAGAATCCATTTCATGAAACGGTTTTTCCTCCCGAAAATTTTGTGCGTGATTGCCGTATACTATTCCCGGTTAGTCTTCGTCAACTGATCGAGTGCGGGTTACCGAACAAAATTATAAAGCAGCATCAGCCCAAAGCTGATCAACCGCAGCTTGATCCTGCGTCGTATTCCCGCCGAGCGCTCATTTCAAACGATTTGAACGGCTTGAACGTTTGGAACGTCTGGAACCGCCGATGTCGGTCTTCAGTGCACGTGATCATCCGGCGCCGGCGCCGAAGGTTTCTCCTGGTCGAGTCGATCGATCTCGCGCACGAGATTCTCTATTTTGTCCCAACCGGGGCCGTCTCGAGGAATCCAACGCGCCCGCACATAGCCCTGGCGATCGATGATGAACTCCATATGCGGTGGCACAGGCGGGTCCGGGAGCGTGCCCTGCTCGGAAAAGCTTCGGCGCAGCAGAGCATAGGCATCGAAAGCTTCGCGGCTGCCGTCGGCGACCAGCGACAGGGATTTGAAGGACCCATTCAGTTGCACGACTTGTTGTATCTCACTGGGGATTGCCAGGATTTTAACTTTCCTACTCAAAAGCTGCGGCGACACTGCTTCGAGCTCAGCCAAACGAGGGCGCGAGTCCGGCAACGAGAAAAGCACGAGCATGACGATCTCATTGCCGCGGTGATCCTTGAGAGAGCGGCTTTCGCCGTTCAGCGATCGATAGACGAAGTCCGGAGCCACTAGCCATGGGTCGGGCTCGACCAGAGTGCTCATTTGCCTAGCGCGCTCGGCCGAGGACAACGCGCGCAGAAAATTAATCATGTCCCAGCGTTCTTCTTCATCGAGGCTCTGCGCAAAACCAGGCATTGGACCAGGGGCGTTATCGACCTTCATGCCATGACTCAGCCACCAAAACAGGTCGCCCGCTGTGTGATCTGCGGCGTGTTTTGCCGTCAAGTCCACCGGCTTCGGTTTCAACCCTTTGCCGTTGGCGCCGTCGCCATAGCCGCCGACGCCATGGCAACCGGCGCACGTCTCCTGATAAATGCGCAAGCCATTGGACACGGAGATCGCATTGTAAGGAACCGAGGGCCGGAGATAAGTCGCCGGGTAGGCGTCGATGGACAGTGCGTTGTGGGCGATCCAGCCGCCATAACCGAAACTCGCCACTCCCGCGCCGAGCACCAGGTAACGATAACGGCGCCGCAACATAAGACAACCGATCATGCCGGCGAGTCCGGCGCCAGCCCACCATTTTGCCTGCGTAAACTGGGCGCGTATTTTCGCGCTGCTGCTGTTGAGGACATTCCAGTTCCAGCGAAACGCAAAGGGCCACTCGGGCTGGATGTGGCGCGCCGGCGGCGTGATGCTCATGAAACCCACGACCAACAAGATACATGCGCCGACGGCAGCCTCGATTTGGACCTGCCGCTTGAGGCGACTTAGAAGGCCTCTGGCTGGAGCGCCGGCTCCCTCGCTTCCCAGCGCCAGGATGCGCGGTTTAAATTTGAGCAGATTTGTCGCCGCGACTCCGAGCAACGGCAGAAGCAGCGCAAGTTTTACCAGCAGCAGTTTGCCATAAGTGGTTCCCACCAACGGCGGCAGCGCTCCTACCAGAGTCCACGC
>Ga0184632_10000835_pt1 | contig 12368 bp, 11 predicted proteins | sample PLM31_50_b1_FD_133153 | JGI IMG/M metagenome (GOLD analysis project Ga0184632, IMG submission 133153) | Groundwater sediment microbial communities from an aquifer in East River, Colorado, USA - PLM3-1_50_b1 | ecosystem: Environmental > Terrestrial > Soil > Riparian zone | place: USA: East... | reverse complement strand
GGGCATCTCATCCGATGCTGACGACCACGTCATCGCCGCGGCGCATCGTCGATTGGCGCGGCGGCACCACCCGGACATCGCGGGCGACGCTGCGACCGGACGGATGATGCGGATCAACGCCGCATTCGACGCGATCCGGACCGCTGAGCGACGTGCGGAGTACCACCGCGCTCGACGCCTGGTCGGGAGCCGCGACGGCACCGGCGCTGCCGGACATCCGCCGGGTCGTCCATCCGGCAGCGTGCTGGAGTTCGGCCGCCACGTCGGGTGGTCGCTCGGCGAGATCGCGCGAGTCGACGCAGGCTACCTGGTCTGGATCGCGGAGCGACCCGAAGGCGCGATGTACCGCCACGAGATCGACACGCTGCTGGGCAGATCGGGGATGCGCCGGCCCGTCGTTCGCCAGGAGGCCGTGGCGCCCTGGAAGCGCGGGTTCCGCCTCGGCTGAAGTCACGCGGCGGTCGGCGCCGGTCCTCGATCCCGCCGGCCAACCTGCGTCGACGTACCCGCGTACACTGCCCTAAAGCGCGGCTGTGGCGGGTCGCAAGCGCCGGGATTGGCGAGGGGGTTGCTGCTGCACGACATGTCGGATCGTCGAGACGGGGACGCCTATGCCGTCCTCGGTGTCCTGCCCGACGCCGACGACGAAGCCATCGCCATCGCGTATCGGACGCTCGCCCGTCGCCACCATCCCGACGTCGTCGGTGATTCCGGCACCCGCCGGATGATGCACATCAACGCCGCGTTCGAAGCGATCCGGACCGCCGAGCTCAGGGATCGCTACGAGCGTGCGCACCGACCGCCGCCCAAGCGTGACGGAACGGGCGGAGCGGGTGCGCCGCCCGGTCGACCTTCCGGCAGCGTCCTCGACTTCGGACGACATGTCGGCTGGTCCCTCGGCGAGATCGCAAGGATCGACCCGGGCTACCTCGTCTGGCTCGCCGAACGACATGAGGGCCTCCCATACCGCGAGGAGATCGACGCGCTGTTGCGCGGCATGGGCGTGCGGCGGCCGTCCGCCCGGGACGAAGCCACCGCGCCCTGGCGACGCGGCTACGGCTACCGCTGAGCGTTACAGCCGTCAGCGGACCGGGCGCCGTTGTCCGCTAGCGGCGCGCTCGCGCACGGCGCGAGGACTAAGCGACGTCCGCCGCGAAGTGATCGGCCATGCGCTCGAACCACGGATCACCCGTCATGACCGCGAGGTAACGGAGCTGCATGACATGAACGGGGTGATAGTCGGGATTTCGAACGTGGTGGGCGAGGCAGTAATCGCTGACCGCTCCGGGGTTGCGGAACGTCGATGCATAGGCACGGATCGTCGTGATGCCGCCTCGGAGCAAGGCGAGCACGTTCGCGTGCCGGGCGGAGGAGTACAGATCGCCGCGCTTCGTCATCTCGAAGTAGTCGTGGAGACCGAACAATGCGAACACGTGGCCGTTGAACGTGCGGTCCAGCTGCTGGGGATACTCGTCGATCCAGAGGTATTGACGCCCATCTACCCACGTGACCCATGGGGCCGATGCGCGTCGGAGTGTTCGCAGCGAGTTGTACGTGAGGTCAGCGAGGACACGGTACCGCCCCGCGGCAGTCGCCTCCCAGAGCCGAACGAAGAATGAGAGCGCAAAACCCTGAGCGTATCCGGAGTACCACGGTGGCCGGTTGCCAGGGAACCTGAAGCGGTACGGAAACCAGATCGCGTTGGGGGTGCGCACAGCGATCCGCTGCAGACCCGCCGCGATCCTCTTGGCCCGATCCAGGAACAGCGGGTCGCCAGTCCGCCGATACCTGCTCAGGTATTTGAGGCCGAGGCGTACGAGTCCCAACGGGTGATACCGCCGGTGTCCGCTGATGATGCGCATCGGGACGCCGTAGCTATCGTGGATCCGGCTCGGGGGCCACGCGGTGGTGACCGTGCCGTCCCTGAGCTCGAATCGCTCATTCAGCGTGAGCGTGCGAATCGTGAATGGGATCGTGCGCCACCGGACGGCAGTGCCAGCGGCCGAAAGCGCATCATCCCGATCCGAGGCTGGCGGAAGCACCGGTAGGCTGGTTGGGGGGTCGGCACCTGCAGAGATCGGGGTGATGTCGACCGGCACGAGATCGAGTCGATCGGTCGGAGCGAACGGGCGCGCGCTGGCCGCCGGCAGAGCGTCCCCCAGCATTGTCATCGCGACGAGGCTTGACGTCAGAACCGAGCGCTTCACCCGTGGATCCTCTCGCCAGAGCCTCATTTTCCTATGACGCGCTAGCCCCGGAACTCTTGCATTCGACGGCTCAGCCAGTCGCGTCGGCGACAGATACCCAAACCCCTCAGCCCGGCGGACCAGTCTCCCCGGTCAGGTCGACCAACGCTCCGTCGTGGACGAGCGAATACGCCGCCGCCAGATCAGGCCCGGGTTCGCGGTCTCCCTCGAGACGGTCGATCCGCCGACGGATCCGTCGATGCGCCTCGGCAACACCGGTTCCGGGCGGCACCGAAGCGCCACCGGCCGTGGCCATCGCCTCGGTGCGCAGGTCGAGCGCCTGGGCGCCGACGATGAGCTCGATACCGACGATCCGCTCGACCCCCTCGATGACCGTGCGGGCGTGGCGCGCCGCGATCGACCCCATCGAGACGTGGTCCTCCTGGTTCGCCGACGTCGGGATCGAGTCCGCGGATGCCGGATGGACGAGCACCTTGTGTTCCGACACGAGAGCGGCGGCCGTGTACTGGTAGATCATCATCCCCGAGTCGACACCTGACGACGCCGCGAGGAACGCGGGAAGACCGCCGTTCAGTCGTGGGTCGACGAGCAGCGCGGTCCGCCGCTCGCTGATCGAACCGAGTTCGGCGATCGCCAGCTTCGCGTAGTCGAGGGCGAGGGCGATCGGCTCGCCGTGGAAATTGCCGCCGCTGATCACCCGCCCGCCGCCGGTGGCCACCGTGTTCGTATCGGCGACGCCCCCGCGCGGGAACACCAGCGGGTTGTCGGTGGCCGCGTTCAGCTCGATGGCAAGGACTCGCCCGAGCTGGTCGAGTGCATCGCGGACGGCCCCGTGGACCTGCGGGACGCAACGCAGCGAGTACGGATCCTGGACCTTGTGCGCCGATCCGTGGTGCGAGCCCTGGAACCCGCTCCCGCGAAGCAGGTGCCGCAGCTCCGCCGCGACGGCGATCTGGCCGGGATGCGGTCGCGCCTGCTGGTACGCGGCCGAGAAGGCGACGTCCGTGCCGAGCAGGGCCTCGACAGACATCGCGGCCGCGACGCTCGCCGTGCGCACGAGGCGGTCCGCGTCGGCCAGGAAGAGCGCACCGATCGCGCCCATCATCTGGGTGCCGTTGAGCAGGGCGAGGCCTTCCTTCGCCTCGAGCGTCAGTGGCTCGAGGCCCGTTGCCCGCAGCGCCTCCGCGGCGGCGACCACGCGCCCGCCGTGCTCGACGTCGCCGCGGCCGATGATCGGCAACGCCAGATGCGCGAGCGGCGCAAGGTCGCCGGACGCGCCGAGGCTTCCCTGCTCGGGTACGACGGGATGGATCTCGGCGTCGAGGAACGCCAGCAACCGCTCGACGATGAGCGGCCGACAGCCGCTGTAGCCGAGGGCGAGCGTGTTCGCTCGCAGCAGCAGCATCGCCCGCACGACCTCGCGCGGAAAAGGCCGGCCGACGCCCGCTGCGTGGCTCATCAGGAGGTTCTCCTGGAGCCGCCCGGCCTGCGATGGATCGATGAATGTCGTCGCCAGGTCGCCGAACCCGGTCGTCACGCCGTAGACGACGGCTCCCTCGGCGACCAACGCGTCGATGACGTCGCGCGCTTCCTGCATCCTGGCCCGCGCTGCGTCATCGAGGCGGACCGGTGCATCGTGGCGAGCGACCGCCTCGACATCGGCGATCGTGAGGTCGCTGCCGGTGAGGACGACGTCAGCTGGCACGGTCCTGGCGCTCCGTCGGGACCTGTGGCGGGGTCACGGCCGGAGGATAGTCGGCTATCCTCGCTCCCGCCGACCACTTCCACCACCTGAGGTTCGTGTGCTCGCGTTCATCGACGACATCGTCATCCCGCTGCTCAACGGCCTCTATGGGGCGGTCGGCTACGCCGGCGTGATGGTCGCGATGGCGATCGAGTCGGCGATGGTGCCGCTCCCCTCCGAACTGATCCTCCCCTATGCCGGTTTTCTCGTCTCCGATCCCTCGCAGATCGAACCGCTCACCCGCGGGCCATGGTCGTTCTGGATCGTGGTCGTGGTAGCGACGGTCGGGAACACGCTTGGCTCCCTGGTCGCGTACACGATCGGCGCGTACGGCGGTCGGCCGTTCCTGGAACGATATGGCCGCTACCTGCTGATCCGGCCGCATGAGATCGAGCTCGCGGACCGGTTCTTCGATCGCTATGGCAACGCGACGGTGTTCATCGGACGGCTCCTGCCAGTCGTGCGGACGTTCATCAGCTTTCCGGCCGGTGTGACGCGGATGCCGCTCGTGCCGTTCATCACGTACTCGACGCTCGGGGCGTTCCCCTGGTCGATCCTCCTCGTCTACGCGGGGACCGTGCTCGGCGCGCACTGGGTCGATATCCGTCACGCCCTGCAGCCGTTCGACCTGGCGATTGCGGTCGCGGTGGTCGCCGGTGTCGTGGGATTCGTCTGGTGGCGGCTGGGCATGCCGGGGCGGCCGGGACGCTCGAAGGCGGAACGGCAGGCCGACTAGCGGCTTGCCGATCCGGCGCCGCCGACCGCTTCGTCGGGAGGTCGAACCGACCGGAAGTCGCGGTAGACCAACAGGTCGTAGAGGATCTTCAGCCCGCCTGCGAGGAAGAACGGGATCGCAGCCGTCGCGGCGCTCGCGACGAGCACGCTCGAGACGGACGGTGAGATCGAGGCCCCGATCGTCCGCGCGATGCCGGTAACGCCGGCCGCGGCCGACCGCTCGTCCGGCTGGACGACCGCCATGACGTACGACTGGCGAGTCGGCACGTCCATCTGGCTGAGGCTGAACCGCAGCAACAGCACGCCGACCGCCAGCGGCAACGTTGGCATCAGCGGCACGAGGATCAACAGGACGTTCGAGGGCAGGTGCGTGAAGACCATCGTCTCGATCAGGCCGATCCGTGCTGCGATCCGGGCCGCCGATAACGACGAGACCGCCGCGAGCAGGTTCGCCGCAAAGAAGATCGCCCCGAGCGCCGCCGGGCTCACCCCGAACTGCAGACTGAACCAGTACGCCATCAGGCTCTGCGGGATGAATCCACCGCCGAACGCGTCGATCGAGAACAGGGCCGACAGGCGCAGGACGACCGATCTCGACCGACCGAGCCCAAGGCTGCGGGCGACACCGGTGTCAGCCGGACTCGGCGCCGCCACCTCGATGCTCGACCCGAGTCGCGACGCCAGGGCCGCCATCAGGACGCCGATGATCGCGTAGCCGATGACGACCGCCCGGTAGGCATCGGCCGGGACGAACCCGGCGGACAGGAGCATCTCCCCGAGCAGCCCGGCACCGAGCGCGCCGGTCGCCGTGGCGACATACCCGACGAGGTTGTACCAGGCAAAGGTCGCTGTCCGGCGTCGACCGGGGACGACCTCGGTCAGGGCCGCCTGCTCGACGGCGAGGAACGGCCCGACCTCGTTGCCGGTCGGCGAGATGACCCCGACGATGCCCGCCACGATCAGCAACGGCAGCCAGTCTGTCGCGGCGAACACGGCACCGGCGACGACCACCAGCAGGCTTCCGACGACGAGGACCAGGCGACGACCGATGCGGTCGGCGTGGGTCGTGAGCCACAGCGAGACGACCGTGTCGCCGACGAGCGTCAAGGTGAGGACTGCGCCGATCGCGATGGGATCCAGCCCCGCGGCGTCGAGGTACAGGACCAGGACGATCGCCAGGAACCCGTACCCGAACATCCGCAGGGTCCGCAAGGCGAAGAGCGTCCGGCCGTCCGTGCCGAGGTCGCGGAGGCTTGCGATCAGCGAATCGTCCGGGCCGGCGTTCGTTGCGCTGGGGCGGTCCGACATGACGGGACGAGTCTATGGGCCGTTGTGGGTCGCGGGCTCTGCCACAATGGAACGGTCATGACGACGTCGCGGCACGACTCCGACCTGCCCGGCCACGAGGGCGCCGTGGCACATCATGCCCAGGACGACCATGACGAGGAGCACGGCCACGACGACCACGCCCATGGGGACGAGGAGTTCCTCGGCCCGATCGACACGGTCGCGTGGGGCGCCGGTGTCCTTGGGGTCGTGCTCGGCCTGGTCGTCGCGCTGGCCTTCGCCCTGTCGACAGCGCCGCTCCGCTAGCGCCGCTCCGCTAGCGCGACTTCGCGCTAGAACAACCCGACGACGTTTCCTTCCGCGTCGATGTCGATCTTCTCGCCGCCCGGCTTCGAGGGCAGGCCGGGCATCGTCCGCATCTCCCCGCACAGTGGCGTGATGAAGCCGGCGCCGGCGGAAAGTCGGATCTCGCGGATCGGCACCGTGAAACCTGACGGCGCCCCCTTGAGGTTCGCGTCGTGGCTGAGCGAATACTGGGTCTTGGCCATGCACACGGGCAGGTGCCCGAAGCCCATGGACTCGTAGAGCTTCAGTGACTTCTGGGCGGCCGGCGTCAGCTCGATGCCGTCGCCACCGTAGACCTCTTTGACGATCGTCAGGATCTTCTCGCCCAGCGGCGCCTCGTCCGGGTACAGCAATCGGAACGAGCGCGACGGGTCTTCCGTTGCGGCCCAGACCGCCTGCGCCAGGTCGGTCGCACCCGCGCCGCCGTTCGCGAAGTGCGTGGCGACGACCGCGTCGCGTGCGCCCGCCGCGATCGCGACCTCGCGGATCGCCTCGACCTCTGCAGGCGTATCGGTCGGGAACGAATTGATCGCCACGACCGCGGGGATCCCAAACGTCCGGACGATGCCGATGTGCGCCGCGAGGTTCGAGGCGCCGGTCCGGACGGCCTCGACGTTCTCCTCGAGCAGGGCCGGATCGAGCGGCTTGCCGGCGACGATCTTGCCGACGCCACCGTGCATCTTGAGGGCGCGGACCGTGGCGACCACCACGGCCGCATCCGGGGCGAGGCCCGATGCCCGGCACTTGATGTCGAAGAACTTCTCGGCGCCCATGTCGGCCCCGAACCCGGCCTCGGTACAGACGATGTCGTTGGTCACCAGCGCGAGACGGTCAGCGATGATCGAGTTATTGCCGTGCGCGATGTTGCCGAACGGCCCGCAATGGACGAAGGCCGGCCCGCCTTCGAGCGTCTGCAGCAGGTTCGGCTTGATCGCGTCCCGAAGCAGGACCGTCATCGAGCCGGCAACGCCGAGCTCCTCGGCGGTCACCGGCGAACCATCGACCCGGGTCGCCAGGACCATCCGCCCGAGCCGAGCCCGAAGATCGAACAGGTCCGTGGCCAGCGCGAGCACGGCCATGACCTCGGACGCGACAGTGATGACGAACTCGGTCTCGCGTGGGACACCGTCCTCGCGCCCGCCCAGGCCGATGACGACGTGGCGCAGCGCTCGGTCGCTGATGTCGACGACGCGCGGCCAGAGGATCCCGTGTGGGTCGATGCCGAGCGGGTTCTTGTGATGGAGGCTGTTGTCGAGAAAGGCGCCGGCAAGGTTGTGGGCCGCCCCGATCGCGTGGACGTCCCCGGTCAGGTGGAGGTTGAAGTCCTCCATCGGGATCACCTGGCTGTAGCCGCCGCCTGCGGCTCCGCCCTTGATCCCGAAGACCGGACCCAGCGAAGGCTGGCGGATGTTGACCGAAGCCTTCCTGCCGATCCGGTTGAGGCCCTGTGCGAGCCCGACGGTCGTCGTCGACTTGCCCTCGCCGAGCGGCGTCGGCGTGATCGCGGTGACGACGACGTACTTGCCCCGAGGGCGCTCCGACTCCAGCCGGGTGATCGCCTCTAGCGTCACCTTCGCCTTGGTCGGCCCGTAGAGCTCGAGCTCCTCGCTGCGAATCCCGAGCTCGGCCGCGACGTCGACGATTGGCCGCGGCGTCACGGCGCGGGCGATATCCAGGTCGGACGGGAAGGTCATCGAGTCGGGTCTCCTCGGGTCAGCCGGCCGCGACCTGGCGTTCCGCGGCGCGGATCAGGTGGGTGAGCAGGAGTGCGTTCGTGAGCGGGCCGATGCCACCGGGTACCGGCGTGATGGCCGACGCCACCCGACGCGCCGACTCGAAGTCCACGTCCCCGCGGATGTGCCCGTCGACCACGTTGATCCCGACGTCGACCACGACGGCGCCCGGCTTGAGCATGGCGCCGGTGACGAGGCCGGGATGGCCGGCGGCGACCACGACGATGTCGGAACGACGGATGTGCGCCGGCAGATCCTGGGTCCGGGAGTGGCTGACGGTCACGGTCGCGTCCTCTTTCACGAGGAGGAACGCCGCAGGCATCCCGACGACGGCCGAACGTCCGATGACCAGGGCGTCCTTCCCAGCGATCTCGATCCCCGAACGGCGCAGGATCTCGACGGCAGCGTGCGCGGTCGCCGGCAGGAAGCCGTCGTACCCGAGGCGGAGCAAGCCGGCATTCAGCGGATGGATGCCGTCGATGTCCTTCGCGGGGTCGATGGCATCGATCACCGTCCGCAGCCGGATGGTCGGTGGCAGCGGTAACTGGACGATCACGCCGTCGATCTGCGGGTCGGCGTTCAAGTCACGGATCGCGGCCACGACGGACGCCTCCGTTGCCTCGCCCTTGAGCTCGGCGAAACGGGCGTCGATGCCGACCTTGGCACACCCACGCAGGATCTGCTCGAGGTAGACGGTGGACGGCGCGTCCCGCCCGATGATCACGACGGCGAGTCCGGGCGGCCGACCCTGCGACCGCGTGAACGACTCGACATCCTCGGCGACGGCGGCCCGGATCTCCGCCGCGATCGGCCCGCCTTCGAGCAACCGGGCGGTGCCGGTCGATGCCTCGATCACGCCCGTCCGGCCGGATCGAGCGGCTCGCGGCGATCGCCCGACCCAACGACCTGGTGCGTCTGCGAAGTGAGGTCGTCGATGGCCGCCAGTAGCTCCATCACGCGCCGGGTAAGTTGGCCTTCGAGCTCGGCGTCACCGGTCGAGGGCAGATTGATCATCACGTTCGCAGCCGCGCCCCGGGCCGCTGCTTCGCCAAGCAGGGCGGCCACTTCGACGTCGCTCGATGCGTTCGGGTTGCTCCGGCCGGCGAGCGCTTCCGCTGCCTGGACGAGCTCGAGACATGCCTCGATGCAGGAAAAGGGCACCTCGGAGGCCCGGCGCGCTGCGGCCTGCATCGCAGTGGCCCGGGCCTCGATCTCCACCTCGCTATCGCGCGGCATCTTCAACGCGACGGCATACCCGCCGTACGCCTCCGCATCCGCGTCGGCTATGTCCAGGAACCGCTCGGACAACCTTCGCCCGGTTTCAGCTGCCCACCCGAGCATCGGCTCGTGCTCGGCGTACTTGGGGCGACCCGTCGTCAGCGACGCGACCATCGACACGAGGCTCGCGCCCAGCGCGGCTGCCACGGCCGACGCGCTGCCGCCGCCGGGCACCGGGTCGGACGAGGCGAGCCGGCCCGCGAAATCCTCGATGGTCAGATCGCGGAAACTCCCGCCGGGATCGGAGGGTTGCACCGCGCGATTGTAGGTTGCCGCCCGCAACCTCCGTGCCGAGTTCGGACGTCAGACGCGGCGACATGACGGCCGAGGCCAAGGCGGCGGCGAGCACGGGAGCGAGTGCACCTGTCGGTGCGTGAGCGATCGCGCGCAAGGCGCCAACGCTGGCATCGGGCGTCAGGGAGCCGCGCCGGAAGGAGTAGGCGCGGTACCGGCGCGCCTACTCCTGGCTCCGACGAGTCGCCGACGGATCGGGAGGGAGACCCGCCGGCCTTAGTCGCGTGGCTAGGCGGCCCCCTCGAGCGCGGTCACGGTCCACCGCTTCGACCGATGCTGGTATGACAGTGCGAGTCGGGCACGCGGCGTTTCGACCTCGAAGAGCGTTCGAGGGCCCGTGATGACCGGATACGCGGCCGCTTCCTCGCGGACGACGGACAGGTGGGTGATGGGCAGACGGTCGGCGCCCCACGTGATCTCACGGGGACGACCACTGAACCAATCGGTCCGAACGTGGACCGGGACTGGCTCAACGCGGATGAACGCCATATCGGAAGGCTCCTTTCAGCCCGCCCAAGCCGCCGAGCGGACCATCATCGGCGTCGTCCGGGCACATCGGCCGACAGAACATCTGTTCGATGTCTCGACACTAGACCGAACAAGTGTTCGATGTCAAGCATCGTCGGGCGGAATGTCGTCGACCTCCGTGTCACCTAGGCTGTCACGGCGCGGCGACCCGCCCGTTTCGGGTGCCTCCTCGTCCGCGGCGACACCCCTTGCCCGCCGATCGAGCGGATTCCGCGGGTCGCGCTCGAAGGGCGCGGGCAGGCCGGTCCCAACCAGCCGGCCGCGCGTAACGGCGCGCTCGCCGTACCGCCGACGGATCGTATCGGCGGCCTCGATCGCCGCTCGTCGACGCGGTTCTTCGGTCGGGAACAGCCCGAGCTGTTCACGACCCCCCAGGTTCGACGCCGTCACGCCGAGCAGCCGGACGCGGATACCGCGAACTTCGGGCCGGGCGAGCTCGACCGCCGCGCGGAAGATCGGGTCGGTCATGTCGGTCGGTTCCGGCAGCGTCCGTTGTCGAGTGATCGTCCGGAACGACGAGTCCCGGATCTTGACCGTGATCGTCGACGCGCGAACCCCGGCGGATCGCAGCCGACCGGCCACGCCGTCGCTCATTGCGAGCAGCGTCCGCTCGATGATCTCTCGGTCGCTCGTGTCGGCGTCGAACGTGTGCTCGTGCCCCACCGACTTCGCCGGATCGCCCTCGTGGACGGCGTCCTCGTCGACGCCACGCGCCCGCGACGCCAGTGATCCGCCGTGTTTCCCGAAACGACGCACCAGCAGGTCCGGCGAGAGCGCTGCCAGATCGCCGATCGTCCGAACGCCGTAGTCGGCCAGCACCGTCGCCGTCTTCTCGCCGACGCCCCACAGCCGGCTGATGGGCAGTGGGCCCAGAAATGCCACTTCCTCGCCTGGTTCGACCACGACCAATCCATCGGGTTTCCGCAGGTCCGAAGCGATCTTGGCGACGAGCTTGGTCGAGGCAACACCGACCGACACAGGCAGATCCACGTCGTCGCGGATCGCGGCCTTGATCGACAGCGCGATGGCGCGGCCGTCGCCGAACAGCTCTCGCGAACCGGTGACATCGAGGAACGCCTCATCGATCGAGATCGGCTCGACCTGCGGCGTGAACCGGCGGAGGATCGCCATGACCTCCCGCGAAGCCTGCTGGTATCGCCGGCCGTCGACAGGGAGGAAGACGCCGTCCGGGCATCGTCGCGCCGCTTCCCGCAGTGACATCGCCGAATGGACGCCGAACCGCCGAGCCTCGTAGCTCGCAGCGGAGACCACGCCCCGTCCACGCGGATCGCCGCCGACGATCACGGGCTTGCCGCGCAGCTCCGGTCGATCCCGCTGCTCCACCGACGCAAAGAACGCATCGAGATCGACGTGCAGGATCGTCCGCTCGGTCACGGTCGGTATCATCCGCCCTCAGTGCAGCTGCCCGCCGACGACCACTTCGGGATCGAACCGCTGTCCCCGACGCAGGTCATCGCGTTGATCCTCGGGCTGACGGTCGCCCTCGGTCTGGTCTGGTCGTTCCCGCTCCTGGCGATCCCGCTCGCCTGGCCTTGGCTGTTCTTCGTTCCGGGCTGGGTCGTCGTCCGCCGGGTCGCGCCGGACCTGGCGCGCCCGGGACAGGTCGGGATCGCGGTCGTCACCAGCACCTACGTCTCGGCACATCTTGTCGAGGTGATCGCGATGGTCGGCGGGTTTGGTCGCGCGGCCGTCCTCGTGTCGGTCGCGCTCCTCGTCCTGGGGACCGTCATCGCCGGGCGAGTCCGCCATCGACGGCTCGGGCCCTGGTCGATGCCGTCGGTCCGAGCGATCCCTGGGTCCGTGCAGCGGACGATGCAGGCCGACGCTCCGGCCTGGATCGTGGCGGCGGCAGTCAGCTTCGTCGTCGCCGCCATCCTGGGAGCGAACGGATGGCGGCAGACACCCGATGGGTTCGTGTCCGGTGGCTGGAACTGGAGCGACCTGATGGTCCACGTCGCCATCGGGAACAGCATCGCGCACGGCAACTTCCCACCCGAGGTGCCGTATTTCGTCGGGCAGCCGCTGACCTACCACTGGTTTGCCGACTTCCACGGGGCGATCAGCGCGGTCGCTGCGAGCGTAGCGATCATCCCCGTCTTCTTCCTGTCGAGCGCCTTGCTAGCTGGGGTCTTGGCCCTGGTGGTCTGGGCCCTGGCCCTCCAGCTGACCAGCGACCGCCGGGTCGCCACGATCGCC
>Ga0184632_10000834_pt1 | contig 12406 bp, 10 predicted proteins | sample PLM31_50_b1_FD_133153 | JGI IMG/M metagenome (GOLD analysis project Ga0184632, IMG submission 133153) | Groundwater sediment microbial communities from an aquifer in East River, Colorado, USA - PLM3-1_50_b1 | ecosystem: Environmental > Terrestrial > Soil > Riparian zone | place: USA: East... | reverse complement strand
GTCGTGCACGCGGCCGCTCGAGAAGTCCCGGATGGCGTCTGGCTAGCCTGGTCCCAAGCATCCCGACCAGCGCGACGAACCCGATCCCGCTGGCCAGGCCAACCAGTATCCCTCCGACCGACCCGTGAGCCTTCCCTAGGCCCTGGACCAGCGGGTAGAGGGCCAGAACAACGACATCGTCCACGACGGCCGCGCCCAGAACGACCCGGGCCTGGCGGGTAGTTATGAGCCCGAGATCCTGGAACACGCGGGCCCCCACACCCACGCTGGACGCAGAGAGCGCCGTCCCGACTAGGACCGACTCATCGAGCTGATGCCCGAAGGCAAGCGTCACCAGGATCCCCGTCCCTAAGGTCACAAGGATCCCCACGAGGCTGGTGAGCAGCGCGGCTCGCCCCACTGACAGCAGCTCGGAGAGGGGGGTCTCCAGGCCCACGGTGAACAGCAGCACCACGATGCCCAGCTCTGAGAGCGTGAGTATCGAGTCGTTGAGTTCGATCAACCCCGCCACATGTGGGCCGATGAGGACCCCGACCAATAGCTCGCCGGCGATGGCGGGAAGGTCCAGGCGCACGAAGACCTCCGCCGCGGCTTTCGCTGCGACGAAGATGACGAATACCTGAAGGATGACGTCCATCCGTGCCCTCGGCCTCGGCCCGGACACGCGTCGCGCCGGGCTTCTGCTCGCTACTCCCCCAAGGAGAGTGCCGACCAGTCTTCCCGGCGCGCCATCGAGAAATCGAGTGACCCAGATCGTACCTCAGTACGAGCTAGACCTTTGCAAGTTCCTCCCCCGAGGCGAACTCCGCTCCACCAACCGTGAACACCTTGGCGTTTCGAAGATCGGCGAAGACTCGGCTGTCGGCCCGAATGCCCTCCACCTCCTCATTGGGGAGCTCGGCCACCAGCATCTGTCCGTCCTGGAGGCGGAGGACCAGCTTGGACATCCAGCCAAGGTTCGTCCGCCGTTCGACCATGACCTCGAAGGACATGTCTCCGGCCTGTCTGGTGATCCTCACATCGTGAGGCCGCACGTAGGCCTGGGCCTCGAGGCCGTCGTCAAAGCCGTGCGCGCCCGCCACGGCCGACCGGCCGAAGTGGACATGCCCCTCCCAGATGGTCCCCCGCAAGACATTCGAGGCGCCAACGAAGGCGGCCACGAACGGCGTGGAGGGCTTGTTGTAGATCTCCTCGGGAGAACCGATCTGCTCGACTCCACCCTGTCGCATCACGACCACTTCACCGGCCAGCTCCAGGGCTTCTTCCTGATCGTGGGTCACCAGCAGGCTCGTCACGCCAAGCTCTCGGTGCAGATCGTCTAGCCAGCGGCGGAGCTCCTGGCGCACTCTCGCGTCAAGGGCGCCAAAGGGTTCGTCCAACAGAAGGACCTTCGGCCGCGGCGCAAGCGCACGCGCGAGGGCCACGCGCTGACGCTGTCCGCCGGAGAGCTGATCTGGGTACCGATCCGAGAACGGACCCAGACCGACCAAGTCCAGCAACTCGCCGACTCGACCTCGCTGTTCGGACTTTGGCGCTTTGCGTACCGCCAACCCGAAGGCGACGTTCTGGTGGACCGTCATATGCCGGAACAGCGCGTAGTGCTGGAACACGAATCCGAGGCGACGCTCTTGCGGGCTCTTGGACGTCTGCTCCTCGCCGTCGACCCAGATGCTTCCCGCGTCCGGCCGTTCCAGCCCGGCGATCATGCGAAGAACAGTGCTCTTGCCGGAGCCGCTAGGCCCCAGCAGCGCCGTGATCTTGCCCCCTTCGGCCTTGAAGCTGACCTCCTTCACGGCCTGGAACGAGCCGAAGTGCTTGTCAAGATCCTCTACGACGATGCCCTGAGTCATCTCGATCTCTCCCTCACTCGCTTTCGCTTGAACAGCTCTATGGCGGTGAGAAGCACGATCGATGCCGCCGCGAGCACAAGTGCCACGAAGTACCCGGAGGCTTCCTGTCGCTCCTCCAAGGCTCGGAAGATGTAAAGGGTTGCCGTCTCGGTATGACCTTGGATGGTTCCGCTCACGATCAACACCGCCCCGATCTCGCCCAGGGACCGAGCCGCGGTCAAGGCGATCCCGTACAGCAGTCCCCACCGGATCGTCGGCAATGTGACGCGGAAGAATGTCTGGGTCGGAGAAGCGCCCAGAGTTCGCGCCGCCTCGACCTCCTCCGTCCCTACCTCCTCCAGCACGGGCACTACCTCCCGGACCACGAAGGGGATGCAGATGAAGACGGTGACCAACAACATCGAGGGCAGAGCGAAGATGATCTGGATGCCGCGAGCGGTGAAGAACGGCTCGAACCAGCCACCTCGGCCGAAAAGGAGCACTGCCATCAGACCAACGATCACGGGGGAGACGGCCAGGGGGAGATCCACGATCGCGCTCATGAGACGGCGGCCCGGGAACCGGTCTCGCGCGAGGACCATCGCCACCGCGACCCCGAATACCGCCGTGACCAGCACCGCCATCACCGTGATAACGCCAGTGAGCAGGAAGGCGTGCCGCACGTCCGGGGCCGCCAGCGTCCGCCTGACCACCCCCGAACCCCCGTCGATCACGGTCCAAACGATCCCGGCTATGGGGGCAAGTAGCAGCAAGCCCACATATGCCACGGCGATCAGGACGAATCGGCTTCGACCCTGGACCCCGGAGGGCCTGGCGTTGGACGTGGTCGCGCTGATGCTCATGGTGACACTCGAGCCTCTCGGTTCTTGACCAGACGCTCGGTGACGAGAACCAGCACGAAGGACAGGCCGAACAGTAGCGCGGACACGGCAGCCGCTTCCTCGAACCGGAAGTTCCCGGTCAGTTGGAAGATGAAGTACGGCGCGGTGAGCGTCTTTCCGGTGATGTTTCCCGACACGATGACGATCGCTCCGAACTCGCCGAGCGCGCGGGCGAACGTCAGCAGGGCGCCGGCGGCGATGGCCGGACGCAAGGCGGGGAGCACCACGCGACGAAATGCCGCCCAGCCGCCGGCCCCCAGGACCCGTGCGGCCTCCTCCTCAGCGGGGTCCAGCTCCATTAGCACCGGCTCGACAGTCCTTATTACCAGCGGGAGCGTCACCACCAGAAGCGCGAGGACGATCCCGGGGACGGCGAAGACTACGTCGATACCGTGGCGCGCCAGGAAACCACCGACCGGCGTGTTGGGCCCGTACAACGCGACGAGCATGACGCCGGTCACCAGCGTGGGAATGGCGAAGGGCATGTCGACCACTGTCGCCAGTGTCGATCTACCGGGGAACCGGAACCGAACGAGAACATAGGCAATCAGAGTTCCCAGCACCCCATTGACGATCGCGGCGATCGCAGAGGTGATCAAGGTGAGGCGAATGGCGGCCACGGCGCCCGGAGCCGCAAGGGCATGTCGGAGCGAGACCAGGCCCTGGTCGTAGCCTTTGACGATTACCGCCGTCAGCGGAAGAAGCACCAGGAGCCCCAGGTAGAGGATCGCCACCCCTCGGAGACTCCACCTTCCGGCGTGCAGACGCGAGAGCCGGGCGGCTCCTTTTGGAGGGGCTGCCCTGTCTTCTACATACGGTCGGTCGAGGGTTGTGGCCACGCCTAGCTCGTAGCCTCCTTGAACGCCTTGGTGAAGATGCCGTCCGGGTCTGCGAACACCTTGGCGTCGATCTGATCCCAACCGCCAAGGTCCTCAACGGTGAACAGGTCCTGGATGGAGGCGAACTTGTCGCCGTCGCCCTGCTGCGCCTGGGCGGGATCCGTCGGCCGGAGGAACCCTGTCTTCGCGTAGAGGTCCTTGGCGTCCTGGCTGTGGAGGAAATCGACGAACCCGTTGGCCACGTCGGTGACGCAATGGGCCGCAGCGTTCTTGTCGACCACTGCCACCGGGTTCTCGATCAGGACCGTGGAGGGCGGAATGATCATCTCGTCTTCGAGGCCAGCCTTCTGCGCCGTGAAGATCTCGTTCTCGTAGGTGATTGCCACGTCGCCGTTCCCGGCCTCGAAGTTCTTGATCGAGTCCCGAGCGCTCTTGTCCAGCACGGTGACGTTGTTGAAGATGCCGGTCAGGAGCTGCTGGGCGCCGGCGTCGTCGCTGGCCGCGATCCCGGATACCTTGCCGCGCTCGGCGGCCCCGTAGGCCGCCACGATGTTCCAGCGCGCCCCGCCGCTCGCGGCCGGGTCGGGCGTCAGGATGGCCAGACCGGACTGGGTTAGGTCGCTCCAGTCCGCGATCTGCTTCGGGTTGCCCGGCCGCACGTCGAAGACGACTACCGAAGCTGAAACCATCCCTCCGTCGGCAACCTGGGTCCAATCGTGCGTGATCAGGCCGGCGTCAGCGATCACGTCGACGTCGGGCGCCAGCGAGAGGGCAACCACGTCAGCGGGAAACCCCTGTATCACGTTCTGTGCCTGGGAGGTGCTGCCGCCGTAGGACTCTTGGAAGATGACGTTCTGGCCGTTGTGGTCTTCCTTCCATTTGGCCTGGAAGGCCGGGATGATCTTGCCGTACACCTCTCGCGGAGTGCTGTATGCCGCGAACGTGATCACCGCGGGGTCGGAAGGCGTGCACGCGCCTCCTGAGGCTCCCGTGTTGGCGTTGCTTGTCGAGCAGGCGGCTCCGGCCAGCAATGCAGCCACTAGCGCGATGCGCCCTCTGGCGCGAGCCTTCGCCATGGGTGTTCTCCTCTCTCGTTTCTCCAGTAATTCGATGATATCGACTATTTCCACCGGTTCTATAGAAGTGGTGGATGATAGGCGGCACGCCTGGAGCTGTCAAGCGATCAAGACAGAGAGGCCGAAGGGCGTGCTAGATGCTTTCGTCCCCCGAGATGGAGACGACCATGCGGAGGCTGGTCCCCGGCCCGTCTTCACGGGGCCCGATGGAAACCTCGTCTACCAGGCCTCTGATGATAGGGACCGACAAGAGTCGCTCGAAGGGGAGCTCACCCGTGTTTATCTGCCTGGGGTGGCCGGCCACCGACTGCTCCGGTTCGCGGCTGCGATCCAACACCTCGATGACCACCGATTCGGCCCCTACCCATGCTCGCAGCTGCACCGGGTCGGCGCCTTCCGCCTCCGAGTTAGCGGCCACCGCGGCCGTGCATCCCTCCGAAACAGCCAGCTTCACGTCCTCGACGATGCCCTGGGTGACCCCGTGCATGCGCGCCAAGGCTCCGATGGCGTGGCGTGCCACTCGAACGAATTCGGGACGTGGAGGGAACTCGAGGTCTAGCTCCGGGTCCGGACCCGCCAACTGGTGTCAGCCTTCTGTAGGAGATTCCTCGACGGCCTCATCCAGGGTCCGGTGGATGATGAACGCCTTGTTCAAGCCTGTGATGTCGAAGATCTTGAGGATCTTGTCCTGCGTCGCGACGATGGCAAGATCGCTCTCCTTCGATCTGGCCCTCTTTAGACCTTCGACAAGCACGCCCAGCCCGGTGGAATCGAGGAAGTCGACCTTCTCCATGTCCACCACCACGCGCGTCGCCCCCCCGTTCACGAGGTCGACTATGGCCTGGCGGAGCCTGGGCGCAGTGTAGACATCGATCTCTCCACGGAGCGTCAAAACGCTAGCCGTGCCGCGATGAGTCGATTCGAGATCGAGATCCATAGGAGAGCCAGTCTAGCAAAGGCCCATGGTCAATCTCCCATCCGGCTGGTCTCATGAAGAAGCCGTGGAGACCTTGTCATCGGGCCGGAGCCAGGCTAACCTGCCCGGCGATGCATCCAGCTTCATCGAACGGAACCCCCGGCCAATCCGATGGCTCCACTGCTACGGCGGACTCGCGCGTGGTCGATCAGCCAACCAACCAAATGCGAGGCGCGGCTAGGCCTGCTGAGGAGCCGGTACCAGCGGGGACGTTAGTCGCCAGGCGCCAAATGACTCGCGGACTGCGACTGGCCCGGCTGGGGATCGCTCTTGTCGTCGTAGCAGCCGTAATCACTTCGATAGTGGTAGTACTGACTAGAAACAGCTCGAAGACGGCCACTCCAGCCCAGACGGCGCCTGTGAGCGGTTCTCCGCTCCCATCCCCGACCCCGCGTTCGGTGTTCACCTTCCCAGCCCCGGAGATCGAAGGATTCACCGTCGTTGGCGTGGGGGGCGTGTCACTCTCCAGGGAACCGGCCGCCCTCATCCAGTCCACACTCAGCCAGTTCTACGACCAAGCCTTCCTCGACCCGGTCACCTGGGCGAACGGAGTTCCGGAGGAAGCATGGTCAGCGTTCGACGCCTCGGTAAGGGACCAGGCGATTGCGGACACCGCCTCGCTGGCCCTGGGTGATACGGTGCCCAGCCTGGAGAGTCTCGAGGTGACCAAGGCGACCTTGTCCGTGAATGTGCTCCTGAACACCAATAAGAAGCCCGACGCTGCCTTCGCCGAAATCGTCTTCAACGCAACCGGTACTCTCACCGACGGTGAGGAGATCACCATCACGAACCGGGCCGAGTTCCTGCTTCGACCCGTCTCCAATACCTGGTTGATCTTCGGCTATCCCGAGGCTACGACGAACGTGACCGGCATCTCCGTGACTGCGACGCCCACCCCCTCGGCCACCCAGACGGGGGCCACCCCATGAGCGCGCCCAGCCGTGGCCGGTGGGGTATCCGTCTTGGTGCCGGCCTGGTCGCCGCTCTGCTGCTCGTAACGCTCGCGGAGGTCTGGGTCGGTGCAGGGGCGAAGCCCGCGTCCGCGGCAGGTGAGACGATCGAGATCCAGGCAGCCCACGGCACGTCCTTTGTCCCAGCGCTGGAAGGCAAACGGCCTCTGTTCATACTTGCGATCGGAAGCGACGCCAGAAGCCCTGCGCTTGAGCACGGGCGTTCCGACTCCATCCACATCATCGGGGTAAACCTCAAGACCCATCGCGCATCCGTCCTGGGCTTCCCGCGGGACTCCTGGGTGAGCATCCCTGGGCACGGGTCGGGCAAGATCACCACGGCCATGAGCCTTGGCGGGCCCTCACTACTTGTTGACACCTTGGAGAACCTGACCGGTATCACGATCGACTTCTGGCTTCTGACGAACTTCGGCGGGCTCCGGCGAATGGTCAACGGGATCGGGGGTCTCACCGTCGACATTCCGATCGACCTGGATGATCACTTCTCGGGGGCGCATCTGTCAGCCGGGTCCCACCATATCGACGGCTGGCAAGCCCTAGCCTTCGCCCGGGACCGTCACGACTTCGCCACCGGCGATTTCGCCCGATCGGAGAACCAGGGCACGATCCTGTTGGCGGCTCTCACCAAGCTCCAGACCCAGTTCGCGAAGAACCCGGCCGTCGTGTTCGAGTGGATCGTGCTGGGGTGGAAGAACGTGACCACCCGCCTTTCGGTGAACACCCTTCTCGACCTCGCCCTTACGGCGACGCAGATCCGCGCGGAAAAGGTGACGAATCAGGTGGTGCCGGGCACGACCGGTCAGGTCGGAGAGGCGAGCGTGGTCTTCATCTCATCCTCGGCCCAGGCGATCTACGCCGATATGCGCGCGAACGGTGTCATCGGCTCCTGAGCCGAAAGATCAGATGCGGACCAACACGTACACCGTGTAGCCTGCGAACAATGCGCCCTGAGCCAACAGCAGATGGGCCCCAAGCGCACCTCGGATCTTCACGGTAAGCCACAGCACCGCGCCGGCCACCAAGGCCACGATCGCCGCGACCAGGGCGTCGCCGGTCAGCCGCCAGGGCGTCAGCAGCAGCCCGACCATCACTGGGAACGACGACTGGAACACCATTGCCCCCGTGACGTTGCCAAGAGCCAGCGTGTCCTTCTTCCGTCGAACCCAGATCACGCTGTTGAACTTCTCCGGCAGCTCGGTGGCGATAGGAGCGATCAGCAGCGCGAGGGCGAGTGGCGGTACATGGAAGGTATCGGCGATCCTGTCTATGCCCAGCACGAAGACGCGGGCCCCCAGGATGATCCCCAGCAGCGCCAATATCGATTGAGCGATGCTCGCCGAGGTGGGCGGTTGGGCCGGGTTCCCCGCAGCCTCGCCCCGGAGGCGGCGAGCCCACCGCATGAGGTAGAGCGGCTTGACCTCGCCCGAGGCCTCGGCCTCTTCGACCTTCTCGCCCGGCGCCTGGAAGTGGCGCCGAACGTAGATCGCGTAGCCGACGAGCAGAAGCGCGGCCAGCAGCCACTTGAACCACTTCGGGTGAAACAGGCCGGCTACCAGAGCTAGCGTGTACATCACCAAGAAGTAGCCCAGGTCCTGCAGGATCACAGTCCGGTCCCCTCGGACGTCGGTCGAACGACGCCCACCTCTCGCGAACCAAAGCACGGAGACGCCTAGCACGAACATCGCCAGGGTGGAGAGCATGAAAGGCGCGCCAAGGATGGCCCCAATGCCTATCTCCTCGCCCGAGGCGTGGCCAAGCAGGATGGCCACGAGCGGAAGGATCGTCTCGGGCAGGGCCGTGCCGACCGCCGCAAGCACGCTCCCTACGGCGCCTTCGGAGAGGCCTAGGTTCTCGCCTATCCACTCCACGCCGTTCGTGAACAGCTCCGCGGAGATGAGGATAACCACCAGCGCCACACCGAGCTCGACCCACTCCATGGTCCTAGTGTGCCATTACCATCCCCTGGTGCACGCACGAGCCTTCCTGGATCGCATCGCGCGGTTTGAGGGGAGCCAGGACTCGCTGGCCCACCTCGAGGTGCTGGCGGCCCGCGACCCGGCGCCGGAGCCACTCCCCGACCTCCCCGACGTACTCCGCCGGCGGCTGGAGCTAATGGGCATCGAAGGACTCTTCGCGCACCAGCGTCGGGCGCTCGATCTGCTCGAGGAGGGCGCAAACGTCGTCATCGCCACGGGTACAGCCTCGGGCAAGACGCTCGTGTACAACCTGGCATTTGCTCGGACGGTGCTCGAGGACGAGAAGCGAACCGCCCTCTACCTCTTCCCTACGAAGGCTCTCGCGCGTGACCAGCTTCGCCAGGTAAGGGCGCTGCGCCTGCCGCAGCTCCGCGCCGCCGTCTACGACGGCGATACGCCACAACAGGAACGTCCATTGATCCGCCAGAACGCGAACCTCGTCATGACGAATCCTGACATGCTTCACGCGAGCATCCTGCCAGGGCACCCCCGATGGGCGGACTTCTTCCTCCGGCTGTCTCTGGTTGTCGTGGACGAGGCCCACGTTGCGCGGGGCGTCTTCGGCTCGCACGTGGCGATGATCCTCCGCCGCCTCAGGCGCCTGGTCGCCCACTACGGTGGTGAACCCCAGTTCGCCCTCGCCTCGGCCACGATCGGTAACCCGTCGGAGCTCGCGGAGCGGCTGGTGGGACTCCCGTTCGCTCAAGTGACTCAGGACGCCTCGCCCCGCGGGGAAAAGCTCTTCGTTCTTTGGAATCCCCCGATGGTCGACGAGGAGCTCGGGCGCCGGCGGAGCGCCATCTCCGAAGCCTCCTGGCTGCTCCGGCTTCTGGTGGAGTCCGAGATTCCAACCATCGCATTTTGCCGCAGCAGGCGCTCGGCCGAGCTGGTGGCGGAATTCGCCCGCAGGGAGCTGCCGGCTTCGCTCAAGCGAAAGGTCAAGGCATACCGCGCAGGCTATCTGCCGGAGGAACGCCGGGAGCTGGAGCGCGCCCTGGCTTCCGGCGAGCTGCTCGGGATGGCAGCGACGAACGCGCTGGAGCTCGGCATCGATGTCGGGTCTCTCGACGCAGCGCTTCTGGCCGGCTACCCAGGAACGCGGGCATCCATGTGGCAGCAGGCCGGGAGGGCGGGGCGCCGCTCCGAGTCGTCCCTCGTGATCCTGGTTGCCCAGGACGACCCTCTGGACCAGTACCTGGTCACTCATCCGGCCGACCTGTTCCAGAAAGCGCCCGAGGCGGCGGTCATCGACCCTACCAACCCGTACGTTCTCAAGCCGCACCTCGCCTGCGCAGCTCGCGAGCAGCCGCTAGCCGAGAGTGAGCTCCCGATCTTCGGCGACGGCGCCACTAACGCCGCCAAGGAGCTGGAGGAGGGCGGTCTGGCGTTTTGGAGGCGGGGCCTCCTTTACCACCGAGGACGTGAGTCCCCGCATCGGGCGATAGATGTGCGATCCGCATCCGGGTCGTTGTTCTCGATCGTCGAGGCGGAAACGGGAGCGTTGCTCGGGACGGTGGACGAAGCGCGCGCCTTCTGGCACGTGCATCCGGGAGCCATTTATCTGCACCAAGGGGAGCAGTTCGAGGTGAGCGAGCTGGACCTGGAGCGACGGGTCGCGCTCGTCAGGAAGAGCGAGGCCGACTACTACACGCAGACCCGAGACCTCACCGACGTGGAGGTGCTACGGGCGATCGAGGAGGGCTGGATCCGGGAAGCGGCCGCCTTGTATGGGGAAGTGAAGGTGACCAGGCAGGTCATCGGGTTCCAGAGGAAGCTGGGTTCCACGCAGGATGTGATCGACGAATTCGCCCTGACCCTTCCAGCCCAGACCCTGGTGACGAAGGCCCTGTGGTGGATCCTGCCTCCGGCGCTCTTGTCCCGGGCTCGTATCGAAGCGGCGGCCCTGCCGGGGACGGTCCACGCGGCCGAGCACGCCGCAATCGGGCTGCTCCCCCTTGTGGCCACCTGCGATCGGTGGGACGTAGGCGGGCTGTCAACGCCCTTTCACCCGGACACCGGGTCGGCCACGATCTTCATCTACGACGGGTACCCGGGAGGCGCGGGCATCACGGAGCGCGGCTACCAATCGGGGGAGCGCCTTCTCGAGGCGACGTTCGAGGCAGTCCGTCAGTGCCCATGTGCGCGGGGTTGCCCTTCTTGCGTGCAGTCGCCCAAGTGCGGAAACGGAAATGAACCGCTTGACAAACAGGGGGCCGTGGCGCTACTCGCTGCGATGCTAGGGAGGGCATGGGGCTGACCGAGCCTCGGTCTCGGAGGAAGGGGACGCACTTGGAGGCGGTTCGGTTCGACAAGTACTACCGATACGAGGAACTCACGGCGATCCTGAAGGCCTGGTCCGATGAACGACCCGACCTCTGTCGTCTCTCGAGCATCGGGAGCTCCTACGAGGGCCGGGACATCTGGCTCATGACCGTCTCACGTTTCGATACCGGCGCCGACACGGAAAAGCCTGCGTTCTGGATCGACGCGAACATCCACGCGGTCGAGATGACGGGCTCTACGGCTCTCCTGTACCTAATCGACAAGCTGCTTCGGAGCTACGGTACCGACCCGAAGGTCACGCGCCTCCTTGACTCGCGCGCCTTCTATCTGACACCGCGGTTGAACCCCGATGGGACCGAGCTGGCCCTGTCCGAGCATCCACGTTACGTGCGCTCGAGCGTGCGCCCCTACCCGCGCCTGGACCCGCAGGATGGACTCGATCCGGAAGACGTGGATGGGGACGGCCGCGTTCTAATGATGAGGGTCCCCGATCCCAACGGCGCCTGGAAGTCATACACGGAAGAACCGCGGCTCATGGTTCCTCGCGAGCCCGACGAGGGACCCGATGACGGCATCTTCTACCGAGTTCTCCCAGAGGGATTCATCCGCAACTACGACGGAGTGACGATCAAGATGGCACCGGCGCTCGAGGGCCTGGACCTCAACCGCAACTTCCCTATGGAGTGGGCAACCGAGAGCGAGCAAGAAGGCGCCGGCCCGTACCCGACGTCCGAGCCCGAGATCCGGGCGATGGTCCAAGCGATAGTGGATCGGCCGAACGTCTGCGGAGCCATGCACTACCACACCTTCAGCGGCGTCTACCTGCGCCCTTATTCGGCCCACGAGGACGACCACTTCCCTACGGCCGACCTTCGCACCTACAGACTCATCGGCGAACGGGCCACCAGTATCACCGGCTACCCAGCTGTCTCGGTCTTTCACGACTTCAAGTACGAGCCCAAGGAGACGATCAAGGGCGGGGCCGACGACTGGGTCTACGAGCACATCGGTGCCTTCGCATGGACCCTCGAGTTCTGGAGTCCCCAGCGCCAGGCGGGCCTGTCCGGCTACCACCTGATCGATTGGCTCCGCGACCACCCGGTCGAGCACGATCTGAAGCTCCTCGAGTGGAACGAGCGCGAGCTGGGCGGCCGCGGATACGTCGAGTGGTACCCCTTCGACCACCCACAGCTCGGCAAGGTCGAGTTGGGCGGCTGGGACGAGATGTACTGCTGGGCGAACCCGCCGCCGCACCTGTTGGAGAAGGAGATCGCGCCCCACGCAGATTTCGCCATCTTCCAACTGGCCATAACACCCAAGCTCGAGATCCGCTCGCTCGACGTAAAGCCTGTAGGGCAGGGTGCGTACTTCGTAAGGCTCGTGCTGCAGAACACTGGCTGGCTGCCCACCAGCGTCTCGCAAAAGGCCGTCGATAGAAAGGCGGTTCGACCGCTCGAGGTGGAGCTCACGCTCCCAGAGGGCGCCACTCTGGTGGCCGGAGAGCAAAAGGTCGAGGCCGGCCAGCTTGAGGGCCGGGCCCAAAAGCGCAACATT
>Ga0184632_10000832_pt1 | contig 12423 bp, 11 predicted proteins | sample PLM31_50_b1_FD_133153 | JGI IMG/M metagenome (GOLD analysis project Ga0184632, IMG submission 133153) | Groundwater sediment microbial communities from an aquifer in East River, Colorado, USA - PLM3-1_50_b1 | ecosystem: Environmental > Terrestrial > Soil > Riparian zone | place: USA: East... | reverse complement strand
TCCCTTACCGCCGAAATCACCGCCGATAGTAGAAACGTGAATGACGATTTTTTCGGCGGGCACGCCGATCGCATCCGAAAGACTCTGCTTCGTGTTGTAAGGAACTTTATTGCTTATCCAGACGTGAATCGTACCCGTCTCCCGATCGATGGAGACGACGCTCGAATGGGGCTCGAGATACGATTGATGAACATGCTGCGTCGTGAACGTGTCTTCGAAAATCCGATCGGCGGCGCGAAATCCCTGCTCGACATCCCCGAGAGCCCAGGCGTCATGGGAATAGACATTGTTGATCGATGAACCGTGATTCGGCAGCCCTTTATAATCCTTCAGCCCCTCGTGAAGCTGGGGCGCTCCCTCCGTGATCGCCACCAGCGGATCGAAAACAGCCGGCAACTCCTGGTAATCTACCTCGATCAGTTGCGCCGCTTCTTCCGCAACATTGCGGTCCTCCGCCGCCACGACGGCAACCTTCTCGCCGATGAAGCGCACCCGGTCGCGCGCCAACATCGGCATGTCTCGCAGCCGGCGACCGGTCAACACGGCGGGAATATCCGCCGCCGTCAGAGCAGCCTCGACTCCTGGATGCGCTTTTGCCTGGGAAGCATTGACCCGGATGATACGAGCGTGCGGATAGGGACTTCGCAAAACTTTGCCCCATAGCGTGCCCGGCGGTAGGTTGTCCGCCGTGTAAAGGGCTTGACCGGAGACTTTCAGTATTCCTTCGACTCGAGGTGTTGATTTGCCGACCGAAGAAAACTTGTTCTTTTGAGCTCTTTTCCCGTTGGCCGTTTTCACGAAGATCTCCATTTGCCCTTCGATTCAGAACATGAAACCACCGCGCGCCACCGCGGCATCCACCTTAGGCAGTCTCCACCTTGCCCTGGGCACAGGCCTGAATCGCATCGAAGATTCCAATGTAGCCCGTGCATCGGCAAAGGTTACCGTCGAGTCCGATCTTAATTTCTTCGAGACTGGGTCGCGGATTCCGACGTAAAAGCGCGGTCGCGGCCATCAGCATTCCAGGCGTACAATAGCCACACTGCAGCGCGCCGTGTCTAAGAAACAGCTGCTGCAGCTCGTTCAACTCTCCGTCATGGCTCAGTCCTTCCACGGTCGTGATTTCCTTGCCTTCACATCTTGCCGCCAGAACCACGCAGCTGTGAACCGCCATTCCGTCCAACAAGACGGTACATGCCCCGCAGTGGCTGGTCTCGCAGCCGCGTTTTGTGCCCGTTAATTCAAGGCGTTCCCTGAGGACATCCAACAACAGCGCGGTCTCCTTCGCCTCTAACTCGATCTCCTCGCCATTAATCTGGAGCTTAAGCTTTGCCATTTCCATTCCTTTCCAATTGACCCATCGCCGCCGCGATCGCCCTGCGGACGAGCACTTTGACCATTTTGCTCCGGTAATCCGCGGACGCGTGAGGATCCGTCATTGGCTCCGCCTCAGCAGCGGCGACCTCTCCGGCCTCCCGGATCACCTCATCGCTGAGCACCCCACTGTTGAGCACGTTTTCAGCCTTCGTCGCTCGAAACGGCACAGGAGACACTCCTCCCAAACTTATTCTTACCTCGCGCACCGCCCCTGCCTGCTTCTCATGAGGGACGAGCACAGCCGCCACCCCTACGATCGCGAGATCTTCCGAGCTGATAGCGTGCTTCAAGTAGACACCCGAAGCGCCCTCAGGCAATTTCGGAATTTCCACGCCGCAAAGCAGTTCCTCCGGCGTAACGGTGGTTTCAAAATAATTGCGAAAAAACTCGCGCAATGGAACCTTTCTGATGCTTTTTCTGCTGCGCAGCTCCACGGAAGCGTTCAGAGCCAACAGCGCCGGAGGCAGATCTGCGCCGGGCTCATTGTGACAGAGGTTGCCGCCGATCGTTCCCAGATTTCTGATCGCCGTCGATCCCACCTTGGAGGCCCCCTGCGCCAAAATCGGCGCCGCTGTTTGGACATCGGATGACGATGCAAGACCATGAATCGTCGTCATCGCGCCGATGGACAGCCCATTGTCTCGAAGTTTCATTCCCTGCAACTCGTCCAAGGTTTGCAGGTCGATCAAGACCTTGGGATCGATCAACTTATTTCTCAGCAGCACCAACAACGATTGCCCGCCGGCGATGGGCAGCGCATCCCTGCCGTACTTCTCCCGTTCACTCAAGGCCTCTTCCACCGTTTCGGGTCGTATCAATTTTCTATCCATGCCTGGTCTCCACGTTCCTCACGAAATTCCTTCTATGGCGCCTTTGACCTTGTCGCCAAACTCCTTAATCACCGCTTCCGCCTTTTTTTTTACAAAAGGATAGCCAAGGGTTCCCAGCCTGCCAAAAACGTTGACATCGGTCTCGAAGACTATCTCAGTATCATTGCCCCTGGGTGTGAGTGCGAGGGCCATGGTTTGGCGCACCCCGCCCGCTTTGAAGTCTTTGCCTTCTATGGCGATCTCGATTCGCTTCAAAGGCTCCATCTTTTTGACGTCGGCCAACATGTCAAACTGCACGGTGATGGGGCCAACATTGTCTTTGACGGTCAATTCATATTTTTCACGCTCCTTGACGGTTTTTACGCTCTGGCAGCCCGGTATGCAGTGAGACAGTTTTTCCACGTCCCAAAGAAACTCCCAAACTTTTTCCACCGGCCGCGCAATCAATAAATTGCCCTGAAATCTCATCTATAGCTCCCCCTGAAAAAACGATCCTTCTTCGAAAACTTTACTCGAGGCAATCAACTCGCTGCCAAGTAAAACTCCCAGGTTTCCGGCGCTGTGGCGTTGGATCCCTCGGTAATAATTATTTTCGCATTCCTCGGTAGTTTCCCTCTAAAATCCTTTTAAATCGTCCAGCGACACGGTTTCTGCGCCGGGCACGGTGACCATCTCCGGAAAGGGCTGACCGAAGGGTTTGGTCGCATCGATGCCGAGGGCCGAGCCCACGCGAAGCTTTCGCACGGATGGGTCCATGGCCGTCGCCACCACGCGTGGGAAAATGATCACGTCTTCATCCGCTTGAGTCCTCGTGGCGATGGCCCAAAGAACTTTTTCCATGTCGTAGAGGTCAACGTCGTCGTCCACGACGATCGTGATCTTGTTGCGGCGGGTACCCATCATGGTCGCGATCACATTTCGCGCCTCGCACTCGTAAGCTTGCTTCATAGCAATGACGCAAATCATCCCTACCGTTCCCGCGGCGGGGAAATGTACGGCTTTCACGCCCGGGAACTCCTTTTTCAACATCCAGTAAAAGGTCGCCTCCAATGGCAGTTGCTTCAAAACATGATTTTCCGTCGTCGGCATGCCGGTGAGAGCCGCCTGATAGATCGGATTTTTGCGATGGGTGATGGCGCTCACTTCGATGATCGGTTTGGCATTGGACGGCGTATAGTATCCCGACACTTCGCCGAATGGACCTTCGACTTCCCTTACGTTTGGCAAGACCGTTCCTTCGATGACGATTTCAGCGGTGGCCGGGACTTCTAGATCGATGGTTTCGGCCTTGACCACTTCGACCGGCTCCCCCCTTAGCGCTCCCGCTAAAGCCAACTCATCGGTGCCATAGGGAGCCATCCACTGAGTTGCGAGCGGCAGCACCGGATCGGTTCCGATGGCGATGGCAATGGGCAGTCCTTTCCCAAGCGATTCCGCTTCGATCAACTGGCGCACCAGATGCTGCGCCATGATACCGAGCCGGTTACGTCCCTTGAGCTGCAATCGGTATATCGACGTATTCTTTCCGCCGGTCTTCGGATCGCGGCTGATAGACAACCCCAAGGTGATGAACGGCGCCGGGTCCCTCTCGGAGAAGATCGGAATGGGAAGCTGCGTCAGGTCCACGCCGCTTCCAGTGTGAATCACTTCCTTGCAGGGAGCGCTGGAAACCAATCGAGGGGGCACCAAGTGCTCTAAAGCGTTTTGAAACTTATTGACGTAATCTTGAGGCGAGGTCTCGAGCGCAAGAAAAGCCCTCTCCCGCGTGGCAAAGATACCGCCCACCACAGGCATGGTGAAATTCTTCACGTTCTCGAAGAGCAGAGCCGGCCCGCGCTCGTCGCTGGTTTTACGAATGTAAGACGAGATCTCGAATTTAACATCCACTGGTTTCTTGGTTCGGAGCAAGTCGCCTTTCTGTTCGAGAAGCGAAAGAAACTCCCGGAGATCTTTAAAAGGCATTTTCAACCTCCCGTTCAAAATCAGTCGTGGGACTTACCAAAGATAAACGACTCGCCCGGCTCATGCTGCAGCCGATTGCAAAAGTTTCTGTGCGCAAGATATACAAGATTATCTCCGTCGCGCCTCGAAAGAGGACCGGCGGTGCACACACGCCAACTTCAAGGAGGTTACAGTGCTCAATTTAAGCATGGCCACCATCTATTACCCGTATTTCGGCAAACTTTTGGAGGGGTCTTACGCATCCCACGACTTGCAGCTGACTTGGCATTACGTGACTCCCCCGGACAAGCTGTTTCGGCAGGTGATCGAATCGTCTGCGTATGATGTCGCGGAGATGTCGATGTCGGGCTACACGATGTTGCGGGACAAAGGCTGGCGCGAATACGTGGCGCTGCCGATTTTCACCTCGAGGCGTTTTCGCCATTCCGCCCTGTTTGTCAGGACCGAAAGCGAGATTGTCAGCGGTGAGCAACTGGCGGGAAAGAAAGTCGGACTGCCGGAATACCATATGACCGCCGCGGTTTGGGTAAGGGGAATGCTGGAAGAGGACTTCGGCGTGAAACCGGAAGCGGTCCAATGGTTCACCGGCGGCGCGGAGCGGCCCGGACGCGTAGAACGGGTTGAGCTCCCCCGTGAGGTAGCGGCTCGCATTACGCGTATTCCAGCAGAAGAGACCCTTTTCAATATGCTTCTGGACGGCCGTTTGGACGCTGTGATGTGCGCCCATAAACCGGCGGTGGCTCGCGAACGAAACGCTCGAGTCCGTCAACTCTTCCCAAACTGCCCTCAGGTGGAAAGGAACTATTATCGGAAACATAGCATCTTCCCGATCATGCACACCTTGGTTCTAAGAGAATCTCTTCTCCAAAAGGAAAATAGCATCGCCCACCGTATTCATCTCATCCTCGAAGAGCTAAAAAAGGATTTCTACGCAAAGGTCGAAATCCTGAGACATCATCCGGTCTTCCCCTGGTTCGAAGACTATATCGACGAGGTTGAGGAGATCATGGGGAAAGATCCATGGGCCCACGGCATCACTCAGAATGCGCCCGCCTTGAACCAATTTCTCCATTTCTCTTACTCTCAAGGACTGCTTAGTAGAGAGCCGCGCCTCGAGGAACTACTTGTCGATCTAGGCAACGAATAATGCATCTTTCGGCTCAGCGAATTCCCAATTCCTTATTGGTCTCTCTCTGGACACTGAAATCGAAGACTTTGGCAGCCGGCACGGGCTGAGCCAAGCCGAGCGTCTTGGCGTCTTGTTTCAGCAAAGTTTCCACGTCGGTATCGGTAAGAACGCCGTTGGCGGTAAACCCGAACTGCGACAAGCGATAGGTTTCAAGCGCCGTTGAAAAATCGAGTTTGGTGTATTTCGCCAGGGTCTCGTTCGTACCTTTTTCATTTTCATGGAAGTAGCGGTAGGCCTTGCTTCGCGCCCGCATCATGCGCCGCACCAGATCTCGTTTGTCGGCAAGATTTCGATCGGCCACCGCGAAGCCGCCCTGGGTGCTGACGAAGTCTTTCGGTGTGTCAGCCAGAATATTCACCTTAAACTTGTCGCGGGCGACGATAATCGTTGGCGGCGAAAGCGCGGTGACTTGAATAGACCCGGCGAGTAGGGCTTGCAACAGCGCGGGGGCTCCGCCAATGACGACAGTCGATACGTCCTTGGCGGGATCGAGGCCGCCCGCAGCCAAAAGCCGGTTTGCGACCAGATGTTGGCTGCCGTTTCGGGAGGTGATTCCCAGGTTGGTGCCTTTGAGCCCCGGAATCGATTTAAACTCCGGCCGGCTTGCAAGCCAAAAAAGCGCCCGGTGGCCCGTCACCGCCAACACTTTTATGGGCAATCCCGATTGGCTCGCCCGCGCCGCCAGCCCCACGGCACCCAAAGCATCCACTTCCCCGGACACCAACGCGGCCGTAGCCACGTTTGCCGACACTTGAATCAGCTCGGCGTTTAGCCCCTCTTCGCGAAAAAAGCCGCGGTGTTGCGCAAGGTAAAGATCGATAAAGGCAATGCTCCGGCTCGATACGGCAATCTTGACTCTCTCCAGGGCTGTCTGCGCTCTGGCCTTGGGGTTCCAGGAAAGCGCGATCGCTACGGCTAGAAAAATAAGTTTTAGTCTCATGACGCGACCGATCTTAACGGTAGAGATTATCGATGAACCCGCTTTGGTCTAAGCGCCTCAAAACCGAGTCGTCGATTAAATCCTCGGCCTTGGCGGTTTTCGCCTTGGGGACAGTGCTCTCGATGTTGCGCAACACCGTCTCGACGCCCTCTTTTAGCGGATAGGGTTTTCGCGGCTGGACCTCTTGGATGATCACCTGGTAGCTGTCCTCCGCTTCATCCTGATCGTTGAGCCTCAAGAACTCTTTGATCAGCCGGATACTTCCTCTCTATTTTGTTTCGCATAGACCACCCCTTCTAAAAAACCCTTGAAGAAGGCCTCCACTACGGTGCGGCGATCCCGAACAAAGGTCCCCGTGGCAGCGATACCGCTGCCGTGGAATTTGAGGCCGAGCTTGTATGCGTCGACCATCGACAGAAATCCGGCTTTTTTCGCGCGCACGGTGTTGGGTGACGTAAAAACGGTAGTCTGAATCGCGTTCGATTTCAGGGCCGCCAGCCGGCTAGGATTGTCGCCAATCTGAACTATTGTGACGTCGCTCTCAGATAACCCCAAAGACTTGAAAATGTATCTGATGGAGAAGTCGCTTGAGGAGCCGAAGCGGCTCACTCCGGCTTTTTTGCCGCGGAGGTCTGCTGCCTTTTTGATTTCGGGAGGAACGAAGAGACTGAAGTGCATCGTTGGATTATTTGCCGAGAGCAGAGCGATGTCGGCGCCCTGAAGCTTCGCGACCACTCCTTCCGGCCCGGCGGTTACAGTCAACGGGACATCCCCTCCCAGCATGGCTTGAATAACCTGAGATCCGCCTTGGAAATAAACCAGCTCGACGGCAAGCCCATATTTCTCGAAGAACCCCTTTTTTTGAGCGATGTAGGCTTGACTGAATTCTCCCGTGATGAGACTGGCGACACGGACTCGCGTAAGTTCCGCGCCACGCGCAGGATAAGCACACAAAAGTACCGACAAAAAAAGCCAGAACCGAATTGCCATGCTATTCATGTCCAACCAGCTCTTTTCGATTCTCCAAGGCACCCTCGAGTAAAAATTCTACCGTGTTTATTAATTGGTCGCCGAAACAGACTTTGCCGCGCTTCCTGAACCCCTGTCCTCAAGGGCGGATAAAACTCTTTCGGGAAAAAGCGGCAGATCCTTGATTCTCACCTTGAAGGCATCATAAATCGCGTTGCCGATGGCCGGAGCAATGCCGACCACCGCCAATTCGCCGATACCTTTGGCACCGAAGGGTCCTTCCGGAAGCGGAACCTCGACGGCGATGGAAACAATCTCCGGGATCTCTTGAGAGGACGGCAACTTATAATCCATGAAGGAAGGATTGATGACTCGCCCATCTTCAAACTGGAGCCTTTCGTGAAGCGCGTACCCGAGTCCCATCACCACTCCGCCGACAATTTGACCCTTGACCATTGTGGGATTCAAGGTCGTACCGACATCGTGGGCCGAGGCGATCTTTTTGACCTTGATCATGCCGGTCTCTTCGTCAACCTCCACCTCCACCGCCTGGGCCGCATACTTCCATCCGGGCACATATTCTTTTCCCTGCGCCTTATGGGGTAGCGATGGATAGTCGCCTTTGCCTCCGTACCACCCTCTGCCCAAGATCGGTTTCTCGCGGTTGTGAGCGTGCTCCAGAACCTCCCTCAAACTAAGCGAAGCTTGCGACTGTCTCATGGACACAACACGCTGGTCCTCCACCGCCAAATCGCTTGCCGGAATTTCCAACATCTTGGACGCGGTTTCGAAAAGCTGTCGCTTGGCATCCTCCGCGGCTTTCTTGACCGCCATCCCGGTATAAAAAGTCACTCGACTGGAGAAAGTTCCACGATCATACGGCGTAGCGCCTGTGTCTGCGCATGTGATCCCCACGGCTTCTACTGGAATCCCGAGTTCTTCAGCCGCGATTTGGGATAACACCACGCACATTCCCTGACCGATTTCGGACGCTCCCACCATAATTTGAGCGCTGCCATCTTCGTTAAACAGGACATGGGCGCCGGAAATGCTCGAATGAGTTGTTGGAGATTTGGCAATCACCGCCAGGCCCCGCCCAACGTTTTTCGCTTTAGGTTTTCCCCAACCAATCTCCGCCGCGACTTTTTCCAGACATTCGCGCAAGCCGATACTCTGCACGGCATCACCAATGGAATTGATATCTCCCTCCCGAAGTATGTTCTTGAGCCGCAACTCCAAGGGATCCATGCCAAGCCGATCTGCTATCATGTCCATCTGCGACTCGATGGCCCAAGATCCTTCCGGCACGCCCAACCCCCTAAGCTGTGTTCCGCGAACTTTATTAGTGTAGACCAGAGTGGAGGTCACGCGGATGTCCGGAATACGGTAGGGGCCGATGCCGTCCTTCATCGCTCGATTGCTCGGCGCTAAACCCTCCGCATGGGCTCCGGTATTCCAGAGAAAGTTAATATCCCGCACCACAAGGGTGCCGTCTTTCATGACGCCGGTCTTGAGCTTGACCAATGCCGGTGTGGACCCCGCGCATGCGGTAAATTCCTCTGTCCTGGTCATGACGATTTTCACCGGCTTGCCGCTCTTCATGGCGAGAGCGATGGTAATAGGCTCAAGACGCGGTTCGATTTTACCACCGAAGCCGCCGCCGACCTTGGTGCAGATCACCCGCATTTTGCTTTCGGGTACGCCGAAAAGAGCGGCCATGACCGTCCGTAATTCGAAGACTTCTTGGGAGCAGGTCCAGACCGTAATCGTGCCGCCGCGGACGGCCACGAGCGTGGCATGAGGTTCCATATAACTGTGATGGATTTGGCTTGGACGAAAAGTGTCTTCAAACACGTAATCGGCTTTCTGCAGCGCCGCGTCGACGTTACCGCGCTGGTTGGAGGCCTTATGGATGATATTGGTGCCCTTCACCGGATGCCATGAGGCCAAGTAAACCGACCGTGCGTTGAGTTGGTCCAAGTCATGCACCAACGGCGCGCCGTCTCGAATCGCCTCTTCGGCGTCGAACACCGCCGGCAACTCATCGTACTCGACTTCGATCAGGGACAGCGCCTCTTCCGCCGTATCCTCATCGATAGCGGCCACCGCTGCGACAGGTTGGCCTACATAGCGCACTTTATCGATGGCAAAAATATGCTCGTCTTCAATCGCATAGCCATATAAACGCGACGGCACATCCTGGGCGCAAATGACCTTCTTCACGCCAGGATGTTTCGTCGCTTTTTCCACGTCGACGCGCAAGACTTTCCCGTGAGGTATCGGACTTCTTAAAATTTTTCCCCACAACATGCCCGGCAGCTTCACATCGGGGCCATAGAGGGCTTGCCCGGAGAGCATCTCTGGACCGTCCACTCGCTCCACAGGAGTACCTATTACTCGATACTTAGCCATTGACCTTCCTCCTCATTCAATGTTGCCATGAAAACCTTTTTCCGGTCGTGTCAGACCTCGTGCTGAATGATCTTCAAGGATGCCCTGTTGAGAAACCAAGACTCGTCACTTTTATTTTTCTCCGTATAGGCCGAATCCCCTCGGTTACGCCCAACGGTTGTTGCAAGCGATTCTTTTTTCGTTCGCTTAGCTGCTTGCGCTAAGAAGCACTCAGCGTGTGGCTAATGGTTATCCGCTCGGCGCGATAAAACTCGCCGAGAAAATCTTCTGGATCTTTATAAGCGCGGTTGGGTACGAGTCGCGCAGAGAATGAAAACAGGAGAGGATCCACGTCGAACGGGTAAGGAGTCATCACCGCTCGATGTTCGGACACTGCATCGATCGTAATTTTAACCGCTTCACGGCCCGGTTTCGTGGGAATATCAACGCCATTCAGCGTGTTCGTCGGGCCCAACTTGCGCCATTTGCTGTTCAGCGGATAACGATTGCAGACAAACTGAGCGAGCTGATCGAACACCTCCATGTATTCGTAGTTGGTCCAAACCTGTTCATCCGATGCAAAGTCCTTAAACGTTTCCGATTGCCGCAGCTGCTCTAACAGCTTCATCCGAAGCTCTTCCTGGTTGTCGATGTAGGCCTTCACCCGCGGGTCCGTCGAGCGATCCGGAGGATAAGCGTATCGGCCGTAGCCCGCGTTCATCAGCGCCACCCCATGCATCGCCATTAACAGCGCTGCATAGGGATCCCGCTGCCGCACATGCTCCACCGCGTTCCTGTAAAAATCCAAGCGCAGCTGCCCGAGGTATTTGAGGCTCCCGTCGTGATAATCCAGCGGAAACCCTTTATCGTTGAGCGTCGACGGCTTCATCTCCCATTCCCACCAGCCGATGTCGTGCTCATGAGCCGCCAGCACGACGGAGGCATAGGGCTCGGGGCGGGCAAAGTCTTGGTTTCCCCAATGGGCGGCAAAAAAACCGGCCACGCGCGAGTGGTCGATTTGCAGCGCCAACATCAAACGAGAATCATCGTAAGGATTCACCATCATAGCTCAGCCCTCCAATTATCGATCTCACACGGAGTGGAGTACCCGAGAAGATCTTTTGCCTCTTACTCTGCCACGCTTTGTACGTACATAACCCTTTCTAAAATCCCCCGCCCAAACCGCCAGCGCGTCCAGTATTGCCACTTGAGCAACTCGATGCGCTCCGGTCTGCCCTCGCAAAGCTTTCGAAGGCGTAGAAATCAACAAAAGTGCGTCAGCGCTCTTGGAAACCAGGCTATGTTCAAAACTTGTGATACAGACACAAAATGCCTTCCGTTCCTTTGCGTTCTGTAGTGCCTCAGCGACCTCCGGCTGGTTACCCGAATAGGTCACGGCGATGGCCACATCGTTGGGAGTTACGATTCTCGCAGCAGCAACCTGCTGAATAAGATCGACAAACGCAACTGTCCGAAAGCCCAAAAAAAGAAATTTAAGCGCAGCCTCCTGTGCGATGTGGGCGGACCCTCCTGCGCCAAACAGATAGAGCCCCTCGCTACGCGCAATGGCGGCGGCGGTCTGTTCCATCGTCGCACGATCGACACATGACATAGTGTCTTGTAACGCTACGATACAATCAGAAAATACACGCTCCGATATAGCGTCTTTACCTGAAGGCTTCGTGACCAACTGGGAAGGCATGAGGGCCGCCGCAAGTTCCAGCGAAAGTACTTTTTTCATTTCACTCAGGCCCTTGTAACCGACTCGCTGACAAAATCGCACGACCGTGGCTTCGCTGGTACCGCACTGATACCCGATTTGCCTTGCGTCCAGCTGCAGAAAATCGGCAGGATTTAACATCGCAAAATGAGCAATTCGCGCATGGTGCACTGGCAGCGACGGCGACACCGCCCGGAGCTTCAGCAGGCAAGCCGGGGTGCCTGGGACGGGTGAGCCGAGTGATGCTGCGGTTACAGAATTTGACATGTCACTGTAACTACTACGTCAGAAGGAAATGTCAATCCAAACCAGCCTAAGAGCAATCCTCTATCGGAGGATCTCATTGAGCTTCGATCCGAACGCCGGCTCGAGCCTAAACAGATTGGAAATAATTTTTTCGAGCTCATCGCCAGCAACCGGATCCATGTTGAGGTTGGATTTTTTCGCGTCCGACAGGAACTCAGAATCTTTCAACGTTTCGCTAAATGCATGCTTTAAAAGCTGAACTCTGTCCTTGGGGACCTCCGGCGGCAAAAGGTAGGGACGGAAGATGCTGCCGCGGTCTTGAACGGCAACTTGAAGCAATCTCCGTCCTTTCGGCGTTTTTGCGAAATCCGCAGCCAGAGGAATTTTAGCAATTCCCGCATCGGAGCTCGGAGTGATTCGCGCGACGATGATCACCTCGCCAGTGTCGAGCGCCTTTCGCCAGGTCGAGCGGATCGAGTTCTAGTCCATGCATACACCATCGACCTCGCCGTTTTAGTCAACAAGTTCGTCTACAGTTTTGTCACGCCACCAGCGATTACCAAACCACAAGACCTCAAAGGCAAATCAGTGGCTGTGAGTCGATTCGGTTCCGGGTCCGATTTCATAACCAGGATGGCGTTGAAATCATGGGGCCTCGAACCCACCAAAGACGTGACTGTTTTGCAGATAGGGAATTCACCGGCGCGCTTGGGCGCTCTCCTATCGGGCAAGGTCCATGGTTCTATTCTCAACCTTTCGCAACAAACTCGAGCTCGAAGAGCGGGCCTTCGGATCCTGG
>Ga0184632_10000831_pt1 | contig 12427 bp, 13 predicted proteins | sample PLM31_50_b1_FD_133153 | JGI IMG/M metagenome (GOLD analysis project Ga0184632, IMG submission 133153) | Groundwater sediment microbial communities from an aquifer in East River, Colorado, USA - PLM3-1_50_b1 | ecosystem: Environmental > Terrestrial > Soil > Riparian zone | place: USA: East... | reverse complement strand
TTCATCCGATGAGCCAGGGGATGTTATTGCTCGGCGGCGCCGGTTTCAGACCCTGCACGCCCATGGGTATCATGAAGTTGTTAGAATCGGCCCGCTGTGATCCCAAGGGCAAAAGCGCGGTAGTCGTGGGGCGAAGCAATATCGTCGGCAAGCCGGTGGCCCTGATGCTGCTCGAGAAACATGCCACGGTGACGATCTGCCATTCGCGCACGGCGAGTCTTCGCGACGAGGTTGGCCGGGCAGATATTTTGGTCGTCGCCATCGGCAAGGCGGGTCTGGTGCGCGGCGACTGGGTGAAACCCGGCGCGGTGGTCATCGATGTTGGGGTCAACAGATTGCCCAGCGGTAAGCTTTGTGGTGACGTGGAATTTGAAACCGCCAAGGAGCGCGCCTCGGCAATCACGCCGGTGCCCGGCGGCGTGGGACCGATGACCATCTGTATGTTGCTCTATAACACATTGAAGGCCGCCAAGGACTCCCTGCAGCGCGAGCGATAATTCCCGCGCCGGGAAAAAAAATTCGTGAGCCAAGGACTCAAGAAAACGGCGCTCCATGCCGCGCATCGGCGCGCGGGCGCAAAAATGGTGGAGTTCGCCGGCTGGCAGATGCCAGTTCAGTATAGCGGCGTTATCGATGAGCATGCGGCGGTGCGCACCCGCGCAGGTTTGTTCGACGTGAGTCACATGGGTGAAATCGAAGTGCGCGGCGCCGGCGCGCTGGAGTTTTGCCAGCGCATTTCCGCCAACGACGTGGCGCGCATCAAGGTCTCTCAGGCGCAGTATAATTTGCTGCTCCACGAGAACGGCGGAGTCGTAGACGACGTGATTTTCTACCGTCTGGAGTCCGATCGCTTTCTCGTTTGCGTCAATGCGTCCAACAGCGAAAAGGATTTTAGCTGGATGCGGCGACACGCCGGCGCCGCTGTGGAAGTCGCCGATATGAGCGCTCGCTACGCGCAGCTGGCGCTGCAGGGACCGCTGGCGGAAAAAATCTTGCAGCCGCTGACGGCGCTCGCTCTCGGCGAGTTAAAAACGTTCCATTTTCAATTCGCCGACGTAGCGTCGGTGCATTGTCTCATCTCCCGCACCGGCTATACCGGCGAAGACGGCTTTGAGCTTTATTGCGATGCCGACGCGGCCGAAAGGATGTGGGCCTCGTTGCTGAGAGCGGGCGCCGGTGATGGGCTCGTGCCCGCGGGACTTGGAGCCCGCGATACGCTCCGGTTAGAAAAGGGATATCCTTTGTACGGCCATGAGCTCGACGACACGACGACGCCGCTGGAAGCCGGGCTGGATTGGGTGGTCAAGTTGTCCAAGCCGACATTCATGGGCCGGGATGCTTTACTGCGGCAGAAGTCCGAAGGTGTGGGGCGCCGTTTGGTCGGCTTGGAGCTGTTGGAGCCAGGCATTGCCAGGAGCGGTCATGCGCTCTACCACCACGGGCGCGCAGTGGGCCATGTTACCAGCGGCACCAAATCGCCGACGCTTGGAAAATCCATCGCGCTGGGCTACGTATCTCGTGAAGCGGCCGAGGGCGGTGAAAATATCGAAGTTGAAATTCGCGGCCGCAGAGCCCGCGCCAACATTGTTTCTTTGCCGTTTGTCAAGCGTTGACCGCGGCGCCGAGCGTTTTAAGGAGGAAAGCATGGAGTTCCCAGAAGGCTTACTTTATTCGAAAGAACATGAATGGGTGCTCGTGGAAGGAGACACCGCGACCATCGGCATCACAGAGTTCGCTCAGGAGGAATTGGGCGATGTCGTCTATGTCGAACTGCCCGAAGTGGGCGAGAAGATCGTTAAGGACGATCCCTTCGGCGCGGTGGAGTCGGTGAAGGCGGTTTCCGACATTTATGCTCCCGTGAGCGGCACAGTGCTGGAAATCAACGACGTGTTGCCGGACAGTCCAGAAACCATCAATGATGACCCCTACGGTGACGGCTGGATGATCCGGGTGGAGATGAACGATAAGGACGATTTGAAAGACCTGATGTCCGCCGAGGAATACGCGGAATACGTGGCGCAGCAAAAGGAAGAAGAAGACGACGAAGACGAAGAAGACGAGAGCGAAGAAGAAGATGACGAGGAGAAGGACAAGTAGCTTCGGCGCATGCGTTACACCCCCCAGACGGAGCTGGACCAAAAGCGGATGCTCCAGGCCATCGGCCTAGAACGCATCGAGCAGCTCTACGAACATGTCCCGCAAGCGCTGCGCGCCCATGCGACGATTAGGCTGCCGGCGGGGCTTACCGAGCCGGCGGTTAAGAATCGGCTGGCAGCGTTGGCGTCCAAGAACGCCGCGGCCGGGGAATGGAGTTTCTTCCTGGGCGGTGGTGTCTACCAGCATTTCATCCCGAGCGCCGTGGACGCGGTGATCTCGCGCTCAGAGTTTCTCACCTCCTACACGCCGTATCAGCCGGAAGTCAGCCAGGGAACGCTCCAGGTCCTTTACGAATTCCAAACGCTTATGTGCCAGCTCACCGGCATGGAGGTGTCCAATGCCGGCGTTTACGACGGCGCCTCCGCCGCCGCGGAAGCGGTCCTGATGTCGCGCCGCATTCAGCGGGACTCGCGGCGTCGGGTCTTGCTGTCGCGGGCGCTCCATCCGCAGTATCGCGCCGTCATCGCAACCTATTTGAAGAACCTCGGCGACGTCGAATTGATCGAAGTTCCCTTCGCCGCCGACGGTGCGACGGATGTGGAGCGGCTCGCGAGCATGCTCGATGACCGGGCCATGTGCGCCGTCGTCGGATATCCCAATTTCTTTGGCGTCATCGAGGATCTTTCGGCGCTCCAGTCTGCGTGCGCGGGCGTCGGCGCGCAATTGATCAGCGTGACCACCGAACCACTTGCGCTAGGGCTGCTCAAACCGCCGGGGGCGTACGGCATCGATATCGCTGTGGGCGAAGGGCAAAGTCTCGGCGTGCCCATGAATCTGGGCGGGCCGGCCTTCGGATTTTTTACCGCGCAGAAAAAACTCATGCGCAACCTCCCCGGCCGCCTGGTGGGTGAGACCGTAGACACCGAGGGGCGGCGCGGGTTTGTGCTCACCTTGGCGACGAGGGAACAGCATATCCGCCGCGACAAAGCGACCTCGAATATTTGCACCAGCCAGACTCTTTGTACCACGGCGGCCACGGTGTATCTCTCGCTGCTCGGTAGAACGGGCTTGCGGCGCATCGCCGAGGTCAACGTCGCCCGAGCCCATGAAACCCATGCGCGTCTCATTAAAGAGGCCGGGCTTGCGAGTTGTTTTAGCGGTCCGTTTTTCAATGAGTTCGTCCTACGGGTGCGCGATCTGGCGCGCTTGGAAAAGCGCTGTGCCGCGGACAAGATCATTCCCGGCATCGCGCTCGCCCAGTGGTATCCGGAGCTGCCCGATGGGCTGTTAGTGTGCGTGACTGAGATGAACGAAAAAGAGGAGATCGACCGTCTTGTCAGAGACCTCTCCGACTAAGCGCAACCACTCAGCTACGCCGCGGCTCATTTTTGAAAGCGGGTCGCCGGGGCGTAGTTCGCTGTTCTGGCCCGCGGAGAGCGGCGGGGCCGCCGAGCATATTCCTGCGGCGTTGCTGCGCGATGATATCGCCGGATTTCCCGAACTCGGCGAGCTGGAAACGCTGCGCCATTTCACCCGTCTCTCCCAGCGCAACTTCGGCATCGAAAGTCAGTTTTATCCGCTTGGCTCTTGCACGATGAAATACAATCCCAAGGTCAACGAAACGGTGGCGCGCTTGCCGGGTTTCGCGCAGATTCACCCGTTGGCGCCCGGCGAGCTCTTGCAGGGAGCCTTGCAATTGATCTGCGAGCTGGAAAGGATGTTGGCCGAACTGAGCGGGATGGACTCAGTGAGCGCGCAGCCGGCAGCGGGCGCCCAGGGAGAACTGACCGGGTTGATGCTCATCCGCGCTTATCTAACCGAGCGCGGCACGCCGCGAAAAAATATCATCGTGCCCGATACGGCCCACGGAACGAACCCGGCCAGCTCGACGTTATGCGGCTATGACGTGATCCAGATTTCTTCCAACGACCAGGGCGTGATCGACGCGCCAACGGTCGCCAAGGTGATGGACGAAGATGTCGCAGCTTTGATGATCACCAATCCGAACACGCTCGGCCTGTTCGAGAAAAATATCGAAGCGGTCTGCGCGGCGGTGCACGACAAGGGCGGATTGGTTTATCTGGACGGCGCCAATCTGAATGCCCTCATGGGCATCGCCAAGCCCGGCCAAATGGGCGTGGACGTGATGCATATGAATCTGCATAAGACTTTTTCGACGCCCCACGGCGGCGGCGGGCCGGGGGCGGGGCCCGTGGGCGTGAAAGACGCGTTGCGGGATTACCTGCCCGCGCCGCGCATCGAAAAAACCGGTGAGAAATATAATTTAGTTGAAGATTGCCCGAAGTCCATCGGCCGGGTGCGCTCGTTCTTCGGCAACTTTGGCGTCCTGGTCAGGGCGTATACTTATATCGTCTCGCTGGGAGCGGACGGTTTGCAAGAGGTCAGCCGAATGGCGTTGCTCAATGCTAACTACATACGCAAGGGGTTGGAAAAGTATTACGAGATCGCCTACGACGAGCCCTGCATGCATGAATGCATCTTCACCGACCGGATCCAACAGAAGCAGGGCGTGAGCACGCTGGACATCGCCAAGCGGCTTTTGGATTACGGCTGCCACCCGCCGACAATTTATTTTCCGCTGGTGGTGCACGGCGCTTTGATGATCGAGCCCACGGAAACCGAAACGCCGGAAACCCTCGATGAGTTCATCGAGGCGATGATTGCCATCGCGCAAGAAGCCCGGGAGAATCCCCAGCTCGTCAAGACTGCCCCCCATACGACCCCCGTCTCCAGGCTCGATGAGGCGCGTGCCGCGCGTAAGCCGGTGCTTAGGTGGGAACCCGGACGTACGGACGGCGATTAACACGCAGGTCAGATTGCTCAAAGATCGCGCAGGCGATCGTGGAAATCTGGTTTGCCCGCGCCCGGCAAAAAATTTAGTGGAAGCTTGCCGTCAAGCTTCGTTCTCGGGCATTAAGGATTGTTGGTGAAAGCGAGCCGGTTATTCAAGTAAGTGAAGCCGGCGATGATGCGCAGGCGATTGGCGCCTATGGATCGCGGGATCGGTGGAAACGGTGCCGCAACCTTGATCGCGCGCACGGCTTCGTCGTCGAGCAAATTGGAGCCGGATGAGCGTACCACCGAGAGCAGGTCGATCTGGCCGTTTTGTAAGACTGTAAACTCCACCGTGACTTTGCCCTGCAGCCCATAGTGCTTGGCCAGGTCGGGATATTCCCACTGCGCTTCGATCCAGCTTTCGATCTTTTTCGTGTACGGCGCCAGTATCGGGTCCTGGGTATTGAGCGGAATCGGTCGATTGTATGACGTCAAATCGCGAATGCCCGGAAGCAATTGTTCCCTTCCGTCGGGTTTTGCCGAGCTGTCTTTACGAAAGATCGAGGCTTCCCCTTGCGCGGGGCCGCGCTTGACGCTTGCCTGGTCGTTTTGCGGGCGAGCTTCGACGATGGCGGGACGTTCCTGAATAACGGGGGTCGGTTCGGCGCGCGCCGCTAATTGAGGCGGCAGCGGTAAGTCTCGAATATCAGGTTGGGGCGATGGCGGGACCGTTTTTTTTTGGACGACGGGCGCGCCTTTGAGCTGCTTCGCTTGCGCGGGTTGCCGCTGGCGTCGCGACGGCAGCGGGCGCGCGGTTAAGGTTTTTTCCTGTTCGACGGGTTTTGCGCCCGGCAGAAAAGAAACGGAAATCGGCTCAAACGCCGGATTGGCCGCAAACGGTTTACGCCAAAGCAGGGGAACGAGCGCCAGGTGCACCGTGAGCGAAAGGAAAAAACAGGGGTAAGATATGTTCTCGAATCGCACCGGGATATAATATCGGATCAGTGAAACAGCGGCAACCGAGGAAATCGGCGGGGGGACGTTAACCGCTAACCGGTTACGCGGAAGGAGCAGAGATGTTTGGCTTAGGTCTCGGAGAATTGTTGATAATACTGGCCGTCGTGATCCTGTTTTTTAACCGCCGCTTGCCCGATCTCGGCGGAAGTTTCGGATCTGCCATCAGGAAATTCAAAAAGGCCCTGCGCGAGCCCGATGAAATCGATATCACGCCGCCGGATCAGTCGAAAAATCGCCCCGATGGAAAGTAGCCGTCAAAACAATCCTTCTAGGTGTCCCCCTCCGCCGACAGCACTTCGCAGCGCGCGTCCTTGACCGGTTTGCCCGTGCGCAGAAAGACGATGGCGAAGGGCACGGAATCTCCAGATGGAATTTCAAAAGTTTTCAATGGCTTTAAGCGCTGGAGATCAGTGACGTCCTGGGCGGTCATGCCGCGAATGATCTGCGACGAAATGGCATTGCCGATCCACATCGTCTGGCGCTCGATTTCTTTGCCCTCGTAATCGTAGAGCTGCCCCGCAAGCTGGACATCGCGGATCATCACCGGATTCTGATTCACCGCGACGCCGGTAAGCACCACGACCTCGCGGCTTCCCTGCAAGCTCTGATAATTTGTTTCGATGGATTTGAGCAGGACGCCGTTTTTCACGTGCTCATTACGCACCACCGAGTGCCCCACGAAAGGGATGCTGCGCACCCACTCTTCCGAGGCGGCAGGATGGGTCTTTTGATATGCCAACACGAAAGCAAATAGAACCACGAGCAAGCCCAAAAGGGTCAGAAAAGGCGTGACCGAGCCCGGTTGGTCGCGATAGGGTTCGATGATCCAGACGTTGTCGTTGGTTTCTCGCGCAAGGGAAGAAATTTGGTAGGACTCTTTCTCCACGCTTGGCCGTGCCGGTATATCATCTTTCGCTGCCGCGGGGGCAGCAGCGATGGTGAAGGATGCTGCATCCTCACCGCTGCCAGCGGGCTCCTTAAACTGCCATTCGGTTTTGCCAAGGGCGGTCGGCTTTAGATCCCTTGAGCTTTCGGTCTCTCGGGGAGAGTCTTCGCGGGGTAGTTCCGGCTCCGACCGTATGGCCGGCGCAAAGCTAAAAGCCAGTTCGGGATTTTCACTAGATTTATCCGCGCCGGGGTTAGAAACATCAGTGGCGCTTTCCGGCTGGGCTTCGAGTTCGAAGGTATGCTTGCAGCGCGAGCAACGAAACGACGGCGCCGCTCCTTTGACCACTTCATCGGAAACTCTATAGGTCGTCTTGCATTTCGGGCATTGGACCAGCATGAATAATCCCTTGAGGCTAATGGAATCTTGAGGGAATTCTAATGAAATCAAGATGATTTTATGGTAATCCCCGAGAATTTCAAGATTTCGCCAATAAGTTCTTCGGTTAGCTGAATAAACGATTTGGGACGGCGTCTAAGGGGCAGGCCTGTTGTGGTCGAAGCAAGCGACTGGGAATTGGTCCAGAAGTGCCAAGCCGGGGATATGAGTGCCTTTGAGGAGCTTGTATCTCGGTATCAACAGAAAGTCTTCATGGTGATTCTGGGACTGCTCCGTAACCGAGAAGACGCGCTGGAGGTCGCGCAGGAAACCTTTTTTCGCGCCTATCGTAAGATCAAGAGCTTTCAGGGCGGTTCGTCTTTCTATACATGGCTTTACCGGATTGCGGTCAATATAGCCATCGACGCCCAGCGACGACAAAAGCGGAATCCTCTGGATTTTCGGGAATCGATGGACGGTGTCATGGAAGAGCGCAACGAGTTCGCTAAAGATCCGTTTGCCGACGTTCACGACAAGGAATTAAGAGTTAAATTGGTTCAGTCGATTAACGATTTATCGCCAGAGCACCGGGCGGTGATCGTCTTAAGGACGTTGGAGGGATTATCTTATAAGGACATCGGGGAGCTGCTGGGTTGTTCCGAAGGCACGGTGATGAGCCGTCTCCACTATGCGCGAAAAAAGTTACAAGAAAAATTGAGAGCGTTTCTATGAATACCTGCGGGGAAATCAGAGAGTCCATTGGCGCGTGGCTTGACGGCGAACTATCCGGTGCCGAAGCCGACGCCGTTCGCTCGCATCTGGAAACTTGCCTGATCTGCGGCGAGGAGCGGCGCCAGTTGGAAAATCTCAATAGGGTGATGAAGGAAGTCTTTGAGTCCGAGGATTTTCGCCTCGACGCACAGCCCTTTTGGCACGGCCTGCGGCAACGGATCGCGGCAAAGCGACCCTGGCACGCCGGCTTGGCGGAATGGGCCGGCCCCTTTATTCGCGCGCCATCGTTTGCCTGGGCCGTGCCCGCGGTTATCGTGTTGCTAATCGGGGCGCTGTACCTTGGGTCTATCTTGCCCGGCTGGGGCGTGTTGGCGCCACGCAATAACTTCGCCACCGTCGAATCCATCGATGCCTACGGGCGCAACGTTGCGCTTTTGCGCGAGCATGAGAGCAAAACCACGGTGATCTGGCTCTATCAAAATCCAGATAACGAAAACGAGGGTGCCGGTGAAACCAGCGATAAAGGCCCTGCTTTTTAATTTTTTTCTATACTCGGTGGCACTGAGTTTAAATGCTGCCGACAAAAGTTTTCAATCGGTCCAGATCACAATCAAAACGGTCGCCGCTGGCAAACAAGACAGCGAGTTCGACCCGCGGCTTGCGCCTTTGGAAAAACAGCTCAAGGCGTTGAACTATCGCTCTTACCGTTTGTTGAAAGAAGAAACGCAGACCGCGCGCTGGCAGGGCAACGCCAACTTCGAGATTCCGGGCGGACGGGTCCTTACGGTTCGGCCGCAGGAAGTGACCAACAACCAGCTCAGCCTGAGGGTGCAGCTCAAACAAGGCGACAAGCCGCAGCTTGAAACCACCGTGCGCATGAATAATGGCGGGAATTTCATCCTGGGCGGGCCGCCCCATGAGGGCGGTGTGTTGGTGCTGTCGATTTCTGCGACCGCAAAGTGACCGCCACTAAGCGTTCAAAGTTTAAGATGGCGAGTTCGAATCTGAAACCTTAAACTTTGAACCTTGCACGTCGACGTCGAACCCCTAGCCATTCGTTGCAATCCAAGATTATATCGAGAATTTGAGATTGCCCACGGCCATGCGGTCGCGCCATCCGACCCAGAGATTGGTGCTCAGGTACTTGTCGCCGAAGTCGGGAAAGATGGTTACCAGGGTGCCGGCTTTGAGTTTGCGCGCGAGTTTTAACGCCGCATGCAGCGCGGCGCCGGATGATTGTCCCACCAGCACCCCTTCTTCCTGGCTCAAGCGATAAACCATCGCATAGGCATCTTCGGTAGAGACGGCGATTTTTTCGTCCAGTTCATGCTCATGATAGATGCCCGGAACGATGGAACTGGCCATGTGCTTCAGACCTTCGAGGCCGTGCAGCGCGTCGTCGGGTTCCACGGCAATGACCCGGATCGCCGGATTGGCTTCTTTCAGGTAGCGGCCCGTGCCCATGATCGTGCCGCCGGTACCGATGCCGGCGACGAAGTGGGTGATCTTACCGCTGGTCTGGCGCATGATCTCCGGACCCGTGGTTTCGTAATGGGCCTGCGGGTTCATGGGATTAAAATATTGGTCCGGTTTGAAATATTTTTCCGGATTCTCTTCGATGATTTTGCGGCATAGACGAATGGCGCCATCGGAGCCTTCCATGGGATCGCTGAAAACTACATTGGCGCCGTAGGCTTGCAGGATGATTTTGCGCTCCATGCTGACATTGGCGGGCACCACCAACTCCACCGGATACTCCAAGACCCGGCCGATGAGCGCCAGCGCGATGCCGGTATTACCGGAAGTGGAGTCTAGTATCGTCTTGCCGGGGCGCAGTTTCCCGGTGCGCAATCCTTCCTGGATCATGCGCCAGGCGGGCCGGTCCTTGACCGAACCGCCTGGATTGAAGCCTTCGAGCTTGGCGAAAACGCGCACGCTCGCGGGGAGGCCCTCGGCTAGGGCGCGAATTTGCAACAACGGTGTGTCGCCGATCAAGTCGAGCACCGAGTCGACTTTTCTCTGCTCCCGGGGGGGCGCCGGAAGCAAGCGCAAGTTAGGTGAACCGATGGCCATGACCCTTTGGTTTCTATGATCCTCCGGCGATGGCCGGGACGATGGAAATATTGTCGCCGTCTTTCAGGCTGGTTTCGAGATTCTGCAGAAAACGGATGTCATCGCCGTTGACGTATACGTTGACGAAGCGGCGCACCTTGCCGGTCTCGTCGCAGATGCGTTCTTTGATGCCAGGGTAGTTCTGTTCCAAATCGTCCATTAACGCGCGCATGGTGCTGCCCTGCGCATTGACTTCATCGGCGCCTTGCGTGAACTTGCGCAAGGGCGTGGGTACGCGTACTCGCACGGACATAAGTTGCCTCCTCGAAATGAATTACCCTTACCGGTTGTGCGGTTTAAAATAGCCCTTCGTCAAAAGCCTTTCAAGGCGGCGGCTTGGTGTCACCGACCGCTCTATACCGGCTTTAAGACGCAGCCGCCATGGTTTTCACCGGCGGATTGAGATCGCGATAAAGTTCGTTGAAGTTTTCCAGCGTGGCGTCGATCGTAAACGGCTTTTCAACGCTTTTGACCACCGTTTCAAGGGTCTTGTAGCCGTTGCCGGTGATGCTGACGACGATGGATTCGTCTCTCGGGATGCGCCCGCTTTCGATCAGCTTCTTGGCCACCGCCACTTCGGTGCCGCCCGCCGGTTCGGTGAAAATGCCTTCGGTGCGGGCGAGCAGCTTGATGCCATCGAGGATTTCTTCATCCGTGGCGCTTTCTCCCCAGCCGCCGGATTCCTTCACCGCTTGGATCACATAATAGCCATCAGCGGGGTTGCCGATGGCGATGGAGCTGGCGATGGTGCGCGGTTTTACCGGAGTGACCAGGTCCGTGCCTTTGTGCAAGGCGTTTATGATCGGCGCGCAGCCGGCGGCTTGCGCTGAGTAGATTTTGCAGCCGGTGTTTTCGACGAGACCGACTTTGATCAACTCCTGAAAACCTTTGGCCAGTTTCGGCAGAATCGTTCCGCCCGCCGACGCCACAACGATATGTTGGGGCAGCTTCCAGCCCAGCTGCTCGGCTACTTCGAAGCCGTGGGTCTTGGCGCCTTCCGAGTAGTACGGGCGCAGATTGACGTTGACGAAGGCCCAGCCGTACTTGTCGCCAATTTCGCTGCAGAGCCGGTTGACATCGTCGTAGTTGCCCTTGATGGCCACGGTTTTCGGTCCGTAAATGGCGGAGCCGATGATTTTCCCTTGTTCCAAACCGTCGGGGATAAACACGTAACAGTTAAGTCCCGCTTTGGCGGCATGGGCTGAAACTGAATTGGCCAGGTTCCCCGTCGAAGCGCAAGAGACGGTATCGAAGCCGAACTCGATGGCCTTGGAAATCGCAACCGAAACGACGCGGTCTTTATAGGAAAATGTCGGATGATTGACCGAGTCATCTTTCAGATAGAGTTCTTTAACGCCGAGCGCATCGCCGAGACGGTGGGCGCGCACCAGCGGCGTGAAGCCGGAATAAAGTCCAACGCTCGGATCGCCGTCGATGGGGAGCAATTCGCGGTAGCGCCACAGATTGCGGTCCCGCGCCGCGACCTTGTCGCGGCTGATGGCGTTCTTAATGCCGTCGTAGTCATACATGACTTCCAACGGGCCGAAGCAGTTTTCGCAAACATAAAGCGGCTGGGTTGGATAATCCTGGCCACACTCGCGGCATTCGAGTCCTGTGACAAAACTCATGAACTTCCCTCTTTTAACTGGTCAAGGCGTTTGCCGCGCCGCACGCACGGCACTCGGGGTCTCTTCTGACCTCGACGGTATGAAACTTCATCGCCCGCGCGTCGTAGGTCAACAGCCGGTCCGTGAGCAAGCCTTCTTCGAAGCCGGCGAGAAATTTAATCGCCTCGGTGGCCTGAATGGACCCGATGGTGCCGGCGACGGCGCCGAGAATGCCCGCCTGCTGGCAGCTCAAAAGCTCTTCCGGCGGTGGCGGATCTTTAAAGAAACAGCGATAGCAAGCGCTCCTGTGGGGAATCACGGTCATCGCTTGACCTTGCAGGCGCACGATCCCCGCGTGGGAAAAAGGAATGCCCAGCGCTACGGCAGTGTCGTTGACCAAAAACTTTGTGTCAAAATTATCGCTGCCATCGACGATGAAATCGTAACCGCTAAAAATTTCCGCGGCGTTGTTTGCTTCCAGTCGCACCGCTTGGCTGACGATGGTCACACCGGGGTTGAGCTCCGTCAGTCTTGCTTGCGCCGATTCCACTTTTTTGCGCCCGATGTCCGCCGTGCCATGAAGAATTTGCCGCTGCAAGTTGGAAAGCTCGACTTGATCCGGGTCGATCAGGCCCAAAATGCCGACGCCCGCCGCCGCGAGATAATATGCCGCCGGCGACCCCAACCCGCCGGCGCCGATCACCAATACGCGCCCTTGGCGCAGGCGGATTTGCCCCTTGCCGCCTAGATCCGGCACCAAAATTTGCCGGCTGTAGCGTTCGATCTCTTCGGTGGTCAGACG
>Ga0184632_10000830_pt1 | contig 12434 bp, 9 predicted proteins | sample PLM31_50_b1_FD_133153 | JGI IMG/M metagenome (GOLD analysis project Ga0184632, IMG submission 133153) | Groundwater sediment microbial communities from an aquifer in East River, Colorado, USA - PLM3-1_50_b1 | ecosystem: Environmental > Terrestrial > Soil > Riparian zone | place: USA: East River... | reverse complement strand
GTTCATATACCGGCAGACGGGCAACGACTGGCTCGCCGAAACCAGCCTCTACCTCCTGGTCAAGCCATTCCGGATCTTGGTGATCATCGTCATCGCGCTGATCGTGCGCTACGTCGCGAACCGGATGATCAAGAGGCTGACGGGCAACGCCGGCGAGGGAACCCCTGGCCTGTTGCGGCCGCTGCGCGAGCGGATGCCGGCGTCGCTGCAGGAGGCCGCCGGGATGCGCTCCGAGCGACGCCGCCAGCGCGCGGAGGCACTCGGGTCGGTGCTACGGAGCGTCACCTCGGTAACGATCTTCTCGGTGGCCGCGATGATGATCCTGGCCGAGCTCGGCGTCAACCTGGCGCCCCTGATCGCCAGCGCCGGCATCGCCGGCATCGCGCTCGGCTTTGGCGCCCAGAACCTCGTCAAGGACTTCATCGCCGGCCTGTTCATGCTGCTCGAGGACCAGTACGGCGTGGGCGACCTGGTGGATGTCGGAGAGGCAAGCGGCACTGTCGAGGCCGTCGGGCTGCGCATCACCACGATCCGGGACGCCCGCGGCGTCCTCTGGTACATCCGCAACGGGGAGATCACCCGGGTCGGCAACCGGAGCCAGGGGTGGGCGCTCATCATGATCGACGTACCGGTGGGGTTCGCCGGCGTCGAGGAGGCCACCGGGGTGCTGCGCGCCGCCGCGGCTGAGCTCGCCGACGACCCGGCGTTCGCCGACGATCTTCTCGAGCCGCCGGAGGTGCTCGGAATCGAGCAGATCACGGTGGACGGTGCCGTCGTACGAACGACGGCCAAGACCGCGTCGGAGGCGCAGTGGCGCGTCGCGAGGGAGATGCGGCGGCGGCTCACCGAGGCGCTGGAGAACGCGGGCATCGCGCAGCAGATCGCGGCGAGCCGGGTCTTCGTACGGCCACCTGTGCCGGGCGGACCGACCGCGGTCGGGCCGGACGGACCGGTGGATCACGGGGTCGCGGGCGCCACCTGAATCACCGGCCACCGGCCCCCTCCCTGTCGCTGGCCCGACATGGGGTCGCGCCACACATGGACCGTTGGCTATTGTCCCTTTGTCCCCTGAACGCGGAGACTCGACTGCCCGATCGGGCCTGGTCTGATCCCCCGATCGGCTTGTCGTGACGAGATCGTCGCGTGCGGCGGTGGATGGCGGGACGAGCTGGGGAGGGAGCTTGATTTCCGGAGACCCGGGCAGCGGCGCGCGTCCCGCCACGTTTCGGGAGGTGTTCGCCGGCACCGAGTTCCGCGCGATCTACGCCGCCAGCACGCTGTCCTGGGTCGGTGACTACGTCGCTCGGGCGGCGGTAACGGCCCTGGTCTACCAGATCACGAACTCGGTAGCCGCCTCCGCCGCGGCGTTCGCGATCAGTTACGCCCCGTGGTTACTGGGTGGCTCCGTGCTGGTCGCGCTGGCCGAACGCTACCCATACCGCTCAGTGATGGTCGTCTGCGACCTCGGGCGTATGATGATCATGGCGATGGTGGCGATTCCCGGGATACCGCTACCGGGGGTGCTCGCGCTGCTCTTTGCCTGCGCCCTGCTCGCCCCACCGTTTGACGCCGCGAGGTCGGCCACGCTGCCCGCGGTGCTGGCCGGCGACCGCTACGTCGTGGGCGTCGCGGCTCTCGGCACCATCGCGCAGCCGGCTCAGGTGGCGGGCTACCTCCTCGGCGCGGCGCTCGCCGCGCACCAGCCGCGCGCCGCCCTGCTTATCAACGCCGGCACCTTCGCGGTCTCGGCGCTGGTGGTCCGACTCGGAGTGCGTCAGCGCCTGCCGGCGCTCGGGGCGGAGCGACGGTCGGATCTGCTGCACGAGACCGCCGACGGTTTCCGCCTGGTGTTCCGGACGCCGACCCTGCGCGCTCTCGTGATGATCGTTTACGGGGCATCGCTCTTCGCGGTTCTGCCCGAAGGCCTCGGCGCGGTCTGGGCCGCCCAGGTCGCGAATCCCGCGAGCCGCGGGCTGGCCCAAGGCATGATCATGGCGGGCGCGCCGTTGGGGTACATCCTCGGCGCGCTCACGGTCAGCCGCCTCGTGCCGCCCGATCTCCGGAAACGGTTGATCCGCCCGCTGGCGGTCGCGACCCCCGTGCTGCTCATTCCCTGCCTCGCGGACCCTCCGGCCGGGGTGGTCGCCCTGCTCGCGTGCGGCTGCGGGTTCGCCCTCGGCGGACTGGTGCCGGTTGCCAACGGACTCTTCGTCCAGGCACTACCCGCCGAGTACCGGGCCCGGGCATTCGGGGTCGTCCAGGGGGGACTTCATCTCCTGCAGGGCGCCGCTGTACTGGTGGCGGGTGCCCTCGCTCAGCTGTACCGGCTCCCCCTTGTGGTCGGAGCGTGGTGCGTCGGCGGGCTCTGCCTGATGGCGGGGCTAAGCCTGGCGTTGCCGCCCGCGCTGGCCCGGTCAAGTCGCGGTGTGACGGGCACCGCACGCACCGCATCCCGCACCCCCCTGCCTGGCACCATGGAACCGTGAGTACCCCGGCGCACGAGACCACCGCTGATCAGACAGCCTCCGGGGCGGCCGAGCGGACGGACGCCCAGACCTTCTACGAGGCGGTCGGCGGCGAGGCCACGTTTCGGCGGCTGATCGACGAGTTCTATGCCGGCGTCGCTGGAGATCCGCTGCTGCGGCCGCTCTATCCGGGCGCGGACCTCGGCCCGGCCGCCGAGCGACTGCGGATGTTCCTCGAGCAGTACTGGGGCGGCCCCGGCACCTACTCCCAGCTGCGCGGGCATCCGCGGCTGCGGATGCGCCACGCGCCCTTTCGGATCGGTCCGGCCGAACGCGATGCCTGGCTGCGCAACATGCGGCGCGCGATGGACTCGCTCGGGCTCGACCCGGCGCACGACGCGAGGCTGTGGGAGTACTTCGAGCGGGCCGCGCTGTTCATGGTCAACACATTCGACGAGCCGCCCGCCGCTTCGGGGTCGGCGCCAAGCGGGTGACCCTGCTGGGTCGCGGAGCCCAATAGGGTGACCCTGCTGGGTCGCGGAGCCCAATAGGGTGACCCTGCTGGGTCGCAGAGCCCAATAGGGTGACCCTGCTGGGTCGGCAGTGGTTGCCGTTCGCACCTACCGTTGCGGCATGACGCCCACGCGCCGCAGAGCCATCGCCACGCTGCTCGCAGCGAGTCTCGTCGCGTCGGCGGTCGGATGTACCGCGCCAGGCCATCCCGCGCCGCCGGCGGCGTCGAGCGCGTCCCCGGCGGCGGGCCCCGAGCCCGGCCCCGACGCGGGGTCATCTACGCCGGTCGCCGACCCGATCTACCCGCAGTACGGCAACCCGGCGCTGGACGTGCTCCGGTACCAGCTCGCGCTCACCTGGTCGCCGCAGCGGAAGGAGTTGTCGGGAACGGCGACGCTGACGATCCGAGCGGTCAAGCCGGTACGGGAGATCGCACTGGACTTCGCCGATTCGTACACAGTGGACGGAGTCACCATCGACGGCGGTGCCGCGAAGCCCGGCCGTCGGGGCAACGACATCGTCGTGCCCACGCGGCAAGAGTTGGCGAAGGACGCGCGCGCGACGCTGGTAGTGCGCTACCACGGCACGCCGCACACGGTCCCCATGCCCTCGGGCCGCCGCGACTTCCCGGAGGGAGTGGGCCTTCGCTCCGCGGCCGACGGAGAGGCGTGGACGATGCAGGAACCGTTCGGCGCCTTCACCTGGTACCCCGCCAATGACCAGCCTTCGGACGAGGCGCTCTACGACATCTCCGTGACCGTACCGAAGGGCTGGGCCGGCGTCGCCCATGGTCAACTGGTCGAGATCAAGTCGACCGATGCCGGAGACACCTATCGCTGGCGGGCCGTGGACCCGGTCGCGAGCTACCTGGCCACGCTCGCCGTGGCCCGTTACACCCGCATCGACGCCGTCGGGCCACACGGACTCCCGATCACCTACTGGCTGCGTACCGGCAAGGACGAATCGCTCGAGCCGGCGGTGCGCCGGACGCCGCGACTGCTGGCCTGGCTCGAGGAGCGCTTCGGCCCGTACCCGTTCCCCACCATCGGCGTCGTGGTCGTCAACTCCCTGTCCGCGATGGAGACGCAGCAGATGGTCACCTTCGGCAACGGAATCCCCGCCCGCGCGACCACGGGGGAAGCACTCGAGCTGGTGGAGGACATTCTCTTGCACGAGTTTGCCCACCAGTGGTTCGGCGACGCCGTCACGCCGAAGGACTGGCGGGGCATGTGGCTCAACGAGGGCTGGGCCATGTACGCCCAATGGCTCTGGTCCGTCGATCAGCGCGGGGACACGGACGCCGGTTGGGTGGCCTGGGCGCGCGAGCGCGACGGGGTATCCCGACCCGTGGCGGGCCCGCCCGGCAACCCGCACCCCGAACACTTCGGAGAGAACAATGTGTACGCCGGGCCGGCGTTCATGCTGCACCAGATCCATCGCACCATCGGCGACCCGGCGTTCTTCGCGCTCGCTCGGGACTGGGTCCAGACGCAACGCAACCAGCAGGTCGACCGCGCCGGTTTCGTCGCCTTTGTCAACCGGCACACGGGCCGCGACTTCACCAGTCTGATCAACAGCTGGCTGGACTCGCCGACAACCCCCGCATCCTGACGGCCTACCGGCTGGCGATGCATGGCGACCTTGCAAGGCGATCGCCGTGAACGCGGGAAGCGGTGTGTCGCGGCTCGCCTGTTCACGGCGAGCTTGCAGCCACGGCGAGCTTGCAGCGGCGGCGGTTACAGCAGGGCGCCCTCGTCGTAGAGCCAGTCGACGAAGGCACTCGTGACGGCCGCGGCGCAGTCGAGCATCTCGTCGAGGAGGGCGTCGTGGACGCCGGAGAGCAGGGGCACCTGGATCTCGGCGTAGATCGGCAACTGACCGCGCTCGGTGGGGTCGCCGACGTAGGCCTTGCAGAAGCGGCGCGTGTGATTCCACTCGTTGACCACGCGGTAGGACCTGTCGGCCCAGTCCGGCGGCACGGTCGCGTGCGGACGGCCGCGCATGACGAGAATCTCGTCGGCCGGACCCTCCAGCGCAAAGAGCAACGCATGCCGTTCCCACATGGCCAGCAGGCTGCCATCGCCGTCGGTCAGGTATCGGATCTCGAGCCGGTCCAGCGCGTCGCCGACCCGGCGCGTCGTGACGGGACGCGCCACGGACTCCGGTCCCCGCTGGGTCGGCAACTCAAGCCTGTGCGCGGTGTCCACGGACGCCGCGGCCAGCCCGCCGGGCGAAAGGTCCGCTTCGCCGAGGCCGATCACGTCACCGCTCAGCTCTGTAACGCTCGAACCCTGCGTGCGCGAACGCGCCCGCTGGGACCCCCACCATGGCCACCAAGGCATCGCCGACGGACCTCCACTCCACGTCGCTCTGAGCCGGTTGTGCGCTTTCGAGCCCCGCGCGCCGACGCTACTCGGATCGCCCGCTCCTGGCAGCCCCAGCAAACCAGGGGTGAGCTATTCGTATGAACCGACATCATCCGAACGTATGCTGATCTCGTCAACCCCTCAGCGAAGATGCAGCGATGAAGTTGGCCTATACCAGGCGGAACCGTACGAGGCGGCCAACCCTACCCACGAACCGGCGAGCCTTACCGTAACGATCTGATGACGTTCGGTCTGCTCCGCATCCGGCGAACTGGGTCCGGACGGCCGGAGAAAGCCCATCCGTACCACGGCCTGGACGAGCCGCTGGGGCACCTCGACCCGCTCCCCCGCGGCGCCGGTCACGACGATCGGCACGTGGTCTAGCAGCGCGTCCCGGACCACCCGCTCCCCCACGGGTCGACCACTGACCCCGTGCTCGGTCGCCGCGCGCAGGGTCCGCGAGGCGGCCGTCGCAACCCGCGCGACCTCGAGGGCCGGCACCGTCTCCACGGCGCGCCCGTGCGACGGCGGGATCGGCCACCGCCATGCCTCATCCCGCCGCGGCGGCCAGGGTGCCTGCGGGTCGGCGAGCGCATTCAACAGGGCCGCCGCGCCCACGGTGATGTCGCTCTCGAAGTCCGTGGCGAGCGCTCGGACCGCCAGCGCTCCGAACGGCAGCATGGCCCACATCTCGGCGACGCCGGAGCGGACATACCGGAGCCGCACCAGGGCCGCCGGATCCAACCGCACCAGGCGGGCGAGGAACGCACCCGCGTCGCCTCGTCCCGCCTCGCCGATCACGGCGGTGCCAACCACTCGGCCAGAAAGCCCCGTTCGGCTGCGGTCAGCCGCCGCGGACGCCGATTGGCAAGATCGAAGGGTACGCATACGGAGCGTGCCCGCGAAGCGACGGTATCCCCGTCGATCATCTCGTAGGCGATGGTGAACCGGCTCGCCCGAATCTCCTCGACCCACATCTCGATCCGCACCGGATCCCCGTAGTCCATGGGACGCAGGTAGTCGATCTCGTGCCGGGCGATCACGATGCCGTCCTCAAAGGACGTCAACCCCATCTGGCGGGCCCCGGTGAAGAACAGCGCTACCCGCGCCTCCTCGTAGAGGGTGAGGAACCGCGCGTTGTTCACATGGCCGTACGCATCAAGGTCCGACCACCGCAGCGGGCTGTGAAAGACGTATCTCATAATGTTGGGCCGCCTTCGGCGGCCGTGCGGGCTTGCGCCGCGCGCCTCTGGCTCGGCTTCCGCCCGCGGTCGGCGGCTGGCATAACCGCAGGAGGCAACAAATCAAGCTCAATCACGAGTCAATTTGCGGTAGGTGACGCGGTGGGGGCGGGCCGCCTCGGCGCCGAGACGGTCAATCTTGTTCTTCTCGTACGCCTCAAAGTTGCCCTCGAACCAGAACCACCTCGCCATGTCGTCCTCGTCGCCCTCCCAGGCGAGGATGTGTGTGGCCACGCGGTCGAGAAACATCCGGTCGTGCGAGATCACGACGGCGCAACCGGGGAAGTCCAGCAGCGCGTTCTCCAGCGAGGACAGCGTCTCGACGTCGAGGTCGTTGGTGGGCTCGTCGAGAAGGACCACGTTGCCGCCGATCTTCAGCGTCAGCGCCAGGTTGAGGCGGTTGCGCTCGCCGCCGGATAGTACGCCGGTCGGCTTCTGCTGGTCCGGTCCCTTGAAGCCGAAGGCCGCGACATAGGCGCGCGACGGCATCTCGACCTTGCCAACCATGAGGTGGTCCAGCCCGTCGGATACGATCTCCCAGACAGTCTTAGTGGGATCCAGGCCAGCCCTCGATTGGTCCACATAGGAGAGCTTGACCGTCTCCCCGATCTTCACCGAGCCGGCATCGGGCTGCTCCAGGCCGACAATCGTCTTGAACAGCGTCGTCTTGCCGACGCCGTTCGGTCCGATGATGCCGACAATGCCGTTGCGTGGGAGGCTGAAGGACAGGTTGTCGATGAGAACCCGGTCCCCGAAGCCCTTGCGCAGGTTCGTGGCCTCGATGACGGTGTTGCCTAGGCGTGGGCCCGGTGGGATCTGGATTTCGTCGAAGTCCAGCTTGCGGGTCTTCTCCGCCTCGGCCGCCATCTCGTCGTAGCGGTCCAGCCGGGCCCTCGACTTCGTCTGGCGTGCCCTCGCGTTCGAGCGGACCCACTCCAGCTCCTCCGTGAGTCGCTTTTGGAGCTTTGCGTCCTTTCGTCCCTGCACCGCCAGCCGTTGTGCCTTCTTGTCGAGGTATGTGGAGTAGTTGCCCTCGTACGGATAGGCCCGGCCGCGATCGAGCTCAAGGATCCACTGCGCGACGTTGTCGAGGAAGTACCGGTCGTGGGTGATCGCCACTACGGTGCCCGGGTACTTGGCCAGGTGCTGCTCCAGCCAGAGCACGCTCTCCGCGTCGAGATGGTTGGTGGGCTCGTCGAGCAGCAGCAGGTCCGGTTGTTGAAGCAGCAGCTTGCACAGCGCGACGCGCCGCCTCTCGCCGCCGGAGAGCTGCGTCACATCCGCGTCAGGCGGCGGGCACCGCAGGGCGTCCATCGCCTGCTCCAGTTTGGAGTCGATGTCCCAGGCGTCGGCATGATCCAGCTGCTCCTGCAGCCGTCCCATCTCGTCCATCAGCTCATCGGAGTAGTCGGTGGCCAGCAGCATCGCGATCTCGTTGAAGCGCGCCAGCTTGGCCTTGGTGTCGTGCACCGCCTCCTCGATGTTGCCGAGCACGTCCTTGTCCTCGGTCAGCGGCGGCTCCTGGGCCAGCATGCCGACGGTGTTGCCGGGCATGAGCTTGGCCTCGCCGTTGGTGGGCATGTCCTGGCCGGCCATGATTCGCAGCAGGCTGGACTTTCCGGCGCCGTTGGGCCCGAGAACGCCGATCTTGGCCCCCGGCAGGAAGAACAGCGTCACGTCGTCGAGTACGACCTTGTCGCCGTGCGCCCTACGGGCCTTTTCGAGCGTGTATATGAACTGGGCCACGTTGCGGCCACCCTCCGGGATCAGACAAGGATTCGACGGCCATCCCAACGCTGCGTGGGCGCCTCAACCAATCCTACCTCCCGTCGATCTAGGGGTTGTTCTCGCGCTTGGAGATCAACTCATGGGAACAACTCCTAGATCGACGGAGAACGATGCTAAGGCTGGACGACCTTGGTGACCTCGTACTTGAAGCTCCGCCCGCTGGGGATGTCGGTCTGCACTAGCTCTTCCGTGGTCACGTGGTACTCGGTCCGCTGGTTTTGCAGTCGCCCAGGATTGGTCGCGACGAACCCTGCGCCCTCGGCGACCACGGTCCCGCGGAAGCCCTCGCCGAGCAGCAGTGTGTTGCGGCTCGTGGGTCCCGTGAATGGTCCGTTCTTGACCCAGCCCTGGTAGTAGAGGGTGCCGACTTCGTTCTTGCAGATCCACACGACCGCATCGGCGGCCCCGGCGCGCTTCGCCTCGACGTAGAGCACGAGCTGCAGGCCACCCTTCAGGCCCTTGTCGACGAGGGCCCGGTCCGACGCCGGAGGGCAGGCGTTGGAGTCGGGTGGGGGTGGCGGCGCGCTGGTCGTCGGGCCGCTCGTGGGGGTCTTGGTCGGGCCCGGACCAGTGGTCTCCGGTGCGCCGGTGTTCGTCGCCGTAGGCCCCGGCGTCGCCGTCGTGCCCGAGCCCGGCGGGGAGGCTTCCGCCTTGAGAATCTGCCTGGTACCTAGGTATCCGAGCGTGCCGGCGGAGGCCGCGAGCACCACGATCAGGGCGATCATCGCGGGCCCGAGCCGGCGGGCAGGCGGTAGCTCTTCGTACACGCCTGCAGGGTGTCACCTGGACGCCACCGCTGCTATCGCCCAAGTTGCCTGAGTGTTCGCCATCACCTGGACTGGATCTGGCCCGCAGCCTCTCCGTGCTGGCGGTGGCACCTAGGCTGTGGAACGACCGGAGGGGAGGGGTCACCGGGATGGACGCGCCGCTGTTGCCAGCGCTGCCGGGCTACGACAACCCGGAGCTGATCGCGCACGTCACGACCGCCCTCGTGTTCCGGGCCACGCAGACGCGGCTGAACCGGCTCGTCGCGATCAAGGTCATCACGGCCGAGACGGGATCGGTCCCGGTCAACGCCGCCCGAGAACTGGCCACGACCGTCGCGCTGTCCAGTCAGCCGCACATCGTATCGATCATCGACACCGGCATGACCGAGGATGATCGTCCGTACATCGTCATGGAGTACTGCGAGGGCGGCTCCTACGCACAGATCCTGCGCCACCGGGGTCCGCTCCCCGTCGACGACGCCGTCGAGGTGGGAGTCAAGATCGGAGAGGCGCTGCACGCCGCTCACCAGGTGGGCATCGTGCACCGTGACGTCAAGCCGTCCAACATCCTGCGGTCCCGCTTCGGACCGGCCTTGACCGATTTCGGCATCGCTCGCGCACCCGACGAGCTCGGCGGCACGCTGACGCGGGAAATGATGACGCCACACCACGCGTCGCCTGAGGCGCTGCTGCATCAGGCCCAGTCCGGGCTCTCCGATGTGTACAGTCTGGCCTCCACGGTGTGGGCGCTGCTCGTCGGACACCCGCCCTTCGTGGACCCGAGCCGGCCGGCACTGGACCTGTACGCCTTCCGTGACCGCGTGCTGCACGACCCGGTGCCGGCGATCGTGCGCGAGGACGTTCCCCTGTGGTTGGTGACCGAGCTGACCAGGGCGATGGCGAAGCTGCCCTCGCAGCGCCACGCCAGCGCGCTGGATTTCGCGGACTCGCTGCGGCGAGGCGCATTGGGGCTGCCGCCCGCCCCGACGCCGGCTCCGACGGCGACCCTGCCGAGCGGCACGATGCCGAGCGCGGTGCCGAGCGGCACGATGCCGAGCGGCCCCGTGCCTGTGCCCGGTCTGCCGGCGATGGCCTGGCCCGCGGCCGAGTCCGGGCTGCTCGGCATGCCACCGGTCGCGGAGCCCGCCACGCCGGCCGTTGAGCCCGCCACACCGGCCTCGGCCCCGCAACCATCGACGCCGCCACCGTCAGCGCTGCAGCCCTCGGCGCCGCACGCCCGGACGCCGCCGGTTCACCATGTGCCAGCGTCCGCCCCGCATCCGGCTCAGCGCTCGGAGCACCCGCCGCCGGTCGGACCCGGGCTGCCACCGCCCGAGGCGTTGGGCGGCGGGCCTGGAACTGTCACCCCCGGCCAATCCGCGACGCCACAACCGGTCGGCGACCCCCCCGAACGGCCGGCCCCGCGCGAGCCGGAATACCTCACCTTCCCCGATCCACCCGACGCTGCGGCGGCGAGCGTGGACGAGGGGGGTTGGCGCGGTGAGTTGACGGACGTCTCGCGAGAGCCCACGCCGACTGGTCCCCGCATCACCGATGTCGACGTACTGCGGCCTGCCCCGAGCCGCCGTTCACTGGTCGCGACGACTCTGCTCATGGGCGCGATTCTGGTCTCCGTGATCGCCGGCGCCATTCTCGTGGTCGGCGGACGCGGCCGGGACCGCCCTGAGGACCACGCGACGGCGGGGGCCTCCGCGGGCCCAACCCAGGTCGTCACGGCCTCGGTCGAGGGCGCGCCGCTGGACGTGCGGCTCACCGACCGGGGCACGGCTATCACGATCAAGTGGCGCGACCCGAGTGGCGGCCGGGTCCCGTTCGGTGTCGTGACCCGCAGGGCGGACGGGACGTACCTCGACCCGGTCCAGGTCCCGAAGAACGAAACCACGGTCACGATCACCGGGCTCGACCGGAAGGCCCGGTACTGCTTCATCGTCGTGGCGATCTACAGCGTGGCGCGGTCCGCGGCCGCACCGGAAACGTGCACCGAGCCGACCCGAACGCAGGTGCCTTCCCCGTCGATCTAGGGGGTGCCTTTCCCGTCGATCTAGGAGTTGTTCTCGTGGTTAGTGATCAAACCACGAGAACAACTCCTAGATCGACGGGAAGGGTGGGAAGGGTGGGAAGGACGGGCGGCGGGGGCGGCGGGGGCGGCGGCGTAACTGGCGCGGGTCCACTCTCCACAGGACGCGGCGCCACCAGGAGCGACGGGCGCGCAACGCCGCCGCGTACCCGGTCGCCTTGCTCTTCGCCTCGGCGGCCGCCGCCTCGCCGGCCGCCCCCTCGCCGGCTTCCGCGGTGTCGCCGCCGGTGGGCGGCCCGAAGCTGACCGCGTTGACCATGGCCGCGAGGTGGCCCAGCGGCGGTGCGGCCGGCCGGGGACGGCGGGAATGCCGCCGGCCCGGCGTGCCGTCGGCCACTGCGGCCGCGTGGTCGGCCACCTCCGCGGCCGCCAGATGCGCCGGCGGGGTCGCGCCGGCGAGCTTGAGCGCGTCGAGCACCACGGACCAGGCGCCGAGGACCCGCTGCGGCGGGCTGCCCCGGTCCAGCCGGCGACGCTGTTGGGCGGCACGCAGCACCACCACCGCCAACAGGAACAGCCCGAGCAACGTAAGGATCCCGGCGCCGACGCCACCGGCGATCACGCCCGAGCCTGGGCCCGCGGGGCCGGCGGCCGCCACCGATGCTGACGGCGGCGGCGGCGACCATGTCGGCTGCTCGGGCGGCTCCACCGACGCCGGGGGGCTGGTCGGTGGCAGCGGCTTGGGCAGGAACTCGTCCTCCAGCGGTCGCGGCGGCGTCTTCGGATCCGGCATCGGGTCGAACGCCACCCAGCCGACGCCGTCGAAAAGCACCTCCGGCCAGGCCACGGCGTCGCGGCCGGTCACGGTGCCACCCCCGGCGGGCGTACGGAATCCGACGACCACCCGCGTCGGCAGGCCCAGCAGCCGACCTAGGGCCGCGTACGCCGCCGCGAACTGTTCCGAAGTCCCCTGCTGACCGCCCGCCCGTGGGTTACCGAAGAGGAAGAACCGCAGGTTCGGGTACGCGTGGCCGCTGGGCGCCTCCGACGCGTACCGGTAATGCTCGGAGAGGAACGTCTCCAGTGCCAGCGCCCGCAGATACGCCGAACCCTCACCGGCGCCGATCTGCTCGGCGAGCCGGCTCAGGTCTGGTGGTTCCGAGTCCCCGACCGCCAGGAAGCGGGCCACGTCCGGCCCGGATGGAACGTCAGCCGCCGGGAGCAGGTTCACATCCACGCGTGGGTTGACCGAAGTG
>Ga0184632_10000829_pt1 | contig 12434 bp, 10 predicted proteins | sample PLM31_50_b1_FD_133153 | JGI IMG/M metagenome (GOLD analysis project Ga0184632, IMG submission 133153) | Groundwater sediment microbial communities from an aquifer in East River, Colorado, USA - PLM3-1_50_b1 | ecosystem: Environmental > Terrestrial > Soil > Riparian zone | place: USA: East... | reverse complement strand
CATCATGATGGCCCACCCGCTGGCGTTGCAGCTGCGTAACCTGCAGAGCCTGGTGGAGATCGGGGTGGACAAGAACACCACGGTGGTGTTCCCGGCACCGCTGATGAGCACCATCCAAGAGCTCGGCGCGTTCCTGGCCCGGGAGCAGGCCGCCATCACGACCCCGCCCCCGTCACCGGCATCGCCCATGGTCCCCGCCGCCGAGGTGCCGGCGGCGGTGGACCAAGGCGCGAACGGAGCACTCACGCCTGGTCGTGATTAGGGCGTGTTCCCCGGATGGTGCGACGGTCGTTACCAATCGCGCAACCTCACTCCGCCCCACGACACATCCCTCCACAGCGCCTCTGACCTGCGCGATTGTGTGGGGACGTGAGGTGTTGCACAGCATCGTGAACCGCCCGCGCATCGATGGTAAGGATGGGGTCGCCGGTCCGATTCCGGCGGGGGCGTCATACGGCAGGTCGGGGAGGATGGCCAAGCCGTGGGGGAGGGCCAAACCGATGTAGGGTGGACGCCATCGGGATCCTGGCGTGTGCGGAGGATGGCATGGCCGCCAGAAGACATTGGAGCGATCTGAGCGAGCGCACGCGCAGGCTGCTCACCATCACGGCGGTCGCCGAAGGCCTCCTCAAGCTTGCGGCGCTCATCGACCTCAAGCGGCGGCCGGCAAGTCAGATTCGAGGCCCGAAGTGGCTGTGGGCGACGGTGGTGACGGTGGTCAGCTCCGCCGGGGTCGTGCCAATCTCGTACTTCGTCTTCGGGCGGCGGCAGCCTCGATCGCAGCACGATTGAGCGGCGCGACAGCACCCAAGGCAGGGTCAGGAGCGGCGGCTGACAGCACCAGATGACAACAGCCGAACCTGCTCTCCCCGGGCGCATCCGCAGCCGCGCACCCTCATCGACCTGGCATGCCTGTCCCGATTCACCCCGCGTAGCGTGTGTTGCCTAGCCCCGCTGCGCCGCTGCGCTGCGGGTGAACTGAACCTGCCCCGGTTTCCCGGACGCTTTGGTCCGGGAAACCGGGGCAACTCCACGTGGTCGTCTCTGCGATCACTAGCCTCACCCACGCCTAGGGCCGGCCCCGCCCGGCTCGCCGATCTCATCCGCGGCCACTGGGCGATCGAGAACGGCCTGCACTGGTGCGGGATGTGACCTTCGCCCATGACGCCTCCCAGGTCCGGACCGGGACCGGTCCGCAGGTCATAGCGTGCCTGCGCAACTTCGCCATCGGCGCGCGCAGCCGCGCTGGGCCGGTCAACCTCGCCGCCGCCCTGCGCCACTACGCCCGCCCCCGCCCGCCCCCTCGCCACCCTCGCGATCACCATCGGATGAAACGGACATCACGCGAGAACGCCGGAGCGCTGGAGGGTCCGGGGGCACGAGCCAGAGCACGGAGTCGACGCGCCCGAAGGCCCGGTGGACGATACCGATGTCGCCCAGCAGCTGATAGGCGATGTGGACGCCGTCGGGCGCTCTCGGGAATTTCGTCTCGGGAGCAAGCACGTCGGTGTCGTGGGCGCGTTCGCGGGTCGGGCGCAAGCCACATACGCGGCAACCCAAGCTCTGCGCGCCACGCTAGGGCCGTGCCCGTCGGACCTCGACGCGGTCCTGTCGATAGTGGATCAGATCCCACGCGATCAGCCCGGAGCACACCGCCGCCGCGAGCCCGAGGGAGGCAAGCGCTGGCAGCTCCAGGGCGGCCGGGATGAGCGCGAGCATCGCGACACCGGCCGCGAGCCGGCCGGGGCCGATGTATCCCGGTCGCTCGCTCGTCGAGTGCCGGATGTAGTAGACCAGCCGGATCCGCTGGACGACGTGCGTCAGGAAATAGAGGGAGAGGCCGCCGCAGAGCGCGGCTGTCGGGACCATACGCAGCGGCCGATCGACGTCCTCGATGGTTTCCTTCAGGCCGAGTGCGAACAGGACGATCCCGGCGATCATCGGCAGGTGCAGGTAGCGGTAGAGGTCGCGCGCGAGCTGGGCCTGCATCGCACCGCTCGTCCTCGACAGCTGGCGCTGGGTTAGGACGGCCAGGACGTCGAAGTACGCCCACCAGAGCGCCGCGATCACGAGGATGCCAAGGATCGCGGCCGAGACGATCCCGGGGGTGAGGGAGACGTGGGCGGCTCCCACGCCGAGCGAGATCACCGACTCACCGAGCGCGATGATGACGATCAGCCCGTAGCGCTCGGCGAAGTGGCTCGGCGAGATGTTGCCGCGTCGTCCGCGACCGAACACGACGTTCGAGTAGACAACAACGAGCGCGATCACCCAGAGCGCCTCGCGCCACGGGCCATCGACGAATGCGGCCGCGAGGATGAGCACGGGTGCGATCGCCTCTCTCGTCGCGAAGCGCATGAGCGCGCGGGACACGGGCCGGTCGCCCCTCGCGCTGATCCCGTAGAGCGCCAGGTTGATGAGTCGCACGACGAGGTAGGCGACAGCGAAGAGCACGCCCTCGCCGCCGAATGCGCCCGGGACGGCGAGGGCGACGAGGAACATCGCCGCCATCGCGGCGAACATGCCCGCGCGGACGATGGCCTGCTCGGGCTCGAGCGAGTTGGTCAGCCAGGCATAACCGGTCCACAACCACCAGATCGCCGCGAGGACGAGCATTCCGTGCCCGACGCCCCGCCACGAGGGATCGTTCGACATGAGCTCGGTGACCTGTGTGATCGCGAACACCACCACCAGGTCGAAGAACAGCTCCAGGGGTGTGACGCGCTGTTCGCGCTCGACCGGTCGATCGACCATCGCTACGAGGTCGTGGGGCGGGGGATCAGCCTGATCGTGGCCGATCGCGCTTGAGGGGTCAGTACGCCGCCGGCGATGCCCGGGGAGTAGCGTCGATACTCTGTGCGGTACGCGTCATCGATTCGATCATCGAGGTCGCCCTTCGCATCGACGAAGGTGACGTCTCTCGTGACGCCGCCGGCCGAGATGCGACCTTCGTGGTGCATCTGTGTGCCCCGGAACCAGGCGGCGGCTCGCCCGTTCACGGATCGGACGAAGAGGTCGTCACCCAGGCGGACGACCCAGATCGTGGTTGGTTTCCGCAGCGCGCCATCAGGTCCGATGGACGCGATCTGCAGTTCGTCTGACGATCCGATCTTTTCGAGGTCCTCACCCCTCCATCCCGTCATCGACCCCATCTCCTTCGCGGCACGCCCGCGGGCGCATCGTAGGGGGTTAGCCTCGTTCTGATCGCGGCGTGCGGCCACTACCCCTCCGGAAGCTTCGCCTCGATGAGGTGCGAGGTCTCGGGCGCCGATGCGACAGCGCATCCGCATCCTCCTCGAATCGCTCGTCCGCGCCTGTCAGCCGATCCGTGTGCTGGCGCACGACATACAGCTCCACGAACGCGCGCGGGTTCTGCCCGTCGCGGTAGAGCCCCCACCGGACGCGCCCGTGCGCAAGCGTGACCGCCGCACGCCGGTCACGGCCCGGAGGAAACGTTCCTCGTCTCCTGAGGCGCGACCGTGTAGGTGCTCCGCACGACGATCGGCGTCTCGCGATCGGGTTGGAGAGCGAGCTCGGGCTCCGGCCAATACGAAACCGTGCTCTCCTCGTGCCTGATGGTCGATGGTCGCGCCCGCCGATCAGGGCGATGCCGGTCGCGGTTCCAGGATCACGACCGCAGTCGGTGACGACCGTTTCGCCGCGTAGGCGTCCAGTTGCCGGTCGATGTCGGACCACCTGGCCCACAGGCGTGACCGCTCCGCTCCCTGGGCAGCGCGCGCCCGCACCGCACGGGCCTCACCGAGGAGATCGACGGTCGCGTCGGGCTGCGCCTGCAGGTTGAGCCACCAGGCCGGCTCGGGGTCGGCCCAGCCGTTCATCGCGAGCGTGACCAGGTTCGGGCCGTCCTGGAAGTACCCGACGATGACGCTGCGGGGCCGGCCAGTGCGGCGGCCCGTCGTCGTCAGACGCAGCGTGCCCCAGCGGCCAGGCTTCGGGCGCCACAGACCCACGCGGCCACCGGTGACCCGGTAGATCGCGCGGTGGGTCGACCAGGCGAGACGGATGAACCAGCGCGGCGGAAGCCGCGGACCGCGCTCGCGTTTGTCGGACACGCGCTCATCTCCCTTGCCAGAGGTTCCCGGCGCCTGGTCAGGCTCCGAGCGGGCGGTTGGGACCCGCCGCTCGCTCGAGCCTTCGTGCCGGGCACGCCACCTCGTATCACACCGGCAGTCTACCGGCGACGGTCGGGCCGTTCGCCCCGAGTCGGGCCGACCTGCGCCAGCGCGCCCAACCTCGCCGGCAACCTCCAGGGGCATCCGCTGGGGTGACTTCCGGCCCTGGCCGGACGGGTGTTGGCCCGGCACGGTTGGGGTGATGGCGAGAGGTTTCGGTAAGGATGGTAGAAACCGCATGATCTTGGGCGTTCGTGCCTGTCTTTCACTATCCGGCATCACGTCACGAACCAGACAGACTCACACAACGCCGGAGCCCTGGGGCGGAGTAGAGCGTTATGACAAATCGTGACTCTAGCTGCGGCTCAGGAGGCTTCGGTGCCGGCGCCGCGCGGGTCGCGGACGGCCGCTACTACCTCCCGGCGATTGAGCCGGACACCGGCGGCGAACACCTGGTCGAACCGGTCCGCGTCCATCGCCTGCCGGATCTGGGCCACCATCTGGGCCTCCCCCCTGCCGTTGCAGCGGCCATGCCCGCAGCCCGACCCGCCGGCGTAGGCTCTCGACCGCCCCCGCCAGCAGCGCCGCCCGTTCCCCGTCACCCTCTACGAACGCCAGCTGGGCGAATGCGGTCAGGCACAGGCCCACGTTGCGGGTGCTGCGGGTCGCCAGGCTCAGCTCCAGGCCCTCGTCCAGCAGCGCCCGGGCCTCCTCGAGCCGACCCCGCACCAGGGCCAGGATGCCCAGCTGCACCTGGGACCAGGCGCTGAGCCCGGCGTGGTCGAACCGCTCGGCCAGGTCACGCGCCTCGCGCAGGTGGCCGAGGGCGGCGTCGTGGCGGCCCATGGCCGTCTCCACCAGGCCGGCGGTAAGGACGGCCACGGTCGTCCAGTAGGGCTCGTCTTGGCCGCGGAGCTGCTCCAAGGAGACCAGCGCTCCGCGCAGGGCGCCGTCGACGTCGCCGAGGATCGGCGAGGTCCACGCCATGGCCAGCTGCGACACCACGTGCAGGTAGGGGTCCTGGATCCCTGCCAGCAGCGATGCCAGGCGCTGGCTGGTTGCCAGCGCGGCCGCGTCGTCGCCCACCTCGGTGGCGGCCACCAGCGCCGCCCACAGCAGTTCGGCCCGGGCCTGGGGGTCGAGCGAGTCGGCCGCAGGCAGCAGCTGCTCGATCCAGACGTTGGCCTCGCCCATGTGGTCCCCCAGCTCCCAGTACATCCACAGGACCCGGAACAGGTGGGGCAGCGGCGCGCGGTCGTGGGCGAGGTACCAGCGCACCGCCGCGGCCAGGTTGCCCGCCTCCAGCTCCAGCCCCTCGGCCCAGTGATCCTGGTCGAGGCCCCGTAGCGGCCGGTCGGCCTGGGTGGCCAGGGCCCGGTAGTGGTCGGCGTGGCGTCGCTCGATCTCGGCGACGTCGGGTCGTGCGGCCAGCCGCTCGGCGAGGAACGCGCGGACGGTCTCCAGCATCCGCGAGCGGGACCCGAACTCGGTGCGGTCGAGCTGGATCAGGCTGTGGCGGGCCAGCGCCTCCGACACCTCCAACGCCTGGTCCTCCTCCAGCCTGGCGACCTGGGCGGCGGCCTCGATGGTCCAGCCGTCCACGAACACCGCCAGGGTCTCCAGCAGCGACCGTTGGGTGTCCTCCAGCAGGCCCACGCTCCACTCCACCGTGGCGCGCAGGGTGTGCTGGCGCTCGGGCAGGTCCACCGCACCTGTGCCCAGCGCGTCCAGCGACCTGGACAGCCGACCCAGCAGCGCGTCGGGCTCCAGCAGCCGGGTGCGGGCGGCCGCCAGCTCGATCGCCAACGGCACACCCTCCAGACGCCGGCAGAGCTCCACCACCGCCCACGCGTCGCGGTCGGTGAGGGCGAAGTCACCGAAGCGGTCGCGTAGCCGCTCCCCCACCGCCAGGGCCAGGCGGGTCTTGCCGATCCCACCCGGCCCGGTGAGGGTCACCAGCCGCGCCTCGGGAGGCGCAAGTAAGCCGGCGACCTCGTCGATGGCCTGCTCCCGCCCCACCAGCGAGGTCCTGGCCACCGGCAGCGTGCGAGCGCCACGCGGGGTCCCCGACGATGCCGGCGGCGACCCAGGATCCGCCGCCACGGTACGGGCGGCGGCGAACCGCTCGCTCAGCAGCGTCGCCAGGTCCTCACGCACCACCCGACCCAGCTCCCCGGGGGTGCGGAACCTACGGTAGGAGGCCTCCTGCTTGACGCGGGCCAGCAACTCGTCCAGGCGGGGCTCGCGGTCGGGCGCCGGCGTCTTGACATACAGCAGCCGCGGCAGCGCCCCCGCCCGGGCCAGCTGGAACTCCTCCTCCAGCCCCGAGACCTCCATGCCCGGCCCGACCCGCCCGTAGCGCTGCCAGTACAGCCCCACGAAGACATCGCTCTGCGCGAGATAGGCCCGGTAGAGGTCGTGTGGGGGGTGCGGCCGTGCCCCCAGCTCGAACAGCACCGGCGTCAGCCGCAGCGCCGAGACGGCGCGCGCGACCACCCGCCGTTCCTCGGCCAGCTCGCCCAGCGTGGAGCTCACGAACACCCGCAGACGCTGATCGGGCGTCTGGATCACCACGTCAGCCCGCAACCCATAGCTCAGGATCGTCCCCGGTCGCCCCAGGCCAGTCTGGAACCCGCCGGCTCGCGCCGGCAATCCCCCTCGTTCATCCTCCGCCGGTACCGGTTCGATGCCGAGGTTGGCGACGTACTGGCGGACGAACGCGTCGGGGTCGCGCGCCTGGAAGAACAGATCCCGATACTCGGTGACTCGTTCCATGGGCCTCCACTCGTTGGCGCGATGGTCGCACTGTCAGCAATCTGTCAGCACGGCCGCCTCGATCTGCCACGCGTCTCACCACGTCGCCCTTCCTGTCACAGCTGCTCAGCTGGGGTGTCGCGTGGAGGAAGGTGGAGGAGGGGAGCGATTCGAGCGGAGCGAGCATCCTTGCCGTGGGGTGGCCGAGGATGCGCTGCAGCTGGGCACGGCAACGCCGATGCAGGCGTCGAGCGGAACAGGGGCTACTTGTCGGTCTGATCGTCTATTCAGCATTGGGAAGGTTGCGCATGACCGACTCAATGCCGTTGATGGCGCTGGCCTAGTTCTCGCTGGTGGCGATCACTTGATGCCGTACCGGAGGCGTATCACAATCCGGCGGCAGTCTGGTGAAGGGCCTTTGCACCTCCCGCGGTCATGTGGCTAGCTCGGTGGAGTGATTGCCTGGTCGACATCAGCGGTTCTCGGTTGGTAGGGCGGGGGCGAAGAAGTCGATGAGGAGTTGATTGACGCGCTCAGGCTCGTCGTGATGGACCCAGTGCGACGCGTCGGGCAGGCGCTCGACGCGGTCGAGGTTGGGCACATCGTCGTGGTCGGGCTCGGCTAGTTCTGGGCCGAGGTAGCGATCGCGTTGCCCCCAGATGACCAGCGTGGGCGCCGAGATTGGGCGAAGCGCCGCTTCGGCGTGCTTGGGCGAGGTTCGCACCGAGGACCGGTAGTAGTTGATCATCGCGGTTGCCGCGTCTGGCTGCGACCACGCCTCGACGTAGCGGTCGATCTCCTCCGGCGTATAGGCCGGGCGGGCGTCATCCAGAAAGTTCCGGAAGAAATGCCAGTTGTTGGCGTGCACGACGCTTTCGGGCACCCCCGGGAGCTGGAAGAAGAAGAAGTACCAGGACTTGCGGAGCTGGCCCGGGTGGTGCAGTCCCTGCAAGAGCTTCCGCGGATGGGCCGCGTTGAGGATGGCCAGCCGGTCCACGACCTCGGGGTGGTTCATCGCGGTGGCCCAGGCGACGGTTCCGCCCCAGTCGTGACCGACCAGCAGCGCGGACTCGGCGCCGCGTTCTTGGATGAGACCGCGGATGTCGGCGGCCAGCCGGTCGGTGTCGTAGGCCGCGACGCCGTCCGGCCGCGATGACAGGTTGTAGCCGCGCATGTCGGGTGCAACGACGCGGAACCCCGCCGCCGCGAGCGGTTTGATCTGCAGCCGCCAGCCGTACCAGAACTCGGGGAAGCCGTGCAGCAGAACGATCAGCGGCCCATCGCCGGCCTGGACGTAATGCAATCGTACGTCGCCGACCTCGGCGTAGCCCTCACGAAGGTCGCCGCCTGTGCGGTCCTCGGTGCTGCTCATTGCCGCCTCCCTTGCTGGGCGAGTTCCTCGGCGTAGACCCGGGTGTCGATGGCGTCCAGCACCGCCAGCCGCGCGTGGTCGACCGTCCAGGCGGCGAACTCGATCGCGTCGGCGGCGTCAGCTTCCGCCTCATCTGCCTGGCGGGCGGCAAGCTTGGCATCCCGCTGGTCGGCCCGCCGGTCCATCTCCGCGTCGAGGTCGTCCAGCCTGGCGGCGGCGTCGGCCTTCAGCTGGGCCCACTTGCCGCGGGCACTGGCCGCGGCCTCACCGACCCCCTGCCGGGCGTCCATGGCGGCCAGGTCCACGTCCACCTTGGCCTGGTCGATACGCTGGCGCAACTGCTCACGGGACTCCGACACCGCCGCCTGGGCCGCCGCCTTGGCATGGGCAGCACGTTGCTGGAGCTCCTCGAGCTTCGCGGAGAAGTCCATGGTCCCCCTCGGTAGGTCCCCTCGCTAGGCGACTACAAGCATCGTTGCCGCCGGCCGGCGTTCGCATCCGCCGGTGGCCAGCACGACTGGCCAGTCGCGGCCTAGCGACCTGCCTGGAACGAGGCCGGCGAGCGGCCCTCGTGGCGGGAGCCTGATTCTCCCACCGCGCCGGGTGGAGGGAGCTGGCCGGACCGTAGATGGCATGCCCGACCCTCCCGTCGCAGGCTGGCTTCGCTGGGTCGTGGGGGGTGGCGCGCATGGTGACGCGCCGCCCCACCGTGTCGGCTACCGCAGGGACCTGAAGGCCGACCGGAGCTCCTCAGCGAACAGCTGGGGCTGCTCCCAGGCCGCGAAGTGGCCGCCTCGGTCGAGCCGGTTGTAGTGGATGAGGTTGTCCGGGTAGGCGCGCTCGGCCCAGCTGCGGGGAGCCTGGTACAGCTCGTCGGGGAACACGCTGATGGCGAATGGGATGGTGATGGTCTTGGCATCGAAGAAGTCGGCCTTGTTCTCCCAATAGAGGCGCGCCGCGGAGACGCCGGTGTTGGTCAGCCAATACAGGGTGATGTTGTCGAGGAGGTCGTCTCGGGTGAGGTTGCTGGGGAGCGTCCCCTCCAAGACCTGGGTGACCAGGCCGGGCTGCCCGGTCCCGTCGCCGTGGTCGAGCATGAAGGCCGCGAGATCGACCGGCGAGTCGGCCAGCCCGTACATCGTCTGGGGGCGGGTCGCCATGATGTTCGCGTAGGCCACGTGCTTGGCGTAGAAGCTGCGCAGCTGCTCGTAGGCGGTTCGCTCCTCGTCGGAGAGACCGGACGGCGGCGGGTCGCCGGTCTCGAAGCCCTTGACGACCTCTGGGGGGGCGGTGCCAGCCATGTTGGAGTGGATGCCTAGCAGCCCCTGCGCCGCCTGCACGCCCATGGCCTGGGTCACGGCCGCACCCCAGTCGCCGCCCTGGGCCACGAACCTGGTGTAGCCGAGGCGGTTCATCAGCACGACCCAGGCGCGCGCAATCCGCATCGGGTCCCAGCCGGTGGCGGTCGGCTTGGCCGAGAACCCGTGACCCGGCAGGGAGGGGATCACCACATGGAACGCGTCCGCCTCGCTGCCGCCGTGCGAGGTCGGATCGGTGAGCGGCCCGATGATCTTCAGCTGCTCGATGATCGACCCGGGCCAGCCGTGCGTGACGATGAGCGGGAGTGCTTCCTCATGCTGGGAGCGGACGTGGAGGAAGTGGATGTCGAGACCGTCGATCTCGGTCGTAAACTGCGGCAGCGCGTTCAGCTTCGCCTCGCACGCGCGCCAGTCATGCTCGGTCGCCCAGTAGCGGGCGAGCTCCCGCATGGTCGCGAGCGGCACGCCTTGTGAGTCATCGTCGACCGTCTCGCGTTCGGGCCACCTGGTCGCATCGATGCGCCGGCGCAGCTCGGCCAGGTCCTCGTCGGGGAAGCTGACCTGGAAGGGACGGATGGTGGCGTCCTCGGCCCCTGCGCCTGGCTCGGCGGGACGCGGGCTGGTCTCGGTCATAGCCGTTCCCCTCATGGGTGCAGGGACGACCGATGGGCGCCCGTCGGTTGTCCGGAACCTTGGTTGCAATTGTTGTGCCGACACGGTGCAGGCAGCCCGCCTAGTATCGTTGTCGCCGACGGGCGTTCGCATCCGCCAGTGGCCAGCGCAACTGGCCAGTCGTGCCCTGGCGGCGCTCCACCCGGCCGCGACGTCAGGCCGGTAGGGCCAGGCGAAGCCGGACCGGTCGGGTGAACCCCTTGAGCCGCACCGGTCCGAGGGCCTCGAAGCGGGCCCCGTCGGGCTCGGCAGCGGCGACCACCTCATCGGCGACCAGGACCTGGCCTGCTCCGGCCCGCCCGGCGATCCGGGCGGCCAGGTTCACGGTGCGGCCGAAGTAGTCGCCGTCCTGGACCACGATCGGCCCGGCATGGATGCCGACGTGGGCGGCGGGAGTCCGGCGGCGGGCGCCTCCTGCGCCATCTCCAGCGCCGAGAGCACCGCCGCGCCAGGCCGCTTGAAGAAGAACATGACGCCGTCCCCAAGCCACTTCACTGGGAGTCCGCGCGGGCGCGAGCGGCTCTCTGGGTCAGCTCGGTCAGGTTGGCGGCGATCTCGGCCGCCGCATCGAGACCCGCGATGACCTCACCGCACAAGAAACCCAGCTCGCGCGGCTCGCTCGGGATGGCCTGTCGAACCCGGAGATCGGCGCGCAGCTGTTCCTCAGCGCGCCCACGGCCAAATGGCATCTGCGCAAGGTGTTCACCAAGCTCGGGATCAGCTCGCGCCGGCAACTTCGAGCGGCGCTGCTCGATGCCGACCCTCCTCGCGCGTGCCTAGGGCAGATCTCCGCAAGGCGAGGTGGTCTACTGATGCCATGACCAGCGAGACCCACGGCCGCTTCAAGCGGTGGTTTTGGCGGCCGCCGCGAGCCCACGGCGAGGTCATCGCCGACCGACAGGTCAGCGTCCTGGAGTTGTTCTACGACCTGGTGTATGTGGCCGTCATCGGCCAGGCGGCCCACCACCTGGCCGAGCATGTCTCGGTCCGCGGCCTGGCCGAGTTCGCCGTCGTCTTCGCCCTGATCTGGATCGCGTGGATCAACGGATCGCTGTACCTGGAGCTCCACGGCCGCGAGGACGGACGCACGCGCAGCGTCGTCTTCGTCCAGATGGGCATCCTGGTGCTGCTGGCGGTGGTCACCGCCGACGCCACCGACGGCAGCGGCTGGGGCTTCGCCGTCGTGTACGGGGCCTACCAGGTCGTCCAGACAGGGCTGTGGTACACCGTCTGGCGTCAGGACCGTCGGGACCAACCGGAGTTCGCGGCGGCCGCGGGGGGCTATGTGGTCGGCATGGGCGTGTCGGTGGCGGTGATCCTGGCCAGCGCCTTCCTCCCGGCCACCCCACGGCTCGTCGTGTGGGCCGGCCTTGGGGTCGCCTGGATCGTTGGCATCGTGCTGGCCGCCCGGAGCTCCCGCGTGGGCTTGGGCTTGACCCCCACCGACTCGCTGGTCGAGCGCTTCGGGCTGTTCACCATCATCGTCCTCGGCGAGGTCGTGCTCGGTGTCGTGGCCGGCCTGTCAGCGGCCGAGCGTGATGCCAAGACGATCGTCACCGGGATGCTGGCGCTGTGGATGGGCTTCGGGTTCTGGTGGATCTACTTCGATCTGGTGGGCCGCCGGCTGCCCAGAGCCGACGGTGGCGCGCTGTCGAACTGGGTGATGAGCCACCTCCCCATCACGGTGTCGATCACGGCGGCCGGCGCCGGGATGGTCAGCCTTATCGGCCACGCCCATGACGCGACCACGCCAGCAGGCACGAGTTGGCTGCTGGCCGGTGCCGTGGCCACGGGCCTGCTCGCCCTGGTCCTCACCGAGCAGGCGCTGGTCGACGCCGAGCGCCTGTTCCTGGTGTTCCACCCCCTCGGCCTGGCGCTGTCCGGAGGCGCGACTGCGGCCCTGATCGTCGGCTGGGTGCGACCGGCACCGTGGCTGCTGGCGTTGCTGCTGGTGGCGGTCCTCTCCGCGGTCTGGTTCTTCGCCGTCAGCCGCTTCCTGCGCGCCGACGCCTGGGGCGAGCCATGACCAGCCCGCTCCTGGAGCTTACATCGCCGGTGTGGAGGAGGCCGCGGCCAGCTATTCCGCGCGGCCGGGCTGACCAGGGCGACCTGCAGGGGCGCAGGCGTCCCCGGGGGGAGTTCAATTACCACCAGGAGCTTCAGCGCAGATGCCCGCTCGCGCGT
>Ga0184632_10000828_pt1 | contig 12437 bp, 10 predicted proteins | sample PLM31_50_b1_FD_133153 | JGI IMG/M metagenome (GOLD analysis project Ga0184632, IMG submission 133153) | Groundwater sediment microbial communities from an aquifer in East River, Colorado, USA - PLM3-1_50_b1 | ecosystem: Environmental > Terrestrial > Soil > Riparian zone | place: USA: East... | reverse complement strand
CTTGCCTGCGACCTCGCAGAAGCGCGCGAACTGCGCATCGTTGCCCACGGCGAGAATGAGATGCCCGTCGGCGCACGCGAAGACCTGGTACGGCACGATGTTCTGGTGCGCGTTGCCGGCGCGCCCGGGCGGCGCGCCCGAGACGAGATAATTCATGTTCATCACGGCCATCATCGCGACCTGCGTGTCGAACAGGCTCACGTCGATGTACTGGCCGGCGTTGGCAAGCTTGCGGTGCTCGACCGCGGCCAGGATCGCGGTGCATGCGTACATCCCCGTCATGAGATCGGAAATTGCGATGCCGGCCTTCTGCGGGCCGCCTCCGGGGAGATCGTCGCGCTCGCCGGTGACGCTCATGAAGCCACCCATGCCCTGGATGATGAAGTCGTAACCGGCGCGCTCACGGTACGGTCCGGTCTGGCCAAAGCCGGTAATCGAGCAGTACACCAGCCGCGGGTTGATCGCGGCGAGGCTCGGGTAATCGAGCCTGTATTTCTTGAGACCGCCGACCTTGAAGTTCTCGACGACGATGTCGGCACCGCGTGCAAGATCGCGCACGATGGCCTGACCTTCGCTCTGCGTGAAGTCGACGGCGGCGGACTTCTTGCCGCGGTTGCACGCGAGGTAATACGCCGCCTCTCCGGTGTCGCGCCCTTGCGTGTCCTTCAGGAACGGCGGACCCCAGCTGCGGGTGTCATCGCCGCTGCCCGGCTTCTCGATCTTGATGACCTCGGCGCCAAGGTCGGCTAAGAGTTGCGTGCACCACGGCCCGGCGAGCACGCGTGACAGGTCGAGGACGGTGAGATGCGAGAGTGGGCCGGGCACGGAGTGACGTGAACTGCTCGATAAGCGCGGCACCTCGCCGCGCCGCCATTCTAACGGAGTCGAGACAGGCGGCGATCTACTCGGGCACGCCGGCCTTGCGCAAGCCCGAAATGAAGTGCGTGCGGATTTCCTGGACCCAGATCGGATTGTTCGAAAACTGCTTGGCCTCGAGGCGCGAAATTGTGAAGTCTGGCACGCGCTTCATCAACTGCGCTTTCGCCGCTGCCGCTCTCGTCATGTCGCCTGTTTGCGCATAGGCGGCGGTCAGGTCCAGGTAGACCCAGTAGTCGTTGTTGTCCGCGACGGCGCGCTCGCATTCGTAGAGTCCCTCCTTGTATTGCCCGAGATGGACGTGCGCATGGCAAGCATTGAACAGGAGACTCGAATCGGGCGCGCCTACCATCGCATTGCGCTTCGCAATCTGCTGCAACGCTTCGGCCGATCGGCCCGTCAATATGTAAAACCCGGATCGCGCCAAAAAGCGCGAAGGATCGAGTGCGACTGCCCGATCACTTGCCTCAAACGCCCCCTGCCATTGACCCTGCATTGCAAGCGCCCAAGCGCGCGCGGTCCACGCCAAGGGATCGCGTTCGTCCAGCGCGATGGCACGGCGCGAGTCGCGGTCCATTTCGGCGAGCAGCCGCTCGTCCCTGCCTGCCGTGAAGTCCCACCAGTGTTCCCAATTCAGGGTATACATGTGCCCGATCCATGCCGCGACGAGTGTCGGATCGCGCTCTCGTGCCTGCTCATACAGCTTCCGTGCCGCGCGCGTGGAAGCAAGATCGTCACCAGTGAAAATCGCGTCCGCGCGCTCGACCAGACTCTGCGGATCCGTCGCGACCGTAGGCTCGGCGGCGAGACGCCGGCCCTCGGCATTCCAGAACATGACGCGCGTCGCCGCGGTCACCCGCGCGATCAGCAGCTCGTGGTCTTCCACGACGCGCGCGCGAGCGATGGCTCGCCGCTCACTCGCGAGCTCCTTCGCGGTCGTGGTGTCGATCAACCGCGTGGTCACAACGATGTCGTCGCCGGTCCCGCGCATCTCGCCTGCGACGAGATAGCGCACGTTGGCCTCCCGCGCGAGCGCTCGTTCGTCGATCGCCTTGCCTTTTTGAACGTTGGCGAGATTGGGCCCCACGACGCGTACGTCGCGCACACTGTTGGCGAGCGCGCGCGCGACGTCGCCGCCCATCGCGTCGGCGAGGGTGTTTAGCGCCACATCGCTGGCCGGAGCACTGAACGGCAGCACCATGATCGATCGCGGTGGCGGCCCGGCGACCGCCCTGGCCGTGGTCGTGGCCACGTCCGCGCGCTGCGTGTAATACCAGACTCCCGACCCTAGCAGCGCGAGCACTGCGATAGCGCCTGCCGCAATCGCCATGCGCCGGCGGTTGATCCGCCGCGTCGGCGCCGCCGCAGGCTCGGTCGCCGCCCTTGCCGCAGACCCTTTGCCGAGTGCGACGCGGTACACCCGGATCGGCTTTGAGATGTTCTTGACGTGCTGAGCGCCGGCGTCGACGAACTCGACCCCGAGATCTTCGTGGACCTGCTCCCACACCGCGGAGGCGACGCAGATTCCGCCGGGCTCAGCCATCGCTTCGAGCCGCGCCGCCACGTTGACCCCGTCGCCGGCAATGTCTTCGCCGTCGACGATGATGTCGCCCAGGTTGATGCCGATCCGGAACTCGATGCGCTGATCCGGCGGAAGATAGAGATTGCGCACCCCCATCTCGCGTTGTATCTCGACCGCGCAGCGCAACGCTGAGGTCGCGCTCGGAAACTCGATCAGCGTGCCATCGCCCGACGTGTGCACGGTTCGGCCGCCGTGCTCGGCGATCTTCGGGTCGATCAACCCTTCGCGCAGCTCGTGCAGGCGTGCGTGCGTGCCGGCCTCGTCGCGCTCCATCATGCGCGAGTAGCCGACGACGTCGGCGAATACGACGGCAACGAGCTTGCGGACGACAGGCATGAGTTATGTCCTACCCCCGCCACGTAGCAGGCGGCGGTCTTGGAAACCGCGGAAACCCACGCCAGCCGCAACAGCCCTCAGTCCACCGCCTTGACCAGATCCTCGACGACCTTTTTCGCGTCGCCGAAGACCATCATCGTCTTGTCCATGTAGAACAACGGATTGTCCAGCCCCGCGTAGCCCGACGCCATCGAGCGCTTGTTCACGAGGACCGTCTTTGCTTTGTAGGCCTCGATGATGGGCATGCCATAGATAGGGCTCCCCTTCTGCTCGGCGAGCGGGTTCACGACGTCGTTGGCGCCGAGGATCAATGCGACGTCGGCCTGCGCGAACTCGCTGTTGATATCCTCCATCTCGAACACCTGGTCGTACGGCACTTCGGCCTCGGCGAGCAGCACGTTCATGTGACCGGGCATGCGTCCGGCGACTGGGTGGATCGCATATTTGACCGTCACGCCCTTCGCGGTCAGCTTGGCTGCGAGCTCCTTCACCGCGTGCTGCGCACGCGCGACCGCGAGGCCGTAGCCGGGAACGATGATGACCGTGTCGGCGTTCGAGAGCAGGAATGCCGCGTCCTCGGGGCTGCCGCTCTTGACCTGCTTCTGCTGGCCGTCGCCGGCGGCCGCGGCCGTTTCGCCACCAAAACCGCCGAGGATCACGCTGAAGAACGAACGGTTCATCGCCTTGCACATGATGTACGACAGGATCGCACCGGAGGAGCCTACCAGCGACCCGGCGATGATGAGCATCGGGTTGTCCAGCGAAAACCCGATGCCGGCGGCCGCCCAGCCCGAATAACTGTTGAGCATCGAGATCACCACCGGCATGTCCGCGCCGCCGATGGGAATGATCAGCAGAAAGCCGAGCAGAAACGCGAGCGCGCTCATGATGATGAATGGCATCCAATCGGCAGGCGCTGGCGACATGCAGAACCAGATGCCGAAGCCGATCATCGCAATGCCGATCGCGAGGTTTATATAGTGCTGCCCGGGGAACACCACCGGGGCGCTGCGGATCGTGCCCGAGAGCTTGCCGAAGGCGATCACCGATCCCGAGAAGGTGATCGCACCGATGAAAGTGCCGATGAACAGCTCGATCTTGTGCCCCACGGTTATGGGGACGTGGAGGCTCATCGCCGCAGGATTGTTGACGGCGGCGATGGCGATGAACACTGCCGCGAGGCCGACCAGCGAGTGCATTGCCGCTATCAGCTGGGGCATCTGCGTCATCTGCACCCGCCGTGCGACGACCGCCCCGATCGCACCGCCAACCGCCATCGCGGAGAGTATCGGCAGAACGTTCCTGGTGCGTGAGTAAATCAGGGCCAGCGTGACCAGTAGCGCAATCGCCATGCCGATCATGCCGTAGACGTTGCCGCGCCGCGCGGTATGCGGGCCCGACAGCCCCCTCAGCGCGAGGATGAAGCTGACCGCCGCGACCAGGTACCAGAGTGCAAGTTGATTGGCGCTCATGTGTATTTCCCGTCGCGCGCGTCAGGGCGCGTCCTTGGCGGGCTTCGGCTCCTTCTTCTTGAACATCTCGAGCATGCGCCGGGTGACGAGGAAGCCACCGAAGGTGTTGATCGATACCAGCATGACACCGACGACGCCGAGCCAGCCGCCCCAATCGAGATCCGCCGCGCCTGCGGCCAGCATCGCGCCGACCATGATGATGCTGGAGATCGCGTTGGTCAGACTCATCAGCGGCGTGTGCAGCGCCGGCGTCACGTTCCACACGACCTGGAAGCCGACAAATATCGCCAGTACGAAGACGATGAGATTGACGACGATCGGATCAACGCCTGCAGTCATGGCTCACTCCCTTTGCTAAGACCCTCCCCTCGAGAGGAGAGGAAGCACCGTCAGTTCCTGGCGACCACCTGTCCGTTCTCGCACACCAGCGTTGCCTTGATGATCTCGTCGTCCTTCGGCACGGCGAACTCACCGGTCTTGGCATTGAGCGACAGCGCGAGAAAGTTGATCACGTTGCGCGCGTAGAGCGCGGAAGCGTCGGCCGCCACCCGTGCCGGCAGGTTGCCGAAGCCGACGATTTTCACGCCGTTCCTGGCCACGATCTTGTCGAGCTCCGAGCCCTCGACGTTGCCGCCCTGCTCGACCGCGAGATCGACGATCACCGCGCCCGGCTTCATCGCCGCGACCGTTTCCGCCTTGATGAGCTTCGGCGCCGGGCGGCCGGGGATGAGCGCGGTGGTGATCAGGATGTCGACGCTCTTGCAGCGCTCGTGGATGATGCCGGCCTGGCGAGCCATCCATTCCGGAGGCATCGGCCGCGCGTACCCGCCGACGCCTTCCGCGATCTTGCGCTCCTCGTCGTTCGCATACGGAACGTCGACCCATTTCGCGCCCAGCGACTCGACCTGATCCTTGACCGAGGGCCGGACGTCGGAGGCCTCGATCACCGCGCCGAGACGCTTTGCCGTCGCGATCGCCTGCAGCCCGGCGACGCCGACGCCGAGGATCAGCACGCGCGCGGCCTTGACCGTTCCTGCCGCAGTCATAAGCATCGGCATGAACCTGCTGTAGGCGTTCGCGGCGATGATCACCGCCTTGTAGCCAGCGATATTCGCCTGCGAGGACAGCACATCCATCGATTGAGCGCGCGTGATGCGCGGCAGCAACTCGAGCGCATAACCCGACACGCCGGTGCCCGCGTAGGATTGCACGGCCGTGGCATCGAACGGGTTGAGGAGACCCACGAGCATCGCGCCGCGCTTGAGCTTCGGCAGCTCCTGGTCGGTCGGCCCTCGCACCTTGAGCACGATGTCGGCGCCGAGCGTCTCGTCGGCGCTGCCGATCCTTGCACCGGCGGCCTGGAACTCACTGTCCGGAATGCTCGACATGACACCCGCACCCGCCTCGACGACGAGCTGGTGCTTGCCGCTCGCCGCGAGCTTCTTGACCGTTTCCGGCGTGGCGGCGACGCGAGTCTCGCCCGCGCGGGTCTCGCGTGGAATGCCGATGTTCATGGTGAGAGCTCCCCTTGCCGCGAATGCTTCTTGTTGCGGCAGCTATCTTGCCACAAAAGCCCTGTAGGGCCGAACTCATTCGGCCAGCGACGTGTGCGAATAAATTCGCACCTACACAATCGACTCGGCGATCGCCTTGCCCAATTCGGCCGTCGTCGCCTTGCCGCCGAGATCGGGTGTGCGCGGGCCCTCGGCGAGCGCGTGCTCGATGCCGCGCATCACTGCCGCGGCGGCGTCGGTATGCCCGAGGTGCTCGAGCATCATCGCGCCGCACCAGATCTGGCCAATCGGGTTGGCGATCCCCTTGCCCGCGATGTCGGGCGCCGAGCCATGCACCGGCTCGAACAGCGACGGATATTCGCGCTCGGGATTGATGTTGGCCGACGGCGCGATGCCGATCGTGCCGCAGACCGCGGGCCCCAGATCGGAGAGGATGTCGCCGAAGAGATTCGAGCCGACGACGACGTCGAAGTGCTGCGGCCGCTGCACGAAATGCGCGGTCAGGATGTCGATGTGAAACTGGTCGGTGCGAATGCCTGGATAGTGCCCCGCCATCGCGCGGAAACGCTCGTCCCAGTAGGGCATGGTGATCGAAATACCGTTGGACTTGGTCGCCGATGTGACGTGCTTGGCGGCCCTCGTCTGCGCGAGCTCGAAGGCGAAGCGGAGGATGCGGTCGACACCCTTGCGCGTGAACACCGATTCCTGGAACACAACCTCGCGCTCGGTCCCCTCGAACATCCGGCCGCCGACCGACGAATATTCGCCCTCGGTATTCTCACGCACGACGACGAAGTCGATGTCGCCCGGCTTGCGGTTCGCAAGCGGGCTCGGCACGCCCGGCATCAGCCGGCACGGCCGCAGGTTCACGTACTGATCGAAACCGCGCCGCCACTGGATCAGCGAGCCCCACAGCGACACGTGGTCGGGAACCGTCGCCGGCCAGCCGACCGCGCCGAAGAACATCGCATCGTGAGTCCGGATCCGCTCGAACCAATCCTCGGGCATCATCCGGCCGTGCTGAGCGTAGTAGTCGCAACTCCAAGGCAGCTCGTCCCAGTCGAACGCGATGCCGAAACGGCGTCCCGCGGCCTCGAGCACGCGCAGGCCCTCGGGCACTGTCTCCTTGCCGATGCCGTCGCCTGGAATGACGGCGATGCGATAGCGCTTGTCCATGGGAGCCGATCGACGAGAGTTGCAGGGAATGCGCCATGTTAATGTAAGGCGGCCCGCGGTCCAACCGCATGCCCACGAGTCCTCCGCCGATGCCACCGGTCCAATGGGAATGGAAACGTTTCCCCGAGCTGACGCCGGCCGAGTTGTACGCCCTGCTCGCGGCGCGCGCGGCGGTCTTCGTCGTCGAGCAGGCATGCGCGTTCCAGGACGCCGATGGGCTCGATGCGTTCGCCTGGCATCTTCTCGGCTGGGTCGAACAGGACCACGACCCGACGCTGGCTGCGTATCTGCGCCTGATCGACCCGGGACGCAAATACACCGAACCGTCGATCGGCCGCGTCCTGACGACCCTGCCTTTCCGCGGTACCGATCTCGGACGAGCGGCGATGCGTGAAGCCCTCGCGCGAGCCACGGCACTCTACCCCGGCCACGCAGTGCGCATCGGCGCGCAGCAACGACTAGAGCGCTTCTACGCAGAGCTGGGATTCCGCACCGTTTCCGCGCCCTACGACGAGGACGGCATTGCACACGTCGAAATGCTGCGCTCGACCTGAATGAGATCCATGGCTTGTTTGCGATCGGACGGAAGCTGATTTAGGATGGTCCGGCTAAGGAACCTAACGCAGCGGATGGCGAACGACGTCGACGCGCGGTTGCGCTAATATGCCGCCCTCCCGGCCGACAAGCACTCTTCGATGAAACAGACGTTTCTCGACTTCGAGCAGCCTATCGCCGATCTGCAGGCCAAGATCGACGAGCTGCGCTATGTGCACGAGGACTCTGCGGTCGATATTTCCGATGAGATCGAACGGCTGCAGAAAAAGAGCCAGCAGCTGACCAAGGAAATCTACGGCAAGCTGACTGCGTGGCAGGTCGCCCAGGTGGCCCGTCACCCGCAACGGCCTTACACGCTGGACATCATCGCGGGCGTGTTTACCGACTTCCACGAGCTGCACGGCGACCGCAGCTACGCCGACGACGCTGCGATCGTCGGCGGCCTCGCGCGATTCAACGGCGCGCCGTGCATGGTCGTCGGCCACCAGAAGGGCCGCGACACCAAGGAAAAGATCTTCCGCAACTTTGGCATGCCGCGTCCGGAGGGGTATCGCAAGGCACTGCGGCTGATGAAGCTCGCCGCCAAGTTCGCGCTGCCGCTGTTCACCTTCATCGACACGCCTGGAGCGTTCCCCGGCATCGGCGCAGAGGAACGCGGACAATCGGAAGCGATCGGCCGCAACCTGTACGAGATGGCGGGACTGCGCACGCCCATCATCGTCACGGTGATCGGCGAAGGCGGATCCGGCGGCGCGCTGGCGATAGCGATCGGTGACGTGACGCTCATGCTGCAATACGCCACCTACTCGGTCATCTCGCCCGAAGGCTGCGCGTCTATCCTGTGGAAATCGGCCAAGCACGCCGAGGAAGCCGCCGAGACACTGGGTATCACGGCGGCGCGCCTGAAGACTCTCGGCCTCATCGACAAAGTCGTGACCGAGCCGCCGGGCGGCGCACACCGGGACCACGCGGCGCTGATGGCGACCCTGAAGAAAGCCCTGACCGATGCGCTGCGCCACGCGCAGGAGCCGCCGCTCGACGTGCTGCTCGACGCACGCGAGGACAAGCTGCTCGGCTATGGCAAGTTCAAGGAAATCACCGCGGGCTAGCGCGGTCGACGCGGCGGTCGGCGCCGCACTTGCCGAGCATGTGAACGCCGGCGCACGCGTCGCGCTTGCCCTTTCTGGCGGCATCGATTCCATGGTCTTGCTCGATGCGTTGATGCCGTTCGTCGCGTCGCATTCGCTCTCGCTCTCTGCCATCCACGTCCACCACGGCCTGTCGCCGAATGCCGATCGCTGGGCGCATTTTTGCGCCGAGCAATGCGCCTTGCGCAACATTCCACTCACAGTGCATCGCCTCCGGCTCGAGCGCGGGCCCGGGCAGAGCATCGAGGCGCTGGCCCGAGCCGCGCGCTACGAATGCCTCATGGCCGCCGATGCAGACGTCGTGGCGCTCGCGCACCACGCCGACGACCAGGCCGAAACGGTGTTGCTGCAGCTCCTGCGAGGCGCGGGGCCGCGAGGCGTGTCGGCGATGCCCGGCTATCGCGAGGGGCGACCTTCGTTGTGGCGGCCGCTGCTTTCGCTCTCGCGGCAAAAGCTCCATGACTACGCAACCTCGCGGGGCCTCGCCTGGATCGAAGACGAAAGCAATGTCGACCAGAAGCACAAGCGCAATCTGCTGCGCCACGCGGTCGCACCGCTGCTCTCGGCGAGTTTTCCAGGCTATCCCGGCACGCTCGTCCGCGCGGCCGCGCATCAGGCCGAAGCAAGCGCGCTACTCGATGAGCTCGCCGCGCTCGACGCCGCAGGGGCCGTCGATGAGCTGGGCCTCGATCGCGTAAGCCTCGCCGGCTTGCCCGCGCCGCGCGCAGGCAATCTTTTGCGCTGGTTCATGCGCCGCGAAGGTCTGCGCCCGCCGTCGCAAGCGAGGCTTTCCGAAATGCTAAGGCAACTGGTCCTGACCGCAAACGACGCGAAAGTTTCCATCACTCACGAAGGACGCGAGATCGGCGTGCATCGTGGCCGCATTCTGGTTCACGTGCGGCCGCCGGAACCCTACGTGCTCGCCTGGCATGGCGAGCGCGAGGTTCGCTTGCCTTGGGGCGCGTTGACGTTTGTCCCGGTTCACGGCGCCGGATTGTGCGCCGACAAGCTCAAGCAGTCGCCCGTAAGCTTGCGATCGCGCACCGGCGGCGAGCGGATCCAGCTTGCGACAAACCGGCCGCATCACGCAGTGAAAAAACTGCTGCAGCAGGTGCGACTGCCGCGGTGGGAACGCGACGCGCTGCCGCTTGTTTGGTGCGGTGACGAGCTCGCGGCCATTCCGGGCGTCGGCGTCGCGGTTGCATTTCAAGCTGCGCGCGATAGCGCGGGGTGGACGCTCGAGTGGCGGCCCAACGCCGTCGTCGGCACGCGCAGCACGCCGGTATGACGTCGCGCTAGGCCGTCAACCGCCGCTACGAATTATGATCACGATTCTTCCTGGAATGCAACGTCGCGCTTCTTGCGGATCGCCGGCATCAGCACGAATACCATTGTGATGATCGCAAGGGCCAGCATCGTGGCGCTGATCGGGCTGGTGACGAACACCGACGGATCACCGCGCGAGATGATAAACGCCCGGCGCAGGTACTCTTCCATCAGCGGGCCGAGAATGAATCCGAGCAGCATCGGCGCCGGCTCGCAATCGAGCTTGGCGAAGACGTAGCCCAGGAATCCAAACAGCGCCATCAGATGAATATCGAAATCGCTGTTGTTCAGGCTGAATACGCCGATGCCGCAGAACACCAGAATCACCGGGAAGAGATAGTGATACGGCACCATGATCATACGCACCCACAAGCCGATCAACGGAAGGTTGAGCACGATCAGGAAGAAGTTGCCGATCCACATCGATACGATGATTCCCCAGAACAACGCCGGCTGTTCTGTGATCACCGATGGCCCGGGCTGGATGCCCTGGATGATCATCGCACCGATCATGAGCGCCATTACCGGATTGGACGGAATACCGAGCGTGAGCATCGGGATGAACGAGGTCTGCGCGCCGGCGTTGTTTGCAGACTCAGGGCCCGCAACGCCTTCGATGGCGCCTTTGCCGAAACGACTCGGGTCTTTGGCGATTTTCTTCTCGAGTGAATAAGAAGCGAACGAACCCAGGATCGAGCCGCTGCCGGGCAGAATGCCGAGCATCGAACCGAGCGCGGTGCCACGCACAATCGGCGCCCATATGCGCTTGAAGTCCGCCTTGGTCGGCATCAGGCCCTTGATCTCCGTCACCATCACCGAGCGCGTGGCCTCATGCTCGAGATTACGAACGATCTCGCCGAGGCCGAACATGCCCATGGCGACGATGACGAAGCCGATACCATCGGCGAGCTGCGGCAGATCGAACGTAAAGCGCGCCGCGCCGGAGTTCACATCGGTGCCCACCAATCCCAGCAGCAGGCCGAGCACGACCATCCCAAACGCATGCAATAACGAGCCGTGCGCTAGCACGACCGCGGCGACCAGGCCGAGAACCATCAACGAAAAGTAGTCTTCCGGACCGAACTGGAGCGCGACCTGCGCCAGCGGCGGGGCGAACAAGGCGATCAAAACGGTGGCGACGGTGCCGGCGAAGAACGAACCGATGGCGGCCGTCGCGAGCGCTTTGCCGGCGTGTCCTTGTCTGGCCATCTGGTATCCGTCGAGCGCAGTAACGACAGACGCCGCTTCGCCCGGGAGGTTGACCAATATCGCCGTCGTCGAGCCCCCATACTGCGAACCGTAGTAGATGCCGGCCAACATGATCAGCGCCGACACCGGTGGCAAACCGAAGGTGATCGGCAGCAGCATGGCGATGGTCGCGGTGGGGCCGAGGCCCGGCAGCACACCGATCGCCGTGCCGAGAAAAACGCCCCCCAAACAGTAGAGCAGGTTGGTCAGCGTAAACGCGGTTTGCAGGCCCAAGCCGAGGTTTGTTATAAGTTCCACAATGAGGATCCCTCTAAGGAAATTCTCATGGACGAGTGCATCAACCGCCGAACCAGCGACCGATGAGCGGCAACGGTACGCCCAGTCCCTTCACGAACACGAGCGCACAGAAAATCGTGGCGCCAATGGCCAGCGCCAGCGCTGGCCCCCAGCGAAACTTCACGCTGGCGAAGGCGGTCATGATGACGAACAGCGGCAGGGCGATAGCCAGGCCGGCGCCGCGGACAAGCAGGCCGAACACCACGGTAGCAGCGGTAATCAACAGCAGCGGCCTCCAGGCGAGTTTGGGGACGGGCTCGCCCTTCCCGAGGAAGGAGCGGATCAGCGAGATCAGGCCGATGAAGGAAAGCAGCCCGCCGAGGACGGTCGGAAAGTAGGCAGGCCCCATTTGCAATCCAGTGCCCATCTTGAGATCCCTGCCCAGGTAAATGGCGCTCAGGCCAATGGCCAAGTAGATCAAGGCGGCCCAAAAATCCTTGGGGCTGCGTATGAGTGAATTCAAGATAGGGTCTCCTCAGGGTCTCTATTCGCTCATTTGATAAACGAGCGCGGTCTAAAACCGCGCCTGGAAGAAAGGCCGGAATGTCCCAGCCTTTCGTTCTGCGGCATTTCCGAAGCGGCCGTGGTTAGTCGGCGAAGGCGCCGGCTTTCTTGATGATCGGATCCCACACGGCGATCTGCGCCTTGAGGTGCGCCCTGAGCGCGTCCGGGGTCGCGAGATTGTCGGCGACCGGCTCGGTGCCCAGATCCGCGAAACGCTGCTTCAGCGTCGGATCCTTCAACGCCACCTTGAGCGCCGCGTTGAGCCTGTCGACCACCGGCTTCGGCGTGCCCTTCGGCGCGTACAGACCATGCCAGACGCCGACTTCGAAGTTGGGGAGTCCGGCCTCGGCGGCGGTCGGGACATCCGGCAGCGAGGGCACGCGCTTCTTGGTGGTCACCGCAT
>Ga0184632_10000827_pt1 | contig 12439 bp, 13 predicted proteins | sample PLM31_50_b1_FD_133153 | JGI IMG/M metagenome (GOLD analysis project Ga0184632, IMG submission 133153) | Groundwater sediment microbial communities from an aquifer in East River, Colorado, USA - PLM3-1_50_b1 | ecosystem: Environmental > Terrestrial > Soil > Riparian zone | place: USA: East... | reverse complement strand
GGCGGACCCGCCGTCGTGCTCGTCGTCGGCGTCAACGGAACCGGCAAGACCACGACGATCGGCAAGCTCGCGGCGCGGTATACCGCGGAGGGTCGATCGATCATCGTCGCCGCCGCGGATACGTTCCGCGCGGCAGCCATCGACCAGCTCCGGATATGGGCGGAGCGCGCCGGGGTTCCGGTCGTCGCCCATGCGCCGGGCGCCGACCCAGGCGCGGTCGTCTACGACGCGCTCGACGCGGCTGTTGCTCGCGGCGCCGACCTCGTCATCGCCGACACGGCCGGGCGCCTCCACACCAAGGTCAACCTCATGGATGAACTCACGAAGGTCCGGCGGATCGTCGACAAGCGGTTGCCCGGCGCCAAACCCGAGATCCTCTTCGTCCTTGACGCGACGACCGGGCAGAACGGTCTCGCCCAGGCGAGAGCCTTCCACGCGTCGGTCGGGCTGACCGGCATCGTCCTGACCAAGCTCGACTCGACGGCCAAGGGCGGCATCGTCTTCGCGATCGAGGACGCGCTGAAGGTCCCCGTCCGGTTCGTCGGCGTGGGGGAGGGCGTCAACGACCTCCTGCCGTTCGACCCGAATGCCTTCGTCGAGGCGCTGTTCGCCTGATCGGACGGTTTCCGGTCAGGCGCCGACCGGTTGATCCCGTTCGAGGTCGACCACGACCTTCGCGGGCGGGCGGCTGTCCATGACCGGCAGGTCGCGGAGTGTCCGAACTGGTGACCAGTAGAGGATCGCCGCCGCCAGCAAGCCGCCGAGCGGAGCGAGCAAGGATGTCAGCCGCAGGCCGATCACTTCCGCCAGCAGGCCGGCCCCGATCGTGGCGACCAGCTGGGCTCCCGCCGAGGCGACGTGGAACGTCGATGAGACACGTCCCAGCTCGCGGTCGCTGACGCGCGACTGGCGGACCGATGTCTCGGTCACGTCGTAGACGGTGACGGCTGAGTCCGCGATCAACTGCTGCCAGAGCAGGAAGAAGATCGCGATGAGCGGCAGTCCGGCCGGGGCGAGCGGGACCAGCAGGGTCCCGAGCGCCGCCAGGAGCATCGCCCCGATCGCAACAGGGCCGACGCCCCATCGTCGAGTCGATCGCGCCGCCACGACCGCTCCGATGAACGACGACGCCCCACCGACGCCCGCGATCACGCCGACCATCGTCGGGGTGACGTCGAGCTCCTCGAGCGCGAAGAGGATCCACGTCGCGCCGAAGATCCCCCACAGCGTGGACATCAGCATCTGCGAGCCAACGAATGCCCGCAGGACCGGGTCCTTGCGCACCAGGCGAATCCCGTGACGGATCTCGTCGAGCACGGGCTCGCGGTCCGCGCGCGGTGGCGGCGGCGGTTCCGGGCGTCGAACCGTCAACAGCAACACGGCCGAGATCAGGTACGTCACGACGTCGATGACGATCGTGATCGGGCCGGTGAGCAGCTGGACGAGCGCGCCGGCCACGCCGAACCCGGCGAACTCGGCGACGGAGCCGCTTGCTGCGAGGGCGCTGTTCGCCTCGAGGAGCCGCTCACGCTCCACGATGGTCGGCAGATACGCGTTATCCGCCGCGTCGAAGAACGTGGTCAGCACCGCGGCCAACCCCGCGACCGCGATCAGCTGCCACAGTGCCAGGGTCCCAAGCACGAACGAGATCGGGATCGAGCCGAGCAGCACGGCTCGCCCGAGATCGGCCCAGATAAGGACCGGGCGACGGCGCAGTCGATCGACCCACGCACCCGCGACGAACCCCACGATCAGCGCGGCGACGAGGTCGATGCTGCGCAGGATCGCCACCTCGATCGGGCCGGCACCGAGCGTGAGGATCGCCACGAGCGGCAGCGCGATGCGGGTGATGAGCGACCCGAAGATCGAGATGCTCGCCGCGGACCAGACCCGGACGAAGGCATGGTTCCGCCACAGCGGCGAGGCAAATGGGTTGCGCACGAAGGGGCAGCATAGCCGCGCCAAGTGGCGCCGGGAGCACCGGACCATCGGCTCGGGCGCCGCCTCCGGGAGCCTGCGCTACACTGCGCACGCCTCGGTGCGTCAGAACCCGCGCACCGCCCGGTCCCAGCCGCGCCAGCGCGTCGACGGCCGGTTCATCACCACCATGGGAGTCCCGATCGAACCGTGTTCGACACCCTCAGTGAGCGACTGCGAACGACCCTCGGCAACCTGACCGGCCGCGGCCGGATCAGCGAGGCCGACGTCGATGCCGCGATGCGCGAGATCCGCCTCGCGCTACTCGAGGCCGACGTCAACTTCAAGGTCGTCAAGGACTTCGTGGCCCGTGTTCGGGAGCGGGCGATCGGCCAGGACATCCTGCAGAGCCTGACCGCGGGGCAGGCCGTCGTGAAGATCGTCCATGATGAGCTCGTCGAGCTCCTCGGGACCGGTGACCACGTCTTCCACCTGTCCGGCAATCCGGCCGTTGTCGCGATGGTTGGCTTGCAGGGTTCGGGCAAGACCACGACCACGGCGAAGCTCGCCCGGTTCGTCATCAAGAGCGGCCGCCGTCCCCTGCTCGTCGCGGCTGACCCGTATCGTCCGGCCGCCGCGGACCAGCTCGAGACACTCGGTCGCCAGCTCGACATCCCGGTGTACCGCGCCCCGGTGGGCACCGCCGTTCCCGATATCGCCCGTCAGGGGATCGACGCGGCCAAGCGCCAGGTGCGCGACGTCGTCATCCTCGATACCGCCGGTCGCCTGAGCATCGATGAGGCCCTGATGCAGGAAATCGCCGCAGTGGACGCGGCGGTCAAGCCGGTGGAGACCCTGCTCGTCGTCGACGCGATGACGGGCCAGGAGGCCGTGGCCGTCGCTCAGGCGTTCGCCGCCGCGGTCCCCGTCACGGGCCTGGTGCTCACGAAGATCGATGGCGACGCCCGCGGCGGCGCGGCGCTGAGCATCACTGCCGTGACCGGCGTCCCGGTCAAATTCCTCGGCACCGGCGAGAAGACCGACGCGCTCGAGGCGTTCCATGCCGACCGACTCGCCAGCCGGATCCTGGGCATGGGCGACATCCTCACGCTGGTCGAGCGAGCCCAGGAGACCTTCGACGCGAAGCAGGCCCAGCAGATGGAGGAGAAGCTCCGCAAGGCGAGCTTCACCCTCGAGGATATGCTCGATCAGCTCCAGCAGGTCCAGAAGATGGGCCCGATCGGGCAGATCATGTCGATGATCCCGGGCATGGGCAACATGGCCGGGGAGGCCCAGGCCGCCGTCGATCGCGGCGACCTCAAGCGGACCGAGGCGATCATCCGGGCAATGACCCCGGAGGAGCGCCGCGATCCGACCCTACTCAACGGCTCGCGCCGACGCCGCATCGCGGCCGGCTCGGGCACCGACCTGCCGGAGGTCAACCGGCTGGTGAAGCAATTCGGCGAGATGCAGAAACTGATGAAGCAACTTTCCGGGGGTGGCCGGCGCGGAGCGCTCGGCGGCCTCGTCGGGGGACGGCGCTAGGCGCCGAGGAGACCGCTCGATGACAGATTTCGAACGACCGACCACCGATCCGACGGCCGACGAACCAACGACCTCGCCGCCGGCGATGTCAGCGCCGCCGAGCTCGGTCGAGACCGAGACCACGGCCGTGCCCGTCCCGACCCAGCCGATCGAGGCACCGGATGCCGGGGCGGCGTCCGCGAAGGCGAACCGCGCTCGCTGGTTCGCGGCTGCGGGCCTGATCGCCCTGGTCGTCGGTGCGACCACGCTGATCACACTCAGCCTCACGGCGTCCGCGCCGAGCTCGGCCGTCCTCGGCTACGTGCCGGCGGATAGCACGATGTACGGCGAGCTCCGACTCGACCTGCCCGGTGACCAGCGTCAGAAGGTCGGCCAGTTCCTCTCGAAGTTCCCGGGTTTCGCCGATCAGGCCGCGCTCGAAACCAAGCTCGATGAGGTGCTCGATCGGCTGACCTCGGATTCGACCAACGGCAAGCAGAAGTACACGACCGACATCAAGCCGTGGTTCGACGGCCAGCTCGCGTTCTCGATGGGACCGATCCCGAACATGTCCTCGACCGACCCGATGGCCACCGCCAAGGCGCTCCGCGCCCTGTTGCTGGTCTCCGTCAAGGACGAGGCGGTGGCGAGGTCCTGGTTCTCGAAGGCATTCAGCGATGCGGGCATCACCAGCACGAAGGAGACCTATCAAGGCACCGAGCTGACCCTCTTTGCCGATCCCCAGGCCCCCGATCTCAAGGCCGGGTTCGCGATCGTGGGCGGCAAGGTCGCGATCGTCGGGGATGCGACATCGGTAAAGGCCGCTGTCGACACCAAGGGCGCCAGCGGACTCGCCAAGGCGCCGACGTTCGCAACCGCCGATGCGGCGCTCAAGGGTGATGACGTCGGGTTCATGTACGTGAACATGAAGGCACTGATGGATGCCTCCGTGCGGATGTCGCAATCGCTTGCATCCGCTCCGCCGTTCAGCAACGCGCTCCTGGCGATGGTGCCGGAATGGATGGCCGCGAGGCTGCGCGTCGAGGGCGACGCCCTCGTCATGGATAGCGTCCTGCCGCACATCGAGGGTGCACCGGTCGCCAGTGAGAACCGGAAGAACGGTGTCGCGGATTACGCGCCACCGTCCACCGTCGCACTGGTCTCGGGCAACGACTACGGCGCGCTGCTCAAGCAGTCGTTCGAGATCTACCGCAAGGAACCCGGGTTCGCCGAGGGCTTCAAGCAGCTCGATGAGGCCGCGGGCCTGATCGGCGGCCTCGATGCCGCAGTCGGCTGGATGGGCGACAGCGGCCTCGTCGTAGCGAAGTCGGGCGACACCGTCGAGGGTGGTGTCGTGTCGATCCCGGCGGATGCGGCCGCCGGGCAACAGCTCCTGACCCAACTGCGGAGCCTCGTCCAGCTCGGTGGTGGCCAGATGGGCGTCACCGTGCGGGACGAGACCTATAACGGCCAGACCATCACGATCGTCGATCTCGGGTCGTTCCGCGATCTCGTCGGGATGGCTGGGACGCTCGGGGGCCTGCCCGTTAGCCCAGGCGGCGACGTGCCCGAAGGACACGCTGAGATCGCCTACGTGGCGACCGACCAGGTCGTCGCGATCGGCAGCTCACCCGACTTCGTCAAGCACGTTCTGGACGCCGGCAGCGGCCCCTCGCTCGCCGATGACGCCCGGTTCCAGGGTCTGCTCGGCCGCGTGGACACCCAACACGTTGGTCTCTATTTCCTGGACATCACGTCGATCCGCACGCTGATCGAGGGTGCGATGGCGAGTGCCTCGGCAGGGGAACGCGCCGAATACGAGGAGTCGGTCAAGCCGTTCCTCGCACCCTTCGATGCGCTGATCGGGACCGGCACGGTTGGCACCAACGTCGATCAGTCGCGCCTCATGATCACCGTCAAGTAAGGAAGCGGGATCCCCAGGTCCCGCTCAAATCCCAAGGAGGGCAGCACCACCCATGGCAGTCCGAATCAGGCTGACGCGCGTCGGCGCGAAGAAGCAACCGAGCTACCGCGTCGTCGTGGCCGACGCGCGGAGCGCGCGCGACAGCCGCGCGATCGAGACGATCGGGCACTACAACCCGCGTACGGAACCGATCGAGCTCAACGTCGACGAGACGAAAGCGAAGGAGTGGCTCGCCAAGGGCGCGCAGCCGTCCGACACGGTCGTCCGCCTGTTCAAGCAGGCCGGCATCCTTCCGGCCGGCAAGTAGGAGGCCTCAGATGGCAGCCAAGGAACTGGTCGAGTACGTCGCCAAGTCGCTCGTTGACGACCCAGACGCGGTCAAGGTGGAGGTGATCGAGGAGGACGGCGCAACGGTCATCGAGCTGCACGTCGCCGATGACGACATGGGCAAGGTCATCGGCCGCAACGGCAGCGTCGCGAAAGCGCTCCGAACGCTCCTGAAGGTCACGGCCGCCCGTGACGGAGAGCCGGTTCAGCTCGAGATCGTCTGAGCGGGACGAGGCCGTGGCGGAGGGCCACGACGCGTCGACGCAACGGCTCGTGGTCGCCCTGGTGCGGGGCGTCCACGGGCTTCGCGGCGCCGCCCGGATCGAGGTCCTGACCGACCGACCCGAGCAGCGCTTCCGGCCCGGTGTCGTGCTGCACCGCGAAGGCTCGGACGCACCACTGACGATCGCGTCCGCGGAGCCCGTCGCCGATGGGCCCGGGTGGCGACTGCGATTCCGGGAAGTCGCCACGCGCGAAGCGGCGGATACGTTGCGCGGCGCCTACCTCGAGGCGGTCGTCCACGCGGTCGGCGAGCTGACGCGCGGCGAGGTCTACTGGCACGAGGTGATCGGCGTCGCCGTCCGGGGTCTCGACGGTGCGGAGCTGGGCACCGTGCAGGACGTCTACCGCGTCGCCGAGAACGAGGTCTATATCGTTGCCGGCGGGCCGTTCGGGACGTTCGACCTGCCGGCGGTACGCGCGTTCATCCGCATCTTTGCGCCGCGGCGAGGCGAGATCGTGGTGGACGCCGACGCGCTCGGTCTGCAGCCCCCACGAGTGCGCCGCGCGGGCGAGGATCGGCCACGGGCGCCTCGCCGCGTCTCCCCAAAGGGTCGTGCCGGCCGGCCGGAGGCCCCGCCGCCGTGACCCTCGAGATCGATGTCCTCACCTTGTTTCCGGCAATGATCGCGGAGCCATTGGGCGAAAGCATCCCCGGCCGGATCCTGGAACGGGGTCTTGCCACGGTACGTGTCCACGACCTTCGCGAGTTCGGACTCGGGCGGCATCGATCGGTCGACGACACCCCGTACGGCGGTGGTGCCGGCATGGTGATGCGCGTCGAGCCGGTCGTCGCGGCGATCGAGTCGGTGCGGCGTCCCGAGTCGACCGTGATCCTCCTCGATCCGGGCGGGGAGGTGTTCACGCACGCACGCGCGGCGGATCTCGCGACGCGCACACATCTCGTGTTCGTCTGCCCGCGCTACGAGGGGGTCGATGAGCGGATTCGTTCGTTCGTCGACCTCGAGCTGTCGATCGGCGACTACGTCGTCACGGGCGGCGAGCTGCCGGCGCTCGTCGTGATCGACGCGGTGATCCGCTTGCTACCCGGCGCGATCGACGAGGCGTCGACAGCCGAGGAGTCGTTCGGGGCGGGGTTGCTCGAGTATCCGCAGTACACCCGTCCGCCGACGTTCCGCGGCATGGACGTGCCGGCGATCCTTATGTCGGGCGACCACGGGGCGGTGGCTGCGTGGCGCCACGAACGGGCCGTGGAGCGGACGCGAACCCGCCGGCCCGACCTGCTCGACGACGACTGAAGGCCCCGGCGCCAGGCACGGCCCGTGCTATACTCCGCCGTCGTCGCCACCCCCGCGACGTATTCCGAGTCACCGTCCCGCAGCTTCTGCTGCCCACAAGATCAAGGAAGCGCCGCGTGAACGTGCTCGACGAGATCGTCCAGGATCAGCTCCGCACAGACCTGCCCGAGCTCGCGGCTGGTGACACGGTGAAAGTGTCCGCCAAGGTGGTGGAGGGGAACCGCGAACGCATCCAGGTCTTCGAGGGGATCGTGATGCGACTGCGCGGCGGCGGCATCACGCGCTCGATCACGGTTCGACGGGTCGCGTCGGGCGTCGGCGTCGAGCGGACGTTCAAGATCCACAGCCCGCGGATCGACAAGATCGAGGTCCTTCGCCACGGCCAGGTCCGCCGCGCCCAGCTGTACTTCCTTCGCAAGCGCGTCGGCAAGGCTGCCACGCTCCGCGAGCGCCGCTCGAGCACCTGACCATTCGACCGTCGTCGACCTCCCGACCCCGCCCGATCGGCGGGGTCGTTCGATTCCGGTAGGCTTAGCGCTCGATGGCCGTAGTCGTCCCGACCCTCCGCCACGAACGTCGTCTCTGGAATGAGGGCCTGACGCGCGTCGTCGGCGTCGACGAGGTCGGCGTCGCGCCGACCTGTGGGGCGGTCGTCGCAGCGGCGGTGATCATGATGCCGGGCTGCCACCGCATTCCCGGCGTTCGCGACTCCAAGACTCTGTCCATGGGGCAACGTGAGCGCCTCGCGCCGTTGATCCGAAGGCGGGCGGTCGCGATCGGCGTCGGAGCCGCGTCCGTCCGTGAGATCGACCAGCTCAACATCTACCACGCGACCCATCTCGCGATGCGCCGGGCGATCGCGAAGGTCGGTGGCCACGAGCACGTGATCGTCGACGGCAATCGGATCGTCGGCTTCGAGGCAGAGGTCGGGCCGTACACGAACATCGTCGACGGCGACGCCAAGGTGTATTCGATCGCCTGCGCATCGATCGTCGCGAAGGTCGTCCGCGATCGAATGATGATGAAGCTGGCGGCGCGCTATCCCGGCTACGGCTGGGAACACAACCAGGGCTACGCGACGCGTGACCACCGTGACGCGATCCGAGGGTTCGGGCTCACGCCGTTCCATCGTCGCTCGTTCCTGGCGCTGCAGCGCACGCTCGCCGGCGACCAGCTCGACTTCGACCTGCTCGGCGACCCGTCGGCGTCGGCAGTCACGCACGAACTGCTCGAGCAGGCGCTTATGCCCGTCATGGCCGACGACGCCGCCCTGGATGCCGCCGATCTCCTCGCGCTCGAGGCGGCCCCGGCCTGATCCCTTGCCTCACCGTTAAGCGGCCGTGCAGTCGTCGATACGCGGCGATGCAGCGTCCATCGTCACTATGGCGCCCATGGAAGGCCCGATCGGAATCTCGACCCGGACCCAGGCACAGCAAGCAGGTGACGCCGCCGAAACGCTGGTCCTCAGCCGGTTGCTCGAGGCTGGTTGGACCGTCCTGGCCCGGAACGTCCATGTCGGCCGTCATGAGCTCGATCTCGTGGCGGTCGACCCGGGTCCACCGCGCGCGCTCGTCATCGTCGAAGTGCGCTGGCGGGCGTCGCGCGGTTTCGGCTTGGGCGAAGAGACCGTCGACTACAGAAAGCGTGCCCATGTCCGGCTCGCGGCGTACGGTCTGCTCGATCGGGGAGTCCTTCCGGACGGCGCGACGCTACCCAGGCTGGCGATGCGGTTCGACCTGATCGTCGTCGAGCCTGACGATCGGGGAGGGGAGCCGCGTATCCGCCACCATCGGGCGGCGTTCTAGGCAAGCTGGCGGGCCGCAGGCGTTTCGTGTCGCGCTGAGACACGCGACTCCGTCGAACGAGCGTGGCCCAGGTGCCCAGAATGCAGTCCGACCGTCGCCTGGGCAGATGGCCATGAACGTTTCGGCCGGATCGCGTGTCTGAGGGCGACACGGCGGCGTTCTGGGCGTCCGGGTGGTTCGCCACGCTCGCCCACGCACTGAACGGGCATAACGCGCATCCCAGCGGCCTTATGGCATACCAGTGCGGTGGAAATGGGCAAACGTGGTCGTCATCGAGCGCGATCCGTGCGTGACCGACCTCGATCACCGGCTCGAAACGCGTAAGTCAGCCTGGGTATCTGCCATAAGGTCGCCATGAGGCGCGTACTTCATGATCGCGTTGGGCCGGGTGTCGGGGGAGGGCTCCCCTGGCCACGAACCGACCCTGTGCTACACTCCGCGCCGGTTCGGAGCCATCCGTACCACCAGCCTTGATCCGCCCGCCCTCGCCGCACGCGCGGCGCCGAGCGGAGCACACACGCGGACCGTTCCCACCGGGCGGTGCCAGCCGACGAGCGGCCGGTTCCCGGGGTCAGCGAGGGTCCGCGGAGGAACCAACCGACAGGAGGTCGCTCATCATGCCGTCCGTATCCATGCGGCAACTCCTCGAGGCCGGAGTCCACTTCGGCCACCAGACCCGCCGCTGGAACCCCAAGATGCGCCCGTTCATCTTCGCGGAGCGCAACGGGATCCACATCATCGATCTCGCCCAGACCGTGGCGCGCCTTGACGTGGCGCTCAGTGCCGTCCGGGAGACCGTTGCGCGCGGCGAGCAGGTGCTCTTCGTCGGCACGAAGAAGCAAGCCCAGGAACCGATCTCGGCTGAAGCCGTTCGTGCCAACCAGCCGTTCGTGAACAAGCGCTGGCTTGGCGGCATGCTCACCAACTTCACGACGATCAAGAAGCGCATCGGGCTGCTCGAGCAACTGGAGGCACGGCAGCAGGCCGGCGACTTCGAGCGAATGACCAAGAAGGAAGCCGCCAAGCTGACCGAAGAGATGATCAAGCTCCAGGCGACGGTCGGCGGCATGCGCAAGATGAAGCGGCTGCCCGGTGCGATCTTCATCATCGACCCCCATCGCGAGCGCATCGCCGTCACCGAGGCGAACAAGCTCGAGATCCCGGTCGTGGGTACCGGCGACACCAACGTCGATCCCGACGAGCTCGACTTCATCATCCCAGCGAACGACGACGCCATCCGATCGATCCGACTGCTCTGCACCCTGGTCGCCGAGGCGGCGATCGAAGGCGCGCGCGAGCGGGCGGCTCGCGCGGCCACGGAGCCCGAGATCATCGAGTCGGCGTCGATGCCCGAGACCGAGGACGACGGTGCCGAAGCGAGCGAGGAGCTCGTCGCGGCGCTTGTCGGCGGTGGTGCCCTGACCTTCGAGCCGGACACCGACGAGGACGATCTGCTGCCTGGCGATCGCGTTGCCCGCGCAGAGGCGGCCGTCGCGGAGGCGGCCGAGGCGGAGGCAACACCCGAGGAGATCGCAGCGGAGCTCGCTCGCGAAGCGGCCGAGAAGGCCGAGGTCGAAAACCCCGCCTGAGCACCGGGCAGTCGCCGTCGCCGACGGACCGGACAGCCCAAACGCACGAGACCAGACCATGATCGCGGACGCCGAACGCGCCCGCACGACACCAGGAACAGGAGCACACCCACCAATGGCGGACATCTCGGCAGAGCAGGTCAAGGAGCTGCGCGAGCGGACCGGCGCCGGGTTCATGGATTGCAAGAAGGCCCTCACCGAGGCCGACGGCGATCTTGACAAGGCGACCAGCATCCTGCGCGAGCGCGGGCTGGCTGCGGCTGCCAAGAAGTCCTCGCGCGAGGCGCGCGAGGGCCTCATCTCGAGCTATATCCACACAGGCGGCCGCGTCGGCGTCCTGATCGAGGTCAATTGCGAGACGGACTTCGTCGCCCGCACGGACGAGTTCCAGAAACTCGTCCGCGATCTGGCGGTCCAGGTCGCCGGCCTGGCGCCCAAGTACGTCGACCAGGATTCCATCCCACCTCAGGATCTCGAAGCGAAGAAGGCCGAGCTCCTGGCGGACGAGGCGGTCCAGCCGAAGCCCGAAGCCATCCGCTCGCAGATCGTCGACGGTCAACTGAAGAAGTGGTTCGCCCAGGTCTGCCTGCTCGACCAGCCATTTCGCGATGAGGAGCGGACCGTCGGCGCCCTGATCACGGATCGGATCGCCACGATCGGTGAGAACATCAGGGTCCGACGCTTCGCGCGCTACGCGCTCGGGGAGGACCTGTGAGCGACGCCACGACGACGGGGGCCGCGCTCGCGGCCGAGGCAGCGAGCACGCGGGATCACCGGGTCAGTTACCACCGGATCCTCCTCAAGCTGTCCGGCGAGGCCCTTCTCGGCGACCGTCCTTATGGCGTCGACCCCGAGTTCTGCGCGTTCATCGCCAACCAGGTCAAGAACGTCCATGCGCGTGGTGTGCAGGTCGGCATCGTGGTCGGCGGCGGCAACATCTTCCGCGGCATGGCCGCCGCGGCACGCGGGATGGATCGCGCAACCGGCGACTACATCGGCATGTTGGCGACTGTCATGAACGGGCTGGCACTCCAGGATGCCCTCGAGAAGGCGGGCGTCCCGACGCGGGTCATGACGGCCATCGCGATGAACGAGGTCGCCGAGCCGTACATCCGCCGCCGAGCGATCCGCCACCTCGAAAAGGGCCGAGTCGCGATCTTCGTAGCGGGGACCGGCAATCCCTACTTCACGACGGACACGGCGGCTGCCCTGCGAGCGGTCGAGATCAACGCCGAGGTCCTGCTCAAGGCCACCAAGGTCGATGGCGTCTACGATCGGGACCCGCTGACGCATCCGGACGCCCGGCGCTACGCTCATCTCGGCTATGCGGATCTGCTCCGTGACCAGCTCAAGGTCATGGATGCCGCGGCCGTGAGCCTGTGCATGGAGAACGACCTCCCGATCATCGTGTTCGACCTCAACCAGCCCGACAACATCACGAAGGTCGCGACCGGCGAGCCGGTCGGGACCATCATCTCGAGCGGAGGTCCGACTGCATGAGCACCGAGATCCTCGCCGACGCCGACCAGAAGATGGGCCGGGCCGTGGAGGCCATGGAGCGTGACTTCCAGGCCGTGCGAACCGGCCGCGCTTCGACTGCGCTCGTCGAGCGCATCCTGGTCGACTATTACGGGACGCAGACCCCGCTGAACCAGCTGGCCGGCATCAGCGTCCCCGAATCGCACCAGATCGTCATCCAGCCATGGGACCGAGCGGTCCTGGGAGCGATCGAGAAGGCCATCCAGAAGAGTGAGATCGGGCTCGTCCCCAATGTCGACGGAACGGTCGTCCGACTCAACATTCCGCAACTCACCG
>Ga0184632_10000825_pt1 | contig 12461 bp, 12 predicted proteins | sample PLM31_50_b1_FD_133153 | JGI IMG/M metagenome (GOLD analysis project Ga0184632, IMG submission 133153) | Groundwater sediment microbial communities from an aquifer in East River, Colorado, USA - PLM3-1_50_b1 | ecosystem: Environmental > Terrestrial > Soil > Riparian zone | place: USA: East... | reverse complement strand
TGGGCGCTGCGTGGTGGATCCATGACAGACGGCGGCTCCCTCGGCGTCTCTCGGTGGCGGCCGCACTCTTCCTGCCCTTCCTGATCTGGTCGAGCGCCTTTCGGGCAGGCCCTCCGGGATCGCTCACGGTCGTGTTCTTCGACGTCGGCCAGGGTGACGCTGCGTTGGTCCGCTCGCCGGGCGGCGCTGCGATCTTGATCGATGGAGGTCCAGACCACGAGCAGGTAGCGACCAAGCTCGCCTCTCTGGGAATCCGGCGCCTCGACCTGGTCGTGGCGACCCACCCTCACGAGGATCATGTCGCCGGGCTGCCGGCGGTTCTGGGACGGTTCGTCGTCGCCCTGGTGATCGATCCGGGTTGTCGGGGAGATTCCCCGTTCTATGCCGAGTTCCTGCACGCGGTCGATGCCTCGGGAGTTCCGTTCCGGCACCCACCGCCCGGGACCGTGATAGCGGTCGGCGATGTCCGGTTAGACGTTCTCGGTCCGGAGAGGTGCTTTGTGGGGACCGACTCGGACCCGAACAACGATTCACTCGTCCTTCGGCTTCGTGAAGGTGATGCCTCGATCATGTTCCCGGGCGATGCGGAGGAGCCATCGCAGACCGATCTGCTTCGCGACCGTGCCGGTCTCCTCACGTCGGTCGTGTTGAAGGTCCCGCACCACGGTGGCGGCACTTCGTTGGACGAGTTCTTCCTCGCCGTCCATGCGACGGTGGCGATAGTCAGCGTCGGGCCGAATCGCTATGGGCATCCCGTCGCCGCCGTGCTCGAGGAACTCGCTCGAGATGGCATGAGGGTGTTCAGGACCGATGTCATGGGAGACATCACGGTGACGTTCGAGGGTGGGGAGGTTCTGGTAAGCCAGCGCGGGTGAGATCCCTGGAACCTAGAATCGGTGCATGTCCGGGCCGCCGCTGATCGCCATCTTTTGGGGCGAGGACGATTTTCTTCTTCGTCAGGCCGCGCAGGAACTCATCCGGGAGCACGGCCTGCGAGCGACGGAGATCGAAGCTTCCGGCTGGCAGGGAGGGGAGTCATCCGACCTGGCGACTCCTTCCCTTTGGGGAGAGCGCCGTGCGCTTCTCGTCACCGGCACCCAGTCGCTCACGGAAGCCGGCACGCGGGAGCTCGCTTCGTACTTCCTTGCGCCCTCACCGGACGCCGTATGTGTGCTGACACAGATATCCCGCGGCAAGAACCCCCCTCCTATCGCCAAGTCCGTCCAGGCGGCCCGCGGGCTCGTGAAACAGGTTGTTCTCAAGCGTCAGGATCTACAGAAGTGGGTGGGGGATCGTGCAAGGAGCCGCGAGGTGCGCTTGTCCACCTCAGCGGCCGGAGTCCTAATAGGCACCGTCGGCGAGGACCCTGCCACTCTGGATCAGTCCATCGAGCAGCTTGCCACCGCTTTCCCCGGACAGCAGGTGGGCCCTGAACAGGTCCGTGCCCAGTTCCAGGGGCTGGGGGAACAACGGGTCTGGGACCTGTGCGACCAGGCCTTCTCCGGCAGGCTCCCCCAGGCTCTCGTCGTCTTGCGGTCGCTACTGGATGGGAGGGACGATCCGCTGCTCATCCTCGGTGGCATGGCCGCGCGCCTTCGGGACCTGCTTCGGGTCCGCGCACTTCCCGATCGGATCCCCACGGCCGACGCGGTCCGCGCTGCGGGCCTTCGCTTCGACTGGCAGCTGAGGCGCTACAGGGAACAGGCGCGTCGGTACGCGCCGGAGGAGCTGGTCCGGATTCACGAGTTGATGGTCGACGCGGACAGAGCTTTGAAAGGCGGTGCTGCGGGAGATGTCGTGCTGACTACCCTGGTGGCGGCAACGGCCGGGGAGACCTCGGCCGCGCTATCGCTCCCCGTCAGGATTTGGCGCTAGCTCGGGCGAGCCTGGACTTCCTACGGGCGGCCGTCCGCTTGTGGATAACGCCCTTCGATGCCGCTTTGTCGAGTTGGCGAACTGCAATTCGCAGCTCCGACTGCGCGTCCTCTGAGCTGGCGGCGGTCCGAACCTTCTTCGCCGAAGTTCGAAGCGAGGTCCGCGTGGACTTGTTGCGTAGTTCGCGTGCGGCGTTCTGACGGTTGCGCTTGATCTGAGACTTGATGTTGGCCACGGCCGCCGATTGTACCAGCGCGGATACGAGGGCTCCGCCCGCCGAGCGCGTACCCTAGCGTCCCGAATGGACCAGTCGCTGATCCGCAACTTCTGCATCGTGGCCCACATCGACCACGGAAAGTCCACGCTGGCCGACCGCTTCCTCGATCTGACGCATGCAGTCGCCGAGCGCCAGATGCGCGAGCAATACCTGGACCGGATGGACCTCGAGCGCGAGCGAGGGATCACGATCAAGGCGCAGGCCGTTCGGCTTCGCTACCCCTCGCGCGGCGTGGAGTACGAGCTGAACCTCATCGATACGCCCGGCCATGTGGACTTCACCTACGAGGTCTCGCGAAGCCTGGCCGCCTGCGAGGGGGCGATCCTGCTCGTCGACGCGGCTCAGGGTATCGAGGCGCAGACGCTGGCCAACTTCCACCTGGCCAGGGACGCCGGTCTGACGATAGTCCCGGTGCTCAACAAGATCGACCTTCCGCAGGCCGATCCCGACGAGGTGGCCGGCGAGCTGGCGGAGCTTGTGGCGTGCGAGCCAGAAGACGTTCTCAGGGTCTCCGCGAAGTCCGGCGAGGGTGTTGTCGGTCTCCTGGAGACGATCATCTCCAGGGTGCCACATCCCCACGGCGACCCGGGCGCGCCACTCCGGGCCCTCATCTTCGATTCGAGCTACGACTCATATCGCGGCGTCGTGGCCTACGTCCGAGTCGTGGACGGCGAGATCGCGGGGCGCGCCAAGATCCTGCTGATGGCGAGCAGGCTCTCCTTCGAGGCGGAGGAGGTCGGCGTCTTCGCCCCCGACGCCGTTTCCATCCCCCTCCTCTCGGCGGGCGACGTCGGGTACCTCATAACGGGCGTGAAGGACGTGCGCCAGGCGAAGGTGGGGGACACCATCACGCTTGCTGACCGCCGCGCCAAGCAGGCGCTACCCGGCTACCGGGAGCCAAAGCCGATGGTGTGGAGCGGGCTCTACCCGGCCGAGGGCGGGGACTACCCGATGCTGCGCGACGCGCTGGACAAGCTGAAGCTCTCAGACGCTGCCCTGGTGTACGAGCCGGAGTCCTCGCTCGCCCTCGGGTTCGGTTTCCGGTGCGGATTCCTGGGCCTCCTTCACATGGACATCGTCAAGGAGCGCCTCGAGCGAGAGTTTGGGCTGGAGCTCATAGCCACGGCACCGAACGTCGAGTTCATAGTGCGCCGCGGGGACGAGGTCCTCACCGTCCACAACCCATCCGAGATGCCTCAGCCCGCAACCTACGATTGGGTGGAGGAGCCGTTCGTGCTCGCCACAGTGGTGACTCCTTCATCGCATCTCGGGCCGGTCATGGAGCTATGCCAACAGCGGAGGGGCTCGCTTCAGGACATGAAGTACCTTTCGCCGGAGCGCGCCGAGGTCCACTACCTCCTTCCCCTCGCCGAGATCATCTTCGACTTCTTCGACCTGCTGAAGTCGCGGACCCGCGGGTACGCCTCTCTGGACTACGAGCATTGGGGGTATGAACGCTCGGATCTCGTCCGCGTGGACGTTCTCCTCCAGAGCGAGCCGGTCGATGCGTTCTCGTCCGTGGTCCATCGCGAGAAGGCCTACTCCTACGGCAAGGCGATGACCGAACGGCTACGTGAGCTAATCCCACGCCAACTGTTCGAGGTCGCGATCCAGGCGACCATCGGGAGCCGGATCATCGCCCGCGAGACGGTACGGGCCAAGCGCAAGGACGTGCTTGCCAAGTGTTATGGCGGGGACATCACCCGCAAGCGGAAGCTCCTGGAGAAGCAGAAAGAAGGCAAGAAGAGAATGCGACGGGTGGGTCGGGTGGACGTCCCTCAGGAGGCGTTCATCGCCGCTCTTCGCGTCGACCAGGCCACGTCCGGAAGCGAGAAGCGATGAGCGAGCCGGCTGGCCTCTACGTGCACATACCCTTCTGCCTCACGCGGTGCGGGTACTGCGACTTCAACACCTACGCCGGGCTCGACCAATTGTCGAATCGGTACGTTGAAGCGCTTCAACGCGAAGCCGAGCTGTGGGCGCCCGAGTGGCAGGACGCGACGTTCGTGTCGCTCTTCTTGGGCGGAGGCACCCCGACGACGCTCAAGCACGATTCTCTGGTCAACCTCCTAAGAGGTCTCCGCTCGACGTTCTCTCTCGAGCCAGACGCGGAGATCACATCGGAGGCGAACCCCGACACCGTTGACGAGCCCTACCTCGCCAGGATCCGACGGGGCGGCGTCACCCGACTGTCGATGGGCGTCCAGTCGTTCGACCCGAACGTCCTCGGAGCCCTCGAACGAATCCACTCGCCCGATTCGGCCCGCAGAGCCTTTTCCGCCGCCCGCCGTGCCGGCTTCGAGGACGTGAACCTGGACCTCATCTACGGCGCGAACGGCGAGTCGATCGAGTCCTGGAAGCGAACGCTCGAAGAAGCCATCGCGCTGACGCCCGAGCACCTCTCCTGTTACGCGCTCACGATCGAGCCGGCAACGCCACTCGGGCGAAAGGTCGCAGCCGGTCTGACTCCAGCCCCTGACGCCGATCTGCAAGCTGACATGTACGAGCTGGCCTGTGAGGTCCTCGCGATGGCCGGGTACGAGCACTACGAGGTGTCGAACTGGGCGAAACCGGGCCACCGGTGCCGGCACAACCTCGGTTACTGGGAGGGACGGCCGTATCTGGGTCTCGGCGCCGGCGCGCATTCATACCGGGATGGCAGGAGATGGTGGAACGTCCGTTCGCCCCAGCAGTACCTGGCAATGGTCTCGGCCGGCGAGCGACCCATCGGGGGAGACGAGCTCCTCAGCGAAGGCGAGCGGAGGACGGAGCGACTCCTGCTCGGTCTGCGCACCGCCGAGGGTATCCCCGTCGATTGGGTGGAGGACGTACGCGCGGATGGCTTCGTCGCGCACGGACTCGCCGAGCGGCGGGACGGCCGCTTGGCTCTCACTGACCGGGGCCTCCTCCTCGCCAACGAGCTGGTCACAGAGCTAGTCGAATAGCTGAAGGATCATTCTGGAAGACGCCATCAGGGTCCCACGGGTTGACTGCCAGCCAAGGATTTCTCGCCCGACAGCCAGCACTCGGCGCTTGCGAGTGCTAATAGTAGAAGTGACATGTCCGGCATCCGGGAGCTCACGGGCCGCAAGGCGGAGATACTTCGCGTCCTCGTCCACTACTACATCCGGACCGGCGAGCCCGTCGGGAGCGAGGCCCTGGCCGCCATGGCGAGCCTGGGGGTTAGCTCGGCGACGATCCGAAACGAGCTAGCGGCCCTGGAGGAGATGGGTTTTCTTACCCAACCTCACACCTCGGCCGGACGTGCGCCCACCGACCTGGCGTACCGCTACTACGTTGATCTGCTCCCTTCCCGTCCGCGGCTGCGAGACGCGGAGCGCAAGGCGATCGTCCATTTCTTCGACGAGGCCCTGGCCGATGTCGACGACATCCTTCGGGGAACCACGGTCCTCCTGTCCCGACTAACGCGCTATGCGTCTCTGGCTCTTGCGCCCTCCCCGAAGGAGATCTCGATCGCCCGCGCGGAGCTCGTCGCCCTGGGAACCGCGACATTGATCCTGGTCGTTTTCGACACGGGACACGTGGAGAAGAGGGTGCTGGAGGTACCCGAGGGGATCACCGATGACGAGGTGGAATCGGTCTCGCGCTGGATGACGGAGGCCTTCCGGGGCAAGACCCTGGCCGGAGCCAGGGAGGCGGCCTCGATGGGAGCGCGGAAGGTTACGGATCGGGAGCGTGCGCTGTTCGAACGGGCCACCGAGGCGCTTGGATCCATCGAGGTCGGCGCTTTGGCGGAGCACGTCGTGCTGGGTGGCGTGGCCAATATCGCCGCCGAGGAGGGATTCCAGCATCGAGCCACTCTCCGGCAGGTCTACGAGGCCCTCGAGCGCGAGTCGGCGATCCTCCGCTTGCTGCGCGAGGCGGCGGGCGCGCCGCCCGTGAGCGTGACGATCGGGCGCGAGAACCCAATGCCGGAGATGTGGGAGGCGAGTGTGGTGGCGGCGCCGTACGGTGCGGGAGGAGGCGCCCTGGGGACCATCGGCGTCGTTGGGCCCACGCGGATGGACTACGCCTCCGCCATCTCGGCGGTCAGGGCGGTGGCCGACCGTCTGTCCGCGGCCGTCGAGGCGTTGGCACACTGACGTGGCGAGCATTCCCGATCTCTACGCGATCCTGGGAGTCGGCCGGGAATCCACCGAGGACCAGATAAAGCGGGCCTACCGACAGTTGGCGCGCGAGCTCCATCCGGACGTCAACAACGATCCCGAAGCGGAGCGGCGGTTCAAGGAGATAACGGCCGCGTACCAGACGCTCTCCGATCCCGCGCGCCGGCGCCAGTACGACATGTTCGGGGCCCAAGGGGGGACCGGCGATCTGTTTCCCTTCGGGGACATGGGCGACATCTTCGATGTGTTCTTCGGGGGCGGGATCGGAGGCCGCAGGCGGGGAGCGCGCAGAAGGACACGCGTTCGACGGGGCGACGACCTGTTCGTGCAGATCGCGCTGTCATTCGATGAGGCAATCTTCGGGGTGGAACGGGAGGTGACCGTCGACGGCCTCGAGGTTTGCTCGGCTTGCCAGGGGACCGGCTGCGCGCCCGGGACTCACGCGTCGCGATGCTCGCGGTGCGGAGGCTCGGGGGAGGTGCAGGATGTGCAGCGGAGCGTCTTCGGGACCGTGATGACCGCTAGAACGTGCTCGGTTTGCGAGGGCACCGGGGAGGAGATCGCCGCGCCTTGCACGACGTGTCAGGGAGACGGCCGGGTTTCAAGGAAGCAGAAGGTGTCCGTGGAAGTGCCCCCGGGCGTCGCCGACGGCATGGAGTTGCGCGTGCCCGGCGCCGGCCAGCAGGGTCGGCTGGGCGGCGGGGTGGGCGACCTCTATGTATCTCTACGGGTTAAGCCTCATCCGGTATTCGAGCGCCGTGGTCAGGACCTCGTGGCAGCGCTTTCCGTCCCGATGACGCAGGCCGCGCTGGGGGCGGAGCTGGAGATCCCCACCCTCGAGGGAGAACCCGAGCGCGTTCGCCTCGACCCGGGCATCTCGTCCGGGACGCTACTCCGGCTGAGGGGCCGTGGCGTGCCCCATCTCGGCAGGCGGGGGCGTGGGGATATCTTCGTCACAGTCCTGGTCGAGACCCCGTCGGCCAGGTCGAAGGAGGAGCGGCAGCTGCTGGAACGGCTCGCCGAGCTGCGTGGCGAGTCGGCGAAGAAGGGCAAGCGCACCGCCGGCAAGCTGCGCAAACTCCTTGAGAAGTGACCGCCCCTCATTTCTTCGTCGAATCGCTGCACGAAGGATCCCTGGCCCTCTCGGCGCCCGACAGCAGGCACGCCCTGCGCTCGCTCCGATTGCGGCCCGGGGAGGAGGTGACGCTGGCCGATGGACGAGGAGGTGTCGGACGAGGGCGGGTTCGCGGAGAGGAAGAGGGGCTGGCGGTCATGGAGGTGGACACGGTCTCGAGGGTGGAACGTCGAGTGCCGGCCATCTCGGTCGCCATGTCCGCTCCCAAGGGCGAACGTCTCTCGTGGGCAGTACAGAAGCTCGCCGAGCTAGGCGTTGACGAACTGGCGCTCGTGGATACGGAGCGTTCCGTCAGGGGCTGGGACTCGGTTCGGTCCGAAGGAGCCCTTGCCCGGCTGCGGGCGGTCGCCCGGGAGGCCGCGATGCAGTCGCGGCGCCCCTTCGTAATGGAAGTGGGGGCGGCCGGCGCGATGCGCGACAACTTGTCGGTACCAGGAAGCGACGTGGTGGTCCTGTGGGAGGGCGCGACCGCGCCGCTTGGCGGCGCATTGCGCGAGCAGGCGACGACGATACGCCTCCTGGTAGGCCCGGAGGGAGGCTTCTCCATTGCCGAAGTGGACGCGGCCCGTGAGGCGGGTGCGGCGCTCGTCTCACTCGGCTCCGGCGTTCTTCGGACGGAGACCGCCGCCATGGTGGGTGCCGCCCTGGTATTGGCCCGGTACGGCAGACTCGGCTAGATTGGCTGAGATGAGCGAAGCAGGCGTTGCCAGCGAGTGCATCTTCTGCAAGATCGCGGCCAGGGAGGTGCCCGCCGACATCGTCCATGCATCCGACAGGGTTGTGGCCTTCCGGGACGTCAATCCGAAGGCGCCCACGCACATCCTCCTGATATCGAAGGAACACGTTCCGTCGGTGGCGGACGTGACCGAGGACCATGCGGAGATGCTCGCGGAGCTCATCCGTTCGGCCCACCATCTCGCCCGGGCGGAGGGGACCGACCGAACGGGCTGGCGCCTGGTGACCAACGTTGGGCCGGACGCCGGGCAGAGCGTGTATCACCTGCATTTCCACCTCCTCGGTGGGCGCGGGATGGCGTGGCCTCCAGGCTGATGGCCGGGCGCGGGCTGGCCCGCAAGGGCACTCAAGTCAAGATCCTGGTTCCTGGGAGCCAGCCGATGGTGGCGCTCCTGGGGCAGCGCGATGAGCTGCTCCGGTTGGTTGAGGGGGCGTTCGACTCGCAAATCCTTGTGCGGGGAAACGAGATCACCATCACGGGGGAAGAGTCGGAGGCCGAGAAGGTCGCCCATCTCTTCGAGGAGCTGCTGATCATTCTGGGCCAGGGACAGCCCCTGACCACGGAGGCGGTTGGAAAGACCATCGAGATGATCAAGGAGGAAACGGGCTTTCGCCCCAGCGAGGTGTTGACCGATGTGCTGCTGACCAAGCGGGGACGGTCGATAGCGCCGAAGACGGCGGGGCAGAAGCACTATGTCGACGCGATTCGCGATTCAACGGTCACTTTCAGCATAGGGCCCGCCGGGACGGGCAAGACCTACCTAGCCGTGGCCACGGCGGTGAAGTCGCTACAGGAGCGAGAGGTGACGCGCATCATCCTCACACGGCCGGCGGTTGAAGCGGGGGAGAGGCTCGGGTTCCTCCCGGGTACGCTCTACGAGAAGATCGACCCGTACCTCAAGCCGTTGTACGACGCGCTCTACGAGATGATGGATGCCGAGGCTTTCCAACGCTTGATGGCAAGGGGCACGATCGAGGTGGCGCCGCTCGCGTACATGCGTGGCCGGACGCTCAACGACTCGTTCATCATCCTCGACGAGGCGCAGAACACCACGCCGGAACAGATGAAAATGTTCCTCACGCGCCTGGGGTTCGGCTCGAAGGTGGTGGTGAACGGAGACGTCACCCAGATCGATCTTCCCGCTGGGTCGCGCTCCGGGTTGGTGGTCGTGGAGGAGATCCTGACCGGGATCGAGGGCATCCGGTTCGTGCGTTTGGGCGCCAAGGACGTGGTCCGGCATCGCATCGTTCAAGACATCGTCGAGGCCTACAGGACCTACGGTGAACGCGGGGAGCGCGGTGCCACGGAAGGATGAGGCCGGACCGCGGATCCAGATGTCGAACCGGCAGGAACTTGAGCTCGACTGGGACGCCATCGTGGGCGTGGCGGGGAGGACGCTTTCCGGGGAGGGCAGCGAAGACCTCGAGCTCTCCCTCTCGTTCGTGACCCCCGCAGAGATGGAGGGGCTTCACGTCCGCTACCTGGGAGAGGAGGGTCCCACCGACGTTCTCTCGTTCCCCCTGGGTGAGGACGGCCTCCTCGGTGACGTGGTGGTCTGTCCTGCGGAGGCCTCCCGGAACAACCCCGACCTCCAAGCCGAAGTCCGGCTGCTGGTGGCCCATGGCGTGCTCCACCTGCTTGGCTACGATCACGACGAGGAGGACGAGAGAGCGGCCATGTGGGCGAAGCAGGCGCTCTACAGCTCATGATGGCGGCGATCAGCAGCCTGGACCTCACCGAGCTCGGGATCGTGCTGCTGCTCATCCTTGTGGCGGGCCTGCTGGCCGGGGCGGAGACGTCGATCACAAGGATGAGCCGGGCTCGCGCCTACCACCTGAGGGAGGAGGGAAGGCGTGGGGCCAGGGCCGTTGTCAGGATCGCGGAGAGCCCCGCTCAGTACCTGAACGTCATGCTGTTGCTGGTTCTGCTCGCCCAGCTTGGCGGGACCACCCTGGCCACGGTGGTGGCGGTCCGGCATTTCCATCAGGCCGGGGAGATCATCGCCACGGCTGCGATGACGGTCTTGCTCTTCGTCTTCGCGGAGGTGACCCCCAAGACGTTCGCAGTTCAGCAGACCGATCGGGCGGCCCTGGCCCTCGCACCGCTGATCGTCACCGTGACTCTTGCGGTCGGTCCTGTGGCTCGGACGCTCATCAGGCTCGCGAACGTGGTGGTGCCGGGCAAGGGTCTCCCTCAGGGCCCGTTCGTGACCGAGAGGGAGATCCGGGCGATGGCCGAGATGGCTTCGGAGGAGGAGGCGATCGAGGAGGAGGAGAAGGAGCTCATCCACTCGATATTCGAGTTCGGAGACACGCTGGTCCGCGAGGTAATGGTGCCAAGGCCGGACATGGTGGCGGCTTCGATCGACAGCGGCATGCAACCGGTCCTGGACCTGATGCTCAGACACGGGTACTCGCGGATTCCCGTTTACCGGGGCGGCATCGACGACATAGTCGGTGTCGTCTACGCGAAGGACCTGCTTCGTCACCTGCACGCTGGCAAGGCCAACGTCGCGCTCGAGTCGATCATGCGCGAACCCTACGTCGTGCCGGAGACGAAGAAGGTCGCCGAACTCTTGAAGGAGATGCAGCTGCGTCGTGTCCACATCGCCATAGTCCTGGACGAGTACGGGTCGACGGCGGGGCTCGTTACGATCGAGGATCTCCTCGAGGAGCTGGTGGGGGAGATCCGCGACGAGTACGACCGCGAGGAGCCGCAGATCGAGCCGGTGGGAGACAGTTCCTTCCGGGTGAACGGGCGCCTCTCGATCGACGAGGTCAACGAGCTGTTGGACGCGACGCTCCCGCACGACGAATGGGACACGGTGGCGGGCTTGATGTACGGGCTCTTGGGTGCCGTACCGACGCAAGGGGAGACGGTGGCCTACGAGAACCTGACCTTCACGGCCGAGAGGGTACAGGGGCGGCGCATCTCGAAGATCCTGATCACTCGGGGGCCCTCTGAGGCGAGCGGCGGAGAGCGTTCCGATGAGTGACGATCTCGACGAGCTGGTCGAGCGGGCCCGCAAGGCGCAGGAGGCCTCGTACGCTCCATACACCGGGTTCCAGGTCGGGGCGGCCGTAGGCACCGACGCCGGTGTCTTCAGTGGGTGCAACGTGGAGAACGCTTCGTTTGGGCTCAGTATCTGCGCCGAGCGGGTCGCTGCGGCGACGGCCGTGACGGCGGGGGCGAAGCGCATCGACGCCGTTGCGATCACGAGCTCGGCACAAAAGCCCACACCACCCTGCGGCGCCTGTCGCCAGTTCCTCTACGAGTTCGGGCACGGCATGACCGTGGTATCCGAGGGGCGGACGGGCGAGAGAAGGGTCTGGCGGCTTTCGGGGCTCCTTGCCGATGCGTTCGGACCATCGAGCTTGGACAAACAGTCATGAGCCAGGAGGTCTTCGAGGCCATCAGGGCCGGGGACGCGAAGAGGCTCGCCCATCGGATCGCCGAAGACCCGTCCCTGGCCCTGGCCAGGGACGAGAGCGGGCTATCGGCGGTCATGCGCGCCCGATACCGGTGGCGGAGCGACCTGGTGGAAATCCTCCTTGAGGCGGCTCCCGAGCTGGACCTGTTCGAGGCGTCGGCGCTCGGCCGGATCAGTCGAATGGAGGCTCTTCTCGATGCCGACCCCGATCTCGTGCGCGCGTGGTCGCCTGATGGGTTCACCGCGCTTCACCTCGCTTCCTTGTTCGGGATCCGCGCCGCGGTGGGGCTGCTGCTGGCGCGTGGCGCCGACGCGTCGGCGGTCTCTCGGAACCCGATGATGGTTACACCCCTTCACAGTGCAGCGGCCGGGCCGGGCGACCGCAGGCCCGTGGCCGAGGCCCTGCTGGATGCGGAAGCCGAGGTCGATGCCCGCACGCACGGCGGGCTGACCCCTCTGCAGGCCGCCGCGGAGAACGGTGACGAGGAGCTGGTGGAGCTCCTGTTGGCCCGTGGAGCAGATCCAACGCTCGTAAACGAAGAGGGCAAGACTGCCATTGACCTTGCAGTCGAGGCCGGGTACGAGGAGCTGGCCGAGGAGCTGGCCGAGGAGCTTCGCGAAGAGGCCAGCTGAAGAACGCTACCATAGATGTCTCCGTCCCCCGCTTCCCAGGAGACTGGTTTGGCCAGGTCGACCCACATCGAACGAATCGCCTCCCGCCTTCCCGAGCCGACGGGATTCACGGCCGCGTCGGCCGCCGGGCTCGTGGCGCGAGCGCCTGCGGTGGACGCGGTCGGGCTGGAGGAGCGGGCGTCGGCCTTGGCCAAGCGCTCCATAAAGAGAGACTCGAAGCTCTGGGCCCTCGATCTGGCCATCCGTAG
>Ga0184632_10000824_pt1 | contig 12467 bp, 10 predicted proteins | sample PLM31_50_b1_FD_133153 | JGI IMG/M metagenome (GOLD analysis project Ga0184632, IMG submission 133153) | Groundwater sediment microbial communities from an aquifer in East River, Colorado, USA - PLM3-1_50_b1 | ecosystem: Environmental > Terrestrial > Soil > Riparian zone | place: USA: East... | reverse complement strand
CGAGCTTCGGCAACGACTCTCCGCCCTTCTCGACGGTGTCCAGCGAGGTTACCCCGACGAGCCCGCTACGCCCGACGACCGCTGGTGGCTACCGGCTCACCTCGGCGGAAGCGCACCAACTCCTGAGGAGGCGGAGGCACTAGACTCCCGCACGTCCGCCTGACTTCGAACCTTGAGCTCGGCTGGTCCGTAGCACATAGGACACCGAGTTATCACGTGGGAGTCACATGATGCGGCACCTCAGCCACGTCGGCCTTGACGGTCGCGCGGAGCCTCCGGATGCGCGGGATTCCGGGCGGGGTCGGTGAGCATGACCAGCGCCGGCATCGCGCAGCGACCCGGTCACGCGCGGGACGGCCACTGGTGGGACCTCGCTGCGTGCGCCGGCCGCGACCCCGAGTGGTGGTCGGATAACCGGGCGATGCGACCGCTCGCCGTGCAGATCTGTCTCGGGTGCCCGGTGCGGGAGCCATGCCTGAAGGAGGCTGTCCACAGCGGCGATCTGGGCGTGGTTCGCGGCGGAATGCTGCTGGTGGAGGTCCATCGGCGTAGGCAGGCCATCTCCCTGGTGTGCGCCTACTGCAACACGCAGCCGGTTAGAGCGACCCGCACCGGGCATGCGCGATACTGCGGTCCCCGATGCCAGGCCGCCTCCACTCGGAGGAGTCGGGAACGGCGCGCCGCCGCGTAGTCCCGCGGCCGTTCAGCTCACCCGGGCCAGGCTGCGTTGCAGCACTGCCAGCAGCGCATCGCGTACCGAGCCGCGGTCGCGGGCGTCGAAGGTAACGATCGGGATGTCGTCCGAGACGGCCAGCGCCCACCGGACGTCCTCGACATTGTGGCTGAGGAGCCCGTCGAAGAGGTTGACCGCCACGACAAAGGGCAGACCTGTCTTCTCGAAGTAGTCGACCGCCGGGTAGCCGTCGTCGAGCCGTCGACTGTCCACTATGACCAGTCCACCGAGTGCACCCTCGGTGAGGTCGCGCCACATGAAGCCGAACCGGTCCTGCCCGGGTGTGCCGAAGAGATAGAGTTTGATCTCCTCGTCGATGGTGATGCAGCCGAAGTCCAACGCGACCGTGGTAGTGGTCTTGGACGGGACCTGGCCGGTGCGATCGATGTCGGCGGCGATCTCGGTGATGGGCGCTTCGGTGGTCAGCACCGGGATCTCGGATATCTGCGACACGGCGGTGGTCTTACCGACGCCGAACCCACCGGCGATGACGATCTTGACGGGCAGGGGTGGTCTGCTGGTGCCCGACGCGTCAACGAATGGCTTTGAGTCCACGGATGACCCTTTCAATGATCTGAACTTGCTGGTGGGTGCCGACCTCGGGTTGGCGGATGACCAGGTAGCCGGTGGCGACGAGGTCGGCGACCAGGACCCTGGCCACGCCGAGGTGTAGGCGAAGGTGTGCGGCGACCTCGGCCACCGCGGACGGGCGCATGCAGAGGGTCACGATGTCGCGGTGCTCGTAGGTGAGCTTGTCTAACGCGGCCCGTCCGTCCCATGTGGTCAGCACCTGCGTCTCCACGTGGAGCGTCGAGTCGATAGGGCGCGCCCGGCCTCCGGTGATGAGGTATGGGCGCACGCCGGAGACCTGCGGGTCGGAGGCGGCCACCGGTGTGGGTACGTCGACGCCACGATGGCCGGCGACGTACGGTCGTGGCCCGAGCGGCTCCCACGATGGCGGTGGGTCGGTGGCCATAACGGTCAGACCCTCAGGGTCATCTTCAGCTCGTCGATCAGTTGCGGCGTGAGAACAGCACCGGCCCTATTGGCGAACATGGCCATGTCGTAGGCGAGGTTGCCGAGATTGGCGTCCTTGCGGGCGAGCACGCCCAGCGCGGAGCCGGGACTGATCGCGCTGACCAGCATGTAGCCCCGGTCCAGGTCGATGATCACCTTGTTGGTGCTGCCCAGGTCGTAGACCCGCGCTGCGCCGTTGGCGAGGCTCGTGATCGCCGAGGTGATCGCGGCCAGACGGTCCGCGTCCGCCCGGGAGAGATTGGCCGACATCGCGATGAGCAGGCCATCCGAGGAGACGGCGATCGTCTCGGAAACGCCAGCCGTCTCGTTGGCGAAGCGCGAGAGCAGCCAGTTGAATTGCTGAGCCTCGCTGCTTATCTGGTAGGCCGGAATTGTCATGGTTAGCTCCGTCTAGTTGTCGCGGTCGGGGGTGTGGGGGTCGGATGCGCGGGCCAGCCCATTGAGGAATCCGTTGAGTGCGTCGCGCTCGGCCTCGGGGTCGCGCGCCACCTGCCGCGACGAGGCCGCCCTGGGGTGCGAGCGGGGATCGGCCGTCTCGGCGCGTAGCGCCTCGGCGAGGTGCTCGCCGGGGCGTCGCCGCTGCAGGCCGCCGCGGGACCTGTCGGCGGTGTCGGTAGGCGCCGACATCGCGGCGCGAGCGGTGCCGTGCGCGAAGGCATCCAGCCCGGCCCGTTCGGCGTCCGGGTCACGGTGCGCCCCGCCGGTCGGGGGTCTGGCAATTGGCAGGTCGATGTCGGCTTGGCTCGCACCAGGTTGGCGTCGTCGGAGTCCGGCGCGCGTCGGCTCCGCGGCCTCGAGCAGGCGCCCATTCACAGGTGCGTTGTCATTGGGTTGGCCCATGACCGCGGCGCCAGGGGGGTTGAACCATCCGAAGTCGGGACCCTCTGCCATGATCGCGGCGACTGGTGCGGCACCGCCGCGCATCGCCGGTCGCTGGGAGGTCGGTGCCGGATCATGCGGCGCTCCTTTCGGCGAACCCCATAGGAAGAGCTCCGTAGGTATGAGGATCTCGGCTGTCACGCCCGTGACGGGGGTGGGCAGGAGGCGCACCGTCAGGCCGTGGCGGCGGGCGAGCCGGCCAACCACGAGCAGTCCCAGCATCGTCGTTGGCGCGATGTCGAGCCGTTCGCGCGACACCAGCCGGCTGTTCTCCTGGGCCAACCGCTCGGCCGTCATGCCGATGCCTCGGTCCACGATCTGGATGAGGCCGCTGGCCTGCAGACCGGCGTAGACCTCGACCGGCACGTCCGGCGGGGAGAAGGCGGTGGCGTTCTCCAACAACTCCGCGAGGAGCAGGGTCAGGTCGGGAACGACGGCTGCGACCACGGTGACGTCGCCGACCGTCCCGAGACGCACGTTTTGGTATCCTTCGATCTCGGCGATCGCCGATCGAATGACGTCGGCCAGTGGCATCGGAGCGGCGATGCGGGCGTCCTCGCGAGAGCCCGCGATGACCATCAGGCTGTCGGCACTGCGTCGCAACCGGGTGGTGAGGTGGTCGAGCCGGTAGAGCTTGGCCAAGCGCTGCTCGTCGCGTTCATCGCGTTCGAGTTCGTCGATCTGAGCCAGCTGGCGAGCGACCAGGCTGCCCGTGCGGTGGGCGATGTTGGCGAACATGACCGCGACGTTGTGCCGCGTGGTCACCTGCTGCTCCATCATCAGGGCGGCGGTTGCCTGCACCCGGTTGAAGGCCGAGGCGAGTTCCCCGATCTCATCTGCCGACCGCAACGTCACGGCGGCGAGCCTGGGCGGTCGGTGGTCGTCGAATTCCACGTCGGTGACCCTCACGAGTTCGCGGGATGCGAGATCAGCGACGGCCGTCGCCGCGACCGTTACCCGCCGCAACGGCCACGCGACCGACCGGCTCACGGCCGCACCCAGCCAGATCACCACTACCAGCAGGCCCGCCGCGAAGCCACCGATGGCGCCGGCGGCCGCCTTCGCTTCGGCGGCCCGGCCGCTCGCGCGTGAAGCGATGTCACTCACGATCCGCTGCTGCAGACCACGCCGGATGGCGATACCGGCCTGGGCGACGGAGAGTGCCTCCTCGACGGCGACGGTGACGGGCAGCGTAGCCGCGGTCAGCGTGGCCGTGATAGCCGCCGCTCGCATGCCGGACGGTCCATCCGCGCCCAGCGCGAACAGCGCCACATGCTGCGCCTCCCCGAGCTGGCGGAAGCGCTCGAGATGCACCTCTTCCAGCGGCAGCACACCGGACACGATGGTCGCGCCGGACGCCGGGTCGACGGCGGCGACGACGAGTGCCGCGCCGATCTGGTTCGCCTCCTCGTTGGTCCGCAGCAGTGCGTCGAGCGAGGCCATCTGGCGCAGACCGACCGCGTCGGCCTTGGGCTGATCGGCCAGCCGAAGCGCGTTCAGCAAGCTCAGCACGGCGTCGTGGTAGGCCCGGTGGACATCGGTCGCGGACACGGCGCGCCGCAGTACCGACTGGCGTAACGCGTCGAGGGTGGCCAGCCCGGTCAGGGCCGCGATCACTTCGGGCGGTACCGACTGACGGAGCGTGGCGCGTGCCTCCGCGCCGAGATCCCTCGAAGACTCCATCTGGGCGACCAGCGTGCTGCGGTGCAGTCGGGTTGAGGCGAGGTACCCCAACGCGAGCAGGCGCTCCTGCTGCAGCTCTTGGACCACGGCGCCGACAGACCGAGCGTTGTCGGCGCTGTCCACGATCGCCGCCGCCGCCCGTGCGTCGTCGACCCGCTCTACGGTGAACGGCACACTGGTGAGCAGCACGGCCGCCAGTGGCAGCATCAACAGCAGGCTGAGACGCTGTGTGATGCGGAGCCTAGCGAGCATCGTCGGGCTTCTCCTTCGGCTGTGCACGTACGCCACGGCCCACGTGCACGAGCTCCTCGAGGGCCAGCAGATCGCGCGCGTCAACGACGGGCAGCTGCACCGAGAGCGAGGCCACGTCGCCCGCGGCGCCACCCTCGTGGCCGGCAGTAACGGCGGCGAGCTCGTCACTGCGGGCACGACCACGAGCCGGTACCGACCACCACAGGAGGACCACGGCGAGCACAACTCCGGCACCCGCCGCGCCGAGGGCGTAGATGCGTTGCGAGGCAAGGTCGTCCTGGCGGATCGCCAGGAGTGCGTCCAGTTCGGTCAGCACCGCGGCGGCCAGCGGAACGGCCGCCGCCCGGATCTTCTGCGCGGCGGCCCAGATGGCCGAGGAATTCCCGGTCGGAGTCGCTTGCCGTAGCGCGGCCGGGGGAACGAGCTGGTCCACCGCGGCCCGGAAGGCATCCAGCGGCTCGGTCAGATTGGCGCCGACGGCGCCGCGTCGCGTCGCGTCGAGGGCCTTGCGGATGCCCGTGCTGGTGGCTTCCGTGGCGGTCGCGACCTGTTGGCGCGCCACGGCCACGTCGATGAAGGCACCCTCTGAGAGTTTGTCATCCTCGCCACGGTCGGCTGTCACGTAGGCGAGGTCGGCGGCGAGTCCGGCGGCGGTCAATACGGTCGGCAGCTGGAGCATCGCGGCGTCCATGAGGTAGTAGCTGTCCAGCTGGGGGTCGAGGATCAGTTTTGACGTGTCGCCGATCTTCCGGGCCAGGTCGGCCGCGAGGGCCACCACGTCGGCGTACACGTCCAACGCGGCCAGTCCCGTCGAGCGCTGCGCCCCGACCTTGTCGATGGCGGCGCGCAGATCGGTCCATCGTTGCTCGGTCCGCAGCACCGGACCGTCCGTGCGGTCGACGTCGGACACCGCCGCGACTGCGGCGTTCAGTGCGACGGTGTCGACGGCCGCGCCGCGTACCGCGGCGGACTGCGCCGCCGTCAGTTCCCCCACGAGGCGAGTCAGCGGCCGCAGGTAGGCGACGCCGTGGCGCTCTAGGGCGACGAAGTTTTCGTCCTCGTCGGTTGCCGATTTCAGTTGCCCCACCAGTGCGCCGTAGAGCCCACCCACGGCCAACAACAGCGCGACGGCCACGAGGATCCGAATGCCGCGGCGGAAGCGAGACTCACTCGATCTGGAGGTCATCTCGTCACCGACCCTGTGCCCGCGCACGGTCGGCCGGCGGTGACACGGCATGCCCTGGGACACGCTCGACGCCACGTGCGGCTATCGGTGCGGCCGTGGGCGTGAACGTGTACGCCGACTCGCCGTGCTGCGAAAGGTCGAGGCCGATCGCCTCCTCACGCGGAGTCACCCGGTTTCCCAGTATCCGGTTGGCGATGCTCGCGATGAGTAGCGTCATCAGCGTTGAGTAGGCGATGACGACACACACCGCCAATGCCTGCACGCCGAGCTGGCGGTAGCCACCGCCATAGAAGAGCCCGTCCGCGCCGTCCGGGTTAGCATCGCGGCTCGCGAACAGACCAACGCAGAGACAACCAATAAGGCCACCACCAAGGTGCACCGCGGTGACGTCCAGCGAGTCGTCGACCCTGAAAACGGCCTTGAGGCCCACGGCCAGGTGGCAGAAGACCCCGGCGATCGCGCCGATCGCTATGGCGCCGAGGGGAGTGACATACCCGGCGGCAGGGGTGATAGCGACCAGGCCGGCTACGGCCCCTGACGCCGCGCCGAGCGTAGTGGGCTTGCCGAAGCGGACCCGTTCGGCGAACGCCCACGACATCAGGGCGGCCGCCGCGGCCACCTGCGTGTTGACAACCGCGACGGCGGCCACTCCATTCGCCGTGAGTGCTGAGCCGCCGTTGAACCCAAACCAGCCGAACCACAACAGCGCCGTACCGATCAGCATGAGGGGCAGGTTGTGCGGTCGCATCTGCGGATCACCCCATCCGGCGCGGCGTCCCAAGCGAGCCGCGAGTGCCAACGCCGCCGCTCCGGCGCTCGCGTGGACGACGGCGCCGCCGGCGAAGTCCAGCGCGCCGAGCTTCGCGGCCCATCCGGTTGGGGAGAACAGCCAGTGGGCGATCGGCGCGTAGACCAGTAATGACCACGCCGCGACGAAGAACACGGAGGCGCCGAACCGCCACCGTTCGGCGGCGGCGCCGGTGATCAACGCCGGGGTGATCACGGCGAACATCATCTGGAACACCACGAAGGCGAGCAGGGGAACGCCCCCGAGGGCGACGCCTGGCACGGTCGCGCTCAGATCGGGCAGCCCGGCCATATCCAACCCGCCGATGTAGGGGTTACCCGGCCCGAAGGCCAGCGAGAAGCCGACGGCGACCCACAGGACGCTGACGATTCCGATGACCATAAAGCTCTGCATGATCGTGCCGAGAACGTTGGCCGCCCGAACCATGCCCCCATAGAAGAAGGCGACGCCGGGCGTCATCAAAAGCACAAGCGCTGCGGAGACGAGCAACCAGGCGGTCGCTCCGACGTCCAACCCGGCTTGATCCACTGTCACGAAGGCCCCCTTAGCCTCGGCGCTGCGACAACGAACGCGAGCGCGGCGACCTTCTCTACGTATTCCGATCCCGGAAGGTTCCGTGACCTGGAATCGCTGCGAGAAACTGGGGCAGAACAGTATTTACTTGACCGATCCCGCCAGGACACCCTGGACGAAGTACCGCTGGAATGCGAAGAACACGACCAGCGGCACCAGCATCGACAGGAACGAGCCGGGACCGATCACGTCAATGTTGGAGGAGAAGGCTCGCATCTGTTCCTTGAGCGCGTAGGTGATCGGCGGGTTGTCGAAGCCGAAGACCAGCGCCACCAGTAGGTCGTTCCAGACCCACAGGAACTGGAAGATGGCCAGCGACGCGATGGCCGGCCACCCGATCGGCAGCACGACCTTGCGGAAGATGCTGAACTCCGTGGCACCGTCCATCCGCGCCGCCTCGAGAAGGTCGCGAGGGATGCCGATGAAGAAGTTTCGCAGCAGCAAGATGGCGAACGGCAGACCGAAGGCAACATGGAAGGCGATCACGGCCGGAATCTGCCCGTAGATGCCGACGTGCTTGAAGATTGTCGCGTCGGGAATGATCGCCACCTGGATCGGCACTACGATCAGCGCCACGACGACGACGAAGAGCAGATCACGGCCGGGGAAGTCGATCCAAGCCAGGGCGTACCCGGCCAGTGAACCCAACGCCACTACCAACAGAGTCGACGGTACGGTGATCAGCACGGTGTTCCACAGCGAACCAACGATGCGGTCGTTCTGCATCAGCTGCGCGTAGTTGTTCAGCGTGAGCTGGCTGGGCGCGGTGAAGGCATTCCACCATCCTGTCGCACTGTTGTCCGCGGTGCTGCGAAGGCTGGCAACCGCCAGGCCCAGGGTGGGGAAGACCCACAAGAGCGAAACGAGCACGACCAGAACCCGTACGGCCGCTCCGCCAAACCGGGTCACCAGCCGGGCCACCAGGCCCCGGTGTGGGGCTCCGGACACCGCGGTGCCCGCCGGCTCCAGCTCGGGTACCCGAGCCGTCGTAACGACGCTCATCCCTGATCCCTCCTCAGCCGCCGGATGTTGAACAACATCGCCGGCAGCACCAGCACAAACAGCAGCACGGCGAGCGCGCTACCGAGCCCGTAGTCGAGGCCCCCGCCGAAGGAGACCCGATACATCTCCAGCGCGACCACGTTCGCCTCGTCCTGTGACGACTCGGGCGGGAGAACATAGATAAGATCAAATATTTTGAGTACGTTGATAGTCAGCGTGACGAGCACAACGATGAGCACCGGCCGTACCAGTGGGACGGTGACCCGCCGGAAGACCTGCCACTCTGTTGCCCCGTCGACCCGAGCCGCCTCCAATGCTTCCCGCGGGAGCGCGGCAAGACCGGCGGAGATCAGGACCATCGCGAACCCAGCCCAGATCCAGATGTACGCGCCGATGACAGCCGGCGTCACGAGGCCCGGGCCGAGCCAGGTAAGTCCGTTGAACGGCTCGGTGAAGTTCTCAGCAGCCAGTCGGATGGTGTAGCCATCACCGGTCAACTCCGGGAAGGCGAACCCCCCGGCCGCGTCCGTGCGCGTGGTTGCGATGACCGTCCCATCAGCGACGGCCTCGACCGTCATCTCGGGCAGGCCCTTCTCCGTCGCGTCGATCACCCCGGCCTTGCCCCCGCCGCCCCGGGTGAAGTCGAGCCAGATTACGCCGCGCAGGCCGGGCCCGGCCGGCGGCAGCGCGGCGGTCGCCGCATCGGCGGGAATCCGATCCTGCGGCAGGCCGACCACAGGCAGCGCAACCGCGTCGCCAGAGTCGACCGGCGTTGTGGTCTGATAGCCACCGTCGACTGCGGCGAGCGGGCCGCCGTCGCGCGGATTCGCCCCGTAGTACGGCGATGGCGGCGCGAACGTGTCGTGTACCGCGACGATCACTGCGTTGAGCGCGCCACGCTCCGGATTCTCGTCGTACACCAACCGAAACGTGACGCCGGCGGCGAGGAAGGAGATCGCCATCGGCATGAACAGGATCAGCTTGAACGCCGTCGCTCGGCGGACCTTCTCGGTCAGCACCGCGAAGATGAGGCCAAGGGTGGTGACCACGGAGGGAGTGACCACTACCCAGACGAGGTTGTTGATGATGGCCCGGCGAGTTTCCGCGGCCGTGAACATCTTGACGTAGTTGTCGGCACCGACGAACGTGGCGCCGTCGCCGCCGTGCAGGCTCAGCCAGATCGTGTACATGATCGGGTAGCACACAAGTACCGCCAGCATCAGCGCGGCGGGCCCCAGGAAGAGCAGAGCCAATACGCGGCGCTCACCCAGCCAGCTGCCGCCGCGACGCCGGCCACCGGCGCCAGGGTCACCCTGGCGCCGGTGAGCGGGTGCGCCCGACCGGCCGTTGGCCAGGACCTTGGCACGATCACCACCGACCGGCTCGGACGCGCGTGTCATCAGTTACTCCCGAAATCCTTCTTAGCGGCGTCCTCCAGCAGCTGGGCCAGCGCCGCCGGTGTGATCGGCTTGCTCAGGAACTCTTGCAGCAGGACCCACATGTGGGCGCTGGTACCTCCGCCGAACGCCTGTGGCGTCAGGTCGGACAGGTCGAACCGCAACAGTTCGGCGGAGACGACCGAACTCGCCAGCTGTCGAGTGGTCGGGTCCGGGTACGCCGCCGGATCGAGGTTCTTGTTGGCGGACATGAACCCGCCCTTGGCGGCCATGATCTTCGCCGCCTCGGGCGAGGCGAGGAAGGCCATGAGCGCCATCGCCTCTGGCGTGTCCTTGAAGGCGACCGCTTGGTCGCCCGCGGTCACCACAGCCGGCTTCGAGCCTTCGACGGACGGCCAGTCGAAGAACTTGGCGCCCTCGCCGACCTTCACCTTCGCCAGCTTGTTGATCTCGGAAGCGACGAAGTCACCCTCGAAGAGCATCGCGGATTTCGGCTTCTCGCCGAAAACGTCCGCTATGGATTGGGTGAAGGTGACCTGGACGGCCCCAGTCGGTCCTCCCTGGACGTGTTTCGGCGTCCGCCAGTAGTCGGCGAGCACCTCGAGCGCCTTGACCACGGTCGGGTCGGTCCACGGCAGCTCGTGCTTGGCGAGCTTGTCGTAGTTGTCCGGGCCGCCCACCCGTAGGTAGACATTCTCGAACCAGTCGGTGAGCACCCAGCCGTCGCCGCCGGCTGCCACGATCGGCGTAATGCCGGCCTCGGAGAGGGTCTTGGACACGGTCTTGAACTCGTCCCAGGTCTTTGGCGGCTGAACGCCGGCTTCGCCGAACTTGTCGGTGCGGTACCAGATCACCGACTTGTTGGCGACCTTGAAGTAGACGCCGTAGAGCTTGCCGTCGATCGTGCCGAGGCCCTTCCAGGCATCGGAGAAGTTGGCGGACACTGCGGCGGCGGCGTCGCCGGTGAGTGGCTTGAGCGCGCCGCGCTTGGCGAACTCGGCCACCACCCCGGGTTGCGGGATGAACGCCACGTCCGGCGGGGCACCGCCGGCAAGCCGGCTGTTGAGCAGGACTGGAAGGTCGTTGCCGCCGGAGGTGTACTTCACCGTGGCCTTAGTCAGCTTCGCGAACTCGTCCAGGACGGCCTGGAAGTTCTCCTGCTCCGTGCCGGACCAGGTGGCCGCGACCTCGACTGTCTTACCCGTCAGGTCGATGGTGGCCGCCGACGGCGCCGGCGTAGGGTTGCTGCCGCAGCCGGCTGCGGCAGCGAGGGCCGCCACCGCGAGCATGGCGGCGAGCGGTGCCTTTCGTACCATGAATCCCTCCTCAAGGGACTTTGGGAGAAGTGCTGGGAGTGGGGTGCCTTGGACGGGTTAACGCCCGCAGCGGGTTGTGCCGGCTGCGGTCGAGGTGTTGACTCGGTCGCGGCCGGCGCTCAGATGATCGCTCGACCAGTCTCCAGATCGAACAGGTGGAGCCGGTTGGTGTCGACCGCCAGTTGGATGCGGTCGCCCTCCCTGACCCGCGATCGAGGGCTGAACCGGCCCACGACGGTGGTCAGAAACCTAGTGCCCGTCGGCGTGTCCTCGTCGGCGCCGGCGTCTCGGGCGAGTTCCTTCGTATCGTCCGTGACCACGGGCTCGATGTTGATACCACAGTGGACCAACAGATCTGAGCCGAGCGCCTCAGTCAGCTCCGCGGTCACGTGCAGGGTGGTGCCGGCAACGGCGTCCGGGCCCGCCTGGGAGAGGTCCTCCGGCCTCATTCCGACGGCCACGGCTTGTCCCTGATACGCCTTGAGCCCGGGCCTGGAAGCGAGGAGCTCCCGGTCAAGGCGCAACCACTGATCGCCGAGCACCATGATCGGGCCTTCGGGACCCGCCGTGAGCATTGCCCTGAGCATGTTCATCGACGGCGAGCCGATGAACCCCGCGACGAAGATGTTCGCCGGTTGGTCGTAGAGCTCCTGTGGGACGGCGACCTGTTGCAGCAGGCCCTTCTTCATCACCGCGACCCGGTGGCCGAGGGTCATTGCCTCGGTCTGGTCGTGGGTGACGTAGATGGTCGTCACCCCTAGCCGGCGGCTGTTGCGCGCGATCTCTGCCCGCATCTGCACCCGTAACTTTGCATCCAGATTGGACAGTGGCTCGTCCATGAGGAAGACCGATGGTTCGCGGACGATCGCCCGGCCCATGGCGACTCGCTGCCGCTGGCCGCCGGAGAGCGCCTTGGGGCGGCGGTGCAGATGCTCCGTGAGGCCGAGAGTGCTCGCGGCGTCGTTGACCCGCGAGGTGATCTCAGCGGTCGGGACCTTGCGCAGACGTAGCCCGAACGCGACGTTGTCGAAGACGTCCAGGTGCGGGTAGAGCGCGTAGCTCTGGAACACCATGGCCACGTCGCGGTCCCGAGCGGGCACGTTGTTGACCACTCGTGACCCGATGTGGATCGAGCCCTCACTGATGTCCTCGAGCCCGGCCGCCATACGCAGGGCCGTGGTCTTGCCGCAGCCCGACGGCCCGACGAGAACCAGAAACTCGCCGTCGGCTATATCCAGGGTGAGTCGGTCGACGGCGCGGGTGCTATCCGCATACACCTTGCCCACTTCATCAAAAGCAACGTTGGCCACGGCTCTCCCGGCGATTTCTACGTGGTGCTGTGTGTAGTGGTCGGAGTCTTTACCGTCCGTTTGATGTCGCGCCAGCGTCGGGTGGATTACGTGACGCAACCGAAGGACTGTTCACAAGATCGACACTGGATGGCCGGCACCATTGCCGCCAGCCCGGACGTCCCTAGGAGCGATCACAGCGCTCTGGCCTGCGACAACGGAGTCGGCCGATCATGACGGCCGACCAGAACCGGGATGCGACATCGGTGAGCGCAACTTCATCGAATCGTAACTATCCCATTGAGTCACTT
>Ga0184632_10000823_pt1 | contig 12471 bp, 17 predicted proteins | sample PLM31_50_b1_FD_133153 | JGI IMG/M metagenome (GOLD analysis project Ga0184632, IMG submission 133153) | Groundwater sediment microbial communities from an aquifer in East River, Colorado, USA - PLM3-1_50_b1 | ecosystem: Environmental > Terrestrial > Soil > Riparian zone | place: USA: East... | reverse complement strand
GTTGTGGACGTCGTTCTCGAGCGCGTACTTGTCGACGAGCGGGTTGATCTTGGCCGGATCGGGGAACGCGTAGTTGATCTCGACGAACGCGTTCCACTTGTCGGGAAGCGCGTCCTCCGGGAAGATCGCCTCCACGGGGCACTCCGGCTCGCACGCGCCGCAGTCGATGCACTCCTCGGGATCGATGATGAGAATGCGCTCGAACTCGTGGATGCAGTCGACCGGGCAGACGTCGACACACGAGAGATCTTTGATGTCGATGCAGGGCTCGGCGATGATGTACGTCACTCCAGCGAGTCTAGCCGCGGCACCCCGCGGAACCGGCGGTTGGGGCGACTACTTCTCGGTGAGCTCGTCGACGAGCTCAGAAGCGCGTTCGACCAACGCCGACTTGACGATCACCTGGTCGAAACCGGCTGTGTGAGCACGCTGGAGGCCAGCCTTGTCGGTATGGTTCGTGTAGCCGAGGATGGGGATGTCGGGCCACGCGTCGACGACCTCCTCCGGCTCGACGCGCGCGATGTCTGCGATCACGAGGTCCGGGGCTTCCACGCTGTCGGTCGTCACGAGTCGATGGCCCTGAAGCAGACCCTCCAGTTTTCCGCGGAAGAAGAGGTCGACCCCGACAAGCAGGATCGTCGCCACGCATTCGACACTACCACCCGTCGCGGACGCGGATAATCGGGCCGTGGGGCTCGATCGTGGACTCGAGCTGATCCGCGCCGAGGCGTACTTCGAGGCGCACGAAGAGCTCGAGGAGGAGTGGCGCGAAGCGCCTGCGTCGGAGCGCGACTTCCTGCAAGGGATGGTTCACGTCGCCGTCGCCTGGCACCACGCGCGCCGGGAGAACAAGCCGGGCTGCGAGCGCCAGCTCGAGAAGGCAGCGCGGCGACTCGCCTCGTATCGGCCGCAGCATCGCGGAGTCGACGTCGACGTCGTGCTCGAGGATGTCGCACGCGCGCGCGAGCTCGTCGAGAAGGGCTCTCTCGAGCTCTCGCGCCCCCGGGTCTAAGGTGGTCTCAGAAGGCGGGCTCGATGCCGAGCCATTCGAGAAAGCGGTTCAGATACACCCGTAGCACGTAGAACCGCTCGAAGAACAGCAGCAGCCCGAGAGCGACCATGATCGCCCCGCCGGCAATCTGGATCGATCGGTAGTGGTCTCGAAGCCAGCGAAACGCCGACATCGCCCGCGTGAACAGGGCCCCGGCCAGGACGAACGGAACCGCGAGCCCGAGCGAGTAGATGCCGAGGAGCGCCGCGCCTTCGAGCACGGTCTCGGCCGAGCCCGCGAGAACGAGGATCGCCGCGAGCACCGGCCCGATACACGGTGCCGCACAGACCGCGAATGCGCCGCCGAGGAGAACGCGCGAGCCGCGGCTTCGCGCTTCCTGGAGCAGCCCGGCGCCCAGCATCCGCTCCGGCCAGGGCAGGAGCCCCATGAAGGCCAGACCGAACACGACCAGGACGAAGCCACTGATTCGCTCGAGCAAGAACTGGTCGGCGAAGAGGCGACCGCCCACGAGCGCGGCGCCGACGCCGAGAAGCACGAAGAACGCCGTGAAGCCGAGCACGAACGGCACGCTCGCGACGACGACACGGCGAGCGGTTCCCGGCTGTCCGAGCTTGTCCGCGTCCACGGCGGAGACGGCGGACAGGTATCCCGGAACGAGCGGGAGGACGCACGGCGCGAGGAACGAGACCATCCCTGCCACGAACGCGACCGGGATCGCAGTCCAGCTCATCAGCTCACGGATCGAATCGCGCGAGCTCTTCGTCGACGAGCCGCTCGAGCTCCGGGTCGAGCGCCTGCGCGTCGTCCGGCGGCGCGCGTCGCCGGCTCCACGAGCGCAGCAGCACGGCAACGGCGATCGCGCCCGCGATGAGCGCAGCGAGCGGCAGAAGCCAGGCAAGGAGGCCGAAGCCGCCCTTCGGAGGCTTCGCGAGCACCGCCGGCCCGAACTCGGCGACGAGAGCATCCTTGATCTCCTGCTCGGTGTCGCCGGCCGCAATACGCACACGGATGAAGGTCTTCATCTTCTGCGCAACCGGTGCCGTCGACTGATCGAGGGTCGTCTCGCACACGGGACAGACGAGCTCGGACTCGAGGTCGGCTGCGTTCGGCGGTCCCGCGGCTGATGCACTTCCGCAGAGGACGAGCGCACCGGCGGCAACGACGAGGGCTCGCCGCATCACGCCAGCGCCTGCTCGATGGCCGCCCGAAGCCGTGCCCGCTCCTCCTCCGCATTGACCGCACCGGCAAACGCCGCGACGACCTTGCCCTGGCGGTCGAGCACGAAGGTCTCCGGGAAACCGGTCAATCCGTAACCGCCCAGCGTGTCCCCGGGGCCGTCGTAGACGATCGGAAACGTCAGGCCGAAGCGCTTGACGAACCGGCGCGCGTCGCGGCGGAAGTCTTTCGCGTCGAGCCCGACCACGACCAATCCTCGTTTCCTGTTCTGCTGCCACGCCCGCTCGAGAAACGGCGCTTCCTCCTTGCAGGGGATGCACCACGAGGCCCAGACGTTGAGCAGAACCGCCTTCCCCTCGAGCGACGAGAGAGTGAGCTGACCCTCGCGGTCGAGCCGCTCGAGCGTGAAGTCGGGCGCCTGAGGCCGCTCACCGCGTGCCGCAGCCGCCGCGAGGTTTCCGCCCTCCTCCGTCAGGAGCGTCCAGGAGAGCAGGATGAAGAGCAACGCGACCAGGCCGACGGCCACGCCCTGCGCGACGAGCTTCGCGCGTCTCGCCACTTCGTTATCTCACCGCGCGATGATGAAGACCGGTGTCCCGACCTCCACGCGCCTGAAGAGCCACTCGGCATCCGGAATGCGCATTCGAATGCAGCCGTGTGAGGCGGAATAGCCGATCGACGCGGCGTCGGGCGTCCCGTGGATCCCGACGTACGGCGCCGAGATCCCCATCCACCGCGTGCCGAGGGGATTGCCGGGCCCGGGCGGGACCGGCTCGGACTCGGCAGCCCACCCGGACGGCGGCGGATACCACCATGGGTTGCGCTGCAGGGTCACGATCTCGTAGTCGCCGAGTGGGGTCGGGTAGGACGCCTGACCCGTCGCGACACCGAACCAGCGGACGAGCTTGGCGTCGACGAAGAACAGCAGCCGGTTCGAGCCGCGAAGGATCACGATTGCCTCGTCGAGTTCGGCCGTCGTCACCTTCGGCTCGAGCACGGCGAACGGGAGCCTGATCGGGCTTCGGCTGTTGTGCGCGAGCGCAGTCCGAATTCCACGGGATGTCGCCACCCGCTTCAGGCGGATGCCTTCCTGGGACTGAACCACCCGCGGCTTGACACCGTCGAGGGCGATTCGCGCGTCGACAGCCGCTACGTCGAACTGCTTGCCGAGACGCTCGATGTAGTTTCGAACCCGAGCGCGCGGGACGTCGACGTCGAGCGGGACGCTCGCTCCCGGCCGTGCGACCCGCGCACGGCGAACTGCTTTCGGGACGTTCGGCCGCGCCCCGAGGGTGCGCGGCTGCAAGCGGATCTTTCGCGTCGGGCTCACTACGAAGACGAGCGGGCGCGCGAACGCTCTTCGCACGACTTCGGTAGCTCGCTCGGGCATGAGACCGCCGACCCTGACGCCGCCGACCGTGACTCCGAAGGCGATGGGTGCCGGAGTCGGGGGCGGCGGCTCCACCGGCGGCTCGGTGGGCGGCGGCTCCGTCGTCGGTGGAGGTTCCGTGCTCGTGACCGTCGTTCCCGTATCGGCACCAGCGCTCGCGGCGAGCGCGAACGCCGACGCGAACCCCACGAGCGCACAGGCCGCAAGCAGCCCAGCACCTACCACGCGAGCCCAGGTCCTCACTTTTCCAGTGTAGACGCGAAAATCCGCGGATCGTTGCTCACAACGGCGTCGACGCCCGCTTCGTCGACACGGGCGAGATGGCGCGGATCGTCGACCGTCCACGCGACGACGGCGGCGCCGCGAGCGTGCGCTCGGCGAACGACGGTCTCGCCGACCACCGAGTGGTGGAGAACAAGCGCGGTCGCGCGAGCCGCCGTGAGGGCCAGGGGTGCGGCAAACGGCGCGATCCACCCCAGGATGCTCAGCCCGAGCCGCGCGAACAGGGCACCGCGACCGCGCTCGCTGATCCCGAGCAGGCCACGAGGGACGGTGATGCCCACGCGGATGTCCGGATCGATGCGCGCCAGGGCTCGTGCCGTCCGAAAGGAGAACGAGCTCACGAAGCTGCGCTCCACGAGATCGAACCGGCGGATGGCCGCGGCGACGTTCGCCTCCCTTCCGCAAGTCTTGAGATCGAGATGGAGGCCTACGTGCCGGGCCTCGTCTGCGAAGAAACCGAGCGCCTCATCGAGCGTGGGCAGCTCCGGAGCGACCTCTCTGAGGCTCTGCAGCGACCGGTCCCGCACCGTGCCGACCGCGGCACCGTGACTCACTTCGCGCAGGTCGTTCGAGTGCGCGATCACGAGCTCGCCGGAACGGAGATCGAGAACGTCGAACTCGATCAGGTCGACACCTGCCTCGAGGGCGGCCCGGAAGGATCGGAGGGTGTTCTCGGGCGCCAGAGCCGCGGCGCCTCGATGACCGATCCTCAGGGGCCGCCCCTCACGCCGCTCGAGCGAGATCACGGGCCAGGCCTCGTCGGAAGGTAGTCCTCGTCGAGGCGGCCTCCTTCGGCTGCGTAGGCCACGATCATGCGGTCCGTCACCCACTCGACCGGCGCGCGATCGTCGGTCCACGCTCGGCCGGCGGCCTCGACCGGTCTGGCATCGCGTGCGAGCAGCTCGCGTAGCGACACGAGATCGGCCGGTCCGCGCTCGAGTCGACGCTGGACCTCCGTCGTGGCGAGAGGCTCTGTCAGCCCGAGCACGATCGTGTTGAAACGAAGCGCCGGCCACTCGAGGACCTGGGGCAGCTCGGCCGCAAGCGTGGTCCCCACTGCTCGAACGAGCCGCCTGTCGTCCGGCACCGCCGCGACGTTGAGCGCGACGATTCCACCCGGAGCCAGGTGCTCCCGCACGAGGCGGAAGAACTCGCGGGTCGCGAGGTAGAAGGGCACGTACGGCTGGTGGTACGCGTCGACCACGATCAGGTCGTACTCGGCGTCGGTCGAGCGCAGGAACGGGCGGGCATCCGCGTCGTGGACGGTGAGGCGCGGGTTCTCGTCCATCGCGAAGTAGCGACGGCCGACGCGGCTCACCGCAGGATCGAGCTCGACGCCGTCGATCGACGCCTCCGGGTAGTAGACGCCGAGAGCGCGCGCGGTCGTGCCGGCCGCGTTGCCGAGAATTGCGACGCGCTCGAGCGGGCGGTCGAGCAGCGGAGGGATTGCGAGAAACGCGTCCCAGACGCCGCCGGTGAGCACGGAGTCAGGCCGCCATACCGAGTGCACGGCGACGCCTTCGTTCAGCGAGAGGAGGCGCCTGCCGTCGGATCTCTCGACGACCTGGATGTACTGGTAGTACGACGTCTCCTCGTGCAGGAGGCCCGCCTCCGGCTTGACCGCCCCCGGCGGCACGGCCACGAGAGCCGCCAGTGCGACGGCGACGACGAGGTAGCGCGCGCCCAGCAGGAAACAGGATGAAGCGGCGAGCACCGCCGCGATGGCCACGAATGTCCTCTGCGTACCGACGGCCGGGATGAGGACGAGCGCAGGCAAGAACGTGCCGAGGAGCGATCCTGCGGTCGAGAGGGCATAGAGACGTCCCGCGACGGTCCCGGCCGTCTCGATGGACGAGACAGCGAGACGAATGGCGAACGGCGACACCATCCCCAGCAGCACCACAGGAGGCGCGCAGAGCAGCAGGACGGCGAGAAAGCTCCCGATGACGGCGCCCGCGGATGCACTGTCCAGCCCCTCTACGGTGAGATCGAGGAACGGCTTCGCTACGAACGGAATCGCGGCAACGCAAACCGCGGCGGCGAGGACGATGGAGCCGAGAAGGGACGGAAACGGTCGCCTGTCGGCGATGCGGCCGCCGAGCCAGTAGCCGAGAGCGAGCGCCCCGAGCACGATCCCGATGAGGTTCGCCCAGACGACCGTCGAGGACCCGAAGTACGGCGCGAGCAGCCGCGAGGCTGTGATCTCGGTCGCGAGAGCTCCGATCCCCGCGCCGAACACGAGCGCCCCGAGCGCGAGGCTCCCGGGCCTCTCGTCCGCCGTTCGAGCGAGCAACCTAGCTTCCGACGCCTACAGCCCGAAGACGCGCTCGATCTCTCCGAGCGTTCGCGCCGCAAGCACCGCCGTCACTGCGACGACGAGCGCGAGCACGATCCAGAAGCGGAGACCCGCCCACCGCCTTTCCCGGTGCCGCTTGGCCTTGGCCGCCCGCCGGGCACGATGGAACCGGTACGCCCTTTCCACGGCCTCCGGATCGAGGGGAGGCTCCTCCTCGGCGGGGGTAATCGCGGGAGTGGACGTGGGCGCGACTCGAGCCATGGGTCGGATTCTAGGAGCAGATTTCGACGCTGTGCAGGCTGTCCAGCCGGTGCGAAGCCATATTCTTCACGCCATGGAGGGCTCGGGAGGCCGCGGTCGCATGGGTCTTGCCGACCTCCGAGGCCTGTCCGGCCTCGGAGATCGCCTCACGTTCCTGTTCGGACTGCTCCTCGCCCTCTCCGCGCTGACCGGCTGGTACACGGGCGAGGGCAACGGAACGACGGTGTCGATCATCGGATGGCATACGGGGACAATCGGGAAGATCGTTCTCTTCCTCGGACTCGCTGCCGTCCTGCTCATCGTGCTCAGAGAAGTCGGCGTCGAGATGCCCACCGCAGTACCCGAGAGCCTCGTCACGATCGCACTCGGCTCGGTCGCGACGATCCTGGTGCTCGTGCGGCTCATCTCGATCCCGGACACCTTCTTCTTCGCAAGCCGCGGGATCGGGATCTGGATCAGCCTCGCCTGCGCAGTCGGGGTCGTCCTCGCCGGCCTGCTCGAGGCTTCCGAAGAGCTCTGATTCCGGGTCAAGGTGCGGTGACGGTCACCGTGACCGTGCGCATCGGCCCACTCTGAGGCAGCGGCGAGAGCGTTCGGACGCTCGTCACCGACGCGCCGTCCTCGGGCCGCTCGTCGAGCGCTCTCGCGAACGCGATTCCGAGAAGGAATGCGAGCGCGAGCGCGACGCCGGCGAACAGAAGGCGCAGGACCCGCGCCGAACCGCGCTCTCGGGCGCGCTGTCGCGGGTCGGATCGCTCAGCCATCGTCACGGCGCATAGTCCACTGCTCCGCGGGAGTAGAGATGGAACGCGGCTCCCTCGACGAGTGAGAGGGTTCGGGGCCACCCGGGCGTCGCGTCTTCCGAAAGGGCCTCGCGCACCCAGACGTCCGCGCGAGCGTATTCGTCCACGAGCTCGCGCAACGTGTACGTCCCTCCTACTCGGCGTCGGAGCTCGTTCGAGACCGCTTCGAGCTGAAGGCGCAGGTGCTCGCTGCGCGGCGCGTCGTGCGTCGCCTCCGCGAGAGCGCGATGCGCGCCTTCCCACTCGAGTCGTGCGCTCTCGACGTCCGCCGTCACGTCGGGGCAGAGTAGTCGAGCGCGCGGAGAGCCTCCGAGCAGCACTCGCCCGGCGGCCACGGGGGCTGCACCTCGGCATGGATCCGCTCGCCGAGCTCGTAGCCGGGTCGAGCGAGTGCGTAGGCCACGTGAGCATGCAGGCATTTGAGCCGCGCCGGCAAGCGCGCGCCTCCGATCCCGAGATCGAGAGACTTACCGCCGTCGAGCGCAGTACTCACCGCGCGCGCGAGCTCGCGTCGAATGCGGCGCTGATCGTCGGTCGCACTCGCCAGCGACCCCGCGAGATCGGCATGTTCTCCGACGAGCCGGCTCCAGCGCTCGACACCGCCAGCGGCCTCCAGCCGGGCGAGCGCGGCGACGAGGTACGAGCAGGTCAGGTAGTACGTCGTCGGAAAGGGCTCGCCGTTCGCGTCGTACGGAGACTGCTCGGTCACCGCCGGAAGACCGTAGGGGCAGCGCTTGACGACACGTCGAAACGCGCGCGGCTCCCGCCCGAGCTGTCGGGCCACGAGGGCTCCGTCGTCCATGAGTGAAGACTACGAGCGCCGGTCTCGCGCGGCGCTGCGCGCCTGCCGCCAGGCTGGAATTCCCTTGACGACGAAGAGCTGCTCGCCCGGTTTCACGTATCCGCTTCGGCGTGCTTCGCGCTCCGTCGCCTCGAGGCTCATCGAGTTGACGAGACGCAGCTCGAGTTGCGCCCGAGCGACCTTCAACGCCTCGACCTCCGCGCGTCTCGCCGCAAGGTCGTTGCGGGTCTCGACGTAGGACGCGAGGGGCCGGTAGTAGAGGTAGGCGGCAATGCCGAGGATCGCGACGAACCAGAGAAGCCGGACTCGCCTGCGCTGAACGCGCGGGTGCGTCTTCCTCCCCCTCGCAGGAGCCTTTGCCTTCGCCCTCCCTGCCACGACGCCAGGTTCCACGCCTGAGCGCCGGCCCCTTCCCACTCACGCGCGTCGATCAGGTTCCTGACGCGCGCGACCAGCGTCAGGCGATGTCCACCTTGATGACGTTGGTAGAGCCGGGAATGTTCACGGCGGTGCCCGCGGTGAGGACGACGCGATCGCCCGCCGCGACGATCCCGGCCTCACGCGCCGCCTCGATCGAGTGTCGCCAGAGATCGTCGACGTCGGTCGACTCCGGGATCTCGAGAGGAGTCACGCCCCACTCGATCGCCATGTGTTGAAGCGACGTGACCACGTGGGTGAGCGCGACGACGGGCCTTCGTGGGCGAAGGCGCGCAACGGCCGACGCCGTGCGACCGGTGAACGTGGGCACGAGGATCGCTTTCGCGCCGAGTGCCTCTGCGAGGTCACACGCCGCATTCGACATCGCGCGGCCCACGGTGGGCTCCTCGGCCGCAGCCGGGAGTTGGTGCCGGTAGCCCAGGCTCGGCTCTACCGCACGCGCGATCTTCGCCATCGTGGCGACCGCCTCGACCGGATACTCGCCGACCGCCGTCTCGGCGGACAGCATGAGCGCCGACGTTCCGTCGAGGATCGCGTTCGCGATGTCCGATGCCTCAGCTCGCGTCGGCTCCGGGCGGTGCACCATCGTCTCGAGCATCTGGGTCGCCGTGATCGCAGGCTTCCCGCGCTCGAGCGCGCCGAGGATGATCCGCTTCTGCAGGAGAGGAACCTCCGCGGCGCCGATCTCGACGCCGAGATCACCGCGCGCGATCATCACCGCATCCGAGACGTCGAGGATCGAGTCGAGCGCCGTCACGGCGTCCTTGAGCTCGATCTTCGCGATCACCCATGCTTGCGACCCGGCTTCGTCGATCCTGGCCCGTAGCGCGACGACGTCCGTGTGCGTACGGACGAACGACTGCGCGACGTAGTCGACGCCGAGCTCGAGCGCGAACTCGAGGTCCGCCAAATCCTTCTCGGTGAGCGACGGGACCGGCAGCGGGACGCCCGGAACGTTCACTCCTTTGTGCGGCTCGACCAGCCCGCCGGTGACGACGCGGCACAGCGCTCGGCCCCCTTCCACCCGCTCGACGCGGAGTCGAACGTGCCCGTCGTCGACGAGCACCTCGTCGTCGGGCTCGAGGACCGACCCCAGGACGTCGGGCGCAACCGGAACGTCGTCCGGACCGCATTGGTCCTGGCCGGCGATGACCACGGCGTCGCCGACCTCGAGATCGACGGGTGCGGCAAGATCGCCGATCCGGATCTTGGGCCCCTGCAGGTCGGCGATCAGCGCGAGCGGCCGTCCCACCTCCGCCTGCACCGCACGCACGCGCCGGGCGCTCTCGTGGTGATCGTCGTGACGGCCATGGGAGAAGTTGAGCCGCGCTCCGTCCATCCCTGCCTCGACCAGGCGGGTGAGGGTCTGCTCGTCGTTCGACGCCGGGCCGATCGTGGCGACGATCTTCGTCCTGCGCTCGTGTCGGGTCACGCCTGCCACGCTATCTGGCCCGGAACACGCCCCAGCCGAGATACACGGCGTCCTCACCGAGCTCCTCCTCGATTCGGAGGAGCTGGTTGTACTTCGCCACCCGATCGGTCCGGGACGGCGCGCCGGTCTTGATCTGACCCGCGTTCACCGCCACGGCAAGATCCGCGATGGTCGTGTCCTCGGTCTCGCCGGAGCGGTGTGAGATGACGGTCGCATACCCGGAGCTGCGCGCAAGCTCGATCACGTCGAGCGCCTCCGTGAGCGTGCCGATCTGGTTCACCTTCACGAGAATCGCGTTCGCCACCGTCTGCTCGATCCCACGGCGGAGGAACTCGACGTTGGTCACGAACAGGTCGTCCCCCACGAGTTGCACCCGGTCGCCGAGGGCATCCGTCAGCGTCTTCCAGTCGTTCCACGCGTTTTCGTCGAGCCCGTCCTCGATGGATACGAGCGGGAAGCGGTCGACGAGCGACGCGTAGAACGCAATCATGGCATCCGGTTCGAGAACGCGACCCTCACCCGCGAGCTCGTAGCTGCCGCCCCGGAAGAGCTCGCTCGCCGCGGGATCCAGTGCGACCGCGACGCGCTCGGCGTGCCCCGCGCGCTCGGCGGCCTCGAGGATCGCCGCGATCGCCTTCTCCGTCGACTCCAGGTCGGGCGCGAATCCTCCCTCATCGCCGACGCCTGTTGCAAGGCCCCATTCGTGGAGAACCGCCTTCAGGGAGTGAAAGACCTCGGTGCCTATCCGAAGCGCGTCCGAGAACGTCGATGCGCCCGCCGGTACGACCATGAACTCCTGCAGGTCGAGGCGGTTCTGTGCGTGCGCACCTCCGTTGATGACGTTCATGAGGGGCACGGGCAGCGTGCGCGCACCGGTCCCTCCGATCCACCGGTAGAGCGGGAGTTCTGCGTCGGCCGCGGCTGCCTTCGCGCTTGCGAGCGAGCAGCCGAGGATTGCGTTCGCGCCGAGGCGACTCTTGTTCGGCGTCCCGTCCAGCTCGATGAGACGGCTGTCGAGCCCGCGCTGGTCCTCGGCGTCGAACCCGGCGAGCGCGGCGGCGATCTCGCCGTTTACGTTTGCAGCCGCCTTCAGGACGCCCTTGCCCAGATACACATGCGCGTCGCCGTCGCGGAGTTCCACGGCCTCGTGCTCGCCGGTCGACGCGCCCGAGGGCACCGACGCACGCCCGAATGCGCCGGATGCGAGCCGGATGTCGACCTCGAGAGCGGGGTTGCCGCGCGAGTCCAGCAGCTGGCGAGCATGAACATGGGCAATCGCTGTCATCGGACTCGACCCTTCGCGCGCTCGTAGTACCCGTCCTGCGCCGCGAGGTCGAGAGCCTGCCAGTCCACCCCTTCGGCGGCCGCCAACCCGACAGCCTGCTCGACGCGAGACATGAAGCGTCGCGACGTCGCACGCAACGCGAGCTCCGGATCGACGTTGAGCCTCCGAGCGACGTTCACAGCGGTGAAGAGGACGTCGCCGATCTCGTGGAACGTCGCGACATCCGCCTCCGTCTCCGGGGCGGGCTCCCCGACGTGCTGGATCGCGGCAACGAGCTCGTCGATCTCCTCGTGGAGCTTCGCCAGCGGTCCGGCAAGATCGGGCCAGTCGTAGCCGACGGTCGCAGCTCGGCGCTGGACCTTTCGCGCGTGGAGCAAGGCCGGCAGCGCTTCGGGGACGTCGTGAAAGATGCCCGCCCTCCCCTCTTGCTCCGTCTTCAGCTCCTCCCAGCGCTCGCGGACGCGACCGGGCGTACGCGCCTCAGCGTCACCGAAGACGTGCGGATGGCGACGGACGAGCTTCGCGTGAACCTCGCGGGCCACGGTCTCGAGATCGCCCTGCCCGCGCTCCTCTAGGAGGAGGGAGAGGAAGTACACCTGGAAGAGGAGGTCGCCGAGCTCCCCGCGGAGCTCGTCGGAATCGCCGGCCAGGGCCGCGTCGGCCACCTCGTAGGCCTCTTCGACGGTGTGCGGCACGATCGTGCGCGCGGTCTGCTCGCGGTCCCAGGGACACTCCCGGCGGAGGTGCCGCGTCAGCTCCTGAAGGTCGAGGAGCGCCTCGGCCAGGCTCATTTGGAGACCCTACTGGGTCTCGGTCGGCGCCTCGGGAACCTCCGGTGGCTCGTAACCCGCCGCGTAGCTCACCTTACCTTCGTACTTCTTGCGCAGATCCTCGACCCAGGCCATCATGTCCTCGTTCCGCTTGTTCTGGAGCAGCGTGGCCCGAATCGACGCCTTCACCTTGTCGAGCGACGTCATCTTCGCGGGACGCACCGGCGACACTGCCTCGATGACGTGGTAACCGTACGTCGTCTTCACGGGCTTGGACAGCTCGCCCTCTTTCAGTTCGAACGACACCTTGTCGAACTCGGGAACGGTCTGGCCGCGCGAGATCGTCAGCTCGCCTCCTGAGTTCTTGCTGCCGGGATCGTCGGAGTTCGCCTTCGCGAGAGCCTTGAAGTCGCCGCCCGCCTGAAGTTCGGCGTAGATCTCGTCAGCCCTTGCCTTGCTCGCCTCGAAGTCGACCTTCCCGTCCGAGGTCTTCTTCGCGATGAGGATGTGCCGGACGTCTCGCG
>Ga0184632_10000821_pt1 | contig 12476 bp, 9 predicted proteins | sample PLM31_50_b1_FD_133153 | JGI IMG/M metagenome (GOLD analysis project Ga0184632, IMG submission 133153) | Groundwater sediment microbial communities from an aquifer in East River, Colorado, USA - PLM3-1_50_b1 | ecosystem: Environmental > Terrestrial > Soil > Riparian zone | place: USA: East River... | reverse complement strand
TTCAACGGAAACAAGATCATCACCACCTCGGGAGGCGGAATGCTCGTCGCGGCCGACGCGTCGCTCACGGAAAGAGCGCGATTTCTCGCGACGCAGGCTCGAGATCCGGCGCCCCATTACGAGCACTCGGAAGTCGGCTACAACTATCGCCTCAGCAATGTCCTGGCCGCCATTGGCCGCGCCCAGCTTCGCCTTCTCACGGAGCGTGTCGAGCAGCGCCGCCGGAACTTCGAGCTTTACCGGGAGGGCCTGCAAAGAACGCCCGGCATTTCCTTCATGCCCGAAGCCTCCTATGGTCGGTCCACGCGGTGGTTGACCGTTATCCTGGTGGACCCCAAGGAATTTGGCGCGTCCCGAGAGGACATCAGACAGCACCTGGAGGAGGTGAACATCGAGGCTCGCCCGGTTTGGAAGCCGATGCACCTGCAGCCCGTCTTCGCGGCATGTCGACGTGTCAACGGCGCCATCGCGGAGACGCTGTTCGAACGGGGTCTCTGCCTGCCCAGCGGCTCTCAAATGACCGCTAGCGATGTCGCCAGGACCGTGGATCGGATCCTGGATAGCGCGCGCGGCTAGGGCTCGACCGCGTCGCCCTTCAACATCCGCCTGGGCCGCCGCGTGCGAGTCGTTCGCAGCACCTTTTCAAGGTGTCGATCGAGGGCGAGGAGCTCATACGGCTCGATGGGGCGTCGAGGCACCTGTACATGGGCTGCCTCGGCTTCGGGTGACTCCTCGACGACCAGGAGCGTCGGAGCGTAAGCAGGCCGAATGAACAGACGGCCCCGTGCCACGGCCCGAAGGCCATGGAACAGGGATGGCCATGCGCTCATTGCCTAGAACCTCTTGTCTCAGGAGGGGGCCCTATCCTGGGGTCTCGACGACGCGGCCGAGAACCGCATGACGAGGAGGGACAATTATAAGGCCCGGGCACCTGAGGGCAAGAGATAATTCGTACTCGAAATGTGGTACTCGCCTACATTCAAGCCCGCGTCGCTTCGGGCCGCATCGCTACCAGGCTGACAAGCAGCACCGGGATCGCCGGAATCTGTAGATCGAAATCCACCAGTACGTGCAGCAGCACGCTGGCCACTGCGGCCAGCAGCCAGGTGTCGCGTCGCACGGCTCGCAATGCCGCGGCCGCGGCCCAGAGCGCGATCAGGAGCCCGGGGATGCCAGTCTCTACAAGCGCTTGGATGTAGTCGTTGTGGGCCTCCCGATACCAGTTGAGGCCAGCGAGCTCGGGTAGCACACGCGTCCCGGGTTGTCCGCCAACCCTGATAGCCTCTTCGAGCTCGGCCGGCCACGGCGTGGCCCCGCTCGGGAGCACCCACGGCTTCGTGTGGCTCATGCTGAAGCCGAAGGTATTGAATCCGGTTCCCGTCAGCCAGTGACCCTTCATCCGCTGGAGGGAGTCCTTCCAGACTACGGTACGTCCTGGAGCCGCCGCCGCCGTCTCGTTGAATCGAATGCCCAGGCGCTCCAGGCCGTACCAGGACAGCGGCATGACCACAAAGGCCAGAGCAAGCGCCCACCCGGGGACGCCGTCCCGCCGCCGCGAACCGAGAGCCGTCAGGACGAGGCCGGCGGCGAAGGCAATGATGCCGCCTCGAGAGGTAGTGGCGATGAGGGCGGCGGCCGCGGCTACGGCGGGGACGGCGGCGTAGAGGACCCGTGTTCCCTCGGCCCTAGACAGAGCGACCAGACGCCGACGCAGGTTGGGCCGTTCGCCCACGCGTCGCTGGTACCGCCGCCAGGAGCGAGCGAGCAACCCAAAGGTGGTGAAGGCCACCAGGAGCATGTAACCGGCGAAGTGGTTGCGGTTGACGAACGGACCGAAGATGGCCCCTCGTTCCAGGGGCGTAAAGAAGCCGTAAATGCGCGCGGTGCCGCTGGCGAGCTGGATGAGGGCCTCCAGGCCCAAGAGGAGACCGAGGCCGGCCACGAAACGACGAAAGCGCTCCCGCGCTTCGCGGCGCTCGAAGATCGCGGTCGCCGCGAGGTGCAGCAGGAGCAGGGAAGCCACGAAGGCCAACCCCCGCCGGGTGTCCGACGCCGACATCGTCAGCGGCTTGCCGGCCGGCGGCAACGGCACGAGCTGGAGCACCACCCATAGCAGGAAGACGACCCCGGGAAGAAGGAGGGGTGCCCGCGGTACGAGTGGGCGGCGAAGGTCGAAGCTCCAGCCCTGGTCAGGGTAGGCGGGCGAAGGATCGATGACCAGCCAACGGCCGGAGAGATGAAAGGCGAACGGCCGACGACCGAGCCTCTTGCGCAACGACAATGCGAGCAATATGCGGACGACCAGGATCACGCCCGTCAAGAAACAGGCGCACCAAAGCGGCACGTACGCCCAGGGATGGACCGAGCCGATGGCGAGGACCGAACCGGCGACGATGAGCCAGAGAAGGCCTTCGAGGACTAGGCAGGCGACGCGCAGCGATCGTGCACGCCCAAGGACCGTGCGTTCGGAGACCGTCTCCGAGTAGGCGGGGGTGCGATCCCCCAACGGATTCTACAGACCCCTACCGGGCGGGGCTGGCGACGCTGGGCTCGTCGTCCTGGGTGATGACGATGACCGCGCCGATCCCCAGGCCGAGCGCCGCCAACGTGACGATTCCCGCGGTGGTCCCGAAGAAGTTGCCCGCTCCGGCGGCGGCGCCCATGCCGGCGCCGCCCGCTCCCGCCACGGCGGCCGCTCCCGTAATGCCCTCGAAGCCGGCCGGGAACGCTGCGTTGCCGGCGACGTCGAAGACGCTGACGGGCCCGCCCGGCGCCACTGGAGCCGCCTTGCGGTCAGCCGGGCATTCCTCGATCTTGCGGACCACGATCGCGCTCGCGTCCGCCGAGCGGCCCTGGCCACCGTCGCCCGCCGCTTCGAGGTAGAACGTGAAGGGTCCGGCTTCGGGCCGCGGCCGCGGCAGGCGCGCCACGTAGCGGCCGCCCTCGAGAACCGCCTCCACGTAATAGATATCAGGGCTGAGCGCCGAGGTGAAGAAAAGGCGCGACCGCCGGACACCGCTCATCGGGATGACCGAGCCCTGGAACTGCGGGTACTCGCCGGCCAGCACGCACGCAGGCGACGGATCGACTTGGACCTGCAGGGTGCCGCTGCCCACCTGGGGTGCCGCCCCGGCCACCGACACAGACGGAGGAGCAGCCAGAAGAGGCACGAGCACGATGGCGGCGAGGTGGCGAATAGTCATTCCAAGCACCCCCTAAGGGAGCTATTGATGTCATAAAGCTTGAGGCTTTCGACCCGGGCTGTCAAGGTGGTATTAGAATAATGTTAAGTCGATGTTTTTGAAGGCCTTGCCGGCCGCATTCGTGGCATTTTTGCTGGTCGGCTGCGAAAGGCCGTCGCAGCCGCCCCGACTGCGCCTCGTGGAGAAAGGGCCCTATCAGGCGCTCTACGGCTCCGACGGCCGCCTGCAGCGGCTCGTCTACGACCGAAACGCCGACGGACGCGCCGAAGTCGTGACGCTCTTCGCCCCGACCGGCAAGCCATTGCGGGCGGAGATCGACACCGACGGAGACGCCGTCGTCGATCGGTGGGAGTACTTCCGCACCGACGGCGCGCTCGAGAAGGTGGGCCTCTCGCGCCGGAAGAACGGCAGGCCCGACGAGTGGGACTACCCGGATGCCGCGGGGGCCCTCGCCCGCCGTGAGTTCGACGATGATGGCGACGGCACGGTCGACCGCACGAAGGACGTGGTACGCTGATTTTGTCCGCCTGAAGCCCCCCGCGAGCGCCAGGAAAGCCATGACCGACGATCCCAAGCGCGATAAGAAGTCGCTTCGTCACGAGTTGCGCACCTGCGTCAACCAGATCCTGGGCTACAGCGAGCTGGTGCAGGAGGACCTGGTCAAGGCGGGCCACGGAGCGAACGCCGAGGACCTGAAGCGCGTCTCGAACGCGGCCCGGCGGCTGGAGGCGCTCGTCGACCAGGTTCCCGACGAGCCCTACCGAGGCGTGCAGGGGCGGCGGGTCCCCGCTCCCCCGTTTGCGCCCGCGACGAGCCCGACACAGAGCGGTGATTCGCCGACCGCGACCGAGCGCCGGTCCGCCACCGCGCCGAGCGCGGGGGCGGTCCACCCCGCCACGCTCCTCGTCGTGGACGACGACGAGAACAACCGCGACGTGCTGAGCCGCGTGCTCATGTCGCGGGGCTACGCGGTCGTGACCGCGGCCTCCGGCCCGGAAGCCATCCAGGTGGTCGAGTCGCAGCCGGTGGACCTCGTGCTCCTCGACATCATGATGCCGGACGTGAGCGGGCTCGAGGTCCTCCAGACGCTGCGCCTCAAGCACTCGCCGACGGCGCTGCCCATCATCATGGCCACCGCCAAGGACCAGCCGCAGGACGTGGTGGAGGCCCTCAAGATGGGGGCCAACGACTACGTCGCCAAGCCCCTCGACTTCGCGGTGGTGCTGGCCCGCACCGAGTCGCAGCTTTCCCTGAAGCGCGCGATGGGCGAGATCCGCCGGCTGAACGAGGAGCTCCAGCGCCGGAACCAGTTCATCCGCCGGACATTCGGCCGCTACTTGAGCGACGAGGTGGTGGCGAGCCTGCTCGAGACGCCGGAGGGGACGCGGCTCGGGGGCGAGAAGCGCACGGTGACGCTGCTGATGTCCGACCTGCGCGGCTTCAGCGCGCTGGCCGAGCGGCTGGAGCCGGAGCAGGTCGTGCGCCTGCTGAACAACTACCTCGGCGCCATGGCCGAGGTGATCACGCACTTCCAGGGCACGATCGACGAGTTCATCGGCGACGGCATCCTCGCCCTCTTCGGCGCCCCCCTGGACCGCGAGGACGACGCGGCGCGCGCGGCCGCGTGCGCGGTGGCGATGCAGTTGAAGATGGCGGACGTGAACGAGACCAACCGCCGCGATGGCCTGCCCGAGGTGCAGATGGGCGTCGCCATCAACACCGGCGAGGTGATCGTCGGCAACATCGGCTCCCAGACGCGGGCCAAGTACGGGGTCGTGGGGACCAACGTCAACCTCACCGCCCGCATCGAGTCGTTCACGATGCCCGGGCAGATCCTGGTCTCCGAGTCCACGGTGCAGAGGGCGGGCGAGGCGCTGGTGCTGGGCGAGTCGCGCACCTTCCAGGCCAAGGGCTTCAAGGACCCGGTGACCGCCTACGAGCTGAAGGGGGTCGCCGGCCAGCACGGCGCCGTGCTGCCGGAGCCCGACGAGGAGATGGCGGACCTCCTCCGCGAGATCCCCGTCTCCTTCACCGTGGTGGACGGGACCCACATCCGTCAGCCCCCGGCGGAGGGCCGCTTCGTGCGCGCGTCGACCTCCGCGGCGTGGGTCAGCTCCGACCAGGCGGCGCCGCCGCGGGCAAACGTGCGGATCCGCGTCCGGAACGAGGAGGGCGTGGAGCTGCCGGTGGATCTCTACGCGAGGGTGTCGGAGGGCGAGTCCGACGGCGGGTTCCAGGTCCGGTTCTCTTCCGCTCCGCCCGAGGTCGTCGCCCTCATACGGTCCGCGCTGCCGGCTGCCTGAGCAGCGCTTCCATCTTCCGCTCCAGGCGCGCGAACTCGATGGGCTTGGTGTCGTAGTCGTCGCACCCGGCTGCCCGCGCCCGATCGCGGTCCTCGATGCTGGCGTGGGCGGTGAGGGCGATCACAGGGATGCCACGCAGGGCGGGGCTGGATTTGATCTGCCGCGTCGCGGTCAGGCCGTCGATGACGGGGAGGCTCACGTCCATGAGGATGAGGCAGGGGGATTCGGCGCTGGCCCGCTCGAGGGCGTCCTGGCCGTCGACCGCCGTCACCACGTCGTAGCCGCGGTGCTGAAGCCTCCGGGTGAGCATCTCGCGGTTGGATTCGTCGTCGTCGACCAGCAAGACCTTGTTTTTCACCCGCGCCTCCGAGCGGTTCGCGCTCTTACCCAATCCTCGCCCCTGTCTTCCCGCGTGCAAGTCCGATGCCACCGGCCGAGTTTCATGGGGGAGGGACCCGCTCTCGCAGCCATGTGACGCCGGTCAACACCGGGCGCGCGGGAACGCCGGTGGAGACGGACTCTTCGGGTAGCTCGCCCGCCACCAGCGAGCCGGCCCCCACGACCGATCCTTTTCCGATGCGGCTGCCCTTGAGGATCAGGACGCGCTGCCCCACCCAGACGTGGTCGGCGATCACCACGTCGGCAGCCGCGTTGAGACGCGCCTTCGTGCTCGTGTCGATGATGGAGTGGGAATCCCCATTGCGCACGTTTACCTCGACGGAGAACAGGCAATCCTCTCCCACGGAGATCGTGCCGCCTTCGGTGACGCCGAAGGCCGCTTCGTAGATCGTCGTGCGCTCGCCGATGAGGATGCTGCCCCGGTGGTCGTAGAACCGGAAGGCACCGGAGCCTACCCAAACGTGGCACCCCAGGCGGAGCCGATGGCCGTCGCCTACCACCTTGATCTCCACGTCGCGAAGCGTGGCGTTGGGGAGGATCTCGATCCGGTTGTCGTCGCCCTCGACGTCGATGGAGACGTTTCGCAGTACGGCCTCGCCGGCGTCGATCACGTTGCGCTGGCCCCGCACCCGCCGGCGATTGCCGAAGCGGCCCCAAAGCGAGCGCAGCGTCATGCGCGCGTGATGGGCGGCCCCGTGGAGAGGGCGGTTCATGCGGGGAGCGGACCCAGTATAACCTTGCCCCCAGTGCGCGGGCCCGACCAGATCCTGGAGTGCCCCCTCTGCGGGAAGGCTCCCGTTCGCCCCTGGCACCGCCAGGGCCCGTGGACGGTCGTGCGGTGCCGCGGCTGCGGACTGCTGCGGACCTGGCCGCCGCCGGACGGGGCCACGCTGACTGCGCTCTATGGAAGCGGCGACTACTACGACGACCGCAGCATGGGAGCCGCCTCCGAGGGGGCGTGGGCGGATCGGACCCGGGAGATCCTCGCGTCGCTGCCACGCCGTCCCGCTTCCGCCCTGGACGTCGGCGCCGGAGAGGGGCACATGGTGCACGCGCTGCGGCAGCGTGGGCTCGAGGCGGAAGGCGTCGAGCCCTTCCCTACGGGCCGCCAGGCCGCTCGCGAGCGCTACGGGATCGAGCTTTTCGAGGAGCCGCCCGCCCACCGGCGCTTCGACCTCGTCACCCTTGTTCACGCCCTGGAGCACGTCCCCGATCCGGTCGCGACGCTGGCGCGTGTGGGCGGGTTGCTCGAGCCGAAGGGGCTCGTCTTCATCGAGGTGCCCAACGCCGCGAGCGTCGACATGCATCGGCCCTCCCGGCGGCGGGAGCTCCTCGACCTGCCGGTCCATCTCTTCCACTTCGCCCCGCCGACTCTCGCGCGGGTGGTCGAGAAGGCCGGCCTGAAGACGCTCGAGTTGCGCCTTTCCAATCCCGACCTGCTCGAGTGGCTGCTCGCGCGGCGGTCCGCGCGGCCCGCGACGCAGACCGCACCCGACCCGCCGGCCTCCGCGGTGCTGCCCGTCGTCCACCACCCTTCTCTCCTGCGCGCGTCCTGGCGGCGGGTGCTGCCCTGGCTCAGGCATCGCCTGCCGGGGGACAAGATCCAGGTCGTGGCGGCGCGGCCGGAGTGAGCGGCACGCGGCGGCTCGCGGCCCAGGTGGCCGGCTCGGCGGGCGCCCAGGTCTGGCTCGCGTTTCTCGGCATCTTCACGACGCCGTACATCCTCCGGGGCCTGGGCGCCGCCGCCTACGGGATCTTCGCCCTCGTCTCCGTCGTCTCCGCGCACCTGTCGAACCTCGAGCTGGGCTTCGGGCAGGCGACGGTGCGCTACCTGGCCCGAGCGCGCGCCGCGGGAGACCGACCCGGCGAGCAGGCGATCCTGGACACGTCGCTGGCCGTGTTCCTGGCCGGAGGGATCGTCGCCGGGTCGGTCCTCTTCGGCGCGGCCACCTTCCTCGCGACCTCCTTCTTCCACGTCCCGGCCGGCCTCCAGCCCGCGGCGGTCACCGCGTTCCACCTGGGGGCGGTGATCCTCTTCGCCTCCTTCCTGAGCTCGTTCTTCTCGGCGACCTTGCAGGCCCTGGGACGCTTCGACTGGCTCAACGGGTCGCGCACGGTCTTCGGCACCGCGGCCTCGGGGGGGGCGGTCGCCACCGTGGCCCTGGGCGGCGGGCTGCCGGAGGTGTTCGCGGTGCAGACCGCCGTGTCGCTCGTCTCGTGCCTCGTGCTCGGCGCCGCGGTCGTCCACCTGCGGGGCGCCGGCCTCCGGCCCCGGATCGAACGCGGCGCGCTGAAGGAGATGGCCGCCTTCGGTATCGTGCTCTTCCTGGCCGGGATCGCCTACCAGTGGATGGTGAACGGCCCGCCCGTCGTCCTCGCCGCGCGGGTCAGCACCGCGGAGATACCGGCCTTCTCGATCCCGCACACGATCCTGCAGAAGCTCGCCATGCTCGTCGCCGCGGCCAGCGTGGTCTTCTTCCCCTTCGCCAGCGCCGCGTCGACCGACCGCGACCGCACGCTGCTGGCGGCGGTGTTCCGCTCGCACCTGCGCCTGACGGTGCTCGTCATGGGGCCCATCGCCGCCTACCTGGCCGTGTACGCGCGACCACTCCTGTCGGCGTGGGTGAGCCCGGCGTTCGCCGAGACCGCCGCGCCGTGCCTGCAGGTCCTAGCGGTGGCCGCCCTCGTGCTGTCGGTCTCCGGGCCGCCCGCGGACGTCGCCCGCGCGCTCGGCCGGCCGCGGTGGGTTCTGGTCTACACTACGTCGGTGGCCGTCCTCGGAGTGGGGCTCTCGCTGCTCCTCGTCGACTCCTACAGGACGTTCGGCGTCGCGCTCGCGGTCCTCCTGAGCCTGGCGCTCGCCACGGCTCCGCTGCTGGTTCTCGTGGCCGGACGGCTGCTGGCCCTCGGCCCGGCCGCGCTCGCCCGGTCCCTCGCCCGGCCGGTGGCGGCGGTGGCCGCGGCCGCCCTGGCGTGGCTGGCGCTGGCCCCCGCGCTTCACAGCGTGCTCGCCGTCCTCGTGGCCGGCGCCGTCGTCACGGCGGGCTACGCCGCCGCCACCGCGGCGTGGGTTCTCGAGAGCCGCGAGCGAGAGAGCCTGCGCGCCGTGCTTCCCCTGCCCTGATGTGCGGCGTCGCCGGCATCCTCCGGCGCAGCGGCGAGCCGATCGATCCCGGCGTCCTCGAGCGGATGTCCGACGCGATCGTGCACCGGGGCCCCGACGGGGAGGGCATCCACCTCGAAGAGGGCCGGCCTTCGGTGGGCCTCGCCAGCCGGCGCCTGGCCGTCATCGACATCCCCGGCGGCGCCCAGCCGATGTCCACCGAAGACGCGCGCTTCACCATCGTCTACAACGGCGAGGTCTTCAACGCGGGCGAGCTGCGGGACGAGCTCCAGGGTCGCGGCCACCGCTTCCGGTCGCGGTGCGACACGGAGGTGGTCCTGCGCGGCTACGCCGAGTGGGGGCCCGCCGTCCTCGACCGCCTCAACGGGATGTGGGCCTTCGCCGTGTGGGACCGCGCCGAGAAGCGGCTCTTCCTCGCCCGCGACCGCCTCGGCATCAAGCCGCTCGTGTACGCCGAGCGCGGCGAGACCTTCGTCTTCGCCTCCGAGATCAAGGCGCTCCTCGCATCGGGGTACGTCGGGCGCGACCTGGATCCGACCGCGCTACCGCACTATCTCTCCGCGTTCGTGGTCCCCGAGCCGTACACGTTCTTCCGCGGGGTCCGCCGCCTGCCCGCCGGCCATCACGTCGTGGTGGACGCGGGCGGAGCGCGCGAGACGCGGTACTGGGACTGCGCCTTCGAGGAGGAGCCGGACGCCGGCCGCGCCGCGTACCGCGAGGAGGTGCGGGCGCTCGTCGAGGACTCGGTCCGCCGGCGCCTCGTCGCCGACGTGCCCCTGGGGTCCTTCATCTCGGGGGGCATCGACTCGGGGATGGTGTCGACGGTGGCGGCCCGCTCGGTGAGCGAGCCGCTCCGCACCTTCACCCTCGGCTTCGAGGGCTCGGCCCAGGACGAGCGGCCGGCCGCGCGGCGGCTCGCTGGGGCACTCGGGACGCGGCACACGGAGGACGTGGTGACGGCGCACGAGGCGGCGCGCGCCCTGCCCGATCTGCTGGCCGCCCACGACGAGCCGAGCCAGTCGCTGATCCAGGGCTACTTCGTGTGCCGGCTCGCCCGCCGCGACGTCACCGTGGCCCTCAGCGGGGTCGGGGGCGACGAGCTGTTCTCGTCCTATCCCACGCACCGGGTGGTGGACATGCTGGCCCGGCTCGACCGGGTGCCCGGCCCGCTTCGCGGCGCCGCCCTCGCCCTCGCGCGTCTCCTCGGCGGCCGGGGCGGACGGCTGGCCGCGTTGTCCGCCATGGAACCCGACCGGCGGGTGAGCCGCTGGCTCCTCCATCAGACCGACGCCGCCACGCGCGCCGCCGTCATCGCGCCCGACGTGCGCGCGCGGCTCGACCTGGACGGCCCCGCCCGTCATCTCGAGGAGCACTACGCGCGGGCCCGCGCCCGCCACCCGCTGAACCGCCTCCTCTACGTCTACGCGAAGACCTACCTTCCCGACGAGCTGCTGCGGACGCTGGACTCGATGAGCATGGCCGTGTCGCTGGAGGCCCGGGTGCCGCTGCTCGACTACCGGCTGGTGGAGCGCGCGATGCGCATCCCCGCCCGCCACAAGATGGGCCTTCGCACGGGCAAGCTGTTGCTGCGCGACGTCGCCTCCGGGCTGCTCCCCCCGGGCACGATGACGCGCGGCAAGCGCGGGTTCGCGGTGCCCCTCGACGTGTGGCTCCGCCGCGAGCTGATGGAGGTCATCCGCGACGTGCTCAGCGAGGCCGCGACGAGGCGGCGGGGGATCTTCGACCCCGCCGCGGTGAGCGCCCTCGTGCATCGCTACCTGGACGGCGAGACGCGGCTCTCCCAGGCCGTCACGATGCTGTTCGCCTTCGAGCTGTGGGCGCGGCGCGTCCTGGACGCGCCGCCGGAAGCGGCCCGCGCCTCCGCGCCCGAGGCCGCCGGCCCCGCCCCGGACCTGTCCATCATCATCGTGAACTGGAACACCCGCGAGATCCTGCGCAACGCCCTGACGTCGGTCGAGAAGCACCTCGGTGGAGTCGTCCACGAGACGATCGTCGTCGACAACGCGTCCGCCGACGGCAGCGCGGACATGGTGGCCTCCGCGTTCCCCTCCGTGCGCCTCCTTCGCAACCCCGAGAACGTCGGCTTCGCCCGCGCCAACAACCAGGCGATGAAGGTCGCGCGCGGGAAGTGGTTCCTGCTCCTCAACAGCGACATCGTCGTCACCGACGACTCGGTGGCGCGCCTGTGGGAGAAGGTGAAGGACGATCCCTCCATCGGCGTGGCCCATTGCCGGCTGGTGATGGGCGACGGGCGGCTGCAGCACACGACCTACCGCTTCCCCGGCGTGCGGCTGTCGCTCATCGAGGACTTCGGGCTCTACAAGCTCCTTCCCCCCGCGCGGCGCGCCTCGACGCTGCTCGCCGGCTACTGGGACCAGACCGAGGAGCGCGACGTCGACTGGGTGGCGGGCGCCTTCATGCTCCTGCCGCGGGCGGTCTTCGAGAAGACGGGCGGGTTCTCCGAGGCGTACTTCATGTACGGCGAGGACATGGAGTGGTGCTACCGGATCCGTGACGCGGGCTGGCGCATCCGCTACTTCCCCCAGGCCACGATCGTCCATCTCGACCACCAGAGCTCCGCGATCCGGTGGGGCGACCGCCGCGTCGCCATCTGCCTCGAGCGGCAGCTCGACATCTACGCCCGCCGGAAGGGCCGCGTGCGCGGGTCGCTCTACCATCTGGTGAAGACGGCGGGGGCGGCCTTCCGCGTGGGCTATTTCTCGCTGCGCAGCCTCGCCGGCGGCGAGCACGCCGAGTACCACCGCGAGATGAGGCGCTTTTACATAGTGTCCTTCCGCACGATCGCCGGCCTGCTCACGGGGAACCGGTGAGCTGGGAATACTACGGAGACCCGCGGCCCGACGTGCAGGCCGTGGTGAGCGCCGCCGGCCGGCGCGTCCTCGACGTGGGCTGTGGGGGCGGCGCTCTCGGCTCGGCGCTGAAGGCGGCGGGGGCGGCGTGGGTCGCCGGAGTGGAGCAGCAGGCGGCGGCGGCCGCGGAGGCGCGGGCGCGGCTGGACCTGCTCGTCGAAGGGGACCTCACCACCGCCGCGCTGCCGTTCTCGCCCGGGGAGTTCGACTACATCGTCTTCGCCGACGTGCTGGAGCATCTGCCCGATCCGGAGGCGGTCGTCCGGCGCTACCTGCCGTACCTCGCGCCGGGGGGCCGCGTGGTCGTGAGCGTGCCCAACATGCGCTTCTATCTCGTCCTCCTGCGGCTCGCCGCCGACCGCTGGGCCTACACGGACAGCGGGGTGCGGGACCGCACCCACCTGCGGATCTTCACCCGCCGCAGCCTCGAGGCCATGCTGGACTCGCTGGACCTGCGCGTCGAGCGCTTCACGCGTAACTACCGGCTCTTCGAGGACCAGTCGCGGATCGGACGCGTGGGCGCGCTCGCCACCCGCTTCGTGCGCGGCGCGCTGGC
>Ga0184632_10000820_pt1 | contig 12487 bp, 9 predicted proteins | sample PLM31_50_b1_FD_133153 | JGI IMG/M metagenome (GOLD analysis project Ga0184632, IMG submission 133153) | Groundwater sediment microbial communities from an aquifer in East River, Colorado, USA - PLM3-1_50_b1 | ecosystem: Environmental > Terrestrial > Soil > Riparian zone | place: USA: East River... | reverse complement strand
TCGAGGATGTGGTTCAGCTGGCCCTCGAGCCGGCCGAGCTCCTCCTCTGTGAGGCCCAGGCGGGCGAGATACGCGACATGCTCGACGTCCGAGCGGGTGAGGGCGGCCATCACCCGATGATAGCCGAGGGACCCTCAGCCTCCCCGCGGGTTCGATGGGGACACAGACGGCGCTCCCAGCTCGACGCTCTTTGCCACGAAGTACGTGCGGCAGAGATGGGCCGGCACCCGCGCGTCAGTCGAGCCCGGAAGTGGCACCGTGCAACGGTCGGCGGCCGGATCCGCGAAATGGCCATTGATCCGCACGCGACCGGCCGACAGCTCACCGCACTGCAGGTCGATCGGCGGGCCGGCCGGATCGATCCGCGCCTCGAGCGTCCGTACGCCGTCCACGATTTCCAGCCAGCGACCCAGCCGATTCGACAGCCACGCCGTATCGACGGCGTCGAAGCTGGTGTTCCCTTCGCAATGAAGGCGGGCGCGTCCCTCCAGCTGGATCTCGGACGCCGCGAAGCAGGCGAGCGGTCCGTCATCGATCGGGCGTTGCCGGATTCGCGCGAGGTCGGCGAGCGTGAGCGTGTCGCTGGCGCCCGGGCAGTCGATCGTGGCGTCCTCGATCCATTGTTCCCCATTCTTGCCCGCGGCCGCGACCCAGCCCGTCAGCCAGCGTGACACGGTTCCGCCGCTCCCTGGGATCGGCGCGATGACCTGGTACCAGGCGTACCCATCGGCCAGGGTCGGGCCATCAGCCACCCACAGCCGGCTGCCGAGCCGGAGGAGGGGCTCATAGCGGATCGAGGCGTCGGAGACCTCCGGCAGGGAACGGACGCGCAGCCGGTCGCTGACCGTGATGGCCGGCACGTTCGAACGCCGACCGAACGGTTCGACGACCGCGCTGGTCACGACGAACCTGCCCCGGCAACGGAGCACGGCTTCGCTTGGCGACAACGGCCCGTCGGGGCCGACCCGCTCCGGATCGGGCTGGCATCCCGAACTATCCGGGTGATCGAAGGCGCCGCGCAGCCGGGCGACGCCCGCCGTCGCGAGGTCGCCGGCTGCGACGCTCCCGTCCGGACCGATGGCGATCTGCACTCCGTCGCCGGGTCGCAAGGACGCTGTCGAAGCCGCCGCGACGAGCGAGGGTGACGCCAGCCATGCGGGGCCCCCAGGGCACCCCTCGCGCGCGGTGTCGCAGTCGCCGGTCGCCGCCTGGGCTATGACGGCCTGGATCTCGATCTGTCCGTCGTGGAAACAGGCGACCCGTTCGATGGGGGCCAGCGCCAGGAGCGCCGTGACGTCGACCGGTTGTGCGGGGCACGCACGAGTCGATGCCCGCAGCCACACCTCCCCGTCATGACCGGCTCGGGCGACCCACCCGACCGGCCACGAGATCGAGGGCTGGCGTGGCCGCCATGCCTTGACCTGGTACCACTCGTAGTTCTGGGCGATCACCGGCCCGTCGACGACGAACAGCCGGTCGTCCGGCTGGAGGAATCGCCTGTAGCGGACCGACAGATCGCCGACGAACGGTGCCGACCGGACCCGCAGGTTGTCCGTGACGACGATCGCAAGCGAATCGCGGGCGAGCGGCGGGCCCACATCCGCCAGCCCGCCGGACGGGGGATCCAGCGCGATGACGTCCGGGCTCGGTTGGTTGGGAGGCGCGGAAGGCGTCGGCATGGCGCTCGGTTCGGGTGTCGGCACGACGTCCACGAGATCGTTCCGCCGGTTCTGGTCGATCGCGCCGGCGACCAGGACGGACGTCACGAGCAGGCCGAGCATCGCCGCTGCCAGCAGCGCCCACGTCCAGGGTGTGCGCTGCTGCGGACGCAGACCGGCGGCCCGTTCGACATGCCGGCGAACCGCCGGCGAGGCGTCGACCACGGGAAGTGCCTCGAAGAGGGTCGCCTGTCGCCGGTAGGACGTGGCGGCCCGTGCACATTCCGAACACTCGGCGATGGCCTTGTCCAGTCGCGCCCGTTCGGCAGGCGTGAGCTCGAAGTCGATCGCCGCGGACGCCAGTTCGAACTCGTGCTCGTGGATCACGCGTGCGCCTCCTGATCCACGAGGTACGCCCGCATCTGCTCACGGGCACGGAACATCATGGTGCGGGTCGAAGTCTCCGTCCGCCCGAGCGCGTTCGCGATCTCGCGGCCTGAGAACCCGTTGGCGGCCATCACGAGTGCGACCCTGGCGTCCGCGGACAGTCGGGCGAGCCCATCGAGGAGCGTGCCGCTCATCTCGCGTCGGAGCGTCTCGTACTCGGCGTCGATCTCCGTGTCGCGGGGAGTGATCTGCGAGATGAACCGCTGCGCGACGTTCCGCCGCCGTGCGCCACTCACCACGAGATTGCTGCAGACACGAAAGAGCCATGCCTGCAGGTTCTCGGGCTGACGACCCTTCTGGAGCTCGTTGATGAGCCGCACGAACGCTTCCTGGACGAGATCGTCTGCCGCCTCCCGGTCGCGCGTCAGCGCATAGGCGTAGCTCGTCAAGGCACGTTGATGTTTGTCATATGCAGCCAGTGCGACATCCGCGACCGTCCCTCCGACGACGGTGTGGTCGGACGGCTCGATCGCCGGATCGCCCTGCTGGCGTGAGGTCGAGATACCGCCCTCCACGGTGGGATAACGCGCCGCTCGTCATATTGTGGCAACCGCCCGTCCAGTTGCCGGAGGTCCGCTCCCCGTCATGATCGCAAACCAGCTTCGACCGATGACCGCGGGCGACGTCGAGCCGGTCGTCGCCGCGATCCTGGACGACGACTGGGGTGACCGAAAGGCGTGGTTCGCATTCGCCCTGGCCAGCCCGGCGTGTCGCGTGTTCGTGGCAGAAGACGGTAATGGACGGGCGGTCGGCACGGGCGTGCTCACGATCCACGGATCGGTGGGCTGGATCGGGACGATCTGGGTCGCGCCGTCCATGCGCCGCCGCGGGATCGGGCTCGCGCTGACCGAGGCCACGATCGACGCCGCCGAGGAGGCCGGCTGTGTGACGCTCCTGCTCGTCGCGACGGAGACGGGTCGCCCGATGTACGAGCGCCTTGGCTTCGAGATCCAGACCTGGTACCGGACCATGGAGACGCCATCGGGCTCGCTGCGACGCTCCCGCCAACAACCGCCGAGGATTCGGTCCTTTCGGCCGGATGACCTGCCGGCCGTGGTCGCGCTCGACCGGGTGGCGACCGGCGAGGATCGGGCCGCGAACCTCGGACAGCTGGCAACGCCCGACGGTACTCGCGTCATCGAGCGCGACGGCGTCGTGACCGGGTTCGTTGCGCGGGCGCCCTGGGGTGGCGGTGCGACCGTCGCGCCGCGCCTCGACGACGCGATGGCGATCCTGGACGCCCGCCGCATCGCGGCGCAGCCCGGGCGCCGCGTCCGCTGCGGGATCCTGCTCGAGAACGAGGCGGGCGCGCGAGCGCTGGGTGCCGCGGGCTGGACCGAGGCGTGGCGGGCGCCGCGCATGATCCGCGGCCTCCCCCTCGATTGGCAGCCGGACCACATCTGGGGCCAGTTCAACCACGCGATGGGCTGACACCTGACCCAAGGGTCCCGGTGGGATCGGCCGATGGGGGGATGGTCCCCGCCACGCCGGCTCGGCGACCCTAGGCCCCGATGATCACAGCCACATGCCTGCAGTGCGGCACTCCCGCGGTCCGCGACGACGCCACGTTCTGCCGGCGCTGCGGGCTCCCCTACGGCGACGCCCCCCGTGCGAACGCCGAGCTCCCGAGTTGCACGATCTGCTACCGGAGGGTGGATGACGACGGCCGCACCGACAGCCTCGACTTGCCGGGCCTGCGCGTCGATCTGCGCCGCCACATGGTCGAGCACGATCGTCATCCGGTCGGGGACGACGATTGGCTCGAGACGCTCCGCGAAGGCGACAAGATCCGGTGGGGCCGCTGGAGCGCACCGTTCGAGACGGTCCGCCGCTATCTCGTGACCGGCCAGGTCGAGGCCGGGCGCAACCGGAAGTTGGCCCACGACATGATCGTCACGGCGATGACCCAGCTCCGTCGTTGGGGATCGGACGGCGTCATCCTGGGTGACCAGCCCGAGTGGCAGGCGGCGCGGGCCGCGGTCAGCCAGTTGATGGAGCGGTACGCCCTCGGTCGTCGGTAACGTCGCGCCGACGGCGGGCCGCCTCAGACCTCCTCGCCCGCGAGCAATCGACGAAGCCCCGCCTCGTCGAGCACCGGGACCCCAAGCTCCTGGGCCTTCGCGAGCTTCGACCCCGCGGACTCCCCCGCGACCAGGTAGTCCGTCTTCTTCGAGACCGATCCCGCCGGCTTGCCCCCTGCCGCGCGGATCGCCTCCTCGGCCTCCGTCCGGTCGAACCCTTCGAGCGTGCCGGTCACCACGATCGTCTTGCCGGCGAGCGCGCCGGCGTCGCCCGCCGCGCCGGGTGGTGGCACGGTCGGACGCTCCGGTACCACGCCGGCGTCGACCAGCTCGTCGAGCGCGTCGGCGGTCGTCGGATCCGCGAAGAACCGGCCGATCGCGGCGGCGACCAGCGGGCCGATGCCCTCGACCTCCGTGAGCGTCTCCGGCGTGCTGGTGGCAACGCTCCGCAGGTCGCGGGCCACGGCCGCGAACCACGGATCCGGGGTCGCGCCACCAGCGCGTGGTGGATAGTCGTCGGGTCGGGTCCGCGCGGCAAGCCAGCGCGCCAGGTCGATCGCGGTGGACTCGCCGACCTGGGGCATGCCGAGCGAGTTGAGGACCCGGGCCAGCGGTCGGCCGACTCGCGCACGCTGGATCCGGCCGTGGAGGTTCTCCGCGCTCTTGCGCGCAAATCGCTCCAGCCCCTCGAGGTCCTCGACGGTCAGCCGGAAGAAGTCCGACCGGCGCTTCACCAGCCCGCGCTCCAGGAGCTGGCTCAAGACCGCCCACCCGGCGCCCTCGATATCCATGCCGCCACGGCCGACGAAGTGCCCGAACTCCTGGCTGAGCCTGGCCGGGCAGCTCGGATTCGGGCAATAGACGCGTACCGCGCCCTCGTCCTGGATGACGGGCGTGCCGCAGACCGGGCACGCCGTCGGCATCACGAACTCGCGCTCCGAGCCGGTTCGCTTCTCGACGACCGGCCGGACGACCTCGGGGATGACGTCGCCCGCCTTCTGGAGGATCACCCGGTCGCCGATGCGGATGTCCTTGCGCCGGATCTCGTCGAGGTTGTGGAGCGTGGCACGCGCCACGGTCGAACCGGCGACCTTGATCGGCGTGAGATGCGCCACCGGGGTGAGCGTGCCGGTCCGACCGACGTACGGGACGATGTCCTCCAGCGTGGTCTCGACCTGTTCGGGCGGGAACTTGTAGGCGATCGCCCAACGCGGCGCCCGACTGACCATGCCGAGCCGTTCCTGCTGGTCGAATTGATCGACCTTGACCACCACGCCGTCGGTCTCGTACGGCAACTCGTGGCGCTGCTCGCGCCAGGCCTCGGTGAAGTCGATGACGCCCTCGATGTCGAGGTCGGCGGCATGCTCCGCGTTCACCGGCAGCCCGAGTCGACGCATCCGCTCGAGCGCCCCGGACTGTGTCCGGATCGCGCCGTCGCGCTCCTCGAGCAGCTGGTACGTCCAGGCGGACAGCAATCGACTCGCGGTCACGGCCGGGTCCTTCTGGCGGAGCGAACCCGCGCCCGAGTTCCGCGGGTTCGCGTAGAGCGGCAGCCCGGCTTCCTCGCGTTCCGCGTTGATGCGCACGAACTCGGCCTTCGGCATGAAGACCTCGCCGCGAACGTCGGCCGTGGCGGGCTCAGCGAGTTTGGCGGGAATCGCCGCGATCGTCCGCAGGTTCGCGCTCACGTCCTCGCCGGTCGTTCCATCCCCGCGGGTCGCGCCCTGGACGAAGCGGCCGCGCTCGTAGCGCAGGGTGATGGCAAGGCCGTCGATCTTGAGCTCGGCGACGTAGCGCAGATCGGGGGCTGGTTCCGGCGCCGGCGGCAGCCCGAGGCCGCGGCGAACGCGCGCGTCAAAGGCGCGCAGCTCATCGTGGCTGAACGCATTCGAGAGGCTGAGCATCGGTCGTCGGTGACGGACCTCGTCGAACACGCCGCCGATCGGCGCGCCGCCGACGCGCTGGGTGGGCGACTCGTCGGTGATGAGCTCGGGGTAGGCCGTCTCGAGAGCAACGAGCTCGCGGAAGAGCTGGTCGTATTCCGCGTCCGGCATCTCGGGCGCGTCCTCGGCGTGGTAGAGCTCGTTCGCCCGGTCGAGCGTCGCCGCCAGCTCCGCGTGGCGGGCCGTCGCGGCCTCGATGTCGAGCGCCGACGCCGATTCGACGAGCGCCGGATCGACCGGCGGCAACTGGACGGTCATGTCGATGAGGGTAACGACCACCGAACCGCTACGCTTCGGCGATGACGCCCAGCGACCTCGATCGAGGACTGCTCGAGGCGGCCGCGAGCGGCGACGCGGCCGCGGTCCGCGCCGCGATGTCCGCCGGCGCGGACCCCGATGCGCGTGACGCAGCGGGCACACCGGCGACGATGCTCGCGACCGTCGGGCACCACGCCGAGGCGCTGCGCGTCCTGCTCGACGCTGGCGCCGACGTCGACGCGCAAGATGGCGAGAGCGCGAACCCACTGTTGTACGGCGGCGCCGAAGGGATGCTCGACATCGTCCGGATCGCGAACGAGGCCGGCGCCGACCCGACGCTCCGCAACCGATTCGGTGGCGTCGCCACGATCCCGGCATCCGAGCGGGGTCACGTCGAGGTCGTGCGCTACCTGCTGAACGAGAGCGACATCGACGTCGACCACGTCAACGACCTGGGTTGGACGGCACTGCTCGAGGCGATCCTGCTGTCCGACGGCGGCCCGCGCCATCAGGCGATCGTCGAGCTGCTCATCGAACACGGCGCCGATGTCGACCTGGCGGATCGCGACGGCGTCCGGCCGTTGGCGCACGCCCGGGCGCGCGGTCAGCGCGAGATCGTCACCCTGCTCGAGGCTGCCGACGCGCGACCTTAACCGACGATCTCGAGGTTTGCGAGGCTTGCGAGCATGGTCTTGCGGCCGACGCCCGGGTCCTTGAATGCGACCGTGATCTCTTCGTCGCTGCGGGTGAGCTTCGACGTCACGACGATACCGTCGCCCCACCGCCCGTGACGGACCCGGTCGCCGTCGCGGAACTGGCGTTCGCCGGGGATGACCGGCCGTGGCAGCCGTGCCGGGGGCGTGGCGGGGCCGAGCGAGCCGGACGGCGCTCCCGCTTCGAAGGCCTCGCGTCTGGCGGCCAGGTCCCGGCTCGGCCGGAACGTCTCGCCCTCCGGCGGAGCACCCGGCCGGCCGCTGCCCTGCCGGTACGCCGGACCGGGTCCGCGCGTCGGTGTGTTGAAGCGCGTCGTCCGTCGCTGGCCGAACACGAGGTCGAGGTCGAGGTCGCGTTCCGGCTCGTCGAGACCGCCGAGCCTGGGACCGACCATCAGCTCGGCCGGGATCTCGAGCAGGAAGCGGGACGGCACCGCCGCCTGGCCCATGCCCCACGTCGCACGGCGCCAGGCGTGCGACAGGTACAGCCGCCGCTTGGCCCGGGTGATGCCGACGTAGGCTAGACGGCGCTCCTCCTCGAGCTGGCGTTCGTCATCGAGCGCCCGGCTGTGCGGGAACAACCCCTCCTCGAGCCCCGCGATGAAGACGACCGGGAATTCCAGGCCCTTCGCCGCATGGAGCGTGATGAGCGTCGACGCGTCGGCGTCGCCCTCGTACGCGTCCTGATCGGCGACCAGGGCCGTCTCCTCGAGAAGTCGATCGAGGGCGTCCTCGGGCTCGAGGTCGTCATATCGGGTCGTGACCGCGCGCAGCTCGAGCAGGTTCGCCCAGCGATCTTCGCCGTCTTCCGAGCCGTCGGCGAGCATCGCGCGATAGCCGGACGCCTCGAGGACCTCGTCGAGCAGCTCGGGGAGTGGCAGGACCCCGATCCGACTCCGCAGCCGCCGTACGAGTGCGGCGAACTCGGCCAGTGCGGTCTTGGTTCGTGTGGCGAGCGTCGGCAGGTCGCCGCGGGCGCCCTGCTCGACCGCGCTCCAGTAGGTCCCGGGTTCGCCGGTGACTCGGTCCGTGGCTGCGGCTGCGGCCCGCAATGCCTCGACGGTCTTGTCGCCGATCGAGCGGGCCGGGACGTTGATAATCCGCTCGAAGCTGACGCTGTCGGTGTCGGAGCGAAGGATCCGCAGGTAGGCCAGCGCGTCCTTGACTTCGCGTCGGGCGTAGAACCGCGTGCCACCGATGAGCTGGTACCGGAGGCCATAGCGCAGGAACGATTCCTCGATCGCGCGGGACTGCGCATTCATCCGGTACATCACCGCGATGTCGCGGGCCCGGAACACGGTGTCCTCGTCGCTCTCGTCGGCGCGCCTCGTGAGCGCCGTGCCCCGGCCGCCGATCAGGCCCTCGACCTGGCGGGCGATCCACTCCGCCTCCTCGTCCTCGTTGTAGGCCTCGAAGCGCTGGATCTTCAGGCCCCCGGCCATGTCGGTCCAGAGCTTCTTTTCCTTTCGCGCCGTGTTGCGCGATACGACGGCGTGGGCGGCGTCCAGGATCAGCTGGGTCGATCGGTAGTTCCGCTCCAGCTTCACGACCGTGGCGGTCGGCCAGTCGCGCTCGAAATCGAGGATGTTGCGGAGGTCGGCCCCGCGCCACGAGTAGATCGATTGGTCGTCGTCGCCGACGACCGCGAGGTTGCCGCGCTTGCTCGCGAGCGCCTTGATCCAGAGGTATTGCGCCCGGTTCGTGTCCTGGTACTCGTCGACGTGGAGGTAATGCCAGCGATCCTGATACCGAGCGAGGACATCAGGCGCCTCGTCGAACAGCCGGACTGCCTCCAGCAGCAGGTCGTCGAAGTCGAGCGCCCGCGCGGACTGGAGGCGTTGCTGGTACCGGGTTGCGAGCCGCGCGATCATCCGCTCGCGGTGGTTCGCGGCGTTCTCCGAGAGGAACGTCGGGTCGAGCATCTCGTTCTTCGCACGACTGATCGCGCTAAGGACGATGCTGGGGCGGAACTCGCCCGTGAGCGGCAGATCCTCCTCGCGCAGGATCAGCTTCATCAAGGCGGTCTGGTCCTCGGTGTCGTAGATGACGAAGCGTCGACTGATGCCGATCGCCTCGCCATCCCGCCTCAGGACGCGGGCACACAACGCGTGGAAGGTGCCGGCCTGGACGTCGCGACCGCCTTCGCCGACCAGGCTGATGATTCGATCGCGCAGCTCGGCCGCCGCCTTGTTCGTGAACGTGACGGCCAGGATCCGCCATGGTGGGACATCCTTGATACCGACCAGGTAGGCGATCCGATGGGCGAGGACACGGGTCTTGCCCGACCCGGCGCCGGCCAGGATCAACAGGGGCCCTTCCGTGGTGGTGACCGCGCGGGCCTGCTCCGGATTGAGCGCCTTGAGGATCTGCGATTCGCGGTCCGCCCGACGTTTTGCCAGAACGGCCGGATCCGGCGGTGGAGCGGTCGGCGCCGTCGGGTCACGATCGGTGACCGGCTTCGACCCGGCATCGCGCAGCCAGTCGGGCTCGTCGGGGACGACGTCGGAGACCTCGGCCGTGAGCGTTCCCGGGGTCGCCAGGGCATCGTCGAGCGTGGGGTCGCCGGCCCGGCGACGGGTGCGTGGGCTCACCTGTGCATTCTAGGTCGGGGCCTGTATCGGGGCCTCACCTGGCGGGGCGTCCGGCGATTACGGCGCAGGCGCCACCTGGTCCGCGGGCGGTGCGGCGATCGTCACCGGCTCGTTCCACTTCGTGAACGTCGCGACGAAGTGCGGATCGCCGACGTCGCCCAGGTGGAGCACGACATCGATCCCGGACAGGCGGGTCGACGTCTGCTCGACCTGGATGGAGAGGTCGACACTCGCCGTCGTCAGGTCTGGCAATGGGATACCCGGGATCGTCGGAAGGGACGGGATGGCGCCGTCCGCCCCCGATCCGCCACCGAGCGCAGCGAGCTCCTCGGGCGTGAGGTTGATCGTGATCGTGTAGCACGTGCCGCCGGCGCACGGGACGTCGTCGCCCTTGGTCGGTTTGAGATCGGCGCGCGTCAGCAGGTCCGTGAGACCGCCGAGGACCGGTGTCGAGGGTAACGGCGAGGCTAGGTTCGTGCCCGGGACCGCGATCTTGAGGTAATTCGGCCCCGTCAGGGTGGACTTCAGATAGGCCGACCCATTGACCACGATCAGCTCGCCGGCGATCCCCATGAGATTCGGGCTGGAGAAGGTCGCTCGCACCTCGTTTGCGGCCAGGTCCAGGTCGGCGGCGGCCGTCGTCCCGCGGAGATTGATGGCGGCACCGGCGCCCGTGCCGAGGGGATCGAACTCGATCGGCCCGTCGGCGCTCACGTCGAGGTGGACGCTGGTCGCCGAGGCCGTGGCCGACGCGGCCGCGGCCAGGATCGCGTTCGGATCGGTGAGCAGCGTGACGGGCTGCTGGCAGGCTGCGATCGCAAGCGCGGTGGCGATGAGCGGGGCGGCGAATCGGCGCACGTGGCCAGCGTCGGCTGGTCGAGGCCGCCTGTCAAACGTCGGGCGGGCACGTACCGAAAGCCGACTGTGCCGGGTCAACTGCAAGCGATGCGCCCAGGAACACTGCGGGCTCAACGGTCAACGCAACTGCCGTCACGCAGGAATCGAAGAGCCCGGGCCGATGGCCCGGGCTCATGCGCAGGGGTGCGGGGAACTAGAAGTCCATGCCTCCGCCGTGGTCGTGGCCTGCGCCGGCCCCGGCCTTCTCCTTCTCCGGGATGTCGGAGATGAGTGTCTCGGTCGTCAACACCATCGCGGCGATCGAGGCGGCGTTCTGGAGGGCCGAGCGGGTCACCTTGGCGGCGTCGACGATGCCCTTCTTGAACAGGTCACCGTACTCGCCCTTGAGGGCGTCGTAGCCGTGTCCTGCCTTGAGACCCTTGACATGCTGCACGACGACTTCGCCAGCAGCGCCGGCGTTGTCGGCGATCTGCCGGGCCGGCGCCTCGAGCGCCTTGCGCACGATGTCGACGCCCACCTGGGCATCGCCACCGAGCTTGATGCTGTCGAGTGCCGGGATGGCCTGCAGGAGCGTTGTGCCGCCGCCGGCGACGAGGCCCTCCTCGACGGCCGCGCGGGTCGTCGAGAGCGCATCTTCGATGCGGTGCTTCTTCTCCTTGAGCTCGACCTCGGTGGCCGCGCCGACCTTGATCACGGCGACGCCACCGGACAGCTTGGCGAGACGCTCCTGGAGCTTCTCCTTGTCGTAGTCCGAGGTCGTGTCCTCGATCTGGGCCTTGATCTGCTGCATCCGACCCTTGATCTGGTCCGGCTTGCCGGCTCCGTCGATGATCGTCGTGTCGTCCTTCGTCGCGACGACGCGGCGGGCCGACCCAAAGTCCTCTGCAGTGACCGAGTCGAGCTTGCGCCCGACCTCCTCGCTGATCACGGTGCCACCGGACAGCGTGGCGATGTCGCGGAGCATCTCCTTGCGCCGATCGCCGAAGCCCGGTGCCTTGACAGCGAGGACCGAGACGGTGCCACGGAGTTTGTTCACGACGAGTGTGGCGAGGGCCTCACCGTCGATGTCCTCGGCGATGATCAGCATGGGCTTGCCCTGCTGGACGCCCTTCTCGAGCGCCGGGAGCATGTCCTGGACGCTTGAGATCTTCTTGTCGGTGATCAGGATGAGCGGGTTCTCGAGCACCGCCTCCATCCGATCGGGGTTGGTCACGAAGTACGCCGAGAGGTAGCCTCGGTCGAACTGCATGCCCTCGGTGTATTCCTTCTCGAGGCCGAGGCTCTGCCCCTCCTCGACGGTGATGACGCCGTCCTTGCCGACCTTGTCCATCACCTCGGCGATGATCTCGCCGACCTCGGGATCCGCCGCGCTGATCGCCGCGACTGCCGCGATCTGCTCGCGATTGTCGACCGGGCGCGAGACCTTCTTGATCTCTGCGACGACGGCTTCGACGGCGGCCTCGATTCCACCTTTGATCTGCATCGGGTTGGCGCCGGCCGTCACATTGCGAAGGCCGTCGGTGACCATCGCGTGAGCGAGCACGACGGCAGTGGTCGTCCCGTCACCGGCGACGTCGTCGGTCTTGGTCGCCACTTCCTTGACGAGCTGTGCACCCATGTTCTCGAACGGGTCGTCGAGCTCGATGTCGCGAGCGATCGTGACACCGTCATTGGTGATGGTCGGGGAGCCGAACTTCTTGTCGAGCACGACGTTTCGGCCCTTTGGCCCGAGCGTGACTCGGACCGCGTCGGCGAGGCGGTCGACGCCGCGCTTGAGCGAACGACGAGCGGTCTCGTCGAAGATGAGCTGCTTAGCCAAGGTCGTTTGTCCTCCAGAGATGGGTCGTGGTGGTGGCAACCTCAACGGTGAGCGGTCTCTCGCTCTCCGACGGCAGAGCGCGCTCGGTGGAGCGCATCGGCCGGAGGATTTTTAGTTCTCGACGATCGCGAGGATGTCCTTCTGACTGACGATGAGGAGCTCGTCGCCGTCGATCTTGA
>Ga0184632_10000818_pt1 | contig 12509 bp, 13 predicted proteins | sample PLM31_50_b1_FD_133153 | JGI IMG/M metagenome (GOLD analysis project Ga0184632, IMG submission 133153) | Groundwater sediment microbial communities from an aquifer in East River, Colorado, USA - PLM3-1_50_b1 | ecosystem: Environmental > Terrestrial > Soil > Riparian zone | place: USA: East... | reverse complement strand
GGTAGGAACCCGCACCGCATTGTCGGGGCCAACCGACTCGATACGGCTGCCGCGCACGATCACGGCTTGCTCGCGCAGCATCCGAGCATTCGGTGCGTCGAACACGCTGACGTGCCGGAACACCACGGGGCCGCTCGGGTGATCGGCCAGCGTGCGCGCCACCGTGGCGTCGCGCTGCTTCTGCAGCGAATCTTGCGCGGCCGCAAGCGCGTCCCCGACCGATTCCCATCCTTCGCGGATCACGCGAAACCAGGTGCCGGCGACAAATGCGAACAAGCTGTTGTCCGGAGTTACCCAGAAATCGGTGGGGGTGAAGCCGGCCCCCTCGGCCTGGTAATGCGCGATCCGCGCCGACTGTCCAGCAGCTGTTACAGTGCGCTCACCGACCTTGGAGACTCGAAGTCGTCCCGCGGGCAGCAGCGCGACCTCCCCCGAGTTTCCCGCAGCGCCGATGACCAGCGCCAATGAGGCGACCGCTCCGTAGAACGTGCTGTACAGCGCGGGCGCCGTGAGTCGCCGGCGGTCGTGCTCCAGGCTCGACGACCACTCGGCCGTATCACCGCGCAGCGTGAAGCGCTCGTCAACGGGCTGCTTCCAGTAGTCGTGACCGGTGGTCGCAACGGTCTTGAACATGCCGGCCGGCGTCAGCGTAAAGCGCGACTCGAGTCTCGGCCCGCGGCCGCGATCGTTGTATTCCTGGAAGAAGTACAGCGAGCCATCGGATTGGCGGACCGCGAGCTCCACGCCGGCGCGATTGCCGGCCTGGAGGATCGTGTAGCGCACGGTGTCGGATGGAGCAGCCTGGTTCGCCGAAACCAGCAGAGCAACGGTCAAGAGGAGTGTAGTCATAGGTGCTTCAGAGATACGTCTGAAGCAGATCCTTCGCTACGCGGGTGCCACCCGACGAAAAGCAGATCCCTCGCTGCGCGCGCTATCGCGCGCTGCGCTCGGGATGACAATGCGCCGTGCGTCTCATAAAAAAAGGAGTTAGGGGGTTAGACGTGGCTTTGGGAACCAGTGCTCCGCCAAGTCCAGCCAAGAAGGGTTGCGTCCCTCGACCAAGCTGATTCGTCGCGAGCGCGTCCAGGCCTTTATCTGCTTCTCACGCGCAATGGCATCACGAACGTCCGCAAACTCTTCGAAGTACACCAGCCGCGTGATGCGGTACCTGCTGGTGAAACCGGGAGTGAGGCCCTGTTTGTGTTCGTTGACGCGCCGTGCGAGGTCATTCGAGACGCCCGTGTATAGCACGCGCGACCGACTTGCCATGACATACACGTAGTAGACGCGCATGGCCAACGAAAATCGTGGACGTGAGCACCGGGGCACTCATCATTTTTCTTTAGGACGGGGCACAATCCTGCACACTGTCCACTTCTAACCTTCTTTCTTCCTCAAGCGCCGAGCGGAGCCTGTCATCCCGAGCGCCGTAGGCGCGAGGGATCTGCTTTCACTGGGCCCACTCTTCTAGAGTGGGATCACCGATGGCCCGGCCTGTACTCCCGCTCCAGATTCGCCTTGATCTCCTCGAGCGTAAACCACGCCGGCCGGAACTGCCCCCGCGCATACAGCGGTGCCTGATCGAAGTAATGCGGCGACTTCGGATCGCCGCTCGCCCCCATCGTATGCACTGCGAGCCGCCGCACCGTCGGCCCGAATTCCACGACGCTGACGTACGTCCCGCCCGCCACGCCGTAGCGCCGCTTCTGCCCGCGCACCGGCTGAGCGTAGTACGTGAACACCGTGCCGTTCCAACCGCCTGCGCCGACCACCGGAAGGCTGGGCCGCTCGTCGGAGAACTGCTGGTCGATGCTCTCGTCGATGCGTTGCAGGCGATTGATTTCGCCCCACGGCACGCGCCACGTGCCCCAGTCCCGCACCAGACCCGCCAGCGCACTGTCGAACGCGGCGCGGTCCGGCAATTCCGGCCGCTGCGCCTGCTGCCAGCGGTCGAACAACGTCATCGCGATCGACGCCGTGTCGCTTCTGCGATCCCAGCGCCCCAGCATTTCGAGCGCGGCCCGCGCCGAATCCCCTGCGCCGACAGCATTGCTCAGCATTCTAGGCAGGAGCGAATCCGCGGCCGCGACATGCGTGTCGAACCCGGCGCGCACCCAGTCGTCCCAGCTGAACATCGGCGTCGCCGCGAGGATGCGGCGCGACGTGACACCGCGGAAGTTGTCCCCCTCCGTCACCATGTAGCGCGGAAACGTGGCCGAATCGGGATTGCCGCTCGACGTCAACAAGAACGGCGTCGTGTTGCAGTTCTGCATCCAGCCGGTTGCGGGATTCAGCATCTGCGGCAGCTCGTCGATCCGGTGGAAGCCCTTCCACTCAGTCCGGGGATCGCTGCCATCCACCGGCCCGGACCAATCGAATTGCGGGTCCCGTATGGGTACGGCGCCGTTGTAGAGGTACCAGGTATTCCCGCCGGCGTCCGCCGCCATGACGTTGCCGAACAGCATGTTCAGCGGCTGCATCGCGCGCTTCAGCTCCGTCACCGACCGCGCGCGCGTCATGTTGTACCACTCCTCGAGCCAGCCGCCCGACTCGAGCTTCGCCATCCGGAGCGCCAGCGGCTTGCCGTCGCGCGTGGCGAAGATCGGCCCGTGATGCGTCTTCCGGACGGTGAATGGGCGGCGTTCGACGCCGTTGTCAGTCTTCACGAGGATTGTATCCGTCCAGACGACGGCTCGGCGATAACCATTGCCGTACCGATAGCGCACGGAATCGACGAAAACCTCTGTGAAGAGATCTGCCTGATCTGCGGCGTTATCAGTGGAGACCCATCCCAACGACTCGTTGTGCCCTACATAAGGAAAGGGAAACCCGAAGCGCGTGTAGCCGGTGAAGTTCCAGCCGCTCTCTTTGCTGTTGACGTGCCCCTCGTAGACCTGCCCAGTGCCGAAGAACGGGAGATGGGGATTGATGAACAGCATCGCATTCCCCGTCGCGCTCTTGCTGGGGCCGATGACCCAGCCATTCGAGCCAAGGTCCTCCCGGCCGGCGAAATCCTCCGCCGCCATCTCGAATTCTGCCTGCCGCAACCCCGCGCCATAGATGAAGCCGTTCTGGTAATAGTTGAACCGAATGAACGCCGGCGGATACCACGGCTCGAACCGCGTGAGCAGCCGCGGCCGCACGTCGGGATGGTCTGCGAGGTACGCGTTCAGGCCGCGCGCGAAGCCATCGAGCAGGGCACGCATCTTCGCCGGCATCCGCGCATACTCCTCGCGCGCCAACCGTGGGATCTCGAGCGCGCGGTTCCGCTTGTCGTTCAGCACCCCCCGCTCACCATACACCTCGGCGCGCCGGCCTATCGCCCGAATGAAATTCTCCTCGATCCGCCAGAAGTTGTCCTCCGCCTGGGCATAAGCGAAGCCAAACATCGTGGCGGCATCGGTCTCACCGAAGACGTGTGGGATGCCGTAGGTGTCCCGATAGATGGTGACGCGGGAAGCGAGATTGTCTTGCGCCGCGAGCTGGGTAATGCAAAGACTCGATATGATGATGAGGAGCGAGGACATGCCTCCAAACTAGTCGCCGCCTTGTCTCGCCGCCGGTTCCAAGATGCACCCGACACCGAACCATTCGCATTTGAGCTACCTTTCAAACGAGGAAGGAGATGTCTATGATGCTCGCCTTATTGCTCTCGCTTGCGGCTGCCCAGTCCGACAGTCCACCCCCGATCACGGTCAAGCTCAACCACGAACAATTCTCGCGCGGCGATCACGCCCGCGTCTACGTCCAGGCCGCGCAGGACGGCTATCTCGTTGTGCTCCACGCCGACGGCGACGGCCGCGTCCGCGTGCTGTTCCCGCTCGACCCCACCGATGATGCCTTCGTGCGCGGTGGCAAGCGCCAGGAGCTGCGCGGCCGGTCGGATCGCGATGCCTTCACCGTGGACGTTGGAGACGGCGCCGGCACCGTGCTCGCCGCCGTCTCCACCGATGCGTTCACGTACGACGGCTTCGTCCTCAACGGCCACTGGGACTACCGCGCCCTCGGCCGCGGCACGGTATCAGACGACCCGCTCGCCGGGCTGCTCGATATCGTGCGGCGAATGAGCGGCGAAAAACGCTTCGAGTACGACGCGGCTACTTATGTCGTGACGAGTGAGATCGCAGGGTACGGATATGGCCGCGGGTTTGGCTACGGCTATCCGCGCTATCGCATCGGTCTCTCGTTCGGGTATCCGTATCGCTTCGGGTACGACCCGTTCTATGATCCGTTCTGCTACGATCTGTTCTCGGGCTGCTACGGATACGGATACGGCTATCGTTTCGGCTACGGCTTTGGCTACTCGTTCTATCCCCGCCGTCCCTATGGTTTCGGTAGACCGTTTTTCATTGGCGGCGGCTTCGCCAACCGTGGCGGTACACGCTTCGTGACTCCGGACCGCACCACACGCGACCGGTTCACGCCGATCCAACCGCGCCCGCGCAGCGGCGCCATCAGTCCCCGTTCCAGGTCGTTTGGCGGCGAGCGCGCGATCGCGCCCCCGCGTGATCGTGGCGGCAGCGAGCGAACGATCGCCCCCCGTCGTGATCGTGGCGGCAGCGAGCGAGCGATCGCCCCTCGTGATCGGGGCAGCAGAGGATCGTCGGGCAGGCCGAGCGTGGCGCCGCGGCACGACGGCGGATCGCGACCCGCCGCACGGCCATCCGGCGGCCGAAGGGTTAGCGGAGGCGGCGGGCGGCGAAACTAAGCCGCCTCAAAACACCAACACCCGCTCCGCCCAGCAGCTCCAGTCGGCCAGCTCGTCGAGCGTACTGCGACGGGCTCCCTGGCTGAGCTCCGCGTCACGAATTCCCCGCGCCTCCATGCAGCTTCCGCATACTGCTACTTCACCCCGAGCCTGTGCCACGACGCGCAGCATACGCTCGAGATTGTAGTAGCCCTGCGGCACCGTCTGGCCCGCCTTGCCGCACGCGGCCGCGTCACCCATGAGAAAGACGCGCACCTCTTCACCGTCCCGCTTCGCCAGCGCCCCGGCGAGCCGCAGCCCGTTGTAACTGCGCTCCGATCCGTACGGCGGATCGTTGAGAATGAAGAGCGTCTTCACGCCGGCTTCTGCGCGGTGAAGAGCACGGCTTTCACGCCATAAGCTTCCGCCGAGTCCTGCGTGGACGACTTCCGAAAGCGGAACCCGGGAACCACCGCCGATTTCACACGCGTGAATCCAGCGGCGTCAAACAGCGCGAACATCTCTCCCTCCGGGAGAGCGCCGCCGATTCAGCTCGCCCACAGCTTGGGATCGTTGACGATCGACTGGGACAACTGTTTGGCGCTGACGATGTCGGCAATCGACACGCGCCCAGCCGGTTTCAGCACGCGGAACAGCTCGCCAATCACGCGGCGCTTGCGGAACGACAGGTTGATGACGCCGTTGGAGATCACGACGTCCACGCTCGCGTCGGGCAGCGGCACATCCTCCATCGTCCCCTGGCGGCATTCCATCGCGCCGCCAGCGAGTGCGACGTGCGCTTTAGCCTTGTCGCACATGTTTGGATTGAGATCGACGCCGATCACCCGCCCCGCTGGCCCGACCTGCCACCGGGCGATGATGCTGTCCAGCCCCGCGCCGCTGCCGAGATCGAGCACCGTCTCGCCCGGTTGCAGCCAGCTGCGCAGGTGGGGGTTGCCGACACCGGCGAACGACGCCACCGCGCCCGCCGGCGCCCGGTCGAGCCACTCGCGCTCGTAGCCGAACATCTCGGCGGCCGGCCGCCCGTGGAAGAAGTGGAACTCTGCCTCCGGGTGGTCCGCGACTTCCTGATACATGCGCAGCACTTCGCCTTTGAGCACGCCCTCCAGCGGTTCCTGATCGGTGGCGTCTGGGGCGAGATCGGTCACTCGTTCCCCGCCGGCCGCTTAGTGCGCGGATCGTCGGCCGCGTTTACGTAGGTAATGCTCCACGGACCGACACTGTGCAGTTGGAACGTCACGCCCTCGGGACCGGCCCAGGCGGAGTGCACCATCTTGGCCGGCATCGCGGCGAAGCTGCCGGCGTTCAGCGCGGTGCCTCCCGTATAGGTGGCCTGGTCTCCCATACCGACGTTGAGCGTGCCAGCGAACACCGTGACGTGCTCGATCACCGAATGCCAGTGCGCCGGAATCCGATAGTTCGGGGGGAACCTGAGCCGGAACGTGAGCGGCACTGCCTCGGCGGGATTCCCCTCGAGCAGCACGAACTCGGCCCCGGGCGGCAGTGACGGCGGCCCGGGGGCCCACGCCAGGCTGGGCGCGTGCGCGACGATCACCTGGGACGAGGGGGCGGAAGCCTGGGGCGCTTGCGCCGCGAGCGCCGCGGGAATGAGCGCCGCGGCGGTGAGCGCGGCTGTGAAGCAGCGGTGCGTCATGACATTCTCCTGGGTTCGGTGAGGCGGAACACTGCTGCCGCACTCGACATAGGACAAATACGATGTTTTTATATGTCACATCGGGAAAAGCCTATGACTAAACCTGGCCTCACGCTTCATCGGCTGGAGCTGTTCCTGGCCGTGCTCGATAGCGGCGGCGTCGCGCGCGCCGCCGTGGCGCGCCGGTTGAGCCAGCCCGCGGTCTCGGAGCACGTGCGTGGCCTCGAGGCGTTCTTCGGTGTCCGCTTGTTCGAGCGCGCCGGGCGTGGCGTGCGGCCCACCCCCGCGGCGCGGCTGATCGAACCGTTCGCCCGCCAGGCGCTTGGCCTCCTGGCCAGCGCTGAACGGGCGGCGGTTGAGTTCAGAGGCTTGCGGGCGGGGGCGGTCGCGGTGGGTGCGAGCACGACCCCGGGGACCTACTTGCTGCCTCCTGTCCTCGGACGGTTCCACGCCGCGCACCCCGGGATCGCGCTGTCACTGCGGATCGGCGACACCCGTGAGATCGAGCAATGGGTCGCTGCCGGCTCCATGGAGCTCGGTGTGATCGGCGAGGCGCCGATCGGCCCGGGACTCGTCGCAGAGCCGTGGGTGAAGGATGAGCTGGTCGCGATCGTCGCGCGGCGGCACCCGCTCGCGCGCCGGCGCGCCATTCGGGGTACTGCGCTGGCGGGTGAGCCGTACATCGCGAGAGAGGAAGGATCGAGCACGCGCGGCGTGGCCGAGCGGTTCTTCGCGGAGCTGGGCCTGACCCTGCGCCCCGCCATGGAGCTCGGGAGCACGGAGGCGGTGCGCGAGGCCGTGGCCGCCGGGCTCGGCGTGTCTGTTGTCTCGCGCCACGCCGTTCAGTCGCGTGACCCGCGCGTCGTCGCGCTCCGCTTTCAGGGCCGTCAGTGCGTGCGGGATCTGCTCGTGATTCGACGCCAAGGGGCTCCGCTGAGCCCGGCGGCGGCGCGGTTGCGAGAGATGTTGCTCCCTCGCCTTCCCGCGACTTCGTGATATATTGGTAATACCTAGTAATACTGAGTATGCCATGCCTTACGCTCGCATCGCTATTACGCTGCCCAAGGATCTCCTGTCGGCGACCGACCGCCGCGCGAAGCAGCTCGACCGCTCGCGCAGCCGTGTGATCGTCGACGCGCTGCGCGGGTACCTGGCGAATCCCGCGGTCGTCCGCGAAAACCAGCCGTCGTACGGCTCCGACGCTTTCGGCGTCGCCCGCCGCAAACAGCTCGAAGCCGACCTCGCATCCTCGCCCGCCGAGCGGCTGCGCCATTCCGAAGAGACCGTAGGGCTCGCCAGGAGTCTCCGGCCCAGACGCGGCCCGCGCCAGCAGATCATAGGATTCGATTCTTACGAGGACTTCTACGAGTGGAAGAGAAGCAACCGCGTGTAGTGCGGGTCTGCGCGGCACTCAATCGCGCAAAGGTGAAGTACCTCGTGATCGGTGGCGTCGCCTGCATTCTGCACGGATACGGCCGAGCGACTGAGGACATCGACATTCTGATCGAGCGGACGGAAACCAGTGCCGGCCGGCTCCTCAAGGCCTTGGCGGGACTCGGCTACGGATTCGCCCGCGAGTGGAGCGCCGTCGAGCTGCTCAAACGCCCCATCACGGTCATCGGCGACGACCCGAGAGTGGACGTCTTCACCGTCGCATGGACGGTCAAATACGAGCAGGTGGCGCCTCGCGCCACAACGGTGGACGTCACCGGCGTGCGGATTCCTCTTATCGCGCTCGACGACCTCATCGAAACGAAGCGCACCGGGCGGCTCCAAGATGCCGCGGACATCGAAGCGCTCGAGGAGATCCGGCGGCTTCGCGCTGCAAACCGTGGGGAATAGCTGGGAGGCCAGCCAGGACGCTGTCGAGCATGGACGAAGAGTATTCAAGCGGCTACGTTCACAGCTTGTTATGACGATCCCGCAGTTCTTCACGGTGCTGCGCAGAGCTGCGGTCGCGTGGAATGACGACGACGCCTCCAGCATGGGCGCCGCGCTCGCCTTCTACACGCTCTTCTCCATTGCACCGCTGCTCATCATGGTCATCGCCGTCCTGAGCCTGATCCTCGGGCGCGATGCCGCCCAAGGACACATCCTCGACCAGCTGCGCGCCGTCACCGGCAACGCCGGCGCCCAGGCCGTCGAGGACCTCCTGAAGAGCGCGAACAGCCCCGCGAAGAGCGCCCTCACCGCCCTGGTGGGCACCGTCGTCCTGCTGCTCGGCGCGACCACCGTGTTCACCGAGCTCTACGGCAACTTGAACCGCATCTGGCACAGCTCCACCGCCCCCAAAGCCAGCGGCATCTTGCACCTGCTCCGTAAGCAGATCCTGTCGTTCGGGATGATCCTCGGCATCCAATTCCTGCTGATCGTCTCGCTGGTGGTCTCGGCCGGCCTCGCGGCGGCCGGCGACTGGTGGGGCGCCCGCTTCAGGGGCTGGCCACTCGTGTACCAGGCGCTCTCCTTCATCGTAAGCCTGGCCATCTATACCGCGGCCTTCGCGATGATCTACAAGTACCTGCCCCGCGCGCGCATCGCCTGGCACGACGTCTGGATCGGCGCGACGGTGACCGCCATCCTGTTCGAGATCGGCAGGCTCCTCATCGGACTGGCCGGCATGGCCAGCCTCACGTCGGCGTTCGGCGCGGCCGGCTCGCTCGTGATGTTACTGATTTGGGTCTACTACTCCGCGCAAGTTTTCCTCCTCGGCGCGGAGTTCACCAAGGTCTATGCCTATCGTCGCGGCTCGCGCGTGGGAGAAGAGGCGCCCCCGCCGCCGCCGCTGCGCAAAGGCAGGCCGCTCTAGATGTGGACCTAACGCCCTAAGCCGCAGTTAGCTTCCTTCGTGCAGCGAGGGCCTTGACCACTTGACCAGGTGTGGCCCCGATCGCCAATACCGCCTTGAGGAGTAGATCGACGCTCACCGAAGGGTCTCCAGACTCCATTTTCGCGACGCGAGACTGGCTCGAGCCAACCAAGTCTGCAACTCGCGTTTGAGAAAGCTTGCGACGGATCCGGAACGAGCGCAGACAGCGCGCGAGGGCAAGCTTCATCTCGACAAATGCCACTTCCTGCTTGCTGAGGTCAACGAACTCAGCAGCAGTGCCCACCTTCCATCCGGCAGCTTCAAGACGCGCCTTCTTCGTGCTGTTCATTCTGATAATCCTCCAATCAGCCAACGCTGTCGTATGCTTTTGGGCATTTTTGGCTGGATTAAAAGGTATGTCAATTCTGACATATATGGAAGACGGAAGGGGCCCCTAGGAATCGACATGGGGAACACGACGGTGGACGTCACCGGCGTGCGGATTCCTCTTATCGCCCTCGACGACCTCATCGAGACGAAGCGCACCGGGCGGCTGCAAGATGCCGCGGACATCGAAGCTCTGGAGGAGATCCGGCGATTTCACAGAAAGTCTCATGCCGAGGATTAGTCCCACCTGTGGCATTCTGCCTGGAGCTTAACCCATATTGGTGAAGTAGTTAGTCTCGCCACACCTGCGACTTGACAAACATAGTAAAGTCGGGTACCTTGCAGCAGTTGGGAAGTGTTCGCAGTGAAGAATCTGTCTGAATAGGAGTTTGCCTCATGTATGCACGCAATGTCACGCTGCACCTGAAGAACAATTCGGCGCCCGAGTTCACCCGGACGTTCGAAACGGATGTCCTCCCGATGCTGCGCAAGCAGAACGGTTTCAAGGACGAGATCACGTTCCTCGCCCCGAACGGCCAGGACGCGATTGCCATCAGTCTGTGGGAGAAGAAAGAGAACGCCGAGCAGTATAGCCGCGAGACGTATCCCGCCGTGCTGCAGAGCCTCTCCAAGGTCGTCGACGGTACACCGCGCGTCGAAGCTTTTGAAGTTTCGAATTCGACGTGGCATAACATTGCGTCGAAGAACTAGTAGCAGCTGAAGAGTAGAGTTTCACGGGGGCGGCAGTACGCCGCCCCTTTGTTTTTCCCAGCTGACGCTACTCCCTGCCTCCCAACACCACCTGCAGCTGCCGCAGCATTTCCTCGAGCCGGCGCAGCTCCTCGCCGTAGCGCGCCCAATCCCCCGCCCGCTGCGCTTCCAACGCCCGCCGGAATGATTCGTTCGCGCGACGCGCGAGATCAGCGGCACGCGCGTCAGTCGCCGGCGCGGGCGCGCCAGCAATCCGCTCAGGAGCCCGCTCGACCGCGCCGCCGCCGCCGAACAGCCGCGACAGCCCCTCCTCCAACGTCTCCTCCATCACGACGCGATTCTCGTGCGCCACGACCACGCGCTTGAGCTCGGGAATTCGCCCGCCCTCGGCTCGCAGATACAGCGGCATCACGTAGATGAGCGACTCTTCGATGGGAATGACCAGGAGATTGCCGCGGACCACCTGCGAGCCCCCTTGGTCCCACAGCGATACCTGACGCGCGATCTCGGTGTCCTGATTGATCCGGTTGACGATCTGCGTAGGCCCGAACACGAGGCTCTGCTTGGGGAAGCGGTACACGACGAGCTCGCCGTAGTGCGCCCCATCGTTCCGCGCCACCATCCACGACGCCAGATTGTCCTTGCCGCGCGGCGTGAACGGCACCATGAGGATGAACTCCGCCTGCGGCTCCCCCGGCAGCCGCATCACGATATGCCGCAAGAACAGCTCCGCCCGCTCCGGCGCCACCGATAACACCGGCTTCTGCCACTGGTCTTCGCGATGATAGAAAATCTGCGGCTCGGCCATGTGATACGTCGCGTAGATGTCGCTCTGGATGCGGAACAGATCCTCGGGATACCGGATATGCGCGCGTAGATCCGCCGGCATCGCAGCGAGCGGCTGGAAGATCCCCGGAAAGACCTTGCTGAATGTCTGGACCAGCGGATCGGCCGGGTCGGCCAGATACGCGGTCACGCTGCCCTCGAACGCGTCGATCACGACCTTGACGCTGTTGCGCATGTAGTTGACGCCGGTGCGGAGCCGCTGCGCATAGGGATAGCGGCTGGTCGCCGTGTAGGCGTCGAGAATCCAGCGCAGCCGGCCCTCCCCGTCGATCACCATGTAGGGATCGGAGTCGAACGTCAAAAACGGCAGCGCCGTGCGCGCTCGCTCGCGAATGTTGCGCACGTACAGCGCCCGGCTGTCGCTCGTGATGTCGCTCGACAGCAGCACTTTGAGCGACCGGAAGTGGGCCGCGAGCACCAGCCGCCGCAGCAGCCCGCCGACCCGCACGCCGCCCGTTCCCTTGTAGCTCGTGAAGATGTTTTCGTCGCCCGAGGGATAATCGAACTCGGTCTGCCGGGTGTTGGCGAACACCCAGGAGTCGGTGAGCTCGCCGAAGTAGATCTCGGGCCGCTTCACCGCAAGCGATACGGTGGACGCGGGCGGCAGATCCTTGACGAACAGGACCGGCAGCCCCTCCTCGGTCACCTCGTTCACCGGTCCCAGCGTCAGCCCCATGCCGTGGGTGAACGTGAGGCGCTCGTTGATGAACGTGCGCGTCGGCAACGACGCCGAGTTGAGCTCGCGCGGCGAGAGCATCACCTGGCGGTAGCGCCCGTCGACGACATAGCGGTCGTCGTCCACGGAGACGAAGTCGTAGTAGGTACGGATTTCCTGGAGCTGCGCGAACGTCTGCAGCAGCGGGTCGCGATCCCACAGCCGCACGTTGTCGATCGTCGCGCGGTTGTTGCGGATGTCGCGCTCGGTGAGGCGGGCCTCGCCTGAGAGGTCGCGCACCTGCACACTGTCCAGGCCCCAGGCCCGCCTGGTCGCGTCGATATGGTAGCGGAGCTGCGGCGTCTCCTTCGACAGCTCGTTGGGCGCGACGACGAGCTTCTGTACGATGGCGGGATAGGCCACGACTCCCAGAAACGAGACGCCGACGTAGATGCCCACCGCCAGCAGCGCGTTCCGTGCCAGGCGCTTGCTCCGGGCCCCGAGGATCACCAGCACTGCACCAGCGATCGCGGCCAGCGCCGCGATCTGGAGGCCGATGACCGTGCCGTGGAGATCGGCGAAGCTCGCTCCGACGAGCGGCCCCTTGGTCGAGTAGAGCACGCCCGGCAGCCGCACGAAGTAGACGCGCAGCGCCGTCACCACGAACAGTGCCGCCAGCAGCAGCGCGAGGTGCAGCCGGGCCGACGGCTCGATCGTGACGCTCTTGTTGTAGACGATCACG
>Ga0184632_10000817_pt1 | contig 12513 bp, 10 predicted proteins | sample PLM31_50_b1_FD_133153 | JGI IMG/M metagenome (GOLD analysis project Ga0184632, IMG submission 133153) | Groundwater sediment microbial communities from an aquifer in East River, Colorado, USA - PLM3-1_50_b1 | ecosystem: Environmental > Terrestrial > Soil > Riparian zone | place: USA: East... | reverse complement strand
TTTTTGACCATTCCGCGCAAGAGGTATTCTTTCATTAACATTCCCGCTTCGATAGTCTTTCCGAGCCCCACTTCGTCGCATAGAAGTACCCGCCCATGGAAATACTTCAACACCTTTTTTGCGGATTCGAGCTGGTACCAGTAGCGCTCGACTCCCTTGAGCGCATTGAGGCAGAGAAGATCGTCGAAGCCCCTCTGAACCTCGAGGTGAGCGTATTCGACGCGCAATTGACATTCCTCTAATGTCCCCTGCGTTTGCAGCATGGCGTTCATGACTTCATAATTTGGCGGCGCGAAGCGCAGTGGAGCTCTATAAGAAGCCAACGGTGAGGCGACCGGCGCCGCCGTCACGGCGCGCGCTTCACTCCCCTCAGGCCGACGCTGCTTTTGTTCCGCGGGCACGGTGGGCGCTTTCGCCGCGGCCGTGCGCACGAGGATGCCTCCTTGCTTGCCGGGAGGTTGGACCTTGCTTTGAGTTGATATACGCTCCACCCACCGATTGTGTTCCTGAAGGCGGATAATATTCCGAGCGCGGTCCAGCGCTTCTTTTACTTCTCGCCGAGTGTCGGCCAGAACGCGTTGACGTTTCTCAAGTTTGGTGGCGAGAGCAAGGTTTTCCTTGGCTTTTGTCAGATTCCCGCTTACCGCGTCAATCTCACTTAATAGGGCATAGTCCCGCCAGTAGGAGGCCAGCTTGATCCGATGCACCAGCCAGGGTCGAGCAAGGTTCGGCGCTCGCATGTGACCAAGGGCCAAAGCGACGATTTCGTCCAAGAGCTCCATATCGTCCGGAAATCGCTTGAGCAGGTTCTCGATGCAACCGTAGGCTTTGTCGTTTTCGTTGCGCCTGCGAAATCTTTGGTAGGCTCTGTAGGTCTCTTCGGGATCCTTTTCAAAAGAATTCACGAGAATCATTCTTATCTTGCGCTTCGCCCATTTGTCAATTTTTTTGCCAATCGGAAAATAATTTTAATGAAGCTACATGACGTTCAACCCTTTTGCTTCACGGATTTCCCCAATGCAATCAGAAACATCACGCTCTTGCCGGCGGCATGCGGCGAGAAAAACTCCGTGACGTCGTCATCGAAGAAGGTGAGGCCGGAGGCGCCGAGGCGCTGGGTATAGGCGGCAAGGTAGAGTTTTCCGCCCATGATGCTCGCCTCAAGCTGCGCGGCGCGATAGCCGCGGTTGCCGAAGCGTTCAAAAACGCGATGGAGATCCGCAAGACAATAAACGTTGACGCTGCAATCCGCCGGAATCGCCTGGCCCAAACCGAGATGTCCCGCTTCACGACGAAAGTCGCCTTCTTTAAGAAGCTCAAGCGCGCGTGTATCGCGCCGGTAGACATATGCGCCTGGGGGAAGCCCATCGACCGCGTTAACGATCAAGTACAAGTCATTCAGCGAATCCTCTGGATTTAAGAAATCTACTGGTATACCGCGGGTGGCGCGGTCAAGCATCGTGGAGAGCTGCGTGAACGTGATCGCCTCGCGTGAAAACTCGCGGGTCGATCCGCGCCGGATAATAACTTCTTCAATTTTATCCTGCGGCATAGCTTCCTCATTGAATGGCTGCAAAACGATGCTTCGCAGCTCATTTCCGCCTTCATCCTTCATCCCTCCGCCTGTGTTTAAGCCGCGCCAGGCAATGACTTCCTCAGCGCTCGCCAAAGAGGACGCTTGATGCATTTCGCGCATCGCCGGGTAATCTACTTCCCTCTTCGATAACGCCTCGATCTCAAGGTTAAGTGGCTCGACGTCGGGGAATGGTCGGGCGCTTTTAGCCACGGTGTGGCCCAACGCGACGAGAGACAGCGGCGCCTCGCGTCGGTTATCAAGGCTCAAGAGCTCGCTTACCGTAGAGTCAACGAATCCGAGAACGACTTTGGCTGGAAGTCTCCGTGCGGCCGCCGCTGCTAAAAGATTGGCGAGAATCGTGCCACTGTCCCAGAAACAGTGACGATAGGCGCGGGCCTGGTACTTCCACGCATTACGCCAGAAAGTTGAAGCGCAAATCAGAATTGCCGGCGCGTTCACGACCGAAGACTGTGCGCCGGCGGCGCTGACGAGCGCGCCTCGGTAGTCGCCTTGCCGGAGTCTTCGCAAAGAGAAGTCCTGAGGGCTGAAGTGATAGACCCCGGCTTCGAGGTCTTCGAGGTCGCCGCAGACCAGATAGAGATCGATGTGATAGAGCGCGCCCGTGCAAGCGGCGGCGCGAAAGAGCATCTCTCCGCCCGGATAACTTCTGCGCTTGGTAACGCCCGCTGAGAGAAAAAAAATCTCCGCCAGAGTTTGGCGCGTCGGGCTGGCGACACCCTCCACATCGGCCGCATTCACCGCAATCGCATCCAGCGCGGCCACTCCTGATGATGACAAATGTTGATCTAAAGGAATAGGTTCAATATCGCGGTAAATCTTGAACGGGATCGGCTGGATCTCCCAGTCGAGATAGTGCGGGTTGGTCCGGATACTCTGATAAGAATGTTTCGTGCCATCATGGTAGGCCCATCCGGCGGCGATTTCACGGTTTTTCATATCAGTCCTCCCGCCTTTCGAATAACTTCTTATCACTGGAAGGCTGCCGCCACTAGCAGATCGCTACTCCGTGCCGTTTCATTCTCTACCCGACACAAAATAATGATGGTATTTGCAATTCAGCCTTGCCGGGTCACCCTGCGATATGTAACAATTTACTCTTATGCGCCATCTAAAGCCTAGGTTCGTCGATTGTCCGGAGTCACGGCTTGGACTGATTGATGCAAAAGATGCCACCACATCGCTCCACCAACCGTAAAACCTGTCTCGCGAAGAATCGAAGGAGAACGATGAATCGATTTGCTCTTTCTCTCGTCAACGGCCTCCTGGCGCTTGCGCTGCTGACTGCCTACCCCTGTTGGGCTAACTCCGAAAAGCCATTGATTGTAGGGGTCGCGGGCCCGGCGATCAATATGGTCTACTCTTTCGTCACCCGGGACGCCGGGCTCTGGCAAAAATACGGGCTAGATTCACGTGTCGTCGTCTTTGAATCAGGCTCCATTTTGGCTCAAGCCGCACTTTCCGGAGAGGTCAAGTTCTCGATCTCGTCGGGACCGGCGACCATCGCTTCGCGCACCCAGGGCGCGGATTCCATCATCATCGGTGCCGCGGTTAACACTCTACCTTACAGCGTCGTTGCCGCCAAACACATCACCAAGTGGTCCCAGCTCAAGGGCAAGAAAGTTGCCATCAGCCGTTTGGGCTCGGGAACGGATACCGCCATGCGCATGGTGCTCAAGAAATTCGGCATGGACCCGGCTAAAGATGTAACCATTTTGCAGGTCGGCACGCAGCCCGCTCGGGTCCAGGCACTGGCCGCGGGTGCCATCGATGCCACGCTCATTTCTCCACCCTTGGATCTCGCCGCGAAGAAGCAAGGCTATAATATTCTCGTCAACATCGCTGCTCTCGGTATTCCCTATCCTCAAACGGTGATCGAAACCACCGATCGTTTTATCAAGGAAAACCCCCAGACCGTAAAACACTTTCTGAAAGGTTTCCTCGAAGGCGTGCGCTATGCCGCCACCCACCGGGACCATACCAAGAAAGTTATTACCAAGTATTTGATGACCGCCGACCCTGAAGTAGTCGATGCGACCTACGAGAGCTATCTGCAGGTCACCGATTACAGCGGCTACCCGAATCTGGAAGGTATTCGCAACGCGATCGACGAAGTGGCGCAACGCGTGCCGGCGGCCAAGTACAAAAAACCCGAAGAGTTCGTCAACACGCGCTTTTTAAAGGAACTCGAAAAAGAAGGTTTCTTCAAACAGCTGCGCCCATAATGTAGCTTCGGAGTTATTGCCCCACCGCCATAGCCGCACGCTTGTCGGAGACACGACAAGCTCGTATTATATTACCTATGTTGGAACGGACGGTCCCCGCTTGGGTTGCGTTTGCGTTCCTTGCGTATTTTTATGGCTGCGCCAGCGTCGAACCTGTTAAAGTGACTACCGAGCCTCGCGACGGGCTCGAGAATAAAATCGACGGGCTCATTGAGAACGGCGCAAAATCGCCGGTGCCTCCGCTCACCACCGCTTTTACTGAAAATGAAGTGAATCATATTTTGGCCGTCCGCATGAAAGAAATGATGCCCAACGGCTTTAGCGACCCGCGCGTCACTCTGGTCGGAAACGGCGCGCTGGTGGCGCGGGTTGTCGTCGATATGGATGAATATAAGCGCCGGCGCAAAGGACGGGGCGGCCTGGGTCCGCTGACGCTAATGTCCGGCAAGCTCCCCGTCACTGCGCGGGGAACATTGCAAACTGAAGAAGGCCAGGGCCGGTTCAAACTTCACGGGGCGGAGATCAACGGCATACCCTTGCCCGCGCCCGTGGTGCGGGAAATGATCACCTCGTTATCGCGCAGCCGGCGCAACCCCGAAGGGTACGACATCGAGAAACCGTTCGCTTTGCCTGCCAACATCCGCAATGTCATTATCAATCCCAACGAGGCCGTGGTGGCGCAGTAACGGAGCCGCTCACGCCCTCGCCATCGACGCAGTCGTGACATGATGACGCAACGTCTTTGCTATCTCGTGGTTGCCGCGAGCTTTCTTGCCGGCGCCGCCGGCGCGCAGGTTCAACTCTTCGAGTCCAGGTCAAAACGCTTGGACGGCGACAAAATGGACATTGTTGTCAGGGAAATCGAGCGGCGCGAACGTTCTTCCGTGCTCGAAATCACCATAAAGTCCGTGGGCTCTTCGGTGGGTGCTTCGTTTTTTCTCCTATGCAGTATTCGCCGCCTCGCGCTGGAACGCGGCAACTACCGCTATGTCGGCAAGATCGAAGAGCGCCCCAAGCGCGGCCAAATGATTATCGGTTTTTTGCTCGAATCTCAGGAAGATCTCTCGGCCATCGCGCCGGAATTCCAAGCGCCCGCGGATAAGGCTGCGGTAATTGATTTGGAACAGTTCGCGCCGATCTGCGCCGCGATGCCGTAGCGAGAACAAACCGTCGCGCGGCAATTGTTCAGTTTCAAGTAACCTTGCCTTCGCTCGTTACCGACACCGGGCGAGACTTTTGCCGCGCCGGGCGCGCCAGCCATTCGGAACCCACAATAACGAAAGCGATGACGAGGCCTATGCCGTTGGTTGCCCAAGTCAACATTGCAAATGGCCCCGACGGGACCACGGGGATAAATAGACCCGCGGCGGCGACAATGAAAAGAGCGCGACGGAACGCGCCGATAGGGCGAAAAAGATAACCCACCAGCCCGACTCCCAGTAAAAATGTCGCTATAAGCGCTGTCGTAACCGTAGGGGCAACGCTCTCCCATGGGCCGATCAATAATAAGCTCGGTGATAAGGCGAAAATAAACGGCACGATGTAAGCCAAAACACCTAACCGCATACACTCCCAGCCGGTCTTCATGGGATCCGTTTTTGCGAGCGAGGCCGCGGTGTAGGCGGCCAGGCAAACCGGCGGCGTTATAGTGCTGAGCATTCCGAAGTAGAAAATGAACAGATGAGCCGAAATGGGAATAATCCCCGCCTTCGTCAGCGCCGGACCGATTAACACCGCCAAAAGAATATAGACTGCGGTCGTGGGCAAACTGAGCCCAAGCACCATGTTGACTAACGCCGTTAGAACAAGCAGCAGAACGATGCTCGACTGAGCGACATTCAATAAAGTGAACGTCAAAGAGAAATCGAGACTCGTGAGCGCCAGCACGCCAATGATGATGCCGGCGAGTCCGGTGATAATCGCGATGTCGAGCAAGCCGCGGCCGGTGTCGGCAAAAATGTTGATTATCTCGCGCCAGCCCAATTTTATCCCCGGCGTAAGAAAGCCGACCACGAACGACGCAGCCACCGCCAAAAGACCGGCGACCTCCGGTCTCTTCGGAATGAAAAAGAGAAACGTAATTAACACGATTAAGGGAACCAGGAAACCGGGCGACCCCCGCATGACGTTTCCAAGCTTTGGCAGTTCATCCTGAGCTACGCCGCGCAGCCCATTGCGGCCGGCCAGCAGATCGACCTGGACGAAAAGCGCGACGTAAAACAGCACAGCCGGCACGAGCGCTCGAAGCGCCACCTCAGAGTAGGGCATCTGAAGATACTCGGCAATGAGAAAGGCGGCGGCGCCCATGACCGGTGGCATGATCTGCCCACCACACGAGGCTGTAGCTTCCACAGCGGCGGCGATAGCCGGCGGATACCCCGATTTTTTCATCATGGGAATCGTCATGGTTCCGTCAACGACGACGTTAGCCACGGCGCTGCCGCTGATGGTTCCGAACAAGCTGGACGAGACGATCGCCATCTTGGCCGGCCCGCCCCGGAAACGGCCCATCAGAGAAAGAGAAAAATCTGTCAAAAACGCCGCGCCACCCACTGCGTAAAGCACATTGCCAAATAGAATGAATACCAAGACGATGCCGGAGGCAACTTCGAGAGATTGGCCAAAGATCCCGTTACGGTCGAGGTACAGGTAAGTCGCAATCCGATTGAGCGACCATCCTCGGCCATAGAACGGCCCTGGAAAGAGATAAGCAAAAAAAGCATAAACCAAAAAAATCGCGGCAATAATCACCAGGGACCAACCGGTAAGCCACCTGCAAGCCTCGCACAGCAACACTACCGTGATAGACCCCATGATGACGCGGTCCGGATGAATTTCGCCAAGAGAATTGACGAAACTCGGATAATTGACGAAAATGTAAAGCCCCACGACCAGTCCGGCGGTCGCAGCCAACAGATCATACCACGGCACTCGATCGCGATGGCCCGAGGCTCCTTCGGGAACCGTAAGAAACGTGGCACATAGAGTCAACGCCAGAAACAACCCCATGTACTGTTCGCCAAAAATGAGCCATCCCACCCGCTGCGGCACGTCGAGCAGAAAGAAGACTCCCAGGACAGGAATAAGAATTAGCAGCGCACGATTGATATGGGCGATCGGACCCGTCAAATCTCGTGTGCGAGTAGTTTCTTCGGATAGCAGTACTTCGTCCATGTGCAGTTTTGGCAAAAAGTCTCTTTAGACCTCTCTAAGACCTCCTTCGAACTTTCTATTGGCAAATTTCTTTGGTGCGCGCGTCATGCTTCGCAGTCCACAACTTCATTTCCTTATAGAAACTAATGGCCCCTGAATGATAGGGAACGGTGAAAGTCGTAATCGCCTGCGTCTCTTTTGTCCATTGCTTAAAGAGCGGGTGTTTGGTCTGAAGGTCCGCCAGGTTTTCCCACCAGGCCTTGACCAGCGTGTAGACGGTTTTATCGCTCACCTTGGTGGAGCCCACCAGGTGCAGCGGATATCCGAGGACATAGGTATCACCTTTAACGCCGGTGACGGGAGGTTGCTTGACGATCGACGCTCCGTACGGCGCAACCACGGCCTTCGCGGCATCCGTGGTCGAGAGACTGAGGTATCGCACGGGCTCCGTAGCGTTGGCTTCCTCGACAAGAGCGATTCCGATCCCTGTGATGGCGGCATCGACCTTGCCATCCGCCACGCCTCGCACACCATCATTGAGATTCGATACGCGGACCTGCACAACATCGGTCGCCTTGACACCGGCGGTTTCCAGCATGGCATTTTGCCAGGTTTGATTAATGGCATGCCCGCCGTAATCCCAAGCGACTCGCTTACCCTTGAGATCGGCGAACTGTTTGATGTCGGACTTGTCGCGCACCAACATTCCCGCCGTAAAGGGAAACACCCCTCCCGAAACTACGCGAACACTGGGGGAAGGCTTTTCATAGGTTCCCGTACCATTCATAGCCATAGAGGCGTCAAGAATATTCATGATGCCGAATTCGATCTCCCCGTTTTGCAACAATGGCATCCAGGCATTGGGCCCATTATAGGGCTGCACTCTGACAGATATCGGCGTCTCCCTGCTCCCGATCGCAGCCAGCGAGGCGGCGATCGCGTGCGCGCCCGTTCCTGCCGGATTGGTGCCGATGGCCGCCACCCGCGGCAGCTCGTTGCTCTTGTTGGTCACCGGCCCGCAGTCGACTTTCGCTGCGGCGATATGCACTTGCCCGGCAAGAAGCGTTACCACGGCCACCAGGGCCAAACTCTTTAGCCAGTGTCTTTTTCTTGTCATTTTTTCATCATTCCTTTACTCCGAAACTCCACTTGCCTCAATTCGCTCAGCTACAAATTTCCTTGGTGCGCGCGTCGTGCTTGGCGGACCAGACGCCGGCCTCTTTATAAAATCTCACCGCACCCGAATGATACGGCACGGTGAAATTCGTGATTGCCTGAACGTCTTTCGTCCATTTTTTGAATTGTGGATGGATCGCCTGAAGCTCTCCTAGATTTTCCCACCATGCTTTTAGCACGGTTCCGACGGTCTTTTCACTGACCTGCGTCGAGCTCGCGAGATGCAGTGGATATCCGATTACGCGTGTATCGCCGCGTATGCCCGTCGTTGAGTCTTGCTTGACGATCGACCCGCCGTACCTTGCGAGAATCTTGTTGGAATTGTCGTTATCCGGCAGGCTCAAGAATCGAATCGGCTCCATGGCGTTGGCCTCTTCGTTAACGGCGATCCCTATGGCTGCAAACGTCGCATCCACTTTGCCTTCCGGCACGGCGCGAATCGCGTCGTTCAAGTTGGAAAAGCGCACCTGGGTAAGATCACTCGCTTTCACTCCGGCGACTTCCAAGGCGGCCATCTGCCAGGTGTGAGTAATCGCATGACCGCCAAAGTCCCACGCGATGCGCTTACCTTTGAGATCACTCGGCTGTTTGATGTCCGATTTGTCGCGCACCATGAGGCTGCCGGTGAACGGGAACACGCCCCCGGAAACGATGCGGATCATCGGATAAGCCTTCTTGTAATTGCCGGTGCCCGTCGCAGCCATGTGGGAATCAAGTATGTTGATGATGCCGAAATCAACTTCACCGCTTTCCAATAGCGACATCCAAGCATTGGGGCCATTATAGGGCTGCACCTTCGCCGAGATCGGCGTCACCTTGCTCGCCACCGCGGCCAATCCTGAAGCCAACGCGTGCGCGCCGGTGCCGGGGAGATTGGAGGCGATCGCGATGGTGCGCGGCAGACTCGCGCTCTGGTCCGTCGGCAAATTGCACTGCAGCTTGGTCTCCGCTGCAGCATCTCCCACTCTTTGTGCAACCACCGCGGCCATGAGACCGACAATGATGAAATACTTATGAGCCTTGAACCCCATGATCTTTTCTCCTTCAACCCCGTAGATTCTCGCCACTGAATAATAACCCCAGTTTCAATTACAAATCTCCTTTGTCCGCGCATCATGCTTCGCGGTCCAGGCGCCCGCTTCTTTATAAAATTTTACCGCACCGGGATGATAAGGGATGGTAAAATTCGGGATGGCTTGGTGTTCTTTCCCCCACTGCTTGAAGAGCGGGTGAATCGTTTGCAACTCGGCGATATTGTCTCACCAGGCCTTCACCACGGCGGCGACGCTGCGCTCATTGACCTTGGTCGAGCCGACGACGTGAAGCGCGTACCCGATCACATTGATATCGCCTCTGATACCGGCCGCGGGAATCGCTTTCACGGCCGACCCGCCGTAGCGCGCTAAGATTTTATTCGCCGCTTCAACGTTTTGAATTCCCAGGAAACGAATCGGCTCCTGAGTGTTGGCTTCTTCATTGGTCCCGGTGCCAATGCCGGAAAATGTCGCGTCGACTCGGCCGTCAACCAGTGCTCGGATCGCGTCATTGACGGTGGACACCCGAAGCGGATTCACATCCGCAGGCTTGAGTCCGCCGACCTCCATGATCGCTTCCAACCAAGTCTGTGTTACCGCATGTCCCCCATAGTCCCAGGCCATCCGTTTGCCTTTGAGGTCGCTCAACTGTTTGATGTCCGACCTGTCGCGGACCATCACGCTTCCCGTGAACGGGAACACACCGCCGGCGACGACGCGCACCATGGGATAGGCCTTCTTGTAATTACCGGTCCCTGTGACGGCCATGTGGGAATCGAGAATGTTAGCGATGCCGAACTCCAGCTCGCCCGTCTCCATCAGCGGCATCCATGCGTTCGGGCCGTTATAGGGTTGCACCTTCAGCGAAATCGGCGTCGCTTTACTTCCCACAGCTGCCAGGCCTGAAGCCAGAGAATAAGCCCCCGTCCCGGCGGGATTGGTTCCTATGGCGGCGCTGCGCGTCAGGTCATTGCTCGTGTTGGTCACCGGACCGCAGTCAAGTTTCGCTTCCGCCGTATCCACGGAGCGCCACTGGGGCAGGCACAAGAAACTCGCGGCGAGTAAAATGCGCAACAACCAACCGACCTGTTTCATCTTTACTCCTCTCTGCCTACGGTTTCCGTAGCTTATCGATGAAACCGCCGAGCGATTTCACCCGGAACTTTTTTCCTGGTGGTTTCCGCAATATCTCGCCGCGCTGTCACCCAAAAATCTCGGGCGCCCACGCGCCGCTATGTATCCCTCGTCCGGTCGATGATTGTCAAGCTTAGCTTGCGGGTAAAATCGCTTAACCATAATGAGCACAAAGGCCATGAAATGGGGGCGGGTTCAAATCTGCCCGGTACCGGCAATCTCAGTTCCACACAGTGATGCCCATCAGGTTTGTTCCCGCCTCGAGGTCGTGAAAAGCGTCGTTGATTTCCTCGAATCGATAGCGTTTGGAAACCAGCCCCGACACGTCGACGCGCTTGTCGCGCACCATCTGCAGCACTTCGATGACATCCGTGGGCCGGCGCAGCGCCACTCCGGCGATCTTGATTTCCTGCATGGTGAAGCTGCCGTCGCTGATCGTAAAGGGCACTTTTCCCAAGCCGCCGATAATCGTCGCCGTGCCGCCGGGTCTCGTGGCTTGAATGATTTGATCCGAGGTTTTGACGTTACCCAGAGCTTCGAACGCTTTGCTCACGCCACCGTCGGTCAGGTCGCGCACCGCTTTTACCGGATCGTCCGTCGACGCGTTGATGACGTGGGTCGCGCCGAATTTCTTCGCGGCTTCAAGTTTCTGCTCGAGAACATCCACGGCGATAATTGGAAAGGCGCCGAAACAGCGCAAGAATTGAATCGTGTTGAGACCGACGCCGCCGCAGCCGATGACCAGCGCGGAATCACCGGGCTTGATCTCCGCGGAATTTTTCACCGCGTTGTACGCCGTGGTCATGCGGCAGCCGACGATGCTCGCCTCATCCAGAGACAAGCCTTCCGGCAGCTTGAAAACCATATATCCGGGCAGGGCGAGATATTGCGCAAATCCGCCGACGTTCCAGCGGTAGATTTCTTTTCCGTCCGTTCGCGTCAGCGACGATGGATTGGGCCGGCTGCGGCAAAGATTTTCCCTGCCGGCGATGCAATATTGGCAATGCCCGCAACGATATCGCGTCCCGACGATGACGGCATCGCCCGGCTTGAACGCGCCGCGCTGGCCGCTGCCGACTTCCTCAATGCTGCCTGACACCTCATGGCCGATGATCGCCGGCAGTCGGCTCTGGATGCGCCCTTCGATGACTTTGTAGTCGGTGTGGCAGACCCCACAGGCCTTAACTTTGATGAGCACCTCGTCGGCAGATATTTTCGGCATGTCGAAATCTTCGATGGTCATTGGATCATGAACTTTATGCAAGACCGCTGCTTTCATAGCGCTGGCCTCCTTTTTGGTAGGAACTGGCGCGATCCTACTACAACCGGGAGCAAAATTGTCAACCGAGGGGGCGCCGGTGGAGTTGTTACCACGCTGGGCGTTTAGCGAGGAACATGAGCAGCAGCGACAACAAACTGACGATGGAGAAAATGGCAAAGGCAATCGCATAGCTGTGGGTGAGATCGTACAAAAAACCGGCGATAATCGGTCCCATGAAAGTACCGATGGTCGTCACGGTGCGGCTGACGCCCTGAATCGTCGCGAACGCCTTCGTGCCGAAGTAGTCTGCCCGAATCGGCTCCTGCAACGACGCGAGGCCGCCGTAAGCAAGCGAATAGATGATCATGCACGGCGTGAACACCATCGCCGCCGCGCTGTAACCCATCAGCAAAACGGAAAAGCTCAGCGCCAGCAGCAATCCCATGATCAATTTTCGCTTGTCCGCAAGATCGCCCAGCCAACCCATGCCAATGCGCGCCGGCGCGCCGATCAGCGCGGACGCCCCGAGCAGACTGCTCGCCGCTTCCGTGCCCCATCCCCGATCCACCAGTAGAATAACGAAGTGCACCGACACCCCTTCGGTAACCATATGGCGCAGCGCCATCGAGACGGAGAGAAACCAAAAAGCGTCGAGATGCAACACTTCTTTTAAGGTAAACTGCGGGTCTAAAGATCTGCGGGCTGTCGATGTTTTTCCGGCTTTAGTTGCCGAAGGGAATTCAGCGTCTGTTTCTTCCGCCTGTGCGATCTTATTGATCAGATAGGCAATCGGCAGGCTCGTCGCTAAGAGCATGCAGCCCGAGAGCACCGCGGCGGTGCGCCAGCCCCACCCAACGATCATCGCGCCGACCAACGGCACCAGCGCGCCGGACAATCCCGGGCCCATGCGAAAAATGCCGAACGCAAAACTCCGTC
>Ga0184632_10000816_pt1 | contig 12515 bp, 12 predicted proteins | sample PLM31_50_b1_FD_133153 | JGI IMG/M metagenome (GOLD analysis project Ga0184632, IMG submission 133153) | Groundwater sediment microbial communities from an aquifer in East River, Colorado, USA - PLM3-1_50_b1 | ecosystem: Environmental > Terrestrial > Soil > Riparian zone | place: USA: East... | reverse complement strand
CTGGCCGGCAATGCCATAGAGTTCTTCAAGCTTAAAGATACCGTGCCGGATGTGAACGATCTAATCCGCGCCGCGTGAGAGATAATGTAACGCCGCACAACGCGGCCCCGAAGGAAATCACAAAAATATGCGTGCTCCGGCACAATAAAAGTTTTTTCCAGCAAAATCCGTTCGCCCTGAGCGTGTCGAAGGGCTCTGGAGAGGAACCCTTCGAGAACCTCACGGTGACCAGATCTTCCAGAAGGTATCAGGTAGCCATTAATATGAAACGCATCGTCGCCACTACTCTGTCGCTCGGATTTCTCCTCACCGTCCCTATGGATTCCGCCGCCGCCGATTCGAGCAACCAGCGCGGCGAATGGGAAAAAACCGTTGAAGCCGCCAAAAAAGAGGGCCAGCTCACCGTGTACCATTGGGGCACGCCGATGATGCTCGATGCCGGCGCGTTTCAAAAAGCCTATCCTGAAATAAAAATAACCACCATCAGCGCCATGGGAACGGAGCTGATGCAGCGGATCCTCGCCGAGCGGCGGGGCGAGAAATTTATTCCTGATGTCTACATCGCCGGGATCGCGTCGGCGGTGGTATTACACAAGGCGAAAACTTTCGATCCGATTAAAAATGCCTTGATCCTGCCCGAGGTGAGCGACGAATCCAAATGGTGGCGCGGCAAACATACTTACGGCGACGCCGAGCGGAACACCATTTTCACGTTTACGAAGAGTCCCGATTACGGCAGCATCGGTATCAACACGAAGCTGGTGGATCCCTCCGAGTTCCGCTCCTATTGGGATTTCCTGCAACCCAAATGGCGATCGAGGATCGTCGTCCAAGATCTCCGCGGCGGCGGGCCGGGCTCCACGCCGTTGCGCTTCATGTATTACAATCCCGAGCTGGGAGCCAAATTTCTGCGCCAGCTTTACAGCGCCATGGACGCGACACTCTATCGGGATAACCGATTGGCCCTGGACTGGCTCGGCAGCGGCAAATTCTCCATCGCATTCTTCGTGCAAAAAGTAGAGGAAGCAGAAACAAAGGGGCTGCCGGTCCTACAGTTCAAACAAACGATGAAAGAAGGCGTCGGCCTCTCGTCTCGCGTCGGCCACATAGCGCTGCTGAACCGCGCCCCTCATCCCAACGCCGCGAAAGTCTTTATCAACTGGTTCCTGTCCCGCGAAGGACAAGATCTCTTCCAGAAACTTCAGATCACCGCCCACGATCCGGCGGACTCGCTGAGGATTGACATCGCCAAAAATCAGATTCCGTTAGCCGATCGCAGACAAGACGGGGTTAAATATATCGACCTCGACGAGCATAAAGTTTTTGACCCTACTCCCGCCATCCAGTTGGTCAAGGAGACCCTGGGGGAAATCGGCAAGTAAAAGCACGGCCAAAAGTATAACGATCTTGAACCAGGACAGAAAATCGTCGAAGAAGCGCCCGCACGGGCGGAAAACAAATAGTTGCGATTCAATCGCTGATTCATCTCATTACGTGCATGCCGGTGAAAGCTGAACGACGCCGAAAGACGAGAAAAACGCCTAGTTGCCCGGAATGCGGCGCGCTGGCGGTGATTCCCGTCGTTCACGGCATTCCTAGTCCCTTGCTGCAAAAAGCGATCAAGGAAGGCAAAGCGATCCTCTCCAACCGCGAAGAGTGGGAAGGCATGACCGAATGGTACTGCAAAGCCTGTGGCTGCGACTGGAGCGTGCGCTGGCGGAGATTTAAAAAAGGCGGAAGTGTTAACGCCACGCGTTAGAACGGAAAAACTACGGCGCAGACACGATTAAACATTATGAGGCGCGGGCGACAAAACTCGCCGAAGAGGGCTTAAAATAATCATGGACGCTCTGACTCGCCAGATGGCGGACTTCGCCAGCCGACTTTCCTTCGAGCAACTTCCTATAGCGGTGGTCGCCGCCGCTCGACGTTTTCTCGTGGACACTTTGGCTTGCGCCATCACCGCGCGCGATTGCGAATCGGTCTGGATCGGGCTTCGCCTGGCGGAAGGCGCGGCGCCGGCGCGTTATCCGGGGCGCATAATTTGCCATAGTCAAAGGTCATCCGCTGAAAGCGCCGCATTCGTGAACACGGCGATGATTCGTAATCTCGATTTTAACGACCAGTATCCGGGCGGCCATCCCAGCGACTGCGTCGGTGCATTTCTGGCGATTGCCGAAGCGGCCAATACAGACGGCCGCCGTCTCATCTCAGCCATGGTCGTCGCGTACGAGCTCTTCGTCCGCATCAGCGACGCCACCGGATTGCGTTATAAAGGTTGGGACCAGGGCTTTGCAGTTGGCATCGGAACCGCAGCCGGTGTCGGGCATCTGCTTCGCCTGCCACCGGAGCAGATCGCTGAAGGCATCGCTATTATTGCGGTCGCCAATATTCCCATGCGTAACACGCGCGCCGGCGAACTTTCGCTCTGGAAAGGTGCGGCAACCGCTTTTGCTACCCGCAATGGTATTTTTGCCGCGCTGCTCGCCGCCGAAGGGATGACGGGTCCAGACCGGCCCTTTGAAGGCAAACATGGTTTGTGGGATCTGATCACGGGTCCATTCAAATTCGCGCCGCTGCCGACGGAGGGCGGCCCCTACCGCTCGCCGGACGTGCAACTCAAGGCTTGGCCCGTAGAGTACAACGCCCAGTTGCCGGTTTGGGCGGCGCTGGAGCTGCGCTCGAAAGTCGATTGGCGCGATTTAGCCGACATCGATATCGGCACCTACACGTTTGCTTACACCGAAATCGGCAGCGAGCCGGAAAAATGGGACCCGAAAACAAGAGAAACCGCCGATCACAGCATGCCGTATATTTTCGCCAAGGTTCTGGTCGACGGAACCATCGGCATCCAGGCATTCGAAGAGTCCGCCTACCGCGATGCTTCCATACGTCCCCTGATGAACAAGATTCACATCCATATCGACGATGAAGTTACCGGCATGTATCCCGGTGTCGTCGCCATGAGAGTGCGCGCAAAACTTAATAACGGGCAGGTTATCGAGCTATTTCCCCGCGATCCCCTGGGCCACACCAATAACCCGATGAAAGACCAGGACGTGCGGACGAAGTTCACGGAGAACAGCGAGCTGGTTCTGGGGGCCGAACAAACAGCCGCGATTCTGGAAGGGTGGTGGAAGATCGCCGATCTTTCCGCCACGGAGTTGGCCGACGCTCTCGATCTACTGGACAGAAGGGCGTGAACAATTCGGATCAAGGGTCGAGCAGGATCGATTGCACGAGAAAGCTTCATCCGGACAGTGGAGACAATTTATGAGGAACAATCTGATACTCATGGCGCTAGCCACTTTCATGGCAATACCGGGTCGATTGGTTTTTGGCGCTGAGACGATTACAGTCGCGGTCACTGCGAAGGCCTTTCAGTACACCATACTGCCCATCGCGCACGACCGCGGCTACATGAAGGAAGAAGGGATCGATCTCAAAATCACCTACATGCAAGCGGCTCCCAGCCTGCAAGCAGTGATGGCCGGCAGCGCGCAGTTCTCCGGCGCCGGCAGCAGTGCGCTGGTGGCGATTTCCAAAGGTGGCGCGCCGATGAAAACCGTATTGGCGCTCAACGACCAGGTCCTCCAATGGGTCGTCGCGCGGCCAAATGTCACCAGCGTCGCGGATTTGAAGGGTAAGAAGGTAGCGACGGCCGGAGTCGCATCCCTCGGCGCGTTTATGCTTAAACAAATTATCAGCAACAAATACGGTATCGACGGCAAAGACGTGGTTTTTATCGATCCGGGGCCGCTCAACCGCTTACCGTCTCTCTTGTCTGGCGCCGCCGATGCAGCGATTGTCAGCGCGGAAGAGCGCTACTCGGCTCTTGACCAGGGCATGAAAGAGTTCATGTACCTGGGACGAGAATTGAAAAACTCCTGGGGCACGATTGCCACCTCCGACCGTTTCATCAAAGAACAGCCGAAACTTATGCTCGGCTTTTCCCGCGCCATTATCAAAGCGCTTCGTTACTTTCGCCAGGATCGTGAAGGAGCGATTAGCGCGGCGGTGAAATTTACCGAATCGGAGCGAGCCTTGGTCACCCGCATGTACGACGACCTGGTAAAAACGTTCACCGCCGCCGGGCATGTCGACGATGAAACACAACGCAACGATCTTGCCATCGTTAAGCTCGTCGCCGAAGTCAACGAAGTGGTGCCACCGCAGCGAGCCTATGATTTCAGCTTTGCCCGGCAGGCCGAAGCGCAACTACTCAAACAAGGGTGGAAGCCATAAGCCAAGACCGAACGTTCCCGATATTTTTCGGCGAGACGGCCTATAATCCGTGCGTAAGTCGTATCTATTTGATTAACCTGGCCGTCGAGAAGGCGGTGGGTGCGAGGCGGCGCGAGGGCTCGCACCGGAGCGTACATCGGCAGTACGTGAGGATGCGAGTCCGACGTGACAACGAAGCAAGCGCCCCTTATCGACGGATCATGGACGGCCTGTCAGGTTTGACAATGACTGCCCATTGTCGCAATGATAAGCGCAATTTCCACCAGGGAGGTCATACCTTTGAAGATCCTACGGTTTAATGACGACCGGATCGGCGTCATCAAGAATGGAAATATGGTCGTGGACGTAAGCGACACAATCAGCGCGCGCAAGGCCAAGGGGCCCCAGCGCGTGATGGAAGAAATCATCGAAGGGTGGCGTAAGTACCGCCGCCGCTTCGAAAAAGTACTCGCAGAGCAAGACGGCGTGCCGCTGGATAGCGTGCAGCTTCGCAGCCCCCTCGCACGCCCCGGCAAGTTTCTCGCCGCCTTCAGCAATTACATCGACCGCGCAGGACGCACCGCAGACAATTTCCCCAACGAATATTTCTACAAATCGCCCGATCTCGTGGGCCCCGGGGAAAGCGTCGAATTGAGAGACATTCCCGCCTGCGTGGTTTACCAACCGGAAGCGGAATTTTCATTCGTCATAGGCAAGACCGCCAAAGACGTGCCGGAAAAAAAGGCGCTGGATTGCGTGTTCGGTTATGTGCCGACCTTCGATATCTCAACCCGAGGTATGGTGCGCCGGACGCAATTCATCGGCAAGGGGCAAGGCAGTCATGGCTGCTGCGGCCCGTGGATCATCACCAAAGACGAAATTCCCGACCCCCACAATGTTGTCGTGAAATCATGGAACAACGGCGAGCCCAGGCAGAATTACAATACCAGCAATATGGCGCACAAGATTCCCAATCAAATCGCCTGGCTTACGAAATTCGTCCAGCTCTCACCGGGCGACGTCGTCGCCACCGGCACATTTCACGAAGGGTTGATGCCGATAAACCCGGGCGACGCCATAGAAATCGAGTTCGAGAACCTGGGCCGCGCGAAATTTCTCGTCACCGGCAACAGTCCGCGCAAGACGGTGGACTGGCTGCCTGGACGGGACCAGCCCAAGCCTCCCGAAGGCGGCGGTATCCATAAGGTCTGACTCCAAAAGGATGAAGGCAAAAGGATGAAGGATGAAATAAATTCATCAGTATCTGACCTTTCGCCTTCATACTTCATCCTTTCTGAGCATCCCCCAGTGCCACGGCAACAGCGCGCGGTGCGCGAGATTGAAAAGCAGATTGAGCGAGTAGCCTAAGACCGCCAGCGCAAGCATCCCGGCGTACATCTGCGCGACTTTGAAGCGCCGCTGGGAGTCGAGAATAAAATAGCCGATCCCATCGGTGCTCCCCACCATCTCCGAAATCACGACAAGAATGAGCGTGATCGGCAGGCTAACTCGCAGGCCGGTCATGATTTGCGGCGAGCACGCAGGTAGGACCACCTGCCAAATAATTTTGACGTGGGATAGACCGAAGGTCCGGGCGGTGTTCAAGAGCAGCCGGTCGATATTTCGTACGCCGTCGAGTGTATTGAGCAGGATCGGCCAGGCGCAGGAAAAAAAGATTACAAAGATCTTCATCTCGTCTTCCAGGCCGAAAAACAGCAGCGCCACTGGAATCACCACCGGCGGTGGAACCGGCCGGAGCATTTCAATCACGACTTCCAGGGCGCGATGGCAACCGTCGAAAAGCCCCATCAGAATTCCCAGCGGGATAAAAACCGCCGCGGCCAAAAAGTAGCCAATGGCTGCCCGTTTCATGCTCGCGAGGATCTGCAGCGGTATATCGCCGGTGGCCACGAGTGATCCGAAGGACGCAAAGATTTTGCTCAGAGGCGGAACGATCAATGGATTGACCCATTCCGACCGGGACGCCAGCTCCCAGACGAAGAACAAAGCGAGCAGGAACAAGATGCCGTCGAGCCTCGATTCACGCATGACTAAGCCGACTCACGTGCGATCATGCCACGGCGCCAGCGCAGCGCCGTTGTTTCCAGCACCAGAAACAGCCGGTTAAGCGCGTAGCCCAAGATCGCCACAACGATAATCCCGGCGTACATATTGCCGCTGTTAAAAGAGCGCTCCTGATCCAGAATAAAAAAGCCCATCCCGCGGCTGCCGGCGATCATCTCCGCGGTGGTAACCAAAATCAGCGCGATGGACAGACTGATTCTCAGGCCGGTCACGATATAGGGTGAGGCGGCGGGCAAAATAATCCGCCACAGAATCAGCCGGCGACTCAAGCCAAAGGTGCGCGCGGTATCGATGAGCGTCGGCTCGATATTTCTGACCCCGTCGATGGTGTTTACGAGCATGGGCCAGAGACTCGCATATACCGTCACCGCCACGATCATGCGGTCGCCGATGCCGAGCGCAAGAACGGCGACGGGAATGATCGCCACCGACGGCATGGGACGCAAGAATTCGATGAGGGTTTCCAATAGATTATAGGCGAAGCGAAAATAGCCGAGCAGGATGCCCAACGAAACGGCGAGCAGGGCGGCGATCACGTAGCCTTCCAGAAAGCGGCTGAGGGTCGACAGTAAATGACCGGCGACTTGCCCCGATACGAACAAGTGGCTGAGGGCGGTGAAAATTTGGCTCACCGGCGGAATGTAAAATCGCAGCGTCGGGCTCATGCGCGCGCCGTATTCCCACAGCGAAAGCAGTATCGCCAACACCAGCCAGCCGAGCCAGTTGAATTTTTTGCCGCCGTTCATGGCGCGTGGCCGATCTGGCGATAGATTTCGTTGCGCATAGCCATGAAGCCCACCTCGGCGCGGGTCGCCAACTGGTTGCGCGGCCGGGAAAACTCGACCAGCAACTCCTGGATGATTTGCGACGGCCGGCGGCTTAAAACCCAGATCCGGTCGGACAGATAGATCGCTTCCTCGATGTCGTGAGTGATAAAGAGAATCGTCGTTTTGAGCTCGGCCCACACTCTGAGCAGCGTGTCTTCCAGCTCCAAACGCGTGAGCGCGTCGAGAGAGCCGAACGGCTCGTCCATCAAGAGCACCTCCGGCTCATAGGCGAGCGCGCGGGCGATGGCGACGCGCTGCTGCATGCCGCCGGAAAGCTCCCAAGGATAATGTTTCTCAAAACCTTTGAGGCCGACGATATCGATCAGCTCCCTGGTCTTCGACTCGGCGCCGATCGAGCGGTCGCCGCGCGCCTCCAAACCGAAGCGCACGTTGCCCAGTATGGTGCGCCAGGCAAACAAGGACTTGTTGTATTCCTGAAAAACCAAAACGAGGTTGGGCGGCGGCCCTTTGACTTCCTTGCCTTTGACGATCACCCGGCCCGAAGTCGGCTCGATCAGTCCCGCAATGGTCATTAACAGAGTCGTTTTGCCGCAGCCGGACGGCCCGACAAAGGAAACGAACTCCCCCGCTTCCACCCGGCAAGTGACGTTGCCGATGGCGAGTGTGTTCTCGCCGTGCAGTTGACGGTAACTCTTGGAGAGATATTCAACTTCGAGGATCGGCATGGGGAAAGAGAATGGAGTGTTGGAGTATTGGAATCCGAGATAAACTCATCACTCCATCAGATTCACCCCTTCGGCGCCAAGTCGCTGATGACATCCCTCGCCTTGAGCGCGCGGGGAATCAGCTTGTACTTCTGTGTGAGGTCGATGGTCACTTGCAGGTCTTTTTCCGACACCCCCTTTTCAAATACCGGCAGGGGGATCTTGCCGGCCAAATCCGGATTCAAGCCGGTCCACTTGGCAATCGTGTCGCGGCTTCCCTTGGGGTCGGCTCCAACGGCGTCGATGCCGCGGTTAAGAGCCGCAATGAATGCTTGCGTGGTCTGCTTATTTTTTTGCAGCCATTTTTCCGACGCAAACCAACTGGCGATGAGGAATTTCCCGATCACATCGCTCCATGGGTTGGCGAGCGCCCGGGCGACGTCCTTGGCCAGCGCCGCGCTAGGAAAGGGCTCTTGCGCGCTGGCGGCGTCGATTTTACCGGCCACTAGGGCGGCTTCCATCTGTGGAAACGGTATCTCGACGAATTTCACCTTGGCGGAGCTCGCGCCGTTTTTGTCGAGCCATGCCAGCGCCATGAGATGGACGATATTATTCAAAGTGTTCACCGCCACGGTCTTGCCTTCGAGATCCTTCGCACTGTTTATGGGCGACCCTTTCGCCACCAAAAGCGCATGGGTATCATTGCTCCCTTTGACGTTGGTGGCACCGCCGGCGATGAACTTGAAATCGAACCCCTCCACATGCGCCTGGTAAAGGGAAATCACGTTGGTCCAGCCGATCTGGAGATCGCCGGAGGTGACGCCTTGCACGATCACGGCGCCGCCCGCCATCGGCACGGTTTCGAGCTCTAGCCCCGCGGCCTTGAAGAATCCGCGCTCCATGGCGACGAACATCGGCGCGTTGTCGACTATTTTCATGTAGCCCATCTTGCCTTTGGTCTGCGCCCAGCTAAGCCCGCTCAAGAGCGGCACGCCGGCGGCGGCAACGGTCACTTTTCCGAGAAAATCGCGGCGTGTGAGTCCCATGGTCTTCCTCCTGGCGCGGTATGCTGAGATTTTCGCCCAACGCTAACCGCTAACTCGAAACAGGTCAAGCGCTGCCATTGTCAGGAACGATTCGCTTCAAGGTTCAAAGTTCAACGATTTAGAATCCAGAATTCGGGGTCACACTCGGAACTTTGCACGTTGAACATTGAACCGCGCGCAGGCTTCACTGCGCCGCCGATTGACAACGCCGGAGCGCTGCCGCAAAGATAGCGCTGCAACTTTCTTGCGATAACAGCCACGACCGGGCAGGAAAAAGCGCGCGCTGGTGTTAAAATTGGGAGCCTATGTTGATCGACGCTCATGTCCACCTGGACAAATATGGCGACCTGCTCGACGACGCTTTACGGGAAATCGAGCAGAAAAAGATATTCACCGTGGCCACCGCGATGGACGCGCCGTCATACGCGGAATTGACGCTAATCGCCGAAAGTTCGCCGCTAGTCCTGCCGACGTTCGGCGTCCATCCAAGACGCGCGCGGCAATATGCCGGGCGGTTGCGCGAAATGGATTCGCTCATCGAGGGCAGTCCAGCCATCGGCGAGATCGGTCTCGATTTTCACTGGGAGAAAGACACGTCGACCTATCCGGCGCAGGTTAAAGTCTTGGAATATTTCTTCGCCGCCGCCCGCGAGCAAAACAAATTCGTGAACCTGCACACCAAGGGCGGAGAGAAAGAGATCCTCAATTTACTGGAAAAGTATGACGTTCGACGCCCCATCATCCACTGGTACTCCGGCCCGCTAGATATCCTGCGCGCAATGATACAGTACGGCTGCTATTTCACGGTGGGCGTCGAAGTGCATCATTCAGATCACATCAAAGCCATCGCCAATGAGATTCCCGATCATTTGCTTTTGACCGAAACCGATAACCCGGGTGGATTGAAATGGTTGAAAGGCGAACTCGGCATGCCTAGCGCCATCGCAAACGTCGTCGAAACGGTGGCTGCATTACGGCAGTCGACGCCGGAACGAATCGAACGACTCGTTTACGGGAACTTCGCACGCTTGATCAAAGACGACCCGTGGCTTCACGATATACAAGCGCTATTAGCCCGGCCGGAGAGTTAGCGGTCTAGCCTCGTGTCTCGGATCGTACCTGAAATTAAAAACCCTAGACCGCGCCGGCGTTACGGCCAAAACTTTTTGAAGAACCCTTCCTTTTCCAATTCATTTACGCAGCGGTTGGCGTAGGAAGCGTCAGCGGGATCTTCTTCGCGGCCGCTTTCGGTCGAACGTAACGCTTGGATTTGTTACTGTTAGATAGTGTTCCCGCGAACGCATACAGCACCGCAGGAGGTCTATTAATATGTCGGAATCTTACGCGAAGCAAATTACTGCGAAGCTCGTTGACATGGGAATTGACGCGGCCCAAACGTCGCTGCGCATTGCGCTGATCGTCATCGCCGCCTATATCGGCATCAAAGTCTTACGCATCGCCCTCGACAACCTGGAACGGCTGCTTACCCGCGCCGCGGAACTCACCGAACGCGTCCCAGGCGCGGGAAGTCAACGCATCAAGACCCTCATCGGCGTGCTGCGCACGATTGCGGTGATGCTGGTCTGGTTCGTCGTAGTCGTGACTTCCTTGAGCCATATCGGCGTCAACATTGGCCCGATTCTCGCCGGGGCCGGTGTCGTCGGACTGGCCGTGGGCTTTGGTGCGCAGAATCTCGTACGCGATCTCGTGAGCGGCTTTTTTCTGATTCTCGAAAACCAGGTGCGCGTCGGCGATGTCGCGGTGATCAACGGCACCGGCGGGCTCGTCGAACGCATCAGTTTCCGCACCATCGTGTTGCGTGATCTCGAAGGCGTGGTTCACGTTTTTCCCAATGGGACAGTTAACACGCTCGCCAACCGAACCAAAGAGTGGTCCGCCTACGTCCTCGATATCGCCGTGGCTTATAAAGAAGACACCGACCGGGTGATCGAAATCATGCGCCGGGTTGGCATGGGGATGCAAGCGGAAGCGCCATACGGTTCGTTGATGATCGAACCCATCGAAATATTCGGCGTCGATCAGTTCGCCGACTCGGCGGTGAATATCAAGGCGCGGTTGAAAACCCTGCCGCTGCAGCAATGGACCGTGGGACGGGAGTACCGCCGCAGACTTAAGAAGGCCTTTGACGGCGAGGGAATCGGGATTCCGTTTCCGCACCGCACACTCTACATGGACGAGACGAGCCCGCCGTTTCAGTTTGTGATGAAAGGGACCGACGGCGTTGTCGAGAATCGCAACTAGCCCGGTTCATTCGCAAACGGTTCAAGGTTCAATGTTCAACGTATTTCCTTCCTTTGATGAATCGCATAATCGCGATCCCTAACTTTGAACGTTGAACTTTGAAGCGAGATTCATGCCACCGTCCCTCTTCCCATTTTTCCGGAAGCGTGTACATTGGGTTGAATTATTTCTTCAAACGGCACCTGCGGAGTATACCCGACACCTTGGTGGACAAAGAACATTCCCTTTCGCGCGCGGAAACCGGACCCGTCATCGCCGTCAGTCTCATATCCGCGCTGCGCCTGCTCGGCATCTTTCTCATGTTGCCGATTTTCAGCGTCTACGCGGTTCGATATCCGGGAGCGAGCATGGCGTTGGCGGGCGTCGCCTTCGGCATCTACGCATTGACGCAAAGCCTGGCGCAGATCCCGCTTGGCTGGGCCAGCGACCGCTGGGGGCGCAAGCCGGTCTTGCTGTTTGGACTCGCTCTGTTCGCGCTGGGAAGTATCGCCTGCGGCCTCGCCGAGACTATTTTTCAGCTCATCATCGCCCGCGTCATCCAGGGCACCGGCGCCGTAGGCTCGGTCGCATTTGCCGCGCTGGCCGACGTCACCCGGCCGTCCGTGCGCACTCAGGCCTATACGATCACCGGCATCGCCATCGGATCGGCGTTCATGATCGGCATCTTGGCCGGGCCACTGCTGGCGGCGCGTGTCGGTCTGGACGGTCTATTTTACCTGCTTGCGGCCATCGCTTTTCTCGCGATGCTTCTCGCCGCGATTACATTTCCGCACGCTCCTCGCTCTGAACACAAGGAACCGCCGCTGGCGTTGAAGCCCATCCTTTTCGACGGCGCCTTGCGTCCGATCTTCGTGGCCGCCTTCGTCCTCTCCTTGGCGCTCAATTTATTTTTTTTCACCTACCCGTTGAGCTGGCACGAACTCGGCCTCGACAAGGCGGACCTTTGGAGAGTGTACCTGATTATTTTCTTGCCCAGCGCACTTCTGGTCTTTCCCTACGTGCGCAGGTCGGAGAAGCGCGGCCGCTTTCGCGGCCCGCTGTTGCTCGGCTGGCTGAGCGCGGCGGTGGGATACGCCGTCTACTTGTTCGGCGCGCAATACGATTTTCTTCTCTATCTCGGCGGCGCGACCTTTTTTTTTGGCTACAGCCTTTACCAGCCTTTGCTGCCGGCGTTTTTGACCAGGCGAGTGCCGCCCGCCGGCCGTGGCAGCGCCAGCGGTATCTATACCTTCGCCGGTTTCGCCGGCTCCTCCGTGGGCGGCATTTTAGGCGGCGCGTTGATGCAAATCTCGCCGTCGCTCCCCGAACTTCTCGGTGTTGCCACTTTGCTACTGTGGTTCTTCCTGGGGCTGCCTTCGCCGCCGGAAAACAGCGCTTAGCGCGCCCGCCCCCTTCTCGTGAAAGCG
>Ga0184632_10000815_pt1 | contig 12519 bp, 8 predicted proteins | sample PLM31_50_b1_FD_133153 | JGI IMG/M metagenome (GOLD analysis project Ga0184632, IMG submission 133153) | Groundwater sediment microbial communities from an aquifer in East River, Colorado, USA - PLM3-1_50_b1 | ecosystem: Environmental > Terrestrial > Soil > Riparian zone | place: USA: East River... | reverse complement strand
TGGCCTCGTCGGAGATCACGACCAGGATCTGCTCGCGCCCCTCTTCGGTGGTGCCCATGGTGGAGACCCTGACTCGGGGCGACGCCTTGGCGAGCTCGCGGAAGTAGCGGTGGACATCCTTGGCGTAGGTCAGCCGCTCGGGAGTGCCGACCACGTAACCGAGTACCTTCTCGGGGCTCGGGACCTTCGCCGAGGCGGGCAGGTGGTCCACGAGCTCGGTCAGGAACATCGGGTCCGTCGTGTATTCCTTGATCTTCTGCGTGTAGGCGGCGTCGTGGCCCTGAGCGACGGCGAGGGCGGGGACGCCGCTCAGGAGCGCGGCGGCGAGGGAGCGTCGCATCGTCAGAACCTCCAGCTCAGGCGGCGGCGAGCTGCGACGTGCACTGCGGGCAGCGCGTGGCCTTGGTGGGGATCATGCTCGCGCAGAAGGGGCACTCCTTGGGGCCCGCTCCGGGCTTGAGGATCCAGCGGTTCACCTGCTGCACGAGCAGGAAGACGGCGAAGGCCACGAGCAGGAAGCTCACCAGGGAGTTCAGGAAAAGGCCGTAGCGGATGACCGGCGCCCCGGCGGCGGCGGCGGCGGCGAGGGTCGGATAGCCCCCCCGCGACAGGTCGATGAACAGGTCGCGGAAGTCCACGCCCCCCAGCAGCAGGCCGAAGGGCGGCATGATGACGTCTTCCACGAGCGAGCTCACGACCTTCCCGAACGCGGCGCCCAGGATGACGGCCACCGCGAGGTCGAGAACATTACCCTTGAAGGCGAAGGCCCTGAATTCTTTCAGCACGGTAATCCTCCAGGAAAGCAGGCCGGGATTCTACCGCGGGCCTTGCCTTGCCGCGCCCGTCGTGGTTTCCTCAGGGGACATCGAGAGGAGAAACGCCCTCCGCATGACACGCCGCCCTGCCGCCCTCTGTCTCTCCCTGCTCCTGTGCGCCGCCGCGGCGCTTCCGTCCGTCGCGGCCGAGGTTCCCAGTCCCGAGTCGGTCCTCGGCTTCCGGGTCGGCGAGGACCGCAAGCTCGCGGACTGGACGCAGATCGTCGGGTATTTCCAGAAACTGGCCGCCGCCGCGCCGCGGGTCCGGGTCGAGGACGTCGGCCCCACGACGGAGGGCCACCCGTTCCTGGTCGTGACCATTACATCCGAGGCCAACATGGCGCGGCTGGAGGAGATCCGGCGCATCAACCTGCGGCTGGCCGACCCCCGGACCCTGACCGAGGAGGAGGCCCGCCGCCTCATCGACACGGGCAAGACGATCGTGGCCCTGAACCACGGCATCCACTCCACCGAGGTGGGCGCCTCGCAGACGTCGATGGAGACGGCCTACCGGCTGGCCACCGCGCAGGACCCCGACACCCTCGACATCCTGGACAAGACCGTGATCGTGATGCTCCCGTCCCACAACCCGGACGGCACGCAGAAGGTCGTCGAGTGGTACCGGAAGTCGCTGGGCACGCCGTGGGAAGGCGGGCAGATCCCGTTCCTGTACCACAAGTACACCGGCCACGATAACAACCGCGACTGGTACATGTTCACGCAGGTGGAGAGCCAGCTCACCGTGAAGCACATCTACGACCGCTGGCGGCCGCAGGTCGTCCACGACCTCCACCAGATGGGAGCGCGGTCGGCCCGCATCTTCGCGCCTCCCTACGTCGACCCGTGGGAGCCCAACGTGGACCCCGCCCTCCGCGCCGCCGTCAACGGCCTCGGCGCCTACGTCTCCGGCCGCCTCACGAGCGAGGGCCGGAAGGGAGTGGTCATCGCGGCCATCTACGACGGGTGGACGCCGGCCCGGGCCTATCCCCACACGCACGGAGGCGTGCGCATCCTCACCGAGTGCGCCTCCGCGAAGATGGCCACGCCCGTCGAGATGAAGTTCAAGGACCTCGAGGCGGGGATCGGCTACGACGCCAAGCAGGCGACCTGGAACTTCCCCGACCCGTGGCCGGGCGGGACGTGGCGGCTGCGCGACATCGTGGACTACCAGCTCTCCGCCACCCGCGCGCTGCTCGAGCACGCGGCCCGCAACCGCGACTACTGGCTGCGGACGTTCTACGATGTGAACCGGCGCGCCGCCGCGCGCAAGGAGCCCTACGCCTTCATCGTCCCCGCGGAGCAGAAGGACCCGCTCGCCGCCTCGAAGCTGCTGGGGGTGATGCGGACGGGCGCGGTGGAGGTGCATCGCGTGCGGGCGCCCTTCGACGTCGCCGGCCGGAGCTTCGCGGCCGGCTCGCACGTCATCTTGATGGCGCAGCCGTTCAGCGCCTTCGCCAAGTCCCTCCTGGAGCGGCAGCGCTACCCCGACCTGCGGCAGTGGCCCGGGGGTCCGCCGCTGCGGCCGTACGACGTCACCGCGCACACGCTGCCCCTGCTGATGGGCGTGGATGTGGTGACGGCCGAGGCGCCCTTCGTCGCCGCCCTCGAGAAGCTCGACGCGATCACGATCCCGCCCGGCGGCATCGAGCGCGGCCGCGGACGCTTCTTCGCCTTCGGCCACAAGAACTCGGAGCTGGTGGCGCTCGGCCGCCTGCTGCGCGCCGGGGTGCCCGTGCGCTGGGCGACGGCCGCCTTCCTCGACCGGGGGCGGAACTTCCGTCCCGGCACGCTCCTCGTTCCCGAGAACGCCCGCGCCCGGCTCGAGCCCATGGCCCGCGAGCTCGGCTTCATCGCGGCCCCGGTCACCCCGACGGGTCCCAGCCTTCTCATCGCCAAGCCCCGCGTGGGCGTCTACCAGTCCTACGTCCCGTCCATGGACGAGGGCTGGACCCGCTTCATCTTCGAGAAGCAGCTCGGCGTCGACTACGAGACGCTCCACGACAAGGACATCCGCGCGGGCGGCCTGCGCGCCCGCTTCGATGCGATCGTGCTGCCCGACCAGTCGCGCCGGGCGATGGTGAACGGCCATCCCCCCGACTTGCTTCCGAAGGAGTACACGGGCGGGATGGGCAAGGAAGGCGTGCAGAGCCTCAAATCCTTCGTGGAGCAGGGCGGCACGCTCGTCGCCCTCGACTCCGCCTCCGACATGCCGATCGCGGAGTTCCCGCTGCCGGTCACCAACGTGCTCGCGGGCTTCAACCGCGACGAGCGCCGGGGCGAGGACGACGGCGACACGGGCCCCCGGGACTTCTACTGCCCGGGCGCGATCCTCGGAGTGCAGGTCGAGGGTCTCAGCACGAGCCCCCTCGCCCACGGGCTCGACGCCACCACACCCATCTGGTTCGAGAGCAGTCCCGCTTTCGATGCGAAGTCCGGGACGGTCGTCGCGCGCTATCCCTCGGAGAACCCGCTGATGTCGGGCTGGCTCCTCGGCGACAAATACCTCCACGGCAAGGCCGCTCTCGTCGAAGTGCCGTTGGGGATGGGCCGCGTGGTCCTCTTCGGCTTCCGCCCACAGTACCGTGCGCAGTCGTGGAACACCTACGTCGCGCTCCTGAACGCGATCTACACTTCAGCCGTCACGCCCCTGGCCCGGTGAGGCCGGGCTCGCGGAGGTGATCCGGATGCGCCGCAGCGCCGCCTTCCTGGCCGCATGCCTCGTCGCCGGACCGCTGCTCGGGGCCCCGCCGGTTCCCCGGCCCGACGACGTGCTCGGCTTCCGCCCCGGCGCCGACCGCAGGCTCGCCGATTACGCGACGATCGTGAAGTACTTCAAAGCCCTCGACGCCGCGTCCGACCGGGTCACGGTGAGGGAGATCGGCCCCACCGCCGAGGGCCGCACGATGATCGCGGCCTTCATCAGCTCGGAGGCCAACCTCAAGAAGCTCGACCGCTACCGGGACATCGCTCGGCGGCTCGCGCTGGCCCGCGGCCTCGACGACGCTCAGGCCCACGCCCTCGCCGCGGAGGGCAGGGCGATCGTGTGGATCGACTCCGGCCTGCATGCGACCGAGGTCGCCCCCGCCCAGCACGCCCCGGAGCTGGCCTGGCGCGTGGCCACCGAGGACAGCGACGAGATGCGGCGGATCCGCGAGGAGGTGATCCTCGTCCAGGTCCCCGTCATGAACCCCGACGGGCTCGACAAGGTGGTGGCCTGGTACGGCCGCAACCTCGGCACGCCGTACGAGGTGGCGCCGATGGTGGAGCTCTACCACCGCTACGTCGGTCACGACAACAACCGGGACTGGTACATGTTCAACATGCCCGAGTCGCGCAACGTGGCGAGGCTGCTCTACGAGGAGTTCTTTCCCCAGATCGTCTACAACCACCACCAGTCGGCGCCGTTTCCGGCGCGGATCTTCGTTCCCCCCTTCGACGACCCCATGAACCCCAACATCCCGCCGCGGGTGATGCGCGGGGTGGCCACCGTCGGTGACGCGATCACGTCGCGGCTCGAGAAGGAAGGCAAGATCGGCGCGATCAGCCGCATCGGCTTCGACACCTGGTGGAATGGAGGGATGCGCACCGCTCCCTACTTCCACAACATGGTGGGCATCCTCACCGAGACCGCGCTGTGGCGCTACGCGACGCCCCACGAGTACGACCCCGCGAAGCTGCCCAAGCGGTTCCGCAACGGGCTCCCCACCGACGTTCCCACGACGTTCTACCCCAGCCCGTGGCGCGGCGGATGGTGGCGGCTGCGCGACGCGGTCGACTACATCCTCACCGCCTCGCTGGCGACCCTCGACGTCGGCGCGCGCCGGCGTTCCGACTGGCTGTACGGGATGTACCTCATGGGGCGTGACGCCATCGCCGCAGGGGCGAAGGGCGATCCCTACGCCTACGTGATTCCGGCCGGAGACTCGCAGTGGGATCCCGCCGCCGCCGCCCGGCTCGTGGACGTCCTCCGTACGGGCGCGGTCGAGGTGCACCGCGCCGGCGTGGAGTTCAAGGCCGGGGACAAGACGTTCCCGCGGGGCTCGTTCGTGGTGCCGATGGCCCAGCCCTTCCGGGCATACGCGAAGGACCTGCTCGAGACCCAGCGCTACCCCGAGCGCCGGGAGGGAGTCAGCGGGACGCCGCTGCGGCCGTACGACATCACCGGCTGGACGCTGCCCGCCCAGATGGGGGTCGAGGGCACGTGGGTGGCGAAGCCGTTCCAGGTGGCGCTCGAGCCGGTGACGGCTCCCGCCGCCGTTCCCGCCACCATCGCCGGGACAGGCGGGATGTACGTCGTCTCGGCGCGCGCCAACGACGCGTTCCTGCTCGCCAATCGCACCTGGAAGGCCGGGGGCGAGGTACGGCGCGCCACCGCGGCGTTCAGCTCGGAGGGGCACGACTACCCCGCCGGCACGTTCATCCTGAAGGGCCTGGAACGCAGCGCGGTCGAGGCGGTCGCCCGGCAGCGGGGCGTGCCCGTCGCCGCCGTCGAGGTGGCACCCTCGGGGGCCGCCACCGCGGTCGTGAAGGCGCCGCGCATCGGCCTCTACAAGCCGTGGGTCCCCAACATGGACGAGGGCTGGACGCGATGGATCCTCGAGCAGTACGAGTTCCCCTACCGCACGCTGCTCGACGCCGACCTGCGCAAAGGACGGCTCCGCGAGAGCCTGGATGTCGTCGTCCTCCCCGACGCCACCGCCAAGTCGATCCTCGACGGCAACGCGGCCGGCAGCGTGCCGCCCGAGTTCACGGGCGGGATCGGCCTCGCGGGAACCGCGGCGCTCGAGGAGTTCGTGCGCAACGGCGGCACGCTCGTGGCGCTCGACTCCGCCGGCGAACTGCCCATCGACCTCTTCGGCCTCGGTGTGCGCAACGTCCTGAAGGGCGTGCCCAACCAGGAGTACTACGCGCCCGGCGGTCTGCTCAGAGTCACCTACGACCAGGGCCACCCGCTCGCTTGGGGCATGCCGAAAGAAGGCGTCGTCTTCGTGGAGAACGGGCCCGCCTTCGACGAGGAGGGCGCGCGCAGCGACGAGGGAGAGGAACAACCGCCGACGGGCCCCACCGGCCGGCCCCAGCCGCGCGTCGTCGCCCGCTTCACCGACAAGGACGTGCTCTACTCGGGCTGGCTCCTCGGCGAGTCGAAGATCGCGAAGAAGGGTGCCCTCGTCGAGGCGCCGTTCGGCCAAGGTCGCGTCGTGCTCTTCGCCTTCCGGCCCCAGTTCCGCGCCCAGCCCCACGCGACGTTCAAGGTGTTCTTCAACGCCCTGCTTCTTCCTTCCTCCTGAGGGCCTGGCAATCTTCTCTCCCTCGCCAGGGAAAGGGGCAGGGGTGAGGGTCGTCTACTGCGTCTGTCCGTTCGCAAACAGATAAAGCGACTCCACTCCTCCCGACAGCGTCGCCAGCAGCCGGCCCGCGCTGGTGTCGGCGTGCGTGAGGTCCACCGCCTCCATCAGTCCTTCGCTGAAGCTCTCGGCGTCCACCAGCGTCTTGCCCTTCCGTGCCGCGTGCTGGGCCGCCAGCATCTCGGTCGCGTTGAGGAAGGCCACCGCCACCGCCAGCTCGTCGAGCACCGGCCGGCGGCCGGTGCCAAGCGTCTGCACCGTCGCCCGGAGGTAGTGCCAGGCGAGGCCGTGGACCTCCGGCCGTTGCAGGTCGAGGCGGGCCCGGCGCACGGCGGCGCGGTCGAGGCTGGGCAGTCCCGGGCCGACCCCGTGGGCGTGGGCGAGCAGCCGCAGCAGCCGCCAGCGCAGGTCGAGGCGCAGCCCCGAGCCCCGCCCGTCCTCGAGCTGCTCCCGCGCCGCCACCACCGCGAAGAGGAAACCGCGGAAGAGAAGCCGGCCGAGAGCGGAAGGACGCCGCGCCGCCAGCGGCTGCTCGCTCTTCGCGGCGTAGCGGCCGGTCAGCTCCAGATACTCGGCGAAGCGCGGCGGGGGCAGTCGCATCACGCGGTGGCGGGAGACGTCCTCGACGTAACGGGCCATGCGCAGCACGTTGGCGCGCAGGTCGGGCCGCCCCTCCGGCCCCGGCCGGTCTAGCATCTCCCGCAGCACCTGACGCAGCGTGGCCAGGGCCTCCGGGGCGAGGCGGCGGCCGGCGAGGAGCTCGACCGGCCGCTCGCGCTCCGGGTACTCGCGTCCCCACGCCTTGCGCAGGGTGGCGATCTCGCGCGACTGGGCGGTCAGGAGCGTCCCCTCGTTCTTCACGATCGTCGGGCAGCTGAAGCTCGCGGTCAGGACCGGCGCACCCTCCGCCGGGTGGAACCGGATCGGAAACAGCCGGCACGTGAGGGGCTTGCGGTCGGCGCCCAGCTCTTCGTGAATGCGGCAGCGGTTCTCGAGCGAGAGGAAGCCGCAGGCGCCGTCCTCGCGCTTGCGGATGGTCGCGTAACCACCCGGCAGTGGATCGAAGGGATCGGACTCGGCGCCCTCGGGCGAGCCCTCGCGCTCACGAAAGTAGCGCTCGACCTTCGCCTGGCGGTACGCCTTCACCTCGCCCGGGGTGAGGGCGATCTCCCAGCGGCGGCAGCAGCGCCCACATTGCTGGCAGGTGAAGCGCTGCGCGGGGTCGAGGAGTAGGGCGCCCACGTCGCGTCAGTGTAGCCCGAGGCTCCGGGTTTGACCGTCCCGCGCGCTCTCCGCTAGACTGATCTTTCCGCGTCCTGCTGGGAGGTCGTCCAACGGTAGGACACATGGCTCTGGACCATGGAATCGGGGTTCGAGTCCCTGCCTCCCAGCCAAGCTATTTAGTCGCTTCAGCTCCGCCACGCGTCAAAGCGCGTCTCTTGGGGACGAGCCGGGGAGACGCTTCCTAATTTGCTACTCTATCGTCGATGAACGACCGCGCTCGCGTCACGCACGATCTTTGCGCCCGCAGCGCGGTGCGCGCGCTCGTCGCCTCGCAGATCCGCGAGGTCGCCGAGGCCGGCATGAGCGAACCGGACATCCTGTCGTTCTGGTTCGGCGAGCCCGACGAGGTGACGCCGGAGTACATTCGCGACGCGGCGGTGGCCTCGATCGCCGCGGGCGAGACCTTCTACAGCCAGAACCTCGGTCTTCCCGAGCTGCGCCAGGCGATCGCCGCGTACGTCACGCGGCGGCATCGCCCGGTAGCGTCCGGGAACGTCGCGGCCACTTCGTCTGGGGTGAGCGCGCTGATGCTCACCGCCGAGGCGCTCGTCAACCCCGGCGACCGCGTCGTGTGCGTGACGCCGCTGTGGCCCAATCTCACCGAAATCCCCAAGATTCTCGGCGCGGAGGTCGTACGGGTCGGGCTGCAGTTCGGCGAAGCGGGCTGGACGCTCGACGTCGATCGCCTTCTGGGCGCGCTCCTGCCGGGCACCCGCGCGGTCATGATCAATTCGCCGAACAACCCGACCGGGTGGGCGCTCGAGCGCGAGGGGCAGGAGGCGATTCTCGCGCAGTGCCGCAAGCACGGCATCTGGATCATCGCCGACGATGTCTACGAGCGCCTGTACTACGCGGGCGACTCGGCGCCCTCCTTCCTCGAACTTGCCGACGCGGACGACCGCGTGGTCAGCACCAACAGCTTTTCCAAGGCGTGGCTGATGACCGGCTGGCGGCTGGGCTGGATCGTCGCCCCGCCGGCGCTCATCCCCGATCTCGGCAAGCTGATCGAGTACAACACCTCTTGCGCGCCGGTATTCGTACAGCGCGCAGGTGTCGTCGCGATCACCGACGGCGAGTCGACCGTGCAGCGCACGCTCGCGCGCTTCCGCGCCGCGCGCGATTTTCTCGTCGCGCAACTTGCCGCAATCGACGGCATCGGAGTCGCCTCGCCACCGGGCGCGATGTACGTCTTCTTCCGAGTCGAAGGTGTCAACGACAGCCTCCACTTCTGCAAGCGCCTCGTGCGCGAGGCGCGGCTGGGTCTCGCCCCCGGCAGCGCCTTCGGACCTGAAGGGGAGGGGTTCGTGCGCTGGTGCTTTGCCGCAAGCCAGGAACGGCTGACGGAGGGGGTCCGGCGGCTGGCGCGTTATCTGAAGGTCCAGTAAGGAGCCGTAGGACAACGTGGCCGATCCGCCCGACGACCGGCTCGATTCGTGGAAGGACATCGCCGCGCACCTCAAGCGCGACGTCAGTACGGTCCAGCGCTGGGAGAAGCGCGAGGGGATGCCTGTCCACCGGCATATCCACGACAAGCTGGGCTCCGTCTACGCGTCGCGGGCGGAGCTCGACGCGTGGTCGAGAAGTCGGAGCCCCAGTCACGCGGGCGGCGAGGCATCGGATGAGAGTGACGCCCCCCGGCCAGTCCCGTCGGGGCGGCGACGGTTCGCCTGGCTGGCCCTCGCATGCGGAATCCTGGCCGCGCTCGGTGCGGCCGTGTGGCTCCTGGATGGAACCGACACAAACCGGCGCAACCCGTTGGCCGACGCTCGATTCACCCACCTCACCGATTTCGACGGCAGCGAGCACGCGGCGGCCATCTCGCGCGACGGGGGCTTCGTCGCGTTCCTCTGCGACCGGGACGGTCCCACCGACGTCTGGGTGACCCAGGTCGGCACGGGCCAGTTCCACAACCTCACGCGAGGGGGCATCCGGGAGCTCGTGAACCCGTCCCTGCGCACCCTCGGCTTCTCCTCGGATGCGACGCTCGTCTTTCTGTGGGCTCGCCGGCCGGACGTGTCGAAGGCGGGCGGCATCAGCGTGTGGGCGGTCCCGACCATGGGCGGACCGCCGCGGCTGTACCTGGAAGACGTGGCCGAGCTCGACTGGTCGCACGACGGCAGCCGCCTCGTCTACCACACGCCGGCGGCGGGCGACCCGCTCTTCGTGAAGGAGCGCGACCGGCCGGGCCGGCAGATCTTTGCGGCGCCGGCGGGCCAGCATGCCCATTTTCCCCTCTGGTCACCGGACGACCGCCTCATCTATTTCGTCCAGGGCACCTTGCCCGACGCGATGGACGTCTGGCGCCTCGAGCCCGGAGCCGTACCGGAGCGGCTCACGTTCCACAACTCGCGCGTCAGCCACCCCACCTTCCGGGATCAGCGGACGCTGCTCTACCTGGCCACCGCGGCGGACGGTTCCGGTCCCTGGCTCTATGCGATGGACGTGCGCCGGCGCGAGCCCCAGCGCATCAGCTTCGGCGTCGAGACCTACACGTCCCTGGCGGCCAGCCTCGATGGCTCGCGTCTGGTAGCCACCGTCGCGAATCCGAAGGGGACGCTGTGGCGCGTTCCCCTTCCCGACAAGGGAGACACGGCCGTGCCCCGCCGCATCACCCTGCCGACGGTGAGCGGGCGGTCTCCGCGCTTCGGCGCGAGCTCGCTCCTGTACGTGTCTTCGAAGGGCGGGAGCGACGGCATCTGGAAGCTGGCCGACGAGACGGCCGCCGAGCTCTGGAGCGCCCCGGGCGCGCACGTGGTCGGCGGCCCGGCGCTGTCGCGCGACGGGCGGCGGATCGCGGTCTCGATCGAAGAGCGCGGGCGCACGCGCCTGCTCGCGATGGACGAGGATGGCACCGACGTCCAGGTTGTCGACGAATCGCTCGACCTCCGCGGTGCCCCGGCCTGGGCGCCCGACGGGCAATCGATCGTGGTGGCGGCGAGCCGCGAGGGGGTCCCGCAGCTCATGAGGATCCCCATCCACGGCGGCGCCCCCGCTGCACTGGTCCCGGAGTACGCGCTGGATCCGACATGGTCGCCCGACGGACGGTTCCTGGTCTACTCGGGCGCCGACGTCGGAACCACGTTCGTGGTCAAGGCGGTGAGCGGCGACGGCCGCCCCCATCGGCTCCCAGACCTGACGTTGACCCGGGGCGCCCGGCGCCTCGCCTTCGTGCCCGGCCGGGGGGCGCTGGTCGTGTTGCGGGGAGAGATCGCGCACAAGGACTTCTGGCTCGTCGATCTCGACCGGGTCGGAGCGCCGTCTGACCGACCTCGGTCCCGAGTTCGTCGTCCGCGACTTCGACGTGTCCCCCGACGGCCGCGAGCTCGTGTTCGATCGAGTCCAGGAGAACTCCGACGTCGTCCTGATCGACCTCCCCCCGCGCTAGGGTCGGGCGCCCACACCTAGAACGGACAGTTGTCTGGTTTCGGGGCGTCGATGCGCAGCGCCGCGCCCGGGGGCGCAAAGTACGTGACCAGGTTCGTGGCCGGCAGGGCGGTTTCGTTGCGCGCGATGTGGGCGTGCCGGTCCGTCTGGCCGTCGACGAAGCCCTCGCCCGCGTGGAGCACCATCGGCTCGCAGTCGTCGCCCTCGTAGAAGGTCATCGTTCCCTCGATCACCGAGATGAACACGGGGCCGGGGTGCGTGTGCCACCCGCTCTGGCCTCCGGGATCGAAGGTGATCATCTGGGTGGCGATGTCGAGAGCGGGCTCGGCCTCGGCCTTCACCTTCCAGATCGTCCGGCCCCGATGGTCCCGCTCGTCACCCTTGTCGTCCACCGCCCTTGTGTCGGCCTCGTGGGGCTTCGGGGCCGTCACCCGCCGGCTGACGTCGAACGCCTCGTATCGGCTCCGGCCGAGAAGGGTCGACTTGGTCCCCGAGCCGGTAGTCGCCGAAACGATGGCTCCCGAGGTCGCGGCCGCCAGTGCCGCCCCGACCAGCATTTTCTTTGTCGACATGCCAACCTCCGTGTTCGGCACTCGTTTGTGGGTGCCTGACGCCAGAGAATCGGCTCGGCCACCGGAGCCGGCAAGCAGTAAAGCCCCGCGAGCCTCGGACCGTGGCCGTATGCGGTCGAATGCCGTCGATTGCCGCGCGTCGGGTCGCGACGATCAGTCGGTATTGCGGACGGCCACGAACTTGACGTCACCGGGGGGTGCCGTATCGGAGATGTGGGGCCGCCCCTGGTCATCGGTCCATTTGTAGATGACCCGGGGCCGGGCGGCCGCGGGTCGAGCGGCGGCTGCAGTCCGGACCGCGGCGGACGGCGGCGCGGAGCTGCCAGGCGTGATGAAGAGGGCGGGCGCGGCCGCAGGCGTGGGAGCGGCGGCAAGCACTGGCGCCGTAGCCGAAGGCGTGTAGGCACCCCCCGCCAGCAGCGCGTGGATCTTGCGCACGTAGCCCTGTGTTTCTCTGTAGGGGGGAACTCCTCTGTGGCGCACCACCGCGTTCTCGCCGGCGTTGTAGCCCGCCACGGCAAGGGACACGTCGCCGCGGAACATGTCGAGAAGCATCCTCAGATACTTCGCTCCCCCGAGGATGTTCTGCCGCGGATCGAAGGAATCGGCCACCCCCAGCCGCCGGGCCGTGTCCGGCATGAGCTGCATGAGGCCCCGCGCCCCTGCGGATGAAACGGCCCGATGGTCGAACTGGGACTCGACCTGGATGACGGCCCGGACGAGTTGGCTGCTCACGCCGTGCAGCGTTGCTGCCGCCTCGATGTAGGGGTCGTACTGGCGGTTGCTCGACGGGCGAAGCCGGAAGCCGGGCGAGTGGGTGACCACGCCCTTGCTGCGGTATGCGAGCTTGTAACCCTCGCGGTCAGGGAAGTTGGTGGCCTCGACCACGCCCCGTGCGTTGCGGCGGGTGAAGATGTCGGCCTCGCTCTGGGCCGGAACACCGGCCACCATCGCGAGCGTGAGGAGAACCCCGCCCGCAGCAGCTCGTCGGTCGCCCTTACGTCGATCCGGTCCGCCCCGGGCGCTGGCCCGCCGCTCTGACTTGCGGCGGTCGTCCTGCCGACGTTCGCCGCCTGGCCGCGAGTCGATAGGGGTTGACATGACAGGAGACGCTGCGAG
>Ga0184632_10000814_pt1 | contig 12526 bp, 10 predicted proteins | sample PLM31_50_b1_FD_133153 | JGI IMG/M metagenome (GOLD analysis project Ga0184632, IMG submission 133153) | Groundwater sediment microbial communities from an aquifer in East River, Colorado, USA - PLM3-1_50_b1 | ecosystem: Environmental > Terrestrial > Soil > Riparian zone | place: USA: East... | reverse complement strand
TGCAGACGGCCACCACCCTGGGCGCGACGCGCTGGCAGCTCGTGCGCCACGTCCTGGTGCCGGGGAGCCTGCCCGCCATCGGGGAGGCCCTGCGCGTCATGAACGGCATCGGCTGGACCTACGTGATCCTGGCCGAGATCGTCAACGCCCGCCTGGGCCTGGGCCACATCATCACCGTGGCCGGCAAGCGCTCCCACGTCGACCAGATCTTCGCGGGCGTGCTGGTGATCTTGTTCATCGGGGTGGTAACCGACTGGATGATCCGCGTGGCGAACAAGCAGCTGTTCGCCTGGAAGAGCTGACCCGGGCATGGCCGCGCCGGCCGCCGACAGCCCCAACGTCCTGGAGCTGAAGAACGTCTCCAAGACGTTCGTCAGCCCCGACGGCCGGGCCTTCGAGGCCATCCGCAACGTCGATTTCGTGGTGCGCGACGAGCCGGGCGTGGGCGAGTTCCGGGTCATCCTCGGGCCTTCCGGCTGCGGCAAGAGCACCATCCTCAACATCGTGGCCGGCCTCTTTCCCGCCACCACCGGCGAGGTGCTCCTGCGGGGCCAGCCCATCACCGGCCCCGGCCCCGACCGAGGCATGGTCTTCCAGAGCTACAGCTCCTACCCCTGGCTGACCGTCCTCGACAACGTCGCCTTCGGGATGAAGCTGCGCGGCGTCCCGCGGGCGGAGCGGGAGAAGGTCGCCCGGTCCTGGATCAAGAAGGTGGGGCTCGAGGGCACGGAGAAGAAGTATCCCAACCAGCTCTCGGGCGGGATGCGGCAGCGGGTGGCCATCGCCCGCACCCTGGCCGTCAAGCCCCAGATCATCCTCATGGACGAGCCGTTCGGCGCCCTCGACGTGCAGACGCGCCTCGGCATGCAGAACCTCATCAACGAGCTGTGGGAGGAGATCGAGGGCACGATCCTCTTCGTGACCCACGACATCCCGGAGGCGGTCTACCTCGCCGACAAGATCCACATCCTCTCCGCGGGGCCGGGGACGTTCGTCGAGGAGATCACGATCGACCTCCCCCTGCACCGCACGGAGGAGCTCAAGTCGACCCCGCGCTTTCGGGAGCTGGAGACCCTCGTCCTGCAGAAGATCCGCCACGCCGCCAAGGGCGGCAACGTGCGGATCACGACCTAGGCAATTCGGGGGGGTACGGGCCTAAAAAAGCACCCCCCCGCTCGCATTCGCGCTCCCCCCAAGTCGCTCCGCGCCCGAATGAATCGGGCGCTCCGCGGCCACGGGCTTGTGTTAATGCTTGACTTTGTCATCTAATTAGCTGACAGTGGCAGCGATCTCTCCGACGGGAGGCGGGCCATGGGCGAACCGCGCGTGGATGCGGTGCGGCGCTTCAACCGGTTCTACACGCGGCGCATCGGCGTGCTGCAGGAGGGGCTCCTGCGCAGCCCCTTCTCCCTCGCCGAGGCCCGCGTCCTGTACGAGGTCGCCCACCGCGACGCCCCCACGGCCGCCGAGCTCGGCCAAGAGCTGGGGCTGGACGGGGGCTACCTGAGCCGCATCCTGCGCGGGCTGCGCAAGCGCGGCCTCGTGGACCGGCGTCCCTCCCCCGCCGACGGCCGGGAGAGCCTGCTGGGCCTGACGGCGCGCGGGAGAGCGGCCTTCGCGACGCTGGACCAGCGCTCCCGGGAGGAGATCGGCGCGATGCTGGCCCCTCTTCCCGTCCCTCGCCAGCGCCGCCTGACCGAGGCCATGGGCACGATCGAGGACCTGCTCGGCGCGTCCACTCCGGCACGACCCGCCACGCCCTACGTGCTCCGCTCTCACCAGCCCGGCGACATGGGCTGGGTGGTCCACCGCCACGGCGTGCTCTACGCCCAGGAGTACGGCTGGGACGAGACGTTCGAGGGGCTGGTGGCGGAGATCGTGGCCCGGTTCGTGAAGCGGTTCGACCCGAAGCGCGAGCGCTGCTGGATCGCCGAGCAGGACGGCGAGATCGTGGGCTCGGTGTTCCTGGTGAAGCAATCGCGCACGGTGGCCCGGCTCCGGCTGATGCTGGTGGAGCCGCGGACCCGCGGGATGGGCATCGGGACGCGCCTGGTCGGCGAGTGCATCCGCTTCGCGCTCCAGGCGGGTTACCGGAAGATCACCCTGTGGACCAACAGCGTGCTGCTGGCCGCCCGCCACATCTACGCGCAGGCCGGCTTCCGGCTCGTGCACGAGGAGCGATACCACGGCTTCGGCCACGACCTGGTCGGGGAGACGTGGGACCTGAAGCTACAGTAACAGCTGCGCGCGTAGCGGGATTCATTCCCGCCGGGGCCGCGTAGCGGACCCGCCGATCAGCGGCGGCGAATTCACTTCGACGCCGCGGAAGACGCGCGCGGGGGTTCAAGGGGGCGCGCCGCAGCGCCCCCTTGCTCAATGAGGAGACGTGGGACCTGAAGCTGTAGGCCCCGCCTCTATCTGCGCTTCTTCGCCTTCGACGCCTTCTTGATGACGGCGACCGCCCGGTCGGCGTCGGCGTCGCTCTCGAAGCCGAAGACGGCGGAGTACTTCCTCCCCAGGACCTGGGCGACGAGGAACGCCATGTTGATGCCGGCGTCGGCCATGCCCTGCGAGAGGGCGTAGCCGAGCCCGGCCCGGTTGTCGCCGGTCACGATGAGCGTCGCAATTCCGTAGGGTTGGAGGCCGGCGCGCTGCGCGGCGGCGATTCCCTTCTTCCCCGTGACGGGTGCCAGCTCGACGGCGGCGCGCGTCTCGTTGCCGGGGAAGCGATAGCCCATGGCGATCTGGAGGTCCGCGCCCGCGGAGGCGAGCGGCCCGAGCACGGTGGCCAGGGCGCCCGGGCGGTTGTCCAGCTCGCGGCGCCAGAGGACGACCTTCTTTACGGTGACAGGCATCGCCTGCTCTCCTTCAGTAGATCCGGAAGACGAGACGAGAGGCGAAGTGGGCGGGCAGGGGGTCCTTCCCCGCCCGCGCCGGCTCGAGCCGCCACATCCGCAGCGCCCGCTCGATGGCCGCCACGTGCGCCTTGTCGAGGCCGCCGCGTATCTGCGGCCGGTAGATCCGTCCGTCGGCGCCGACCACGGCCTCGAACTCGACCTCGCCCTCGTGGCGGACGCGGTGCCCGGGGTCGCGATACGCGGGATCCACCCAGAACAGCTTCCGCGGCCAGGTCGTCACGCGCCGGCCCATGCGCCGCTCCTCGTCGGGGGCGTTCGTCTGGCTGCTGGCCGCCACCATCGGCTCGCCGGTGGCCGTCAGGTCGAAGGGCACGCCGTACGCACGCAGATAGCCTTCGGGGGTGGGCAGGATCTGGTCGAGCCGGCCGGCGACCCGCGCCGGCGGGTCGGACTCGTACCCGGTCAGGCTGAGCGTGATCGTCGCCGGCATCGCCTTGCAGCGCGGCCGCGCCTTCTCGGCGCTGGGGGCGCCGAGGGTCTCGAGGACGAGACGGGGCGCGCCCTTCTCCAGGACGGCGCTGCGCACCTGCACCGCGGCGTCGCACGCACCGGACAGCTGGGCCGGGTCTTTCTTCTTCACCACGACACGCTCGCGGTCGCCCTGGAACCGCAGGACCCGCTGCTGCCCGACATAGCTGCTGAGGAAATCGGTGCGGGGCCCGGCGGGCGCCCCCTTCGGCTGCTTGGGGCCGCACGCGCCGGCGAGGCCGACGGCGATGGCGAAGCCGATCAACCGAGACGGGAAGCTTCTCATGGGCTCGTCGGGCAAGAGCCTACGTCCCGCTCCGGATCAGGTCAAGTGCGCCCGGTCACGGGATGGTATAACGGCTTGATGGCCCTCCTGGAGCTGAAGATCAACGGCGCCTCCCGCCGCGTCGAGGTCCACCCGGAGTGCAGCCTGTTGAGCCTGCTGCGCGACGAGCTCGACTTGACGGGGGCCAAGTACGGCTGCGGCGAGGGCCAGTGCGGCGCCTGCACGGTGCTGGTGGATGGGCGGCCGACCCGCTCCTGCGTGACGAAGGCCGCCGCGGTGGCCGGCCGCGACGTCGCCACCATCGAGGGGCTCGAACAGCAGGGCCGGCTCCACCCGGTCCAGCAGGCCTTCATCGACACGGACGCCCTCCAGTGCGGCTACTGCACGCCGGGCATGATCATGGAGGCGGTGGCGCTGCTCCGCCGCAAGCCAGATCCGGCCACGCCCGAGGTTGTGCGCGCCCTCGAAGGCCACATCTGCCGGTGCGGCGCGTACGAGCGCATCGTCCGCGCCGTGCGGCAGGCGGCCGGCGCGAAGAGCGGGGCATGACCGAGCTCGAACGGTACGAGCTCGCCGAGGGTCCCGCCTACCACTTCGAGGTAAGCCGGCGGGAGTTCGCGAAGGTGCTCGGCGGCGGCCTCGTGATGCTGCTCGCCGCCGAAAACGCGCGCGGCCAGGAATCCGGCCGCGGCGGCGGCGCCTCCGAAACCGCGCCGCGCGACGTCGCCGCGTGGCTCCACATCGGCGCCGACGGGACGGTGACCGCCTACACGGGCAAGGTGGAGTTCGGCCAGGACATCCGGACGTCGCTGACGCAGGCGGTCGCCGAGGAGCTGCGGGCGCCGCTCGGCACGGTCCGGCTCGTCATGGGCGACACGGACCTGACGCCGTACGATCAGGGCACCTTCGGCAGCCGGACGACGCCGTTCATGGCCGCCCAACTCCGGACGATGGCGGCGGCGGCACGCGGGGCCCTCGTGGAACTCGCCGCCGCGAAGTGGAACGTCCCGGCGTCCGCGCTCGACGCGCGCGACGGCCAGATCGTGGATACGGCCCGCGGGCGCGCGCTTCGTTTCGGCGAGCTGACGCAAGGCCAGGCCCTCGTCCGCACCGTGCCCGCCGACGCCAAACCGTCCGCGACGCCGCCCGCGCGGTGGACGATCGCCGGGCAGGCCGTCCCCAAAGTCAGCGCGCGCGAGATCGTCACCGGCCGCCACCGCTACACGTCGGACCTGACCCGGCCGGGCCTGCGGCACGGCAAGGTGCTGCGTCCGCCGGCCATCGGCGCCACGCTCGTCTCGCTCGACACGTCCGCGGCAGGCGGCGCAGGGGTCAGCGTCGTCCGCGACGGCGACTTCGTCGGGGTGGCCGCGCCGACCGCGGGCGAGGCCGCGCGCGCCATGGAACGCCTGAAGGCCCAGTGGAAGACGACGCCGCAGCCCTCCGAGGGTCAGATCTTCGAGTACCTCAAGAAGACGCCACCGGAGCCGCGCGACGGTGAGGGATGGAACCGCGGTGGCCAGGTCTCGGGGTCGGTGCCCGACGCGATGGCGGTGGCGGCGGTGCGGCTCGAGCACTCCTACACGGTGGCCTACATCGCCCACGCGCCGCTCGAGCCACGCGCCGCGCTCGCCGAGTGGCAGGACGGGAAGCTCACCGTGTGGACCGGCACCCAGCGGCCCTTCGGCGTACGGACCGAGCTGGCGGAGGCCTTCCGTCTTGCCGAGGACAAGGTGCGTGTGATCGTCCCCGACACCGGCTCGGGCTACGGTGGCAAGCACACCGGCGAGACCGCCGTCGAGGCGGCGCGTCTCGCGCGGGCCGCCGGCCGTCCCGTCAAGCTCGTGTGGACGCGCGAGGAGGAGTTCGCGTGGGCCTACTTCCGGCCCGCGGGGGTCATCGAGGTGAAGAGCGGGGCGCGCGCCGACGGCACGCTCACGGCCTGGGAGTTCCACACGTACAACTGCGGGTCATCCGGCATCCGTACGCCCTACGAGGTCGCCAACCAGGTGGTCGAGTTCCATCCCGCGCGGTCGCCGCTGCGCCAGGGCTCTTACCGCGCGCTCGCCGCCACCGCCAACCACTTCGCGCGCGAGACCCACATGGACGAGGTCGCGCGCGCGGCCGGAGTGGAGCCGCTGGAGATGCGGCGGCGCAACCTCAAGGACGCACGGGTACGCGCGGTGCTGGACGCGGCGGCCGAGCGCTTCGGCTGGCCCCGCGCCAAGGCGCCGGGCCGCGGCTGCGGCCTGGCCGCCGGCACCGAGAAGGGCTCGTACCTCGCGACCTGCGCGGAGGTGTCGGTGGAGCCCGACGGAAGCGTGCGCGTGCGGCGGCTGGTGACGGCCTTCGAGTGCGGCGCCGTCGTGAACCCCGACCACCTCCGCAACCAGATCGAGGGCGCGATGGTTCAGGGGCTGGGGGGCGCGCTGTTCGAGGCGGTGCGCTTCGAGGACGGCCTCGTCCTCAGCGACCGCTTCTCCCGCTACCGAATACCCCGGTTCAGCGACGTGCCCGAGCTGGACGTGGTCCTCGTGGACCGCAAGGACCTGCCCTCGGCGGGCGCGGGCGAGACGCCGCTCGTGTGCGTGGCTCCGGCCATCGGCAACGCCATCTTCGACGCCACCGGCATCCGCCTGCGTTCCCTGCCGCTGATACCGTCGGGCATCCCCGCCAAACCGGCTTCTTAACGCAGAGATCGCCGAGGCCCGCAGAGAACTGAAGGGGAACGAATCACGCCCCCGTTTCCTCTGCGAGCCTTTGCGTCCTCTGCGTTGAAGGGCAATCTGGGCCTAGCCTTGCGCCGCGCGGAGCGTGTCGCGGGCGATGGTGCGCGAGGCGGCCCACAGGATGGCGGCCAACAGCAGGGCGAGGATCGGCACCACGAGCAGGGCCGCATGGAGACCCGCCGCCCGGAACGGCTCCAGCGCGGAAGGGCTCGCGACGAAGACGCCCGCCGCCCGCGCCGCGCGCACGGTCATCCCGTCGCTCAGCATTCCCGTGACGACGGGGCCGAACGAGGCGCCGAGGACGTACATCGCGAGGAAATAGACGGCCATGGCCGTGGCCCGCAGCGAAGCGGGCACCACGTCCTGGAGCGCGGCGTAGACCACCGCGTAGTACGACGCCATCGCCGCGCACGCACCGCCGAGCAGGAGCGTGAAGGCCAGCACGCGGCCGCGGGGCTGGCCGAGCGCGAGCAGGAGCAGGGGCGCGGCCACGAGGAAGGCGCCGGCGCCGAGGAGCACGCGACGGTGCGGACCCCGCCTGCGCAGTGCATCGCCCGCCACGCCGGCGAGGAGCATGCCCGGGATCCCCGACAGCCCGTAGGCGAGCATGGACACGATCCCCGCCTCCCGCACGTCGAGCTCGTGCTGCCGGATGAGATACGGCGACAGGAACGTCCCGAGGGCGTACATGTTGAAGTTGTGCACCGCCCCGGAGGCGATGATCCACCATAGCGTCGGGATGGCCAGGAGCCGGCGATAGGGCGAGACGCCGGTCGCACCGCGCGCCGGGTCGGGCGGTGCCGTCCGGGCGGGCTCGCGCAGGAGGAGCGCGAGCACGGCACAGAACACCCCCGGAGGCCCGGCCACCAGGAATGCCGCACGCCAACCCCAGCCCTGCGCCACCCAGCCGCTCACCGCGTAGCTGAGGCCCAGGCCCAGGGGCAATCCGAGCATGAAGATCGCCAGCGCCCGCGAGCGCTTGTCGGCGGGGACGAGGTCGCCGATGAGGGAGGTGGCCGCCGGCGCGCAGGTGGCCTCGCCGACCCCGACGAGGAGCCGCAGCACGAAGAGCTGCGTGAAGCTGCGGGCCAGGCCCTGGAGCGCGGTGAGCACGCCCGCGGCGAAGACGCCCGCGGCGAGGATGTACGTGCGGCGCGCGCGGTCGGCGAGCCGGCCGAAGGGAACGCCCACCACCGCGTAGAGCAGCGTGAACGCGGTGCCGAGGGCGCCGATCGCGGTGTCGCCGAGGGCCCACTCCCGCCGGATCGGCTCCGCCACGGCGGACAGCACCTGGCGGTCGAAGAAGTTCAGCGTGTTGATGGCGCACAGCACGGCCAGGGACAGGCCGACGTGCGTGCGCGGAGGAGTGGGGGCCAGGCGCGGCTCCCCTCTACAGCTCCGGGCGGCCCAGGTGCTGCGCGGCCTGCCGGGCCAGGACCCTGACCGCGCCGCCGAGGGCCGCGAAGCGCGGGTCTCGAGTGAGCCCCTGGCGGAAGCGGTAGTAGATCTGTTGCACGATGACCGCGGTCTTGAAGAGCCCGAAGCAGTAGTAGAAGTCGAGGTCGTGAACGGCCCGCCCGCTCCGCTCCGCGTAGCGCTCCGCGAGCTGCCGGCGCGTGTCGCTGCCCGGGAGATGCGTCGGCCCGAAGGCGATGGCCTTCAGCTCGTCGCTGTCCTTCTCTTGCACCCAATAGGCGAGCGTCGTCCCCAGATCCATGAGCGGGTCGCCGAGCGTGGACATCTCCCAATCGAGCACGGCCAGGATCCGGTCCGGCGCAGCGGGGTCGAGAACGAGGTTGTCGTGCTTGTAGTCGTTGTGGATGAGGCTCGCGCCCTCGGAGCGGGGCAGGTGCTCGACGAGCCAGCCGGCCACCACGCTCATGTCGCCTACCTCGTCGGTCTGGGCGTCGTGGTAGCGCTTCGTCCAGCCGGTGACCTGGCGCTGGGCGTAACCCTCGGGGTTTCCGAACCCGGCGAGGCCGGCCGCCTCGTAGTCGAGGCCGTGCAGCTTCACCAGCGTCTCGACGAGGGCGGCACACAGCCGTGACACCGTCTCCGGCGGCAGGGCCACGCCTGCCGGCACCCGGCTGCGCAGGATCATTCCGCGCACGCGCTCCATCAGAAAGAACCGCGCGCCGAGGACCGACTCGTCCTCGCAGAAGGCCACCACGCGCGGGGCCTGGGCGAAGACGGGCCCGAGGGCGGACAGGACCCGGAACTCGCGCTGCATGTCGTGCGCGGCCTTGACCGTCGAACCGAAGGGCGGGCGGCGCAGCACGAGCTCGCGCTCCCCGACGGTGACGAGGTAGGTCAAATTGGAATGGCCGCCGGGAAACTGTCGCGCCTGCAGGGGGCCGCCGAGGCCGAGCGTGCGGTGCATGTACTCGGCGAGCCGGGCGCAGTCCAGCTCCTCCCCCGGCCGCGTGGGCCCGGGGTCGCCGGCGTCAACGGCCATGCCGCTTCAGGATGCGGCGGCCCGCCGACAGCTTGTGCACTTCGTCGGGCCCGTCGTAGATCCGCGCCGCACGCTCGTGGGCGTAGTAGAAGGCCAGCGGCGTGTCGTCGCTCATGCCCAGCGCGCCGTGGGCCTGGAGCGCGGCGTCCACCACCTGCCCCATCACCTCCGCCACGAAGAACTTGACGAGGGAGATCTCGACCGCCGCGGCGGCGAAGCCCTCGTGGTCGATCGTCCACGCCGCCTTCAGCACCAGCAGCCGGGCGGCGTCGATGCGCGCGCGGCATTCCGCCAGCGTCGCCTGGAAGAGCGGCTGATCGGCCAGGCGCGCCTCGCCGTCGATCGTCCGCGCCGTCGCGCGGCCGACCATCAGCTCGAAGGCTCGCTCGCAGATCCCGATCCAGCGCATGCAGTGGTGCACGCGGCCCGGGCCGAGCCGCTCCTGGGCGGCGGCGAAGCCGCTCCCCTCCTCGCCCAGCCGCTGGCTCGCGCTCACGCGGCAGCCCTCCAGCCGGATCTCGCCGTGGCTCAGCCACCCCTCGCCCTCGCGCCCCATCACGGGTACGTTGCGTACCCGGCGGAAGCCGGCCGTGTCGGTGGGCACGAGGAACATCGTGGCCCGCCGCCGCGGCGGGGCCTCGGGCGCGCTCACCGCCATTACGATCGCGAAGCGGGCGCCGTCGGCGCCGCTGCAGAACCACTTGTGGCCGTCGAGGACGTAGTCGGGCCCGTCCCTTCGCGCCCGGCATCGCAGCTCGGTGGGGTTCGAGCCCGGAGTCTCCGGCTCCGTCATCGCGAAGCAGCTCCGGATCTCGCCGCGTACGAGGGGCAACAGGAAGCGGCTCTTCTGCTCGTCGGTGCCGAGACGGTGGAGGATCTCGATGTTGCCCGCGTCCGGGGCCTGGCCCCCGAAGACGTAATGACCGAAGATACTGCGGCCGAGAGCTTCGCTCACGAGGGCGTACTCGAGCAGCGAGAGCCCGAGGCCACCCAGCTCCGCCGGCGCCGCGGGCGCCCACCAGCCGCGCGCGCGCACCTGCCGACGCAGCTCCTCCAGCTCCGGCTCCGCCGCGCGGAACCCTCCCGCCAGCAGCGCCGTCTCGCGGGGAAGCAGCTGCGCGCTCACGAACTCCGCGATTGCGCCCACCCGCGCCTGGCTCTCGGCTGGGATCGAGAAATCCACGGCCGGTATGGTAGCTCAGCGGCAGGAGCGGTAGACCTGCAGCTCCGGCACCGACCAGGCGGGCCAGGAGGGATCCTCCTCGCGCCATCCGACCTGGATCCGTACGGCGCGCGCCTGGACGGGCGGGAAGCGGAGGACCCACTCCGCGTCCCGCGGCCGCTCCAAGAGCGCGTCGAGAACGGCCCGCTGCTCGGCCGGACCGTCGGCGAGGTCCACGCGCCGGCGGCCGCCGTCCTCCCCCTCCACCACCACCACCGGGTTGTGCGGCAGCTCGTCGTAGGGATAGTAGAGGCCCAGCCCCACCGCGGCGACGGTCTCCGCCTGCGCCAGCCGCACCTCCAGGTAGTCGCCCGGGCGCTGCGGCTGCGCGGTGTGCCACGCCGTGCGACGATCGCCGTCGCGCGCACGGTCCTCCTTGTTGATCCCGGTCGAGCTGAAGGTCCATCCGTCGCGCGGCAGCGCATCGGCCGGCGCGCAGGGCCGCGGCAGGGCCGGCGCCGGTCCGCTCACGCGATAGACGCGCTCGTCGCCGAGGGCCAGCGCCGCGAAACGGGGCGCGGGTGTGCCCGCGAAGGCCTGGATCAGCCGTAGGCGCGGGTGCGCGTCCAGCGCGGGCAGGCGCACCGCGCGCTCGGCCTCGGTCCAGATACGCGGATGGACGACGACGGTGTCGATGCCGAGGCGGTCGAGCGCGGCGAGCGAGCCGTCGTCCGGAAACCCTTCGAGCATGCGGACGAGGAACTCGTGGGCCGGCGGATAGAAAGACGTGCGGCCGACCGGGATGGGGCGCCAATGATAGGTCGAGAAATGGAGATAGGCCGCCCACCGCTTTCGTGCGCGCGCCGGGTACAGCGGCAGCTCGACCATGGGCGTGCGCGCGTCGCGGGCCAGCCACGGGTAGACCGGTGGCAGGTCGGCCCCGGCCGGGACCTCGGCCGCGCGGCGCGGCACGCCCCAGTGCTCGAGGGGAACGAGGACGGCCAGCGCCGCCGCGCAGGCCAGCCCCGCCCGCCGCGGCAGGCGGGCGAGCAGCGCCGCGACCGCGATGCCGACGAGCACCGCCAGCCCCAGCGGCACCAGCACCCCGAACCGTTCCGGCCCGGCCATGGCGCGCAGCGGCGGCGCCAGCCGATAGAGAAGCTCATAGGGCCCGGTACCCATGCGGCGGCCGCCCACGTGGAGGATCGGCCCAAGGGAAAAAACGAGGCCCATTGCCGCCGCCACCAGTGCACACGCCACCACCGGCCCGGTTCCCGCCCCGGCGCCGCCCTTCAGGAAGCGGAGCAGACCGATGACGGCGAGGGCCAGCGTGAGCAGCCCGACGAAATGGGGAACCTCCGACCGGCCGGGAACCAGGTCGAGGGCCGGCCAGACGATGTTGCGCGGCGCCGGCTCCAGGTAGGCCAGCAGGTCCGCGCCGCCCGTCCATCCCTTCTCGAAACCGAGGTTGCGGACCTGCTCGACGTAGGGCCAGAGCAGGACGGCGCCGATGAGGGCGGCGCCCGCGAGGGCGAGAAGGAGACGACCCATCGCCGATGCGGTCGGCCGCGGCCGGCCGAGGCCGAGCACGAGGAGCCACAGTGGCGTGAGCATGGCGGTGTAGACGAGGTAGTACGTGCCGGAAAGGCCCTGCAGGGCGAGGGCGGCCGCGGCGAGGGCCGCGTCGCGCCCGCGCCCCCCGGCGCGAAAGCGATCGAGCCATAGCAAGGCCAGGGGCCACCACTGCACGTTGAGCACCTGCACCCGCGGCAGCTCGTGCAGGGTGAGGCTGTTGAAGGCGTACACGAGGCCGGCCACGAAGGCGGCGGCCGGCGAGGCGGTGAGGTGACGCACGAGCAGGAACATCGCCGAGGCGGAGAGCGCGAGGCCGAGGACGACGGCCGCGTTCGACGCGAGCACGGCATTGCCGGTCGCCCAGAAGACGGGTGCGACCATTACCGCTTCCGGCAACAAGTGGTCCCCGAACGTGAGGCTGCGCGGGTAGGGATGGAACGCGTTCGTCTCGTACAGCCGGAGCGGCTGGTGCACGAGCGCGTGGGCGTCCCAGGCCATCGTCCACGCCAGGTGCAGCGGATCGCCGAGATCGGGCACCCGCTCGGTCGGGCGCGCGGTCATGGGCAGCGCCCAGAGGATGGCGATGACGACGTAGGCGGCACTGGCGGCCGCGAGGCCGCGCCTCTTCATCGCGCGACGCTAACATACGGGTGTGCTCGCCCGCTCCCCGTCTCAGCTTCCGGCATGGCTCGCACCTACCGAGAGGGCGCTGGCCCTCGCGACGACCGCCGTGGCGGTGGCCTTGCACCTGCGGCTCTTTCTCAGTGCGGGGCCGCTCTGGCGTGACGAGATCAACACGGTGGTCGTGGCGACGCAGCCGACACTCGCCCGCGTGTGGGATCGCCTGGAGGGCGAGTCGTTCCCGCTGCTGCCTTACGCCCTCCTGCACGTCTGGCCCTCGCTGGGACTCGGGACGGACGCGGGCTTTCGCGC
>Ga0184632_10000813_pt1 | contig 12561 bp, 5 predicted proteins | sample PLM31_50_b1_FD_133153 | JGI IMG/M metagenome (GOLD analysis project Ga0184632, IMG submission 133153) | Groundwater sediment microbial communities from an aquifer in East River, Colorado, USA - PLM3-1_50_b1 | ecosystem: Environmental > Terrestrial > Soil > Riparian zone | place: USA: East River... | reverse complement strand
GGTGTGGTGTCCAAGATCGTTCCGATCGAAGACATGCCGTTCCTCGAGGACGGTACCCATGCCGACATCGTGCTCAATCCGCTCGGCGTGCCGAGCCGGATGAACGTCGGACAGATTCTCGAGACGCACCTCGGCTGGGCTGCGCGCCTGCTCGAGTTCTACGCCAAGACGCCCGTCTTCCAGGGGGCGAACGAGACGGAGATCGGCGTCCTGCTGCGGCTCGCGGGGCTGAACTGGGCCGCGGACGCGTTGCGGCTCGACGTGCGGCCCCCGGCGCTGGATACGGCGCGCGTGACCCAGATCGTGGCCGACTTGCGGAGGTTGCCGTCCTCCAACGGCGACCGGCCCGACATCGGGACCGCCGGCATCGAGCTGCTCGCGGGCCGCAGTGTGTCGGCGGAAACGCGCGAGCTGCACCGCCAGATGGTGGATTTCCTCAAGGTCGCCGGCAAGGAGCTGGCGGAGCGCGAGCTGGCCCAGCGCCGGATCGAGCAGGAAGTGCACGCGGCGAAGCTCGAGGCGGCGGACGCGAGCAATCTGTCGGCCGCCGAAAAGGCGTCGCTCAAGGCGGGACTGAAGGAGATCGAGAAGGTTCTGGCCAAGGACAAGCCGGCGGAGGTGCTCGAGGCGATTGGACGGCCCGCGCTGGCGGCGCTGTTCGGCGCCAAGTCCGAGGCCGACGTGGATGCCGCGGCGGACGAGCTGCTCGCGGCCGCCGGGTTGTCGCCGGTCGGAAAGTGCCGGCTGCGCGACGGCCGCACCGGCGAGCTGTTCGAATCCGAGGTGACGGTCGGCTCGATTTACATGATGAAGCTGTCGCATCTCGTGGACGACAAGATCCACGCTCGCTCCATCGGTCCGTACTCGCTGGTCACGCAGCAGCCGCTCGCCGGCAAGGCGCAGTTCGGCGGCCAGCGGTTCGGCGAAATGGAAGTGTGGGCGCTCGAAGCGTACGGCGCCGCGCACACGCTGCAGGAGATTCTGACCGTCAAGTCGGACGACGTGAACGGCCGCAGCCGTGTGTACGAGGCGATCGTGAAGGGGCAGAACCTGCCGAAGCCCGGGATTCCCGAGTCCTTCAACGTGCTGGTGAAGGAGCTGCAGGCCCTCGGGTTGAAGGTGACGCTCGGCACTACTGAAGACGTGGAGGAATAAGTGATCGATTTCAGAAGCGGCCACGAGCCCAAGAGCTCGAGCTTCGATTATATCCAGATCCGGATCGCCTCCCCCGAGGAGATCCGGGGTCCCAAGGACTCCAAGGAGCGCGAGCGCCTGGAGCTCCAGGGCCAGCGCACGTGGTGGTCGTGGGGCGAAGTCACCAAGCCCGAGACCATCAACTACCGCTCCTTCAAACCGGAACGGGATGGGCTCTTCTGCGAGCGCATCTTCGGCCCGGTGAAGGACTGGGAGTGTCACTGCGGCAAGTACAAGCGCATCCGCTATCGCGGCGTGATCTGCGACCGCTGTGGCGTCGAGGTCACACTGTCGAAGGTGCGGCGCGAGCGTATGGGCCACATCGAGCTCGCGGTGCCGGTGGCGCACATCTGGTTCTTCAAGACGCTGCCGTCGCCGATGGGCAATCTGCTCGACATGACGCTGCGCGATCTCGAGCGCGTGATCTACTACACGAACTATGTGGTGATCGAGCCGGGCGAGCAGGAAGTGCAGGAGCGGGAGCTGCTGGACGAGGATCGCTTCCTCGAGCTGCGAACCAAAGCCAAGACCGAAGGCGACACCGCGTTCCGCGCGGACATCGGGTCGCCGGCGATCCGCTCGCTGCTCGAGCGCATCAACGTGGACAAGCTGGCGGACGAGCTGCGCGAGACCGTCGCGAGCGAGACGAGCCAGCATCGCAAGAAGCAGATGCTGAAGCGGCTGAAGATCGTAGACGCGATGCGCAACTCCAGCAACGCCGGCGAGCAGCGCAACGATCCGCGCTGGTTGATTCTCGACGTCGTGCCGGTGATTCCGCCCGACCTGCGGCCGCTGGTGCCGCTCGACGGCGGGCGCTTCGCCACGTCCGATTTGAACGATCTGTACCGGCGCGTGATCAACCGCAACAACCGGCTGCAGAAGCTGATCCTGCACCGGGCCCCGGAGGTCATTCTCCGCAACGAGAAGCGCATGCTGCAGGAGGCGGTGGACGCGCTGTTCGACAACGGCCGCCGCTCCAAGGCGATCCGGGGACGCGGCAAGCGGCCCCTCAAGTCGCTGTCCGACATGCTCAAGGGCAAGCAGGGCCGGTTCCGTCAGAACCTGCTCGGCAAGCGCGTGGACTATTCGGGCCGCTCGGTGATCGTGGTCGGTCCGGAGCTGAAGCTGCATCAGTGCGGTCTGCCCAAGGCGATGGCGGTCGAATTGTTCAAGCCCTTCATCATCCACAAGCTGGTGGAGAAGGGCATCGCCGAGACGGTGAAGCGGGCGAAGAAGATCGTCGAGAAGGAATCGCCGGAGGTGTACGAGATCCTCGAGGAGATCATCGAGGACCATCCCGTGCTGCTGAACCGCGCGCCCACGCTTCACCGGCTGGGCATTCAGGCGTTCGAGCCGGTACTGGTCGAGGGCAAGGCGATCCGGATTCACCCGCTCGTCTGCGCGGCGTTCAACGCAGACTTCGACGGGGACCAGATGGCGGTGCACGTGCCGCTCTCGTTCGAGGCGCAGCTCGAATCGCGCCTGTTGATGATTTCGTCAAACAACATTCTCAAGCCGTCCGACGGCCGGCCGGTGGCGGAGCCCAGCCAGGACATGGTGCTCGGCTGTCACTTCCTCACCAAGGAGCCGGCGGATTTCGAGGGCCGGCTCAAGTCGGCGCCGCGCATCGGTTCGATGGCGGAGCTGGAAATGTGCCTCGCGTTGAAGCGGATGGACTTCCACTCGCCGGTGCAGATGTGGCATGAGAGCCCGGGCGTGGCGGGAAGCTGGATCGCCACGACGGCGGGACGGGTGATCTTCAACAGCATCGTCCCGGCGGGATTGCTGCGCGACCTCGGCTTCCAGAACAAGGTGATGCGGAAGAAGGATCTCTCCGAGCTGGTGTTCGAGAGCTACCGCCGCGCGGGGCTTGCTTCGACGGTGCAGTTCCTCGATCAGCTGAAGGAGTTCGGCTTCCGCTATGCGACGATAGGCGGCGTCTCGATCGGTGTGGCTGACCTCGAGATTCCCGCCGAGAAGTCGCCGCTGCTGCACGACGCGGAAGCGCGCGTCGAGCGGTTCCAGCGCGCCTACGCGACGGGCCAGATCACGTTCGGGGAGCGCTACAACAAGGTGATCGACGCCTGGACGCACGCCAACAACGACATCGCCGAGGCGATGGTCGGGACGATGAAGAAGTCGAAGGGCGGCTTCAATCCGGTGTTCATGATGTTCGACTCCGGCAGCCGCGGCTCGCGCGATCAGATCCGGCAGCTCGCCGGCATGCGCGGGCTGATGGCGAAGCCCCAGAAGAAGCTCACGGGCGGCATCGGCGAAATCATCGAGAGTCCCATCAAATCGAACTTCCGCGAAGGGCTGTCGGTGCTCGAGTACTTCATCTCGACCCACGGCGCGCGGAAGGGTCTCGCCGACACCGCGCTCAAGACGGCGGATGCCGGGTATCTGACACGCCGGCTGGTCGACGTCGCTCAAGATGTGACGATTACAGAGGAAGATTGCGGAACGATCCTCGGCCTCGAGATGTCGGCGCTGAAGGAAGGCGAAGACATCATCGAGCCGCTGCGCGAGCGGGTCGTGGGCTGCGTGGCGCTCGACGAGGTGATGGATCCGCACGAGCTCGATGAGGACGGCCGAGCCAGGGTCCTGGTCGAGGCGGGCAAGCTGATCACCGAAGAGACCTCGCAGGCCATCGAAGACGCGGGGATCGAGTCGGTGAAAATCCGCTCGGTGCTCACGTGCGAAGCCAAGCGCGGCGTGTGCCGGATGTGTTACGGCCGCAACCTCGCGACGATGGACATGGTGGACCTCGGCGAAGCGGTCGGCATTCTGGCCGCGCAGTCGATCGGCGAGCCGGGTACGCAGCTGACGCTGCGGACCTTCCACATCGGCGGCACGGCGGCACGCATCGCCGAGCAGACGGTGCGCAAGACCAAGGTCGAAGGCGTCATCGAGCATGGCGACCGGCTGACGTACGTCGAGACGCCGGAAGGCCAGAGGGTGGTCACGAGCTATGAAGGCGAGCTGATTCTCAAAGCGGCGCCCCACGGCGGGACGTCCGGCACCGCCGCCAGCAAGCTGGCGGTGCACTCGCGTTTCCAGGTGCCGCTCGGTGCCACCCTGATGGTCGAAGACGACCAGCAGGTGGCGAAGGACGGCGTGCTCTTCACCTGGGATCCGTACACCAACCCGATCATGACGGACGTGGGCGGGCTGGTGCGGTTCGTGGACATCGTCGAGGACGAGACGGTGCGCGAGGAGCTGGACGAAATCACCGGCCGGCGCCAGCGCGTCATCATCGAAGACCGGGAAAAGAAGCTGCACCCGCACATCGAGGTCGTGCAGAAGAAGGGCGAGAAGGAGAAGCGGCTCCGCGACTTCGTCATCCCGGAAGGCGCGCAGCTCATGATCGAGGATGGCCAGGACGTGTACGCGGGCCAGGTGCTCGCCAAGGTGTCGCGTGAGGCGTACAAGACGCGGGACATCACGGGCGGCCTGCCGCGCGTTGCCGAGCTGTTCGAGGCGCGCCGGCCGAAGGACCCCGCCACGATTTCCGAAGTGGATGGCGTGGTGCGGTTCGGCGAGATCAAGCGCGGCAAGCGCGAGATCTGGGTGCACCCCGAAGAGGGCGAGGCGCAGCTGTACGAGGTGCCGGCGGGCAAGCACTTGCGCGTGCACGAGGGCGATCGGGTGCGGGCGGGCGACCGTCTCACCGAAGGTCCGGTGAATCCGCACGACATTCTGCGGATCAAGGGCCCGCGCGCCGTGCAGGAGTATCTGCTGAACGAGGTGCAGGAGGTGTACCGCCTGCAGGGCGTGAAGATCAACGACAAGCACATCGGCGTGATCGTGCGTCAGATGCTGCAGAAGGTCAAAGTCGTCGAGCCGGGCGACACCGAGTTCCTGGAAGGTGAGAACGTGGACAAGCTCGTCTTCAGCGAGATCAACGAGCGCGCGGTCAAGAAGGGCGGCAAGCCTTCGACCCGCGAGCCGCTGCTGCTCGGCATCACGAAAGCGAGCCTGACGACGCAGTCGTTCATCTCCGCCGCCTCCTTCCAGGAGACGACGCGGGTGTTGACCGACGCGGCGATCCGCGGGGCCAAGGACGATCTGCTCGGGTTAAAGGAGAACATCATCATCGGACACCTGATCCCGGCGGGAACCGGCATTTACCGGTATCACGACATCGAGATCGAGCCGCCGGAGGGCTTCCAGCCTCCGACGCCGCCGGTCGAGGCCGCGCTGCCTGGTGCTGGGCCGGTGCCGAGTCCGTTCCCGGAGGAAGTGGAAGCGGAGTAGCCGGAAGGATCTGCAAAGTAAACAGCGCCCGGGATTACTCCTGGGCGCTGTTTACTTTTTTCTGCACGGACTTAAGACTACGGAATCGGATTGCCAGGGCAGCTCAGCGGCGCCGGAGCCCCAACCCGCGACCGGGCGTCGCATTCCTGACTGGGAAGCACGCTGGCCGTCGCGACCGTGAATCCGGCGGCGACGTCTTGACCCAGGGTCCCCAGAGCTGCGAGCCTGCCGAACCGGCGGTAGTCGACCCACCGCTGCGCTTCCACGTACAGCGAGAGGGTGCGCTGGAGCAACAGCTCCGTCGTGAAATCCGCGTTGTTGGCCGGAGCGGCAAACGCGACCGCCGCCGTGCCTCCGTTCGAGGCCCCGGAATTCGTCCGTACACCGAGCAGGTCTGTGATCGCGCCAGCCGTGTTCCCGGTGAACCAACGTGCCTCGGCCCGGAGCAGCACCAGCTCCTCATTGCGAATGATCGGAATCGGGCTGGTTTGCGTGGCGTACACACTCGGCCGGCGGTTCGCGGTGACGCCCACCTGCGACCTCGCGGGAACGGCCGTGGTTTTGCGAACATACCGGTCGTCGGCGGCCACGCCCGCAATCGAATCGATGCTCGGGTGGACGTGGAGATCACTGGTCCCCGTCAACGACATGGTGTTCGGCGTATCCCCTGCTGCGGTGGAGTAGATGAGATACACGCCGTTATCGCGGTTCGCGACCGTCAGGTCCGAGATCCAGGTTCCCCCAAGCGCGGTCAATGCGGCGTTATAGCACGTCGCGCCGCAGCCGAGCGAGCCGCGCTTGACTTCGACGCGTGCCTTGATCGCGCGATTGAACTGGGCAAAACCGGCGGGCGTATTCGCTGCCACGCCGAACGCCGAGAAGCCGGTGTGCAGCGGGAAGTGGAACGCCGTCGTGCCCGCGGCGGTGAGGTCGGCATTCGCCTCGTCCAGTTTGGCCGAGATCCACGCATACACCGAGTCCTGACTGACGATCGCGTGGACTGCATTCACGTCGTCGGTCATGTCGACCACCGCGCCGATCGCGCCGCGAGCTTCAATGGCGGCGAGCATGTCCAGCGCGATGAACGTCTTCAGGACACCCAACGCCCCCGCCTTCTCACCATCGGTGAGCGCTGTCGTGCTGCTGATGATCTGCATCGCCGTGTACGCGTTCCGATAGTTTCCGTAGCGTCCACCCCACTGCGTGCCCGCTTCGAAGGCGCTGTTCTGCTTCCAGTCGCGGTACGGGCCGGTGATGAACCGGCCGTCCGTGATGAACATGAAATACGTCTCACGGCCGAAGCTGCCGAGCGACCGGATCTGAACGGCCCTGCCGTCTCGGTACGAGGACAGCACACCGGTGATCATCCGGCTCGTGGCCGCCCGGGGGTTCGTCAGGGCGCCTCCCAACGTGGGATTGTTGGGATTGGTCAGATCCAGATTGCAGCCGGCCAGCGCGACGGCGGCCGCCGCCGTCACGAGGCTCGCGAATGTACGGCTCATGGTCGAAATCCTCCCGAGGACGGTGGGTTGAGATCCGCTAGTGTTGAGTCGCATGGTCACCACCCCACGTCCACGGACAAGTAGAACTGGCGGTTCGACGGGAACGGCGCCAGATCGATAAACCGGTTGAGGTTCGTCGCCCCGAAGTTGTTGAACTGTGGGTCGAAGCTCCAGTAATCAGTGAGCTTGAAGAGGTTGCGCCCCTGGAGTGTGATCCGCAGCGACCGCGCGCGGAGATACGATGTCCAGCGTTCCGGCGCGTCATAGCTCAGAGAAACGTCGCGCAGCGTGAGGTTCGTCGCGCTCTCGAGATAGGCGCGAACATCACCGCCGCCGGCCCAGGCGTTGTAGCGGAATGATCCGGTTGTATAAGGGAGTGTGTCCCCGAGTCCGGTGACGTAGTCGGCCGGCGCGTTGATATCCCACCCCTCGCCCATACTTTCACGCGTAATCGGATCTTCGTAATCCCGCGACACGCCGCCCTCATCCCACAGCACCCGCGTCATATCTGCGACCTGACCGCCCTTTTGCCAGTCCAGGCTCATGGCGAGCGTGAGCCGTTTCCAGCGGAACGAGCTGGAGAATCCCATCACGAAATCGGGGTTGTAGTCCCCGGCCACGGTGTCCGCAACGCGATCGACGGCGCCCGGATTGGTCACCATGGTGCCGATGGGCAGTGGATCGCCGTTCACATCTAACGGCACGTTGCCCCAGATCCAGGTCGTGCGGCCGCCCGGGCTGATGAAGTTGCGCCCAAAGGCCGCACCGAAGGAACCCGGGGCCGGGAAGCGCGGCACGGTCAGCGGCAGGTTCTCGATATACTGCCGATTCTTCGCGAAGGTCGCGCGCACGTTCAGGTCCATGTCACGCGTTTGCATCGCCACGGCGCTCAAGGCCGCCTCGACGCCGACCGTTCGCAGCTCGCCACCGTTGATCACGAGGTTCGTAATGCCGCCGGAGGGAATCGTCGCCGGCTGGAGCAGCAGGTCCGTGATCTTCCGCTGGTACCACGTGCCTTCGAACTGCAGACGCCGGTTGAGGAACGTGATATCGCTGCCCAACTCGACCTCGTTCAGGGTCTCGGGCTTGATGTTCGCGTTGCCTCTGACGCCGGCCTGGACCAGCGACGGCGCGCCGCCAATCGTCGTGCCCGTGTTCAAGACCTCATCGCGGTCCCCGTAGCGCGGCCGGTTGCCTGTACGGCCCCAACCCGCGCGGATTTTGACTTCATTCAACATGTCGCCGAGGTCGGTGAAGCGGTACGAGCCGGAGACGCGCGGATAGACGTTGCGCTTGGTCCGGTCGCCGTTGGCGCTGGAGCGGTCGGCACGGATGCCGCCGACGATCGCCAGGCGGTCATCGAGGGCCAGCACCTGCTCGTTGAGGAAGAACGCGTCGTCGCGGAAGTTCGCGAGGTTATCCGAGCCATCGAGCACCGTGCCGGCGTTCGAGGTTTCGACTCCCGGCAACAGCCCCCGCGCTCTGGTCCGGATCACCCGGTTGAATTGCGTCTCATAGTCGAAACCGGCCGTCGTCGTGAGCGATATCCTGCTCGACGGCTGGAAGCCCCAGTTGCCGGCGAACCGCACGTTGTAGTTGAAAATGTTCCCTTCCGTCCGCACCGAGCGTCCCGAAAAGCCGTCTGTGGCTGCGGGCGACTCGTATTGGACGAAGGACGGCGAGAAGAGATCGCTGGAGATCTGCACGCGATCGAAACCGCCGGTGACCGACACCGACACCTGGTGCTGGGCCGTCGAGAAGGCGCTCCAGGTGGTGTTGATGTTGCCGATCTGGCGGAACGTCAGCTCATTGAGACGCAGGAAACGGAACGTCTCGAACGGATTCGACACCGCGGATCCGCCGCCGTTGAACGGGTTGCGCACGTACGTCCCGGTGGCGTCCGTCGAGTCGAGATTGATCACCCCCGGCGTGTAGCCAAAGCAGTAGATGGGGGACGTGCAGGTGTTGTCGTTGTTCGAGAGTCCCCGGTTCGAGCTGTTGCGGGCGATGTTCAGCCCGACGCTGACCTTGACCTTCCCGTTGGCGAGGGACTGGTCGAGGTTGGTCCGCAGCGAATACAGGCGTGCGTTGGTGTTCACCGCGGTGCCTTCTTCGTTGCGCCCCGTCAGATTCACGTAGTACTGCGTCGTCGGAGTCCCACCGTTGAAGCTGCCCGTCAGCTCGTAGGAGGGCTGTCCATTGTCGTAAAACTCTTTCAGATAGTCGTGCGTCTGCGGGATCTGGCCGCTCGGGTAGAGCGTCGCCAGCGTGCTTGCCCCGGTCGTCCCGTTGCCGTAGGGCAGCGTGAGCACCTCACCGACCGTCTCGAACTGCCTGGTGCCGAGCAACCGGTACGCCACACTGCGGCCCAGGCGACTCGTGAGATTGAACTGCGAAGGCCCGGTCACCGACGAGCGCTTCGTCTTGATCACCACGACGCCGTTGGTTGCCCGAGAGCCGTACATGGCCGTCGCGGCCGCCGACTTGATCACCTCGACCGATTCGATCTCTTCGGTGTTCAGGTCCGCGAGCCGGTTCACCAGGGCGTCCTGACTGCCGCCGATGCCCGCCGCCGTGCCGCGGGCGCCTGCACCCGTCACCGAGTTCGCGCCGTCGGAGATCGCATCATTCGAGATGATCACGCCGTCCACCACGAAGAGCGGCTGACCGGCGCCAAGAATCGACGTGACGCCGCGGATCTGGATCTGGCCACCCCCGCCCGGGGCGCCGCTGTTCATCGAGATGATCGCGCCCGGCACCTTACCCTGGAGCGCTTGCTCCAGCGACCCCGCGGGCGCCCGATTGACGTCCTCGCTCGTGACCTGTACGGTCGCCGTGGTCGCGTTGCGTCGCTCGAGCGTCGTCGACTGGCCCGTCACGACGACGGCCTCGAGCCGGAAGGGATCCTCGTCGAGCGCCACCGTGACGTTGGACGTCCCGGAGCCGACGCTGACGCTTTTCCGTTGGAAGCCGATCGCGCGGACCAATAGCTGCACGTCGCCCGCTCCGACGGTGATGCGGAAGGAGCCGTCAACCGCCGCCTGGGCCACTCCTTGCCCATTGACCTCGACGATCGTCGCTCCAGGGACTGGCGCGTCGCCCAACGCGCGTGTGACTCGACCCGTTACCTCGCGACCCTGAGCTCCGGCCGTCGCGGGTATCAAGGCGAGCGCCAACAACGCGGGCGTGAACAACAACGATCTGCTCATGCCGTGCCTGCCTTTCGTGTTTGGATACTGCCGTTCAAAAGCATCTGCGAGCAAATATGAAGGCCGTTTACACCACCCACAACCACGTCTGCATTTTACTGTGCGGGGCTACGTTTCGGAACGCCACGCTTCGTCCAGACCAGGATCACCCCGCACCCGCTGTCCCGCCGTTGGTACTGTGGCGGCGCGCTGAACATGTTCGAGTAGATCTCGATGGCCAAAACCTCTTGCGGGACCAGCGGAACCGACGGTGTCTGAACCGGCGGCAGCGGGAAGTACATGCCGTCAATGAAATAGGCCGGCGGGCAGTAGTTGGCGAGCCGGGGATTCACGATCTGGCCCTCGCCACGCTTCAGCTCGACCAACAGACTCGATCCATTGGGCCGCAGCGATACGCCCGGGACCATGCGGAATACTTCTTCGAAGCGCATGGCTCCAGTTCGATTGACATCCGCAGTATCGAGGAAGTGCCCCAGCGCCGTGCGACGACGTTGCGTGAATCCCATGCGCGTCAAATAGGGTTCGTACTCGGCTTCCACGATTACCGGATCGAGGACGGTGACCGAATCCCCCATCACGATCTCCACCTGCTGCTCCGCGCCGGGCCGGACCGTGGCTTGTGCCCGCCCGGGCATGTACCCGACCGCGCGGGCTTCGACGACGCGCGAGCCCGCCATGCCTTGAAACGCGAAACGACCAAACTCGTCGGCGACGCCTACCGTTTCGGTCCCAAGCACGACCACGCTCGCGCTCGGCACGAGCGAGCCATTCCGGTTTCGCACCACGCCACGGATCGCTCCGGTGACGAGTGCTGCGTCCAGGTAGACGTCGGCGTGGCGGAAGGCCCGTCCCGCGAGGTCCAGCAACAGCATCCCGCCCGACCCATCACCGGCACGTCCCTGGATGAGCAGCGCGACGTCGGTCGGGACACCGCAGAGCAAGACGTGACCGGTCGCGTCAGACCGGGTCTGTACCACACGCGGCCCGCTTTGCATCGACGCTTCGCTGAGGTCGTACCCGGTCCAATGAGCGGTGACAATCACTCCCGCCAGCGGCTTGCCGTTCGTCGCATTGCGCACGACACTGAGCACGGCTCCGGTCCGCTGCAACGGATCCTGCGGGCACAGCATGCGGTGTGCCTTCGCCGGACTCGGCGTCGCCAGTGCGACATCGGCGCTCTCCCCCGCGCCCACGTCCACGACTACGGGCGGCACCGAAACACCGATCGAATCGAGAATGGGGTGATAGAACGTCAGCGTGTAGCGGCCCGGGATCAGCGAACCCAACTCGAAGCGCCCGCCGGCGTCGCTGCGCGCCATGCGATTGGTGCTTTCGATCCAGACTTCCGCCCCCTCGAGCGGACCCGACGTGACCAGGCTGTCGTAGACCACGCCGCGTACGACGGCGGTCCGGTCTTGCGCGACCGCGGACGCAGCCAACCCCAACCCGAGTGAGGCGATGGCGAGCGGCAGTCTGACGGCGCGAAGGTGCATGGTTGCTAACACTAGCGCCTGGTACGGGACCCCTCAAGCGGACGACGCCCGGCATTCCGGGGGTTGACCCAACTCAAACAATCGGCTTGATTTCCCGGGCTTCGGAGCAAGGTTTTTCCGGGTTTCTGTGAGGGGTATGCCGACCATCAATCAGCTCGTCCGGCACGGCCGCCGCGACGTGGAAAAGAAGGAAAAGGCGCCGCATCTGAAGGGCAACCCGCAGAAGCGGGGCGTGTGCACGCGCGTGTACACGACGACGCCGAAGAAGCCCAACTCCGCGCTTCGCAAAGTGGCCCGCGTACGGCTGACGAATGGCTTCGAAGTGACGGCCTACATCCCCGGTGAAGGGCATAACCTGCAGGAGCACTCGATCGTCATGATTCGGGGCGGTCGCGTGAAGGATTTGCCGGGCGTGCGCTACCACATTATCCGCGGCACGCTTGACGCCGCGGGCGTGAATGAGCGCAAGCAGTCGCGCTCCAAGTACGGCGCGAAGCGTCCCAAGGAGGCCGGGAAGTGAGTCGTCGGAAATCTGCGGTCAAGCGCCCGGTGCCGGCCGACCCGCGCTACGATAGCCAGACCGTTTCGAAGTTCTTGAACAACCTGATGGTGTGCGGCAAGAAGTCGCTGTCTGAGCGGATTTTCTATCAGGCGATGGACATGATCGAGCAACGCACGGGGCAGCCCGGCGTGAACGTGTTTAAGCAGGCGCTGTCGAACGTGAAGCCGGCGCTGGAAGTGAAGTCGCGGCGGGTCGGCGGTGCGACGTATCAGGTGCCAGTAGAAGTGCGGCCGGAGCGGCGCACGGCGCTGGGGATGCGCTGGATCATCCAGTACAGCCGCGCGCGCAAGGAAAAGACGATGGCCGAGCGCCTCGCCGCCGAGCTGATCCTGGCGTCGAAGGGC
>Ga0184632_10000812_pt1 | contig 12578 bp, 14 predicted proteins | sample PLM31_50_b1_FD_133153 | JGI IMG/M metagenome (GOLD analysis project Ga0184632, IMG submission 133153) | Groundwater sediment microbial communities from an aquifer in East River, Colorado, USA - PLM3-1_50_b1 | ecosystem: Environmental > Terrestrial > Soil > Riparian zone | place: USA: East... | reverse complement strand
TCTGTGGCGACACGCGCGCGCTTGGAGACCGCGCCCGTAACCGGGCATTTCGTCTCGACTTCCGGCGCCCGAGGCTCGGGATCGGCGTCGTGCCCCTGCACCTTCGTCGCCTTCATCTGCTCGGTCGCCTTCACCTCCGCCAGCGCGATCTCTTCGGCGCTCCCGATGCCCATGATCAGCTGCATGTGCGTCGGCAGCAGCTTCTGGATCGCTTCATCGAGCCACTTGTTCGTGACCGTCGGCGGAGGACCGGCATTGCCGACCTTTTCTAGCACGTACTCTTCGACCGCGCGCCGCGCGATACCCTGCGCGAACGGCGGCACGCGAAGAATGCGGACCTCGGCTTCGGGCGCCCACGGGAGACCGGCTTGGCCGTCTTCCTCGATCCAGGGGATGTCTTCGGGCCGCACCCCCACCACACCCACCAGGAGCACGGAGCACGGCGCAAGTCGCACGAGATTCTCGGATTGCGATCCCAGCTCGGTGTTCTCGATGCGATGCGCACCATGGCGACCGAGCACGAGCAGCGTCGGCTTGATCTCCTCCGCCCACTGCATGATCACCTGGAACGGCTTGCCGATGAGGATCTGGGTCTTGATCGGGACGTCGGGGAACTGCTGGGCCATGACCTCGGCGCGCTTCAGATTCGCCTGGCAGAGTTTGAGCAGGCCCTTGTCGATGATGTTGTTGTGGAGCTCTTCCTGCTCCTCGAACTTGAACACCTTCGAGGCCTGATACGACAGCACGTCTTTGATATTGTGGAAGACGACGTGGTGGTACTCGACGTCAAACGCGCTGCAGACATAGAGTGAGCCGCCGAATTCCTGGGCGAGCTCGAGCGCCGACTTCATTGCCTTGTAGCTGTATGACGACCCGTCGACGCACACCATGAAGCGCCCGCCGGTGAGCGGCTGCTGATCGCGCACGATCAGCACGTCTTTCTCGACGCCGCGTAATACGCGAGCCGCTACACCACCGAGCTGCGAGAACTGCTGCCGTCCTAATCCATGTGCGCCGAGCGTGAGCAGGTCGTACTGGCGACCGGATGAGCCGACGAGTCGGGCCGCCGCGTCCTCTTCTTCGGCAACGAGCCGGCCGTTTTCGCCGAGCTTCACATCGCTGCGGACTTTGTCGCCGCCGTCGTAACCCGCGGCGCGATTGGGGTCGAAGCCGATCAGGCCGGGCAGCCGGCCCGCGCCGCGATTCACCTCGTTGACGATCTCTTCGTAGTTGATGCCCTCGAGCAGCTGGCGCGTGAGTGCCACACCCGCCGCGTCGCAACGCTTGCCGAGCTGGTCGAGAAAACTGTCAGCGATGAGCTGTAAACCCTTCTCGATCAGCTTGTCGTGGATCTTGCGCTGCTTTTTGATCTCTGCGGGTGTTTGGAACTGGGCGGGAAGGCCGGTCTCGAGCTGGCGGAAGCGGACATCGTGGAGACGGGCGGCATAGACATGGTTGCCGGTGATGCGTCCCCCGGTCTTGCTACACATCTCAATCGCGCGCTCGACAGCCCAATCGGAGTGCTGCGAGTTGTCGACGGGAACGAATATCTCGCGGTACACTCCAGCCTCCTGGCGGGTTGTCGGGATATGCAGGCGCTAGAAACGGCTGTCAAGGAACTTGTTCACAAGCTCCGGGGACTACCTGGACGCCCTCTTCGTTCCAAACCGTAATCGCGTCCACGGGACAGGCGTCGCAGGCGCGCAGCAGCCGCTCGCGCTCGACGTCGTCAGGCTTCACGAAAACCGCGGCGCCGCTCTCGTCGAGCACGAATGCCTCAGGGGCTTCGGTGATGCAGTCGCCGAATCCGACGCACAGCGTGCGATCGATGCGCACCCGGAGATCCCCGACCGTCCGCTCTTCGAAGTCGCTCACATCCCTTCCAGGCCAAGCTCCGAACGCGCAGTGTCCATGACCGCCGGCGTGATCTCGGTGATGCCACGCTCTTTCGCATAGTCTGCGTAGATCTTCTTCACCATTCCGCGCACGAAGTTGGGGACACGTCCCAGGCGCTCTTGGGCATCGACGGACCATGTCGGGGACCCGTTGTGCCCCGCGGCGTCAAAGGCGTCGTCTCGCCCCGTTGTCACCATCTTCCGAACGGTTTCGAGCGGTTGCGCAGGTACCGTGCGCCCCCCGATTTCGACGCCGAGGGAAGACACGAGCTGCGTTTCCATGGGGTTGGTCAGCATCGCGACGACGCGGCCGCATTTGGGACACTTGAACGTCGCCGCCAGCGTGCCGTCGCCGGGCAACTGGCGCTCCCCGAACGCCATCTGCTGATCGCACTCGACGCAAAGAAACTTCATAGGCGAGCCGCAAGCGCGGACCAGATGTCCGGTGTCGGGTGCCAGGGGATGCGCGCGAGCACCGGCGTGGCAAACTCCTGCGCCAGCTCGTCCCCCGCCGATCCTTTCAGCTCCCCACCCACCATGTTCTCGACAATTCCCATGAGTTCAGAACCGCGGTCCACGGCAGCGCGCATGGCGCGTCGAACGGCATCGCGCGACTCGGGCGTTGGGATCGTTACGGTAAGCACGGGCGGCGGATTGCCGAGGATGTCGCACAGCTCGATGTAGCGCTGCATGCCGGGCGGCAGATCCAACAACAGCGTGTCGAGATTTCCCCAGGCGATGTCGCCCAGAAACTCCCTGAGCGCCGAGGCCTCCATGGCGCCACGCCAGACGAAGCTTTCCGCCTCCGGGCCCTTGAAGGCGAGGGGTGCGCCGTCGTCCAGCAACAATGCCATTGAGATGCAGCGGATCCCGTCGGGGCTGACGGCTGGCTCCACAGCACCCTGGGGAGTGAGGAGTGGGGAGTGGTCCACTCCTAGCAACCCTGGAATCGTGGGACCATTCAGGTCGGCATCGAGCACGCCGACGGGCTTTCCCGCACGGGCAAGAGCGCGCGCAAGATTCGCTGTGACATAGCTCTTCCCCACGCCTCCCTTCCCGCTCATGACCGCCACGATGCGCCGCACGCCGGCCAGTCGCTCGGCCACGCGGCGCCGCTGGGCGGTTATCTGCTGGAGGAGTCCGGAGCGATCCGGATCGCTCAGCTCGTGGTAGGTGCGCATCGGGATCGAAAAGATGCGTGGTAGGACGCTACGACGCTACGTCATACGTACACCGTAGCGTCGTAGCGTCCTACAACGCTAACTTTCGAAACGATGATCGAGGGACTCAAACAGAAGCTGCAGGCCGAAGTCGAGCGCCTGAATCACGAGATCTCTTTCATCTTACCGAAGGAGATCGAGAAGGCGCGCGCGCATGGCGACCTGCGAGAGAATTCCGAGTACAAGGCGGCGCTCGAGCGCCAGCAATTCGCGCAGGCGCGCGTGCATCACCTGCGGCTGCGTTTGTCGAAGCTGTCCGACGTGCGCGAACAGGACATCCCGCGGGACCGGGTGGGGTTCGGATCGCGGGTCACCGTCGAGGATCTCGACACCAAGAAGAGGGAGATTTACGCGCTGACCCTCGGCGAGTTCATCGAGGGCGAGGACGGTGCCGCGGAGATGCCGGTGTCCATGGCGTCACCGCTCGGGAAGGCGTTGCTGGGCGGCAAAGTCGGGCAGAAGGTCGACATCACGCTGCCCATGGGGAAGCGTAAGCTCAAGATCCTGGGATTGGATACGGTGCACGATTTGGCCGAGCGGCAGTCCTGAAGGCAGACGCGCTCTTGACTAAAACCTTCTCATGCGATCACTTACACTTCCATATAGATGACAAATTCAGAGGAGGGCCGATGATTGCCATGCGTCTGCTGACCGCTGCGGCGGTCTTCTTGCTTTCCGCCCCTGCGGTGACGCTTGCGGCCCAAGCCAACGACCCCGACCGCACCGTCGCCGGCGGCGGCACATTCCCGGCCGGCTGGAACGTGCGCACGGAGCCGAACCGGCAGACCGGTCAGCCCGCACCGCTCGACAATGTCAAGTTCACAAACATGGGTCCGGGCGGCATGCACACCACGGTCGGACCGGCCGCGATCTACTGGCGCGATCGCGACACCATCTCGGGTAACTACCACGTCGTCGCGAAGCTCGTCCAGATGAAGAATCCGGCCCACCCGGAAGCGTTTGGCATCTTCATCGGCGGCAAGAACCTCGCTGACTCGACGCAGACCTACACCTACTTGCTCGTGCGGCCCATCGACGGGATGTATTCGATCCGTCGCCGGACCGGCTACACCACCCGGCCGGCCGCGATCGTCGAATGGACGGCGAGCGACGCTGTGACGAAAGCCGACAGCGCGGGCAGCGCGACTAACGAGCTGAGCGTCGAAGTGCGCGGCGGTAAGGCGAAGTTCATGGTGAACGGGAAAGAGGTCTACACGGGCGACGCCGCGAAGCTCGATGTGAACGGGGTCGTGGGTTACCGGGTCAACCACAATCTCGACGTGCACCTCGGGTCGCTCGGGATCCACAAGCAGTGACCAGCGGCGCTGTACGCCACGAGGCGGACGACGAGCGGTTTTCCTTCACGCCCTTCACCCGGCATCCCTTCTTCACGCAAGTCAACCGCTGGATCCTCGAGAGGGTCATCGGTCCGGGGCGTCAGGTGATTGTCGACCTGGGGTGCGGCCCCGGCGCTGTCACGGAGCTCATTCTGGAGCGCGTGCGCGGCCAGCAGCCGCCGCCGCGCGTCATCGGCGTCGATCCTTCGTCTTCAGCGATCGCCAAGGCCCGCGCCGCCATTTCGTCGAAGTTCGCCGAATTTGTGCAGGGTAGCGCCGAGTGGCTGTCGAAGCTCGTCAAGTCCGCCGATACGGTCGTATTTCTCAATGCCATTCACTTGATGCCCGACAAGGCCCAGGTGCTGAAGGAAATTCGGCGCGTACTGAAGCCGGGTGGTTTGCTCGCGTTCAACAGCACGTTTTTCAACGGAGCCTACGTCGAAGGGACGAGCGGCTTCTGGCGGCGCTGGATCGTGCGCTCGGTCCAGGCACTCCGCGAGAAGGGCATGGAGGTAAAACACACCGGCCACGCCGCGGCGATGGAGTGGTTCTCCGCTGATCAGTACAGCGCGGCGTGTACGGCTGCGGGGCTCCGTCCCACGACCGTCGAGCTGTTGCGGATCGACATGACGCGCGCTGCGCTCATCGATATCGGCCGGTTTTCTCTGTTCATCGAGGGTGCGCTGCCCGGCGTGCCGCTCGAGGAAGGCTCCAAGGCGCTCGAGGTCGGGCTCGAGCGGACCATGGACGAGCTCAAGGTTGATTCGGTGCCCCGGAATTGGCTGGAGGTGGTGGCGGAAGCAGAGTGAAGGTGAGTTTTTGGTGAGCGGCGCGTAACGCCGCCTCGACGGCCGCAGGTGTCTCACCGCGCGCAAAGATGAATCCGGGATAACGAGAGCCCTCGGGAAACGGGACCAACCGCTCCCCGGGATGCGCCGTGATCTGCACATCCTCGATCAGCGGCACCGCTTTCGCTTCGGTCACCCCTCGAACTTCCTGCAACGTCCCTGCGCCGGGAATCGGAATCATCATCACGCCCGCGGCTTCAGGCTCGCGTTCCAGCGATGGGATCGGCATGTCGAGCGCGTGCCGCAGGATGATTTCTTCGAGCGTAATCCCAACCCCCAGCCCCGAGCCCCGAGCCCCAAACCTCAGCGCCGCCGAGCACCGCCCGCCGATCGGCCGCGCCGCCAGCTCGATGAGCCACGGGCCGCGCTCGTTGTAGCGCAGCTCAGCGTGGATCGGTCCCTCGATGATGCCGAGCGCTCGGACGGCGCGATCCGCACAATCCTTGATCGCCGCCTGCAGGCCGGCCGGCACACTGGACGGTGTGACGTAGATGGTTTCCTCGAAGAACGGCCCGTCGAGGGGGTCGGGCTTGTCGAACAAAGCGAGGACGTGCAACCGCCGCTTGACCACCAATCCTTCGAGCGCGACTTCGTAGCCAGGAATGAACTCCTCGATCAGGAATCCTGCCGCCGGTTCACACACGATCGCCTTCAACCGCTCCTGCGCCTTCACGAAGCTCGCGGCGTTATCGGCGCGGATCACCCCGCGCGACGCAGAGAGCCGCAGTGGCTTGAGAACACACGGATAGGTGATGGTCTTGGCGATCGCTGCCGGGTCCTCGTCCAGCCGGCGGAGCATGAATCGTGGAATGGCGACGCCCGCCTTGGCGAACAGCTCGCGCTGTTGGTGCTTGTCGCGCGCGGCCAGCACGGCGGGCAGCGGATTGCCTTTGAGCTTCAGGCGCTCCGCGATGGCGGCAGCGACGATCGCGGTGTCGTCGTCTACACCGACCACAGCGTTGACTGGATGCTCCCGGGCGAACACATGCACGGCTTCGGCCGCGCGATCAGGATGCTGGAAGTCGAGTGTCAGGAGGCCGGCGGGATTTGCAGCTTCGAGCGTGCTGGGCTGCTCCGAGGCAACCGTCAGCTCCGCGCCGATCCGCCGCGCGGCCTCCACGAACGCCGCGGTGCGGTACGTTGTGGTCGGCAGCAGCAGCAGCAGGCGGGGGGCGGTTATTTCTTGGCGGCCTGGAAGTAGGGGTTTGCCCCCGACGTGTGATCGGTGATATCCACGATGCCGCGGACCTCGGGGACGAACTGGGCCAGCATCCCCTCGATCCCCTGCCGCAGCGTAACGTCGGCCATGCCGCAGCCCTGGCATCCGCCACCCATGCGGAGCATCACCACGCCGTCCTGCACGTCGATCAGCTCGACCCGGCCCCCATGGCGCGCGACCATCGGGTTCACCTGGTCCTCGAACACTTTTGTGACTTGCTCGTACAGCGCGTCGTCATTGATCGCTGATCCGTCAGCGGGAGCTGGTTTTGGCGCCGGAGCGATCGCCGGCACACCCGCCGCCAGCGCGGATCGAATCGCGTTACCGACCGCCTTACCCACCGCCTGCCACGGCGCGGGCGACTGCTTGACGACCGTCACGATGTTGCCGGAAACGATCAGCTCGCTGACACTGAGCCCCGGTATTCCGAAGATCGCTGCCGCGAGCGGCGAGCCCTGTGCCTCGCCAGGGGCGGCAAAGCGGCGCACGCCACCGGCCAGCACCGGCTCGCTCACGACAAACTTGCACCGGTTGTTGTCGATGGGCTCGGCGGTGATGCTGATCTCAGTTCCGGCCATCGCGCATCTCTCTGGCTGCCTGCACCATGTTCCGGAGGGCGGCCAGCGTCTCGTCCCACCCTCGCGTTTTCAGGCCGCAGTCGGGATTCACCCAGATCTGGGCATCGTCCAGCACGCGCGTCATGCTCTTCAGCGCGCCCGTGATCTCGGCGACCGACGGCACGCGCGGCGAATGGATGTCATAGACGCCCGGTCCGATCTCGTTCGGATACTTGTACTGCTCGAAACCCTGCAACAGCTCCGAACCGGACCTCGCGTTCTCGATCGAGATCACGTCGGCATCCATGCGCTCGATCACCTGCAACACGTCATTGAACTCGCTGTAGCACATGTGCGTGTGAATTTGGGTGCCGTCGCGCACGCCCGCGGTCGCGAGCCGGAACGCGTCCACCGCCCACTGCAGATAGTGCGCCCAGTCGGCACGGCGCAGCGGCAGTCCCTCGCGCAACGCCGGCTCGTCGATCTGAATCACCCGGATGCCGGCCGCCTCGAGATCCAGCACCTCGTCGCGGATGGCGAGGGCCAGCTGCTTGGCCGTTTCGGCGCGTGGCTGGTCGTCGCGAACGAATGACCACTGCAGGATCGTCACCGGCCCCGTGAGCATGCCCTTCACCGGCCGCTGTGTCAGCGACTGGGCGTATTTGCTCCAGCGCACCGTCATCGCGCTGGGCCGGGACACATCCCCGAAGATGATCGGCGGCTTGACATAGCGCGTGCCGTACGACTGTACCCAGCCATGCTCGGTGAACGCGAAGCCGGCGAGCTGCTCGCCGAAATACTCGACCATGTCGTTGCGCTCGAACTCGCCGTGCACGAGCACGTCGAGCCCCATCTCCTCCTGCAGCGCAATCGTCTTGCCGACCTGCGCCTCAATGAAGCGGTCGTAGTCCTCCGGCGAGAGCTGGTTGTCGTTGAGTTTGCGCCGGGCCGCCCGAACGTCCGCGGTCTGCGGAAACGAACCGATCGTCGTGGTGGGATACGGCGGCAGATCTACCTGTGCCTTCCGGCGTGCGGCAAACTGCGCACCGCGCACGCGGTCTTTGTCGGTCACGGCTCCCGCCCTGCGTTGCACGGCGGCGTTGTTGATGCGCTTGGACGCGCGGCGTGACTGCACCGCCTGGCTACTGGCCTCCACCGCCCCACGATCGTCCTTCGCGAGCGCCACAACCTCCCGCAGCTTCTGCTTCGCGAACGCCAGCCAGCCCTTGAGCTCGGGATCCAGCTTCGTCTCGAGATCGAGGTCGAGCGGCGTATGCAGCAGCGAGCAAGACGGCGCGACCCACAGCTGATCCTTCCCCACTTTCGCCGCGGCGCGATCGAGCAGCGCACGCTGTTTCTCGAGATCGGCGCGCCAAACGTTGCGGCCGTCGATCACGCCCGCCGACAGCACACGGCCCTTGGGCCACTTGGCGAGCAGCGCGTCGAGCTGCTGCGGTGCCCGGACGAGGTCCACGTGCAAACCGTGCACCGGCAGCGACAGGGCGGTGGCCAGGTTGTCATCGAGCCCTGCGAAATACGTCGCGACGAGCAGCTGCGCCTTCCCGGCACGCTGCGCGAGCTGCTTGTACGCTTTCACGTACGCGGCGCGCTCCGCCTCGCTGCGATCGAGCGCCAGCATCGGTTCGTCCAGCTGGACCCACGTCGCGCCCGCGGACCGGAGCGTCTCCAGCGTCTCTGCATAGATCGGCAGCAACGCGTCGAGGAGCGAGAGACGGTCGAACGATTCGCCCTTGGTCTTGGCGAGCAGCAGGAACGTGATGGGCCCTATGAGCACGGGCGTCGCGTCGATGCCCAGCGCCTTCGCCTCGCGATACTCGGCCACAGGCTTTTGCGAGGCGAGCCGGAACGATTGCCCCCGCTCGAGCTCCGGGACGATGTAGTGGTAGTTGGTATCGAACCACTTCGTCATTTCCATTGCGGTGACGTCGCGGCCTTTTCCCTGGCTGCCGCGCGCCATCGCGAAGTACGTCTCGAGATCGACCTCGCCGCCTTTCCATTCGTACCGCGGCGGCACCGCGCCGACGAGCGCGCAGGTGTCGAGCATGCGGTCGTAGAACGAAAAGTCATTGGTGGGAATGCGGTCGAAGCCGGCATCGCGTTGCAACTGCCAGTGACGCCGGCGCAGCTCTGCGCCCGTAGCCAGCAGCTGCTCGCGGGTGACCTTGCCGCTCCAGAACGCTTCCGTCGCGCGCTTCAATTCGCGCGCGGCACCGAGGGGGGGGAAACCCAGATTCGAGGCGATAGTCATAGGGGAAGGAGAATCTTAGACGGTTCTAAACGCTTCCGGTACTTCCCCCGGGAGGACCCAGCCTTTCCCGCCCTTAGGGATGAGGGGGAGGCGGTGGGTGAGCCGGCCGTCCATGACCGGGCGGTGGGCCACGCCGGGCCTGCGCCGCCGCTGCACGTGCCAATCCCGCCGCCGCTTGCGCAGGCGCGGCTCCCTTGGCCATCGCAGCCTGGACCTGTCCCGGAAGTGCGAGCAGCTCGCCGGCAGGACGGCCCGACTGAAGGGTCGCATTGACGAGCATGACCGTCTCCGCCCGCGGCACCCCTAGCGCCACCAACGTGCCCGCGACGCGCAGCCCGACGATGATCTCCGATGCCTGCGCACCGCTGCGAGCGAGCTGCGCAATGTCGCGGCCGTTCAAGCCGGCGGTGATGGCGAATGCACCCGCCGCGACCGCGACGGTGTCGGCAGCGAGACCCGAGTGCCGCAGGGCGCCGGCGGCCGTATCCAGCTGCATGGCGACCAGGCGCACCGCAGCCGCCACACGCTCCGCAGGAATGCCCTTCGCGCTGCCTTCGATGGCCTTCTGGATCAGGGGATCGACGGGCAGGCCGCGAGCAGCCGCCGCCGTGCCGAGCTCATCCACGAGCGCTGCGATGTCGGGGGACACGCGGCCGGCAAGCCGGTCGGCGATGGCCTGCTGCTGCATCGCGAGCAGCGCGAGTGGGAGAGCCAGAACGGTGAGCATCAGAGCGTGAGCACGCTGTTGCGGCGGCCGAAGCCGTCGTCCACGGCCGGCGCCGCGGGATCATGGACCCAGCGCACACCATCGACCACGAAAGCGTACTGATGCTGTCCGGCCGGCAGTGTGATCGTTGCGGTCCAGAGGTCCGTCGCGCCGGTGCGCACCAGCGGCGTGGCGTGCGAATCCCATTGATTGAACGTGCCCGCCACCGTGACTTCGCGCGCGTCAGGCGCGCTGAGAACGAACCGCACGGTGACGACGGCACCTGCCGGCGTGGCGACCGGCTCGGGACGGCCGAGCCAGATCACGAGGGCCGCGGCGGCCGCGAGGGCCGGGGCCACGAGCCAGGGCCGGAACCGCACGCGGATCTCGCGGGGCTCCAGTAGACGCCGCCAGGTCGAACGCTCGTGCCGCTGGGCAATCGCTTGCATCACACGCTGCGACATCTCCGGCAGCTTCACGGGCCGGCGATCCACTGCGCCAAGCAGCCGCATCGCCTCTTCTCCTTCCCGGCGCAGCTCAGCCGGCAGGTCGGCGAGTGTGATGTCGCCGTCCAGCAGCAGCTTTACCAGAGGATGAAAGACGCGCTGGCTCATGTGTGCTCTCTCAGTTGTTCACGCAGCTTATCGTATGCCCGGTGCATCCGCATCTTCAACGATGGTACCGACGTGCTCAAGCGCTCCGCAATCTCCCCGTACGATAACCCCTCAACGTGCTTCAAGACGAACACTTCCCGCTGGTCAGGCGTCAACTCGAGCAGCGCATGCTGCAGTGCGCGGCGCCGCTCTGCCGTTTCCGTACCGCCATCCGCGCGATCCGCGGCCGCCACTCCATCGGCCGCTTCCAGCGGTGCTTCCGACCGGCTGCGGCGCCGCTCCGCGAAGCAGCGGTTGCGCAGAATAAGGAAGAACCAACCGACGAACTTGTCCGGGTCCTTACACTGCGCCAGTTGATCGAACGCCCGCACGAACGCGTCCTGCACCGCGTCTTCGGCGGCGTCGGCTGAGCCCAGCATCCGCGCGGCGTAGCGCGCGTAGCGGTCGCGATAGCGTTCGACCAGCTTGGCATAGCGCTCGCGGTCCCCCGCGAGCACCGCCCGAACGATCTCGCCATCCGCCTCGGTTTCAGGGCCCAACCCAAACCTCCGCTAAAGAGTAGCCGTACAGGGGTTTGGTAACGGCTCGGGGTTCCGTTTGTGACCTGCGTTACCTTCACGCCCCTCCCGCAATCTTTATCAAGCCATGTCCACGATGCTAGAGCCTGACTCCCCAATCGTCGCCGACGCTGTCTTGATGAACCGCCTGGCCCAGCGGGACTCCACCGCGCTGGTCGAATTGGAGCGGCGGCATCGCAGCTCACTGTACGCGCAAGCGTATGCTATCCTCATTGACGCCGTTGCGGCGGAGCAGGTCGTCCGCGACGCCTTTGCGCAGTTGTGGTACGATGCGGCTTACTACAGCACCAAGCGGAGCCCATCGGCCTTGCTGCGCGAGATGGCAAAACAGCTCGCCCGCGCCGAGCGGGCATTACGAGATTCCGCACGTTGGAGGTAGAATCGTGAAACGAATTCTTATGGTCGTTCCGGCCCTGCTGCTCGTCCCCACGCTGCTTGCAGCGCAGACACCCAAGGTGGCTGCTCCGAATGAGCACGCATCGGACGTCGCCAAGGCGAAGGTGGCCGCGGCCATGGCCAAGCGTGCCACCCATGTTCGCGGTGAAGCCGTCGGCCTGGATAACCGCCCGGTGACTCCCGCGACGCCCGCGGTGCGGGCGACCCGTGCGACGCCGGCAGTGCCCAATCCCGATGGTGGCCCGGCGACCCGCGCTGTCCCTGCGACGCCGGCGACACCCGCCGTCCCGGCATCCCCTTCGCATCGCCCCGATCACGCCGGCCAGGGTGGACGGGGGCGCGGAAACAATCCCCGCAGGCCGTAGAGTAGACAGTCCGTTAGCCGCAGTATCTTACCGGTCCCATGCACATGGGACCGGTTTCGTTTTTGGCGGTACTCGCGATATCGCCGCTCACGCTCTCGTCTCAACAGAGCGCGTCAGTAGGTGTCGGAACCGGCGTGGTTCGCTACGCCGGCGGCTCGAGCTTCAGCGCGCTGACGATCTCTCCCGCCGCGCAGCGCTTGTCTCCCTGGATGTACATCGGCGTCGGCGGGTCGTTGTCGCTGCTCGAGGCCGGCGTTTGGGCCAGCCAGGGACGCGCCGACGTCTGGACAGCACTGACTCGCCGCACGACCGGCACACAACCGGCGGTCAGCGTGTCGCTTGCGGCGAGCACGCGATCCGACGGCGTCGCCGCGGGGTCAGCAACGTCGCTTATTGAAGCAGGTCGGACCTTGAGCGAGAAAAAGGCAGACTGCGGCGCTGCTCTCGGTGGCGGTTCCGTTACTGGCGTCATCGAGGGCGTGACTGGCGTGGGAGCACTTCGATTACGCGCGCGCGGCTGGTGGCAATTCACCGGCTTCCCCGCGCAGCTCTCGCTGAGTGTTGAAGGGACGCG
>Ga0184632_10000811_pt1 | contig 12578 bp, 10 predicted proteins | sample PLM31_50_b1_FD_133153 | JGI IMG/M metagenome (GOLD analysis project Ga0184632, IMG submission 133153) | Groundwater sediment microbial communities from an aquifer in East River, Colorado, USA - PLM3-1_50_b1 | ecosystem: Environmental > Terrestrial > Soil > Riparian zone | place: USA: East... | reverse complement strand
TGCGCTGCGTCTTCGATCAGCGCCAGCCGGTTCCGCTCGCACAATTCCAGGAGAGGGTCCATCTCGGCCATCTGACCGTAGAGGTGTACCGGAAGGACAGCACGGGTCCGCGATGTAATCGCCCGCTCGACCTGATTGACATCCATGGTGCAGGTACCGGGCTCGATGTCCACGAAGATAGGGCGAGCGCCGACATACGAGATAGCCCAGGCGGTCGCAACAAATGTCATGGGCACCGTTATCACTTCATCCCCTGCCCCGACACCGCAGGCGATGAGTGCAAGGTGCAGCGCACTCGTTCCGGAATTGACACCGATGCAGTGGCGAACGCCGCAATATCGTGCAAACTCTGCTTCGAAGCGCGCCACCGCGGGACCGGAGGCGAAGCTGCATTCATTCAGTACGTTATCGATCGCAATACGAATTTCGTCGCTGATACTCGCATATTGCCGCTTCAGATCTACGAGCGGAATCTCATGAGCCATAAACTCAGTCCTTAATCTCGCGGATCAATCGGGCGGGATTTCCCGCAACAACGGTTCGTGGACTGACGTCGCGTGTAACCACACTTCCAGCTCCGACCATCGCGCCTTCGCCAATGGTTACCCCGCAAACGATGACTGCTCCGGAACCGATGGAGGCCCGCTGCCTGACTCGCGTTGGAATGACCTGCCAGTCTTCGCCGGTCTGCATGCGGCCGTCCGTCGTCGTGGCACGAGGATAGCGATCGTTGATAAACACCACGTGATGACCCACGAAGACATCGTTTTCGATCGTCACGCCTTCGCAGATGAAGGTGTGGGTCGATATTTTGCAGTTCCGCCCGATCTTCGCGCCTTTCTGGATCTCAACGAACGTTCCGATCATGGTGCCATCACCAATCTCACACCCATAGAGGTTTACGAAGTCATAGATGCGGACGTTCTGGCCGAGCCTCACGTCCGGGGCAATTCGCTGAAATCGCACGTCACCCACGTCCGGTTCTCTCCTTTCCACTGCGATCGACCGTTCCAGCGCCGGGTGCCCTACTGCTGGCGCCGCACGCGTCCGTGAACGTAGCGACGACGTAGTCCTGCTCTGCCTCGGTCATCTGGTGGAACAGCGGCAAGATCATGCACTCGTCGCTCGCACGCTCGCTCTCCGTGAGTTGTCGACAGGTTCCTTCGGCGCATGCGCAACCGGTGCGTCGGCCTGCGCACGACCACACTGATCGAGGGTATGCCGGCTCTCGATGGGCGCACATGACGCCGCGGCGCGTCGCCACCCCTGCGTCCAGCATTCTCTGCATGAGCTCGCGTTGCGCGATGCCCACCGGGAGCCGAACACAATAACTCTGCCAGTTGGTGCGGGCTCCGTGCGGCTCCGCCGGAACGATGACCCCGGGAATACGCTCGAGCGCCGCGGCATACCGCTCGGCGAGATAGCGCCGACGCTTGACGACCTCGGTCAGGCGACGGAGCTGCACACGACCGATGGAGGCCTGGAGATCGGTCATGCGGTAGTTGTAGGCGAGCTCGAGGTAGGACTCGAGCACGACCTCGTTGGCGGTATGGCGGACGGTGTCCGGGACGCTCATGCCGTGCTGCCGCCACAGGCGGAACCGCCGGTCCCACTCGGGGTTGGCCGTGGTCAGCATGCCACCATCGCCGGTGGTGACCAGCTTGCGGGGATGGAACGAGAAGCACGCGATATCGCCGTGCGGGCGTCCAATGCGCTCCCAGGCGCCGTCCCAAAGGATCTCGCTGCCCGCTGCGCACGCGGCATCCTCGACGACGGCGAGAGAATGGCGCCGCGCGACGGCGAGCACGCCGGCTATGTCGCACGGCATTCCGATCTGATGGACACACAGCACGGCGCGCGTCCGCTCGGTGACTGCGGATTCCAGGGCCTCAGGATCGATGTTGAACGTTGTCGGCTGAATGTCGACAAAGACTGGCACGGCGCCGCAGTAGCGGATGCTGCTCGCCGATGCCAGAAAGGAGTGACTGACCGTCACCACCTCGTCGCCGGGTCGGACACCGACGGCCAGCAGCGCGAGGTGGAGCGCGGTCGTACAGCTCGATACAGCGCAGGCATGTGTCGCCCCGACATACTCGGCGAACTCGCGTTCGAACGCGGCAACCTCGCGGCCCTGCGTAAGCCAGCCGGAGCGCAGCACCCCGGTGACGGCCGCGACCTCTTCCTCGCCGATCTCCGGCTTGATGACGGGAATGTTCATGGCCGCCCCCGTTCAGCACGCCACCAAGCTACGAGCCGGCGCAGCCCATCGTCGAGCGAGACCTGGGCCTCGAACCCGAGGGCCTCGCGTGCCCGCCGCGTGTCGGCGAGCCGGCGCGGCACGGGATTGACCTTGCGCTCTGGACCGTACTCGGGGGCCAGATCGGAGCCCATGGCCTTGGCCAGCGCCTGGGCGAGGTCTGCGAGGCTCGTTTCCACGCCGCTCGCGACGTTGAAGACCTCATCGGTCACACCAGCCTGCGCCGCGAGGATGTTGGCGCGCGCGATGTCCTCTGCGTACACGAAATCCATCGTCTGGGTGCCGTCTCCGAAGATCACAGGTGGCTGGCCTGCGGCGATACGCTCCATCCACCGAATCAAAACCTCTGTGTACGCGCCATGAACGTCCATTCGCGGCCCGTAGACGTTGAAGTAACGGAGCGCGACGTAATCCAGGCCGTACATCTCGTGGAAGCTTCGCAGCAGGGCCTCGTTGAAGGCCTTCGCAGCACCGTAGAGCGTGCGGTTGTTGTACGAGTGATGGCGCTCGGTCGTCGGGAAGGTTTCGGCCATCCCGTACACGGAGGCCGACGACGCCGCTACCACCTTCTTGACGCCGGCGGTGACCGCCGCCTCGAGGACGTTGAATGTCCCGTTCACGAGCACGTCGACAGCCAGGCGAGGCTCGGCCGCGCACTGGGTGATGCGAAGCGCCGCCTGATGGAAGACGATGTCGATGTCGGTCATTGCCGCGGCCACCTGCGTGGCATCACGCAGATCCCCCTCGACGATCGTGACGGCTCCCGCGGCGCGGGCAGCCTCCAGGTTTTCATGGCGACCGCGACAGAAGTTGTCGAACACCACGATCTCGGCCACCTTTTGCTCTTGCAGCTGATCGACGATGTGTGAGCCGATCAGACCCGCTCCGCCCGTGACCAGGACTCGCGCACCCCTGAGGTCTTTCATCGTGAGCTGGCTCCCCGACGCCGTACTCCGGCGGTGATCGATTCGTTGCTCGCCCGGCGCGCTCGCATCCGACGGCGCTCCCACCAGAACCGAAACATGTCCCGAAGCGACGCGATAATGATTCGAGGACGCCCAGACGTGGCAGTTCCGGACACCCGTGGGTGATACTCGACGTCCGTTTCGACGAGCCGGAAGCCTGCGTCGTGCGCGCGGATCAAGAGCTCTGGCGTGACGAACCCCGTGCTGCGGGCCTGGACACGAACGGCCCGCACCACCTCTCTCCGGTACAATTGCACGAAGTTGTAGTCGTAGAGCTTCAGGCCGAACAGCAGTTGCAGCAGGCCCCGGTTCACCACCGAGAGCAGCTTTCGGTACGACGTATACCCGCTGCGGCGAAGCCGCTGCGCCACGACGACGTCAGCTCCCGCGAGAAGGAGCGGAACCATCCGGTCCAAATCGCGCAGGTCGAACGGATAGTCGACCGCATTGTGAAGGACAACGTCGCCTCGGGCGTGCTGAAAGCCGACGAGGATGCTGTGCCCCTGGCCCAGATTTGTGGCGTTGCGAATGACGCGGACCTCGGGATGCACTCTGGTGAGGTCCCGAGCCGCCTGCCCCGTGGCATCTGTGCTGGCATCGTCGACGATGATGACCTCGAACTCTGCGAATCGCGGTCGCAGGGCCGCAAGCGCCCGTTCGATCGTCGGGCCGAGGCTTGCTGCCTCGTTGTACGCCGGAAAGATCACCGAGATGTTCACGAAACCGGCACGCTCCCGCCCAAGCCTGTGAGCGCTTCCCTTAAAGCCTGGATCACACGGTCCTGATCGCGCATAGACAAGCCGGGATAGATCGGAAGAAACATCGTTGTTCGCGCGGCCTCTTCCGACACCGGCAGCCGGCGCTGACCGTGCTCCGCAACGTAGTACGGCTCCTGATGCAAGGGCTGGATCCCGACACGACACGAGATACCGCGGTCGGCCATTCGCTGGAGAACCTCGTCGCGAAGGCGGGCGGCCGATCCGACAAGCCGGACCAGATACGAAGAGTAGGCGTGAGTCGCGTACTCAGGCACATACGGCGGCACCGCCTCGGCCAGATTCACGAGCGCAGCGTCGTAGCGCCGTGCTTGTTCCAGGCGTTGCTGCAACATCATGTCGATCTTTCGCATCTGCACGAGACCGAGGGCAGCCTGCAGGTCAGTCATCCGGTAATTGTAGCCCACTTCGCCATAGTGCTGGACCAGAGTCCCACGAGCATGGTGACGATCGAGATCCGAGATCGACGCGCCGGTGGCGCGGAGCATGCGGGCGCGCGAGGCAAGCACCTCGTCGTCCGTCACGAACATCCCGCCTTCGCCGGTCGCGATCATCTTCCGGGGATGGAAGCTGAAGCAACTCGGGGCGCCGAGACCACCGACTCGCCTGCCGCGATAAGTCGCGCCGAGCGTGCAAGCCGCATCCTCGACCACGGCGATCCCGTGCTGCCGCGCGACGGCCTGCAAGCGGTCGACGTCGGCGGGCAGACCGATCTGATGCACGACCACCACAGCGCGTACCCGAGGCGTGAGGGCATCGGCGACCGCATCGGCCTCGAGGTTGTAGGTCCGCGGATCGACGTCGACGAACACGGGGGAGCCGCCGGCGTGGTGAATCGCATTCGCCGTCGCCATACAGGTGAAGGACGGACAAATCACCTCGTCACCGGGGCCGACCCCGCTCAAGCGCAACGCGAGATGCAACGCTGACGTGCACGCGTTGGTTGCCACGCCATACTTCGCCCCGACGTACGTCGCAATGGCGTTCTCGAACAGCGCAACCTGCGGACCCTGGCTGATCCAGCCCGACTGGATCACCTCTGTCACGGCTTTGACCTCTTCGTCACCGAGCCACGGACGAAGCAATGGAACGTGGTCGCTGAACAAGTCTGCCATCGAACTCTCCTTCTGCCCGGTCGAGGTCTTAAAGAACTCGCCGCCAGTCGAACTGATCGTTGATCGTTTCCACCGACCGTGCCGGGCTGCCCTTCACGAGGACGCTACTCTCGACGCTCCGGGTGACAACCGCGCCGGCAGCGACGACCGCCCCCGCGCCGATCGTGACGCGTGGGAGGAGGATGGCGCCGGTTCCAATGAACGCCCCGCGCTCGAGGCACACTCTCCCGCCCACGTGCACTCCGGGACAGATGGTGGCGCCCTCGGCGACGAAAGCGTCGTGCTCCAGCACCGCGCCCGTGTTGACGATCACGTGATCGGCAACGTGGGCGTTGGAGTTTATGACGACTCCGGCCGCAATCATGTTGCCCACACCGATGGTTGCGCTCGCCATGATGACCGCCGACGGGTGCACGGCATTGAATGATCGGATCCCTCGCACCTGAGCCCGCTGCGCCACCGCGAGGCGTGCCAGCGGATTTCCAAGCGCCACGATGACGGCCACCCGATCGGCGCTCGATTCGAGACGGTCGAGTCCACCGACCACCGGCACGCCGTTGACCTCGAGCCCCGCCAGCTGCGGGTTGTCATCCAGGAAACGGACGATGTGTCCTTCATTTCGCGCTCGCAGGATGTCCAGGATCACACGTCCCTGCGGGCCGGCGCCAAAGATGAACCGGGTCATGTGCTCGAGCGACGGTGAACGCAGCCCGAACTCTCAACACTGGAGACAGGTATGTCTGGCCTCGATCCCCGCACCTGGTGGCGTACCCTGGAGAATTCCGCGGATTCGGCCTGCGTCCTCAGCTCGATGAGCGGGATGATGCCATCACCGATTGGCCGCGGCGATCTCGATCGGCCGCCCGCGCTCGAGCAGCGACTGGCTCGCCGCCTCGAGGATGCGGACCACTCGCAACCCCGCTTCGCCATCGGTGAGCGCGGGCGCCTTGTCCTCAATGGCGCTGACGAAGTGGCTCGCCAGAACACGCAGGGCCTCGGTCATGTCGAGATGCGGGGCCCACATATCGCCAGACCGGTAGCCGATGAGCATCTGGTAGACTGTCTCCGCGTTGTTGTTCAGGGTCAAACCCCGGTCGTAGACCTTCACCTTCTCGCTTGGCTCGACGTCGTCATACACAATCATCCGGCGGCTCCCTCCGATCAGCGTCCGCCGGACCTTCACTGGCGCCAGCCAGTTCGCATGGATGTGCGCCATCAGCGGGCTATCGAAGAAGAGCGTCAAGTAGGCGATGTTCTCCGGCTTGCCCGGGACGTGACTCATGCCCGTGGCAGAGACAGCGCGCGGGCGCCATGGGAGCACGTAATCGATGATCGAGAGGTCGTGGACCGCAAGGTCCCAGATCACGTTGACGTCATGCTGAAAGAGTCCGAGGTTCACCCGGACGGAGTCGTAGTAGTAGATCGTCCCGAGCGCGTTGCTGGCGATCAGTTCCTGGATCTTGCGAATCGCGGTCGTGTAGACGAACGGGTGATCGACCATCAGGACGACGCGCTGCCGCTCGGCCTCCTCGATGAGGCGGCATGCCTCCTCCGAGGACGCGGCCAACGGCTTCTCGAGGAGCACGTGCTTTCCGGCCCGCAGGGCGTGCATCGCGAACTCGAAATGCGTCGAAACGGGCGTGGCGATGGCCACTGCGTCAACGCGCGGGTCCGCGACGAGCTCCCGGTAATCCTTCGTCGTCTGAACACCGGGATATCGCTGGCCGACCAGAGCGAGCCGTTCGTGCCGGAGGTCGCTGACGGCGACCATTCTTGCTTCCGGAGTCTCGGCGAAATTTCGCACGAGATTCGGACCCCAGTATCCGTAGCCGATTACTCCGATGCCAATCATTGCACGGTCTCCCTTTGGGACGCGTCGTCTGAACGCGGGTGGCGAGCGACCCTCTCTCGTGTGAACTCGGTTTCAGGGCACGAAAACGAAAATCTTCTGGAAGCGCTCGGCTCTGATACAGCAACAGATAATCATCCGTGACGCGGGGAAATTCTGCCGCGCTGACTGCGCCACGGTCGAAGGCGTCGGCGGTCACGATAGTACCCGTTTGAGACTCAGAGCCGCGACGCCGCTGGTACAGGTGTCAAGCGTCGGCCCAGCATCTTTGATACGATCTCCGCAATGCCAAAAGCCGCAATGGAGATCACATATGGCATTACCGGGAGCATGTAACGGAATAACGGAAAGGTGATCCAATGCACCAATAGGAAGTAACCGACTGGCACGAGAAGCAAAACGGTCGATGCCTGCCTTCTATACCAGACTAGCCCTAGCCCGTATAGGGCAAAGGGATAGATAAGCATGTTCACTGCGATTATCTTCGCGTGGTTCATCCCAGACTCTGTCGCGTACCAGAGTCGAAGAAACTTCTTCAATAAGAGCGGACCAAAGCTGAGCGGGTTGTTTGCGAGGCGCGCCCTACAATACTCGAGCGCGGCCTTCATAAAAAACGTGTCCCATTCAGCGGGCTTGCTGCCTTTCGGCGGTTCATGGATTCCCCTTGATTCCATCATCGCGTATAGACGGGGCCACTCCTTTTCCTTCTCTGGAATCGGCCAGAAGTTTTCCGAACATGCCGGTATGAGGTTACCTCTCACAGTCGCAACGGGTATGAACTGCCCCAAAACAACATAGTTGCGCGAACCCCAGGGCAGGATCACGACCGCAAAGGCAAGACAAAACGCCAGATACTTCGACGCCGTAGCGCGGGTCACTTTCCCGAGCAAGGCCAGCGGCAACGGCAGAACAAGGGGGTAGTACAGTGTTGTCGCTCTCGTCAGCGTGGCAACAGCGAGGACGACCCCAGCACACAAATAGTAACGCAGGCTGCCGTACTTGATCATGTAGATGCTAAGCAGCACGAAGACGCTCAGCATCAATGTGAAAAAGGCCTCGGGACCGATATAGGTCACCGCGTATATCGAGAACGGGTAAATGCTCAGCGCGATACCGGCCAGAAGTGCGGCCTCAACCCCAAAGAGCTGCCAGGTTATCAGGTAGAGGATGACGACAGTTAGCGAGTCTGCTACAGCTTGAGCGATTCGGACAGGCATTTCCGCGTCATGGAAAAGATAGAGACTCCCAGCGAGAAACACAGCATACAGCGGCGGTGTAAAAACCGGATACGCTGGGTCTCGGAATCCCCTGGCCTCGACCAGGCGATGGGCTCCTCCGAGATAGGCTGTTTCGGCATTGGTGCCAAGATGAGTTTCGGGGACAAACCACACGGCAGCTAATCTGATCAAGAGCGCCGCCGCAAATAATGCGCAGACGATCTTGGTCGGTTTCATTCGCTAAGCCTTTTCACCGTGCGGCGCTCAGCGAATCAGTGCGGATGAAGAGGTCATGCCACATCATGAACATAAGCAGCGTCCATATCGGTGTTTCGTGGTTATGGACGCGCTGATCGTGTTCAGCCAACATCCGCGTCACGGTCTTGGGATTGAAGAGGCCCACGTCTCGCAGTGCTGATTCGTCCAGATGCGTGTGAACGAGTTCGCGCAAAGGCCCCCTGAGCCAGGTACTGAGCGGGATAGAAAAGCCCTGCTTGCGGCGAGCGAGAATATCCCGAGGAAGGATTCCCGAGAGAGCTCGAATAAGTACTTCCTTCTTCTTCCATCCCTTGAGCTTGTAGCGAGCTGGAATCGTGGCGACAAACTCGACGAGCTTGTGATCGAGGAACGGAACGCGGACTTCCAGCGAATGCCACATACTCAGGCGATCGATCTTTCTTAGCTCGTCATCCGGAAGGTAGGTGTGTAAGTCTGTGAACAGCATTCGATCGAGCGGCGCGAATGCGTCAACGGACTCATTCATCACCAGGGGCGTGTGACTCATGCCGCATCGCCTCAGCTCGGCGCTCAGGTCGTCGCTGAATAGCTCGGCCTTCTGCGCGTCGTCGTAGGCCGCGATGTAGCGCTGGTATCGCTCCGCCAGGTCGAGCTCGGCCCCTTGGATAAAGCGCTTGAATCGATCCCGCCAGATGCCGTTGTGGGACGACGCCGGCAAAGCCGCGAGGGGCGCCTCGATCACACGACGAGCGACGCGTGGCACGCGGCGATAGTATTCGGCGAAGAGTGCTCCCCGGTAACGTTCGTAGCCAGCGAAGAGCTCGTCGCCGCCAAGTCCGGAAAGGGCGACGGTGACCCAGTCTCGTGCCGCCTTGCAGATGAGATAGTTCGGGATCATCGAGGAATCCGCGAACGGCTCGTCAAAGGCGCGAACCATGTCGGGCAGGACGTCAGCGACACTGGGGCTGAGCAGGCATTCGCTATGGTCGGTGTTGAACTTCTCGGCGATGCTGCGGGCGAATGGGCGTTCATCGATGGCGGCCCCGCCCGCGGTGAACCCGACCGTGAACGTCTTAACCGGTCGCTGCGAGACCTGCGCCATCAGCGCGACGATGGCGCTCGAGTCGATTCCCCCGCTCAAGAAGGCGCCGAGTGGCACCTCGCTCATGAGGTGGAGATCGACCGCTTCTCGGAGGTGATGCAGAAGCCCTTCGGCGAAAAAGTCCTCGGTTCGGTCTTCGTCAGGCGTCGGCCCGATTTCCCAATAGCGTTCGAGGCGAAGGCTGCCCTTGTGCCACACCGCGATATGGGCGGGCGGCAGCTGTCGGATGCCGTCGTAGATCGTCTGGGGACCCGGCACGTATCCCAGGGTGAAGAAGCGGGACAGTGCGGTCAGGTTGACGCTGCGTTCGAAGCCGTCAACCGCTAGGAGTGACTTCATCTCCGACGCGAAGGCAAGATGACTCGGTGTCTGGCTGTAGTAGAGCGGTTTGATGCCGAGTCGATCACGGGCCAGCAGCAGACGTTGTTCCGTCGAATCCCAGATCGCGAAGGCGAACATCCCACGGAGCCGACTGACGGCCGCGTCGCCGAACTCCTCGTACAGATGCACGAGGCATTCGGTGTCCGACGTGGTCACGAAGCGGTGGTTGCGTTCTTGGAGGAATCGGCGGAGCTCCTGATAGTTGTAGAGTTCACCATTGAAGACGACCCAGAGCGTCCGCGTTTCGTTCGTGATCGGCTGTTGCCCCGTCTGGACGTCGATGATCGCCAGTCGACGCATCGAGAGCCCGACGTGGTCGTCGAAGAAGAACCCGTCGCCGTCCGGACCGCGACGGTGAAGAAGAGAGCACATCCGGTGCACGAGGTGCTTGTCGACGGCTCCCGCCTCCGAATGGACGATCCCCGCGATGCCACACATGGTCTAGTGCCCCACCTTATGGCTCCTCGGAGAGAGCCGAGTGGTCCGGACCCACTGTTTCCGGCCGTAGCCGAGCAGCCCGAGAATCTCGATCGTCATCCGCCATGGCAGGAAAATCGGAATGAGCGCGACTCCCCGCAGCGTTTTTCCCGGCGCGTCCGTACAGAGCACACCGAGGATGAAGTACGCGGCGAGCAGTGCAACGACCAGGACCCCCCATATGAATAGAGGGGCCGTGGTCGGTGAATCGGAGAGGAGCCAGGCCACGGCCACACACAGGACCGCGAGCGTCGCTTGGACCGCGTAGGTGGGAACCACCAGTGTGATGGCGGCGTCAACTAGGTGCAGGCGTCTACGACGTAAGCCGGCGACGCAGAGCTTCCAGGCCGTGGCGCTCGCCACGGCATAGCGTCCGCTGGCCCAGCGGAGCCGTTGCGTCGACGCTTGCTGGAGACCCCCCGACTCGCGAGCGAAAACCCGCGCTCGGGGATTGAAGTGGATCTTCACCGATTGCAGCAACAGCGAGGCTGACAGCTCCCAGTCTTCGCCGACCGAGAAGGCAGTCCAGCCATGCCGCGCGATCGTCGCATAGTCGAAGCACATACCGGTCCCGGTCAGCATCCCCGCAAGCCCGACGCCGGCTTTTCCCCCGTAGAAGAGGCGGTTCCTCAGTACACTGGTGACGGCGATCAGTCGGGTGAACGGCGTTTCCCACGGATTTGAGAGGTAGTTGTAGCCTTGCTGGACCGCATGCCCGGACGCCAGACCCTCCTCGAAGGCCTCGAGCAGGCCGGAATCGGCGGTGGTGTCTGCGTCGAGGACGACCAGTGCGTCGAAGATGCCTCCGTTCTTACTCAGCTCTTCGATGCCCCAGGCGATTGCTGCGCCCTTTCCGGGGAGGCCGCTCCTCCGCTCGAAGCACTCCACCCCGTGGGCACGCGCGACCGCCGCCGTGCCGTCCGAACATCGATCAGCGACGACGGTGATGCTGAGCAGCTCCCGCGGGTACTGAAGCCGTGTCACACTCTGGAGCGTCGCGGACAGGGCGACCTCTTCGTCGTGGGCGGGAATGATCACTTGGAATCTCGGTCGCCGACTCGCACGCGCCACGTTTCCGCCATGCCGGGCCGACACCGCAACCAGCGCCAGCGCCCATTGATAGACAAGGATCAACGTGAGCACGAGCAGCGCGCCGACGCACAGCGTCGTCAGCAGGGTGTTCATCAGGTCAGCTTCTTCGCTCGTGGAGATACCAATCGAAGGTCCTCTTCAGGCCCTCCACAAGGGGCACATTTGGCTTCCAGCCCAGGTGTTCCTTGGCCCGGGAGGTGTCGTACCGAAGACCGCGCGTCGCAGAGATTAGCCGATAGCGGACGAAGACCGGCGCGCGCTTCGTCAATCTTGCCCGAGCTTCGAGCAGCAAGGCGAGCAGGGACACCGCGGTTAAGGGCACGCGCAGCGTGGCTGCGTTGAGCCGGGCAGCCCTGATCAATGCGCCGAGATACTCCCGTTGCGTGAGGAGTTCGTCGTCGACGATGTTGTAGATGTGTCCGGCAGCCGCCTCGCGTGACCCGACCAAACAGACCGCGTCGATGACGTTGTCGATGTATGTTAGGGGCAGAACGTTCCGGCCGCGCCCGAGGATGACGAAGACTTTGTTGCGAAAGGCGTAACCGATTCGCGGGAAGAATACCTTGCCTCGCGGGCCATAGATGGTGCCGGGACGGAGAATCACAATCGGCACGTCCCCGCGGTCCCGGAACAGCAGGACCTCCTTCTCGGCCTCGACCTTCGATTGCGTGTAGTGACCGCGCCTCTCCGGATGAGGTTCCAGTCCAACGTCTTCAGAGACCACGTCGTTGGCCGCGAACTGGGTCACCGGATAGACCCCAAGCGAGCTTAGATAAACGAAGCGCTTCACGCGCGCCTCGCGGGCCGCTTCGAGCGCGTTTCGTGTGCCTTGTACGGTTCCTGCGAGGTAGTCGGCCCAGGAGCCGTGGGTCGTCGCAGCGCAATGATAGACGACCTCGCAGCCTTCCATCGCCCTCACCAACGTTGTGGTGTCCCTCACGTCCCCCTCGACCCGATCGATATCAAGGGGTTCGAGCCGGTCCAGTCGGCTCCGAGGCCTGACGAGCGCGCGGACCTCCGCTCCCTGCTCGATGAGCCTTTCAACCAGGTGGCCGCCCACGAACCCGGTGGCGCCGGTCACCAAGACGGTGGGCGTTCCCCTCGCCCTGC
>Ga0184632_10000810_pt1 | contig 12581 bp, 11 predicted proteins | sample PLM31_50_b1_FD_133153 | JGI IMG/M metagenome (GOLD analysis project Ga0184632, IMG submission 133153) | Groundwater sediment microbial communities from an aquifer in East River, Colorado, USA - PLM3-1_50_b1 | ecosystem: Environmental > Terrestrial > Soil > Riparian zone | place: USA: East... | reverse complement strand
GGCAATCCGGTTATGTACGTTGGTTCCAAGACCGGGCGCGATGGTATTCACGGCGCTACGATCGCTTCGGAATCGTTCTCCGAGGAAAAAGAACGGCGCCGCCCGACGGTGCAAGTGGGCGACCCGTTCACCGAAAAGTTGCTTCTGGAAGCCTGCCTGGAGCTGATGGAGAAAGATTACATCATCGGCATCCAGGACATGGGCGCCGCGGGACTCACCAGCTCGTCATCGGAAATGGCCGGGCGGGGCGGCGTCGGCATCGAGTTGGATCTTTCCCGCGTGCCGCTCAGGGAGACCGGCATGACGCCCTATGAAATTCTTCTCTCCGAGTCGCAGGAACGCATGTTGCTCGTCGCCAGAAAGGGCACGGAGGAGGAGATCAGGCGGATCTTCGACAAGTGGGATCTCGACGCCGTGGTGGTCGGCCACGTCACCGACGACCGCCAGTTCAGCGCGTGCTTCGGCGGCGCCGAGGTGGCGCGCATCCCGGTTGCGGCGCTCACCAAGGACGCGCCGGTGTACCAGCGGCCCGCCGCCAGTCCGGCGAGCCAGGATCAGCTGCAGCATCTGGATATCGCAGCCATCCCCGAGCCCAAGGATTTGGGGGCGACGCTGAAGCGGTTGTTGGCATCGCCGAATATCGCATCGAAAGAGTGGATCTTTCGTCAGTACGATCATTATGTTCGCAGCAATACCGTGGTGGCGCCCGGCGCGGATGCCGCAGTGATTCGGATCAAGGACACTAAAAAAGGCTTGGCCCTGACCGTGGATGGTAACAGCCGTTACTGTTATCTCGATCCCTATGTCGGCGGCGCAATCGCTGTGGCGGAAGCGGCGCGCAATCTGGCCTGCGTCGGCGCGCGGCCCATCGGACTCACCGACTGCCTCAACTTCGGCAGCCCTGAAAATCCCGTGGTCATGTGGCAATTCGCCAATGTGATTCAAGGTATGCGCGACGCCTGCGTCGCCCTGAACGTGCCCGTTGTGAGCGGCAATGTTAGTTTCTATAATGAGACCGACGGGACGCCGATCTATCCGACGCCGACCGTGGGAATGGTCGGTGTGCTCGATAAGCTTGAATGCGCGATGACTCCTTGGTTCAAGTCCGCCGGCGATCTCATCGTGCTTTTGGGGCGAACCCGCGAGGAACTGGGTGGTAGCGAATATTTAAAACTCGTCCATGGTCTGACTCGAGGAACGCCGCCGTGGATCGATCTCAAGATGGAACGAGCCGTGCAAGGCTGCTGCCGGGAAGCCATCGAGCAGGGATTGCTTCGTTCCGCTCATGATATATCCGACGGCGGACTGGGCGTGGCTCTCGCCGAGTGCTCTATCATCGGCCCGGAAAAGCCATTGGGTCTCCGTATCGAGAACCATGAAATGATTCGTGGCGACGCGCTTCTTTTCAGCGAGTCGCAGTCGCGCATCGTCGTATCGCTGGCGGAGAAAAATCTGAGCGAGCTCGAAGAAATCGCGGCGCGCTATAATGTGCCGCTACAGGTGATCGGCAGCGTCGGCGGCAGCCGGTTCACGATTCAACCGCTGCTCGGTTTGCCGGTGGAGGAATTGCGCGCGGCTTGGGCGGGCGGGCTCACCGACCAGGTGAAATGATGGGAGTTTCGGATTTCAAATTAACCTGAAACCCTGGAATAGAGACTCTAGACCAAATCAATCGGATAGCGGCCATGTCGGATAAATTCCACGACGAATGCGCGGTGATGGGAGTCTACGGACATCCTGAAGCCGCCAACATGGTTTACCTCGGGCTCTACGCGCTACAGCACCGCGGCCAGGAGTCCTCCGGCATCGTTTCCTCCGATGGCAGGGGGTTGATCTCGCATCGTCAGATGGGCCTCGTCGCCGACGTCTTCAAAGAGGACGTAATCAAACACTTGATAGGCGTCAACGCCATCGGCCATAACCGTTACTCCACTCAGGGTCAGAGCCATTTGAAAAACGCCCAGCCCTTCGTGGTTGAATATTCTCAAGGTCCCATCGCTATCTCGCACAACGGCAACCTCGTCAATGGCTCGTTGCTGCGCGACGAGCTGGAGCGCGCCGGATCAATTTTCCAGTCCACCTCGGATACCGAGGTAATCATTCACTTGATTGCCACGTCGCGAGAAACGACGCTGATGGGCCGCATCGTCGAAGCCTTGAGCCGCGCCCGGGGCGCCTATTCGCTCTTGTTCCTGACGCTTGACCGGATGATTGCGGCGCGGGACCCCTATGGCTTTCGTCCGCTGGTTCTCGGCCGATTCAAAGACCACAAGAACCGAGACGCCGGCGTGGTCGCTTCGGAAACCTGCGCCTTGGACCTGATCGAAGCCGATTACGTCCGCGACGTGGAACCGGGCGAGATCGTGGTCTTCGGTCCCGACGGCATGGAATCTTTGAAACCCTTTCCACCCGCGCCCCATGCCAAGTGCATCTTCGAGTATATTTATTTCGCGCGGCCCGATAGCAATCTCTTCGGCCATAACGTCTATCAAGTGCGCAAAGCCCTCGGCCGGCAGTTGGCGCGGGAGAGCCGCGTGGACGCCGATCTGGTGACGCCGGTGCCGGACTCCGGCGTGCCGGCGGCCATGGGCTTTGCTGAGGAGTCGAAGATTCCGCTGGAGTTCGGTCTCATCCGTAACCATTATGTGGGAAGGACGTTCATTGAACCGGCCCAGTCGATCCGCCACTTCGGCGTCAAGATCAAACTCAACGCGCAAAAGGAAGTGCTCGACGGCAAGCGCGTGATCGTCGTCGATGACTCGATCGTGCGCGGCACCACCAGCCGAAAAATCATCCGCATGCTGCGCGACGCCGGGGCGCGGGAAGTGCATATGCGCATCAGTTCGCCGCCGACCACTGGCCCTTGCTATTACGGCATCGACACGCCCACCCGCGGCGAGTTGATCGCCTCATCCAGCACTACCGAGGAAATCCGCCGCTACATCGACGCGGACACCCTCGCCTACTTGAGCCAGGAGGGCATGTACGCGTATTTCAAAGGTCAAAAACAGGGATTCTGCGACGCCTGCTTCAGCGGCAATTATCCCGTCCACTTCGAAGACGAAGGCATGACCCGCCAGTTGCACCTCTTCGACGCGCTCAGCAAAAACGGCGGATAGATTGGCCAGCGGAATTTATCACTTCGTGTATAGCGAAATTCTAGTCGAATCGCCCCCACCTCTGTCCTCCTTCGGAGTCCAGACTGTGTCGCGATCCGCGCAAACGCCTTCATGTCATGAGCCCTTCGGCTACGCTCAGGATAAACTCCGCGAAGCATCTCGCATTTTCAAGTGGTTTCGATGTCGAGATTCTTCGGCTATCGCCTCAGAATGACATTGCGACACAATTTCGTCACATGGGAGCGCAGCGACGATCCACGTAGGTTGACACCGCGCGGAGAAATTGGTAATAAAATCGAACTCTTGCACCAGTATGGCGGACCCTCCCAAAGGCCCGTCGCCGGGCGCGGCTTAGATCAGCCAAGATCTTAAAGGATGTACGTCGTTAACCGATATTTAATTCGTTTTGGGCCTTCCCCTCGGTTGTCGCAGGCACGTAGCTCAGTGGGAGAGCGCTTCCTTGACACGGAAGAGGTCGGCAGTTCAATCCTGCCCGTGCCTACCATTCAAATCCTGAACCAATGAGATGGAAAACGTCAACGTAACACTACCTGGCGGCAAGATCGTCGAGGTACGCCGAGGCACGCGCATCGACGAACTGCTTTCTTCCGCCGGCGCCAATAAAGGGGCAATCGCCGCTAAAATCGACGGCCGCGCCTTGGATTTGCAGCGCGCCATCGACGCCGACTGCGTACTGGAGTGGATAACCGCAGACAGCGCCGAAGGTCTCGATGTCTTGCGTCATTCCACCGCCCATCTGATGGCGCAAGCGGTCCAAAGTCTTTTTCCCGGCACCCAGGTGACCATCGGCCCGACCATCGAAAACGGGTTTTACTACGACTTCAAACGCGACCAGTCATTTTTGCCGGAAGAGCTGGAGCAGATCGAAAAGCGCATGCAAGAATTGGTCAAAGCCAACCTGCAAGTTACGCGCGAAGAGATGCCCCGCGCCCAGGCCATCGAGCTGTTTCGCAAAATGGGCGAGAGCTACAAAGTCGAAATTATCGAGGGCATTGCCGAGGATACCGTCTCGCTCTACCGTCAGGGCGATTGGGTTGATCTCTGCCGAGGGCCCCATGTGCCTTCAACCGGCGCGATCAAGGCTTTCAAGTTGACCAGTATCGCCGGAGCGTACTGGCGCGGCGATGAAAAAAACGAGATGCTCCAACGCATCTACGGCACTTCGTGGCCCACCAAAGAGGCGCTGAAGGAGCATCTTCGCCTGCTTGAAGAAGCGAAAAAGCGCGACCATAGAAAACTGGGTCAGGAGCTTGGCCTTTTCATGATTTCGGACACCATTGGGCCCGGGCTACCTCTCTTGCTCCCCAGAGGAGCGATGATCCGTTCAATTCTGGAGCGCTATATCGTCGACATCGAGCGCAGCCTGGGATACCAGCATGTTAGTACGCCGCAATTAGCGCGCGTCGATCTCTACCGACAGTCGGGCCATTGGGATCACTTCAAAGACAACATGTATCCGCCCATGGAGTTTGAAAATAAGGAGCAGCTGGTCCTCCGACCGATGAATTGCCCGCACCATATCATTATCTACAAGCATGAGCTGCATAGTTATCGCGACTTGCCGGTGCGGTTGGCTGAGCTGGGAACCATGTATCGCTACGAACGCTCAGGCGCGCTTTCAGGGCTTTCGCGGGTAAGAGCGATGACCTTAAACGACGCGCATATTTTTTGTCTTCCCGAGCAGATTCAATCGGAGGCGGTCGGAGTCCTGCGCTTGATCGAGCGTGTCTATCGACAGTTTGGCTTCAAGGATTACTGGTACCGGTTGTCACTCCGCAATCCCAAAGACAAGGTAAACTTTGTCGATAATGACGCCATGTGGGACAAAGCCGAGGAGCATCTGCGCCAGGCTTTGAGCGAAGTCGGGGTTGCATACAAAGAAGCGATTGGCGAAGCCGCATACTATGGACCCAAAATTGACGTGCAACTGAACGATGTCCTGGGTCACAGCGAAACGCTCTCGACGGTGCAGCTGGATTTCTATCTTCCCGAGCGCTTCGAGCTGGAGTACGTTGATAGAGACGGGCAGTACAAGCGGCCGGTCATGATTCACCGCGGCGTGATCAGCACGATGGAACGGATGATGTCCTTTCTGATTGAACACTACGCAGGTAACTTTCCGTTGTGGCTTGCGCCGGTGCAGCTCAAAATCGTTACGGTGACGGATCACCAGTTGGAGTATGCGCGAAAAGTGTATGGTGAATTGAAGAAGTCGGGCTGGCGCGTGGAGTTAGACGAGCGCAACGAGAAACTCGGCTACAAGATCCGCGAGGCGCAGGTGGCTAAGATCCCCTACGCCGTCGTAATCGGCGACAAGGAAGCCGGCGCCGGCACCGTAGCGCCGCGGCGCCGCGGCGGGGAAAACCTTCCGCCCATGGCGCTCGAAGCTTTTATCGAGCGGCTGCGCGCCGAGGTTGCACAAGAGAGTGGAGAAGCATAAGAATATTATTCTCCTTCGCCGAATCCCTCGCAGCTTGCTGCGAGGATGAAGGTGAGGAGAATCCTCCGTAGCCTTGGCGAAGGAGGGCGAAAGGGCTTCGGAGAATTTCGCAAAGATACCTCGGAGCTTTGCTCCGAGGAGATTCATTCTGCTGAAAAACCTACCGGTCACCCTTCGACAGGCTCAGGGCGAACGGGGGAGGAGATGGATAACGTCAAGCATTTTCCGTTCATGCTGAACTTGTCGAAGCATGGCAACGGGTTTTTCAGAAGAAGCACAATATGAGCGTCCGACAATCGACGGAGGTGTTTTATCGCTAGAGAAGCGAGGATCAATCATCAAATACGCGCGCGCGACGTGAGAGTCATCGGCGCTGCCGGGGAGCAATTGGGAGTGATGCCGCTGCACGAGGCGCTCCGGCTGGTGGACGCCGCGGGACTGGATTTGGTCGAGGTGGCGGCGGAGGCCCAGCCGCCGGTGTGCCGTATAATGGACTACGGCAAGTTTCGCTACGAGCAAAAGAAAAAATCCCACGGCGCGAAAAAACACGGGGTGGTGGACGTCAAGGAAGTGAAAATGGGCTCCCGCACCGATCCCCATGATGTCGTGCACAAAGTGAAAAATATTCGCAATTTCATTGAAAAAGGCCAGCGGGTGAAAGTCTCGATCTTTTTCCGAGGGCGCGAGATTACCCATCCGGAGTTAGGCAAGCAAATGCTCACCGGTGTGTCGGCGCAATTGACGGATGTCGCGAAAGTGGACATCGAACCCAGGTTGGAAGGCCGGAGCATGGCGATGCTGCTCACGCCAAAGTAATCGGAACACAGTATTTTGCACTGATCAAAATTCGAGGAGTAAAAAAGTGCCGAAGATAAAAACCAATAGCTCAGCAGCGAAGAGATTTAAGGTGACCGGAAGCGGCAAGATCAGGCGTAACAAGGCATATAAACGCCATATACTTTCGAGCAAAAACAAGAAGCGCAAGCGCAACTTGCGCCACGCGACAACGGTGGCCGCGGTGGAGCAAAAGAATATTCGCAAATTGATTCCCTATCTGTAGCCGCCGGCGGAACAATAGTTTCGGATTTGGAAGGAGTGTTGACGTGCCGAGAGCAAAAGGCGGGAGTAAATCCCGGCAGAGAAGAAAAAAAATCATGAAGCTGGCCAAGGGCTACGTGGGTGGCCGCGGCCGCTTGTATCGTTCCGCCCGCGAGACCGTGGAGCGGTCGCTGGCTTTCGCCTACCGCGACCGTCGGGTCAAAAAGCGCACCTTTCGCGGACTGTGGATCACCCGCATCGGCGCGGCGGCCCAACTCAATGGGCTCTCTTACAGCCAGTTGATGAACGGCCTCAAGAAGGCCGGCGTGCAATTAGACCGAAAAGTTTTGGCAGAAGTGGCCATGGTGGACGCGCCTGGTTTTAGCCAAATAGCCGCCACCGCGAAATCTCACCTCAGCGCTTAAACGGGTCCCTCGTTCGCCGATTTGATGCTCGATTCCATCGACAATTTACGCGGCGACGTAGCGCGGCGCGTTCAGCAGTGCGGCTCCGAGGAGGAAATCGAACAGCTTCGTGTCGAAGTTCTGGGCCGCAAGGGACAGGTAACGCTGCTCTTGCGCGGTCTTAAGGATTTACCGGCGGAGGAACGGCCGCGGGCCGGCGAACGGCTCAATCAACTGCGGCACCAGCTCGAAGAAGAGCTGGACGCTCGTCTCGCCGTCGTTAAACAAACCGCGCGGGAGCGCGCGCTGATAGATGAGCGGGTGGACGTCACCTTGCCGGGGACGCGCTGGGAGCGAGGACGGACGCATCCGCTCACGCTGGTCATCGATGAAATCATCGATGTTTTCCAGGGCATGGGTTTTGAAATCGCTCGCGGACCCGATATCGAAGACGACTACCATAACTTCGAAGCGCTCAATATCCCGAAAGATCACCCCGCGCGGGACATGCAGGATACGTTTTTCGTAGCCAGCGGCCATTTGCTCCGCACTCATACTTCTCCGGTGCAAATCCGTACCATGGAAAGCCGCCAGCCGCCGCTGCAAGTGATCGTACCCGGCGCCGTCTACCGCCAGGGCGACGATGACGCGACGCACTCGCCGATGTTTCACCAAGTGGAAGGCTTCATGGTGGACCAGGATATCGCCTTTTCAGACCTCAAAGGCGTGTTGACGCATTTTCTCCGGCAGATATTCAGCCAAGAGACCGGCGTAAGATTTCGTCCGAGTTATTTTCCGTTTACCGAGCCAAGCACGGAGATTGATATAAGTTGTTTGTTCTGTAGCGGACGCGGGAAGATATCCGGCGGTCAAAACTGTCGTATATGTAAGGGGACCGGCTGGCTCGAGATCATGGGTGCCGGCATGATCGACCCGGCGGTCTTTCGCTTTGTCGGCTACGATGCGGAGAAAATCTCCGGCTTCGCCTTCGGCATGGGCGTCGAGCGCATCGCCATGCTGAAATTTGGCATCGACGATATCCGGCTCTTTTTTCACAATGACCTGAGATTTTTGCGGCAGTTCAGCTAGTATAATCAGAGGGAGTAATGGAGTATTGGAGTAATAGAGTGACGGGGGAATGGAGTGCTGGAATGATGGAGTAGTGGAGTGATGGGTTGTTTCAATGCGCCAATACTCCACTACTCCGGTACTCCAATACTCCAGTTTTTTCCATGAAGTTCACCCTCAACTGGCTCAACGAATTCATCGCCGTAAAGACGACACCTGAAAAGCTCGCCGAAATGCTGACCATGGCGGGTCTTGAGGTCGAATCCGTCACCCGGCTAAACGAGCCGGAGACGAACCGCGAGGATTGGCTTTTTGAGATCGCTGTGACGCCCAATCGCGGAGATTGCCTTGGTTTAAGAGGCATCGCCAGAGAAGTCGCGGCGTTGACCAGCGGGGCGGTGAAGACCGAAAAAGCCGGTGCGCCGATAAAGCGCCGCGCCGCAGCCAAAGGGGTGAGCGTAACGATCGAAGATCCCCGCTTGTGCCCGCGCTATTCGGCTGGCATCGTAGACGGCATCAAGATCGGCCCGTCGCCCGCGTGGTTGCGTTTTCGCCTCGAAGCCTGCGGCATCCGCGCCATCAACAACGTTGTCGATATCACCAACTATGTCATGCTGGAGACCGGCCAACCGCTCCATGCTTTCGATCTCGATCTTTTACCCGAGCGCCGTATCGTGGTCAGGCCGGCGGGAAAAGCGATGAAATTTACGACACTGGACGGCGCTCAACGGGAACTAGTAGCCGAGGATCTGCTTATCTGCGCCGGCGATGATCCGGTGGCGCTTGCCGGTGTGATGGGCGGAATGGATTCCGAAGTAAGGGAGAGCACGAAATCGATATTGCTCGAGAGCGCCAACTTCGACGGTACTGCGATTCGACGCACGGCGAAGCGCCTGGGGCTGCACAGTGAAGCCTCGCACCGCTTTGAAAGAGGCGTCGATCCCGATGGCACCCTTGCGGCCCTTGACCGCGCCGCCGCCATGCTGGCCGAGCTGGCCGGCGCAACGCCTGTGCCCGGCGTCGTCGACTGCTTTCCGCGACGGTCAAAACCTTCCGCCATCGCCCTGCGCGAAGAACTCATCGCCAAGCTTCTCGGCGTCGCCATCGACGGCAAGCGCGCGGCAAAACTTTTGCAATCCCTCGGCGTCAAGACAGAGCGCCGGGCGGGCAAAATCATCAAATGCCTGCCACCGCCAAGCCGCTCCGATCTGACCCGAGAAGTCGACCTCATCGAAGAGCTGGCGCGCCTGCATGGTTACGATAAAGTTCCTTCGACGCTGCCGCGACTGCGCCCGTCGGACGGGGCGAAAGACGAGCGGCTCAGCCGCGAGCGCAAAGTGCGCGCCTTTCTCGCCGGGGAAGGCCTGGTGGAAGTGATCAATTTGCCTTTCACGAGCGAAAGACTCAACCGGATTTTCACGGGCCTTTGGGAGGGCGCCGCCGCGCCGTCGGCGGTGGTGAATCCGCTGGTGCAGGAAAGCGCCGAGTTGCGTCTCAGCCTGGTGCCCGGACTGATCGAGAACCTGCGGGTGAATCTGGCGCAAAAGACCGCCAGCTTTTGTGCCTACCACCTGGGCAAAGTCTTTCACACGGCGCAAGACGGCGCGCCGGCGGAACGGCTTTATTTGTCCGGCATACTCTACGGGCCGCGGGCGCGGCGCGGACTGCGCGACGCGGGAGAGCGCCCTTTGGGATTTCTCGACTGCAAGGGGCTGGTGGAAGGCGTGTTGGATTTGTTGCGCATCGGCGATGAAATTTCGTGGAGTGAATACGCGGTTGCCGCGCTCCAGCCGGGGCGGGCCGCCCTGGCGCGCATCGGCGCTCAGAAGCTCGGTTATCTCGGTCAGATACACCCCGATATTTGCGACGAACTCGGCGTGCCGCCGTTTTGCGTTTATGAACTTGACTTGGAAAAATTGCTTGAGTATGCTCCGCCTCAAATCACAACGCGCGCGCTCCCACGTTTTCCGTCGGTTGCACGAGACTTTGCTCTGGTTGTTGAACGCGATTTCCAGTCGCAACGGATCATAAGTTGGATTAAAAATCTTCGTGAAGCATTGATCGAAAATGTTGAAGTCTTCGACGAGTACCGCGGCGCTCCGGTCGCCGCGGGCAAGAAAAGCTTGGCGTACAAAATTTCTTACCGGGCCGAGGACCGGACTCTGACGGATGCTGAGATCAACGCGCGGCACGAAAATCTAGTTACGGAAATCGAAAAAGTTTTCGGCGCTGAACTGCGCAACTGACGCGTGACGAGGCGCTGGAGAAGGGAAGGGTAGGTTATGACGAAGGCGGAAATTATCGCGTGCATTTACGAGAAAGTGGGTTTTTCCAAGAAAGACGCCACCGACGTCGTGGAGGCGACCTTCGAGATCATCAAAGGTTGCCTTGAACGCGGCGAGAAAGTCAAAATTTCGGGTTTCGGAAACTTCGTCGTCAACACCAAGCGTCCGCGCAAAGGACGCAATCCCCAGACCGGCGACGAGATCATCATCGTCGGGCGCAAAGTATTGACGTTCAAAGCGAGCCAGATCATGAAAAAAAGCTTGAATACCATGTCGCCGACCCCGTCGCCGGTCTCCTCCCCGGCGGCCCCGGCGTCCGAATAAGCAACCGCCATGGCTTCACGTTTGCCCGATAAGATTTATTTCAAGATCGGCGAAGTGAGCGAAATCCTAGGCGTCGAACCTTATGTTTTGCGCTATTGGGAAACCGAGTTCGACGTGTTGAAGCCCTCCAAGGCGCCCTCGCGCCACCGCTTATACAAAAAGCGGGATGTCGAGCTGCTGTTGGATATTAAACGGCTGCTTTACACGGAGGGGTTTACCATCGAAGGTGCGCGAAAGAAACTCAAAGAATCCAAGAAAGAAGAGAAACACCAGCTTAAACTCCCCCTGGTCGACCAAAAGTATCGAAACGCGCTGGTCAAAGTCAAAAAAGAGTTAGAGACCCTGCGCAAGCTGCTGTCTTAGACGGTTCAAGGTTCAATGTTGCGCTCCGAACCTGAATCCGGAGTCCGAAACGTTGAACATTGAACCTTGAACTAACGTGCTGGCGCGCCAGCGCGCCGCCTTTGACAGCGCTGCATCTCGTCAACTATATTTACCGTTGAAAGTTTCTGATTTACTGGATGCAAGGAGGGCGTGTAGATGATCGTGTTAAGCCCGGAAGGAAAAGCTCGTACTTCGGCTGCCAGGGTGGCGGCGTTGCCGCGGTTTGCCGATTTGAGCGGCAAGACCATCGGCTTGTTGGACAACAGCAAGCCCAACGCGGACAAGCTCGAAGAGCGCTTCGCCGAGCTGCTTAAAGAGCGGCTTGGCGTCGCCAAGGTGATCGCGCGGCGCAAAATCACGGCGCAAGCGGGAGCACCGAAGGAATTTCTGGATGAGCTGGCGGCTCAGGCGGACTTCGTCCTGAGCGGCCTGGGCGATTGAGGGTCGTGCACGTCGTGGAGTGTCCACGACTCGATCGAGATCCAAAAGCGCGGCAGGTTGGCCGTGACCGTGATCACCCATGCCTTTGATGCGTTGGCCAAATCCGAAAAGGAAGCCTTCGGCGCGCCGGATCATCCGGTCCTCGTAGTCCAGCATCCCATCGGCACCGTGAAGCTCGATGACGTGAACAAGCGAGCGGAGGCGGCGTTCGACAAACTCGTTGAAATCTTGGTCGAACCTGAGCGGAAGAAAGCGGCATTGGCCTAGACGAGACTGTTCAAGGTTCAACGTGGAGAAGAGATTAGGAATCGCGGCTCGGCCGGCATTTCGGTGAAAGGCGTCAGATGAAGAATATGCCTACGTTGCAGGCGGAAAGAATCGAAGTCGGTGACGATCTATGGGCAGCGCAGGCATATTTCGAAGAGAAAGGGTGGTCGGACGGTTTGCCGATTATTCCACCCACCGAAGAGCGCGTGACGCGGATGCTCGCGGCAACCAGGCGAAATCAGCAGGATGTTATCGGCACGGTGCCGCCGCGCTGGGCGCCGGCCACCGTCGAAAAGATTGCCATCAACGCCGTTATGGCGGGATGCAAGCCGGAATATATGCCGGTGCTGGTGGCGGCGGTGGAAGCGATCACCGATCCGAAACTGAATCTTTACTCGCTCCAGGCCACAACCGGCGGTCCCGCGGTGATGCTGATCGTCAACGGTCCGATTCGCAAAGAGCTCAGTATCAACGGCGGTTCCAATGCTCTCGGCGAAGGCTTTCGCGCCAACGCTACCATCGGCCGCTGTGCCCGTCTGATCCAGCGCAATATCGGCGGCTCCTATCCAGGCACCACGTGCAAAGCGACCCTGGGTTGGCCGGGCAAGTATTCGCTTTGCGTCGGCGAGAACGAAGAAGCGAGCCCGTGGGCGCCGCTTCACGTCGAGCGCGGCTTCAAGGCGGATCAAAGCACGGTGACCGCTATCAGCGCGGATGCCTCCATCCGGGCGTCGGACCTGGACAGCACCAAGGCTGTGGGCATTCTGACTAATTTTGCCCAGCGCATGGC
>Ga0184632_10000809_pt1 | contig 12583 bp, 16 predicted proteins | sample PLM31_50_b1_FD_133153 | JGI IMG/M metagenome (GOLD analysis project Ga0184632, IMG submission 133153) | Groundwater sediment microbial communities from an aquifer in East River, Colorado, USA - PLM3-1_50_b1 | ecosystem: Environmental > Terrestrial > Soil > Riparian zone | place: USA: East... | reverse complement strand
AAGCCAGGACTCTGCGACCTCCAAGAAATTCGAGGACTGTCGATAATTGCCCAAATAATCGTGGGTCCGCGCCAAGTAAAAATAAATGTACGGCTGATATGAAGTGTAATCGAGAGCGAGCGCTTTTTCAAAATGAACCAACGCTTTTTCGTACTCACCTGAGCCCAAGAGCTGCCTTCCTTTCTCGGCAAGGCGCAAAGCGACGGCACCCCGGCCTGGAGTTGCAGCAGACATTTTGGCGCCGAAGGATTCATGCGGCAGCAAGGGCGGCGATTCTATTATTTTTGTCCTTGGTGCGATGGGGCTCTCACTCTCGGCCTGAGGCGGGTTTTCTTTTCGCGCGCGCTCCCTGCCGAAGGTTTTGTCTAACAGAGCATTATCAAGGACCACGACATTCCCTGGGGCGTTAGGAGAAATTGCCGACGCTTCGTCAGAGCGGGCTGAAGTTAAAAGCTCAAATAAGATTAGGCCGACGAGGCACAATAAGACCTTCCTGGCTGCTTTTTCAAGGAATTCTGCAGGGTACCGGTCCTGTGGGGTTGCCATCGGATTTGTGCTCGACTTCGCCCGACAGCGGATCGACGAACCGTCGCAACCCTCGATCTTCTACGGTTAATAAGACGCGGGCACGGCGTGCGATCGGCTAACTTTCTTACGAACACCGCAGAATTTATTCAACGCAAGGAAGATACCAACGGGGGCTCGTTCCACCATCGCATTGAATTCAAAGAGCTTGCTACGCGACGCCATCTCGAAGAGCATCTAGTTGAGGGGGATTTCTCTGGCGGGCGTTCGGATTTTTTCCTCCGGTCGGCTAGCCGGCGGGAAGCGTTCGCCACTCGCCAAAAACCAACAAGGGAGAGCTTATCTCTGCTATTGTCGCTTGCCGCGTCCTTCATCGGAGGCAAGCTTCTCACCACGAAGGGCACGCTAGACAGAACGTTCAAAAAGTTCAAACCGTTCAAGTCGTTCAAAACGCTCGCCGGCTTGTTCGACGGATTGAACGATTTGAACGGCTTGAACTACTTAAACGCGACGCGAGCGGCTCAGCCACGCTAAGTTTTTCGGTTAAGCCTTTAGCGTCACATATATTCAGGCGCGGAGCGTACCGGACTGGACTACCGCATAGTAAGCGCATCGTCCGGCGCTTGAGCGCTTCCCGCATCGGCCGCCGGTGTCGAAGCCGCAGCAGCATTCGGCGTCGAGACTACACCATCGCGATAGACCATGATCTCCACCCGGCGATTCATCGCCCGGCCCTGCGGCGTATTGTTGTCCGTCACCGGATTGCTCTTTCCGTAGGAAACCGTGGCGAGGCGCAGCGGATCGATATTTTTCTGGGTGACCAAGTAGCGCGCAACGCTTTCGGCGCGCCTGCGGCCCAGCTCGTAGTTATACTCTTCCGATCCCACGCTGTCGGTGTGGCCGGCGACAAGAAAGATTGCGCCTTCGGCGCCGGCCAGATCGCCTTTGAGGTCGCTTAGAAAGCCATCGATTTCCTTTTTGGTCGCCGCGGGAATGGTTGCATTGTTTACGGCGAACGTTGCGCCTTCTCGAAGATCGATCACCAACTTCCGCTCAAGCCGCAGATTCCCCAACCCGTTTAGGGCTTTTTCCGCCTTCGAGTCGGTCTGGCCCAACCGCCCATCGATCTGGCCGACTCTTCCTTCTATCTCGGCGGCTTTTCCTTCGGCACCGGCGAGCCGATTGCCGATGGCGCCGACCTGACTTTCCGCCTGGTTGAGCCGGTTTTCGCTCTGGGCCACCCGAGCCGACATCGGGTCCATCTGCTCTTTCACCCAGTCGCGGGTGGCCACGCACCCTTGAGCGAGGAAAAACGGACCGGCAATCAACAATGCGCCAAAAATTGAAATCTGACGATCTTCCATAAGCACCCCTCTTTTTAGTAATTGACCGAACAACGATGATCTCCTCTCAGCACTCAACCTTCATTGTTCTATGAGACCCAAATCTGCATACAGTCCGCGCGTTTTCGGAGCGCAGGTATAACCAGCGCGCGACATCGCGGCGCCCGAAATATCCCGGCCACGAAGCCGTCGCGCCTCCTCCCATGGGGTGATCAGGCACTTACTTTCAGCTGGTTTTCTACCCTCTCAACCCCTTCCGTTTCCTGCGCCACTCGCTCGGCCTCGGACTTTTCCTCGGCTGTGCTGACCTTTCCTCGCAGTGTAACCACGTTCCTGACCACATCGACGTTTATGTCGCGGGCCGGCGTATCGGCAGTGCCGACAAGCTTGGCTACGATCTTTGCGTGGATCCAAGCGTCTTCGACCCGCTTGCTTACCTGATCGCCCACTTGTTTCGCTTTTTCCCATTCTTCCTTAGCGAGGTCCTCGGTGAAATCCTTGCGCGCGATCTCGCGCGGCTTCACGTCGATCAGGTCGTTCACCGTGAGGCCGGAATGCGCGCTCTTGGCAAGCTCGACGGCTTTGCTGCGTAGCGCTTCCGACTCCACCGCTCCGGACAGCGTTGCTTCTTTTTTCTTGGCGTCAGCGATGATGCTTAGATCGGCGGCTTTAAGTTGCTCATCACCGTTGATCTTAGCCTTGATGTGGTTCTCCAGATCAGAGTTGCTTAACGCAGCTTTAGACTCGACCCTGCCGCTTTCGTCACCGCCGCGCTCGCAGCCCATAAAGCCCATTGTCAAAACCAGTGCAATCACCGTTACCAATAATGACCTATTCATTTGCCCTCCTGGCACACCCCATACACAAGCCACGTGCCGCGCGCCGTGTGATGAAGCTATGCCGCTGATCTTCTTGAATTTCTATTTACTTGGCCGGGACACCACGAGTTTTTTTTCAGGTGATTTTCATACAAAAAAAGAGGTTATTTTCCTGCAAATGGAGAGCGCCAAATAGGCCCACTCATCATAGCCCAGATCTCGCCTGAATCAGCGGTTGAGTCCCGTTATTGTTGATCTTGAACCGCTGCGGCCGCGGTCCACCGCGCTACGTCTTCCGGCGTCATGGCCCCCGTCGTCGGCTGGAGCCGCGCGTCATTGTATCCCCAACGCTCGATGTCATCGAGATACTGCTCCCGGGAAAGGAGCGTGCCTTGACACAGCCCTGCGCCTTCGTCGCGGCCGCCCTCCTCTTTGAGTCTTCTTGACAGCTCTTCTATTATCCAGTCGGGTATCAACGACCGTTCGCCAGGATAGACAAATCCGAACAGAATCAGGTGGCTCAGGAGTATCCGCCAGTGCGTGTCGAACCGTTTGAGCAACCGCTGCCAATCCATACCCGGCGCACAGCAGCGGAGCAAGTGTGCGATATCCGCGCCGTCATACCGCTCGCGTTCCATGACGAAAGACTTTGACCAGATCGTCTCTTCGGGCGGGCAGAATTTCACCGGCCTGCCGAAAACTTCGCCTTCGAGGGCGTGCTCGAACCAGATATCGTCAACCCGGCAGATGCCGTTTCCGGAGCTGAAGATCATATCGACGAAGAAATTTCCGCTGAATACCTTTCCCAGCCAATGCGAAAAAGCAATCTCCGTTTGATAACCGGCGCTCGCGAGCACGTCGATAGCGCGGTTAAAATCTCTTCCGCGAACGAAGACGTCAAGATCCTTCGTGTCACGATGAATTTCCAAGCAGCGCCGCAACATGTATCCGCCGCCGATAAGAAATGGAATTTTTTGCCGGTCTAGGATTTGAAGCACCCTGCGGTAAAACGCGTCACCGTTGGGCTTTGCTGACGGGCAAATTCCTGTACCATCGGCGTTCCTGCGCATTTCAGGCTCCGGTTAGCTCGATGATGCGAAACGGCATGTGGTCTGGAAGAGAGTGCTGCAGGAGTTTCATGGCAACGTTGTAGACCGGCACGTGGTTTTTTGTGCGTCCCTCCATACTGCCATGATGCGCGTGGCCGTGAAACACCGCGGTCACCGAGTAGCGATTGAGCGGCTCTTCAAGGCTGCTGGACCCCAAAAAGGGAAAAATCGCAGCAGGCTCACCCCTCACAGTGGCTTCGATGGGCGAGTAATGGAGTAGCGCTATGCGCTGGCTCGTTCGCAGCTTCGCCAAGGCCGATTCTAACTTGAGAGCTTCATCAATGGCCTCGTGAACGAAGCGTTTGACGCTCTCCTCGCCCCAAGGCTTCAGTGCCTGCTCGCCGAAACCTCCGCCGAATCCCTTCACGCCGGCAAAGCCGACTCCCTCGATCTCACAGGCATCGCCGTCAAGAACCGTGGTGCCGGCGTCCGATAGAATGCGCCTGACTTCATCCTGCTTGCCGGACTCGAACTCGTGATTGCCGAGCACCGCGATGACGGGAATCTTTACGCTGCTCAATTCTTTGGCGAACATAGCCGCTTCCTCCGGCAAGCCGTAATCAACAAGGTCGCCGCACAACAAAAGGACATCAGCCTTCTGGCCGATCTCCGAGAAAACCGGTTGCAAATTCTCGCGGGAGGATTTGCTAAAGTGGAGGTCACCCATCGCAGCTAAGCGCATATTCCTTCCATGTCATCAGAATCAATATGCCGGCGATCGAAGCACAGCGGCTGTAAACTAATTTGGATTGTCATCACTAACCTCTGCGTTTAGTCAGGTAACCTGAAAGCTAAGGATCTGACCTCCGGCAGAAAAGACCGCGAAGGCTACGGGGCGGCGCAACGCGCATGGCTCGGCGCCGCAGTCCACTGGATAAATAACCAGAGCCGTCAGTTCCTGATCGGCGTTGTAATACAGGGCTCCGATATGACGGGTTTCGATCTGACCGACGGCTCCAGGCACATAGACAAAGCCTTGGAGAAAATCCCACGGCCCCTCAGTACTGGAATTGAGCGAGGGTGTGATCATAAGCATTATGGAGAAAATTATCGACGCGAGACCGAGCTTGACTAAACCGGTGCTCATCGTTGGCACCTCTAGGCTGCTGCCGTGTGCTTCTTAAAAGAAATTTGCACGGCGACAACCTTGTTTGCATATCCCAAGGGAATCTTTTCTTTCGCGTCCAACTTGATTCTGATTCGCGTCGGTCCGGAATTATACGCAGCCAGAGCGAAAGGCAAATGGTTGAACATCTTTTTGAGGTAGCTCAAATAGGCTACTCCAATCTTGATATTGAGAATCGGATCCCTGAGGTTTTTTTTACTTTTCCATTCCGGTATCTCTCCTTCGTCTACCAATTCGTCGACGACAATCGGCCGAATTTGCATCAACCCCAGCGCCCCTTGAGGGGATTCGGCTCTGTGGTCAAAGCGGCTTTCGACCTTCATCACTGCGAGGACTAACATCGGATCGAGAGAGCGCTTTGCGCTCTCCTCTACGACGCTCTCGGTTACGTTCCATAGGGAAGCCTCGCTGAGTTTCACGTCATGGGACTTAAGCACTGAATAGGTATTTATCCGCTCACGAGTTTTTCTCGCGATAGCGTCGTCGATTTTGTGCATGACAAGCGCTTCTCCTGCTCGCGAAGTTTCTGTTGGATTCGCCAGCAACAGAAGGAGTGACAACAACCTTAAAAACAGCCCATGTCTATGAGTCCGACGAAAACTGGAATGTTGCGCCATATGAAGTGTCTCGCTTGTTGGTGTCGGTCGTTTTCACTTGAGATCCGCCGCATCGTTCATCAGGTGGAATCGAAATAGTGGAATGAGCAACCCACATGCCAACGGCTGACTTCTCGATTCCAAAAGAGTTTGTTTTGATGAGGCTTGAGGAAAGCCCGGCTCGAAGGCCTTTTCACCTACAACTCGTCAGGTGAATTGGCGAGTCATGGAGGAGTGTGTAGAGCCAAAGCCCCTCGGAGATGATCATCATGAGCGACATGGCCATGCTGCCGATCACAAAGATGATTATATGGCAGGCCAACGACATAGCCATAAGTGCTCGCGCAGCCAAGCGGCATTGGGTCCGCTTGGCTGCGCGAGATTGGGGGCGTCTGCGCTAATCAATTATGGAGTCAACCCTGGAGGGCGGGATTCAACGGACTTCTAGTCCCCATCGCGAGAGCTAGTTCCGATCTCGGTGCACATCTGCTGTTCGAGTTGTTTTAGCTCCTTGTCGTTAGGATCGACGGGCGCGCCGTAACGATCGACCAGCACCGCACCGCATTTCTGATCAATGAACGCATACTGCGTGCGAACATACCCAGGAAGACCTGTTTCTTCCGTGTCAAGGATCACGATTGAGCCGTTTGGATGAGCGGAAGTATCAATTTCCTTCATCGCTTCAACCACGCCACGGCTCTGCGCCGAACTTGACGCCAGCAATGAAATTGCCAGCACAATAGAGAAAACTAAACCAACTTTTTTCGCGTACATATATTTTCCTCCTTTTGAATATGAGCCCTCCAGACGTTGCCCGATCTAAAACAGCACTTCAAACAAGCCGGCGACGGCGCGAAAAGGCAGTGCCAGCACGTCGCCCACAATATTAACCGAACTGCTCAAGACCCCACCCGAATTCTCTTCAGTCTTTGTCGTTTCTGATTTCTCCGTTGTCCGCTTCTCGATAATCACCGGCTCGGGCCGATACTGACCTTGTTCTGCGGGGTACTGTACCGTTTCCTTTCTCACAGTTTCAGTACTGCTTTGGGTGGCACACCCCCCTGAAACAGCCGTTGCAAAAAGCATTATAACGAAACACTGAGTGACCTTGTGCATGATCGTCTCCCTTCTCTTAAAGATTATCTTATGATCTGCTCAAAGCCGGCCACTGACACCACGGTTTCAAATTGGCCGGCGGCAGCATCCGGCGTCGATGGAGATGACGGTCGTCCGAGCGTGAAGGGTGCGCTCCCGCCCGGCGGGATCTCTCTTTCCACCTTGTAGAAGACCGCCATTCCGGGATTATTTTCCCCGGGCCGGAACTCGTTCATCCAGTGCCACCGGTGTTGAACGAGCAACTCCACGTCGCGTAACGGCCACGGTGAAGTATTTTCAATTTCGCCGGCGACAGTCTCATTCTGCACTGTTACGTTAAGGAGCCTGACGCTTTGAAGCGCCTGCTCCGGGGACATAACCATTTCCGCGCTGCTAAATGCCGGTACCATCGACATTGACATCAATGCACATCCGACGATAAGACTTCGATTCAGCATCTGTTTCTCCTTATCGTTGCGTTCGCGCCGGAGTTTAAAAAATCCTTTCGAGCATCACTCAGTTGTTTTTAGTACTCCCGCTGCTGCCGACGCAGCCTTTCAGTTTCTTGGCGTTGCCGATCAATCTCGGCTTGGTTTCTGCGAATCTGCTCATCCTGCCGATAGTTTTGGTTTTCCTGACCCTGCAGTTGGTCGCCGACGAGCGCGCCTGCGCCTAACCCCAGCCCGCCGCCGATGGCCGCTCCGGCACCGGGATGACCGACTGCGGAACCGACGAGACCTCCGACCGCAGCACCACCGAGCGCGCCGATGCCGGCGCCCTTTTCACGGGTCGTCAGCGACCCACCGGCGCATCCAGCGCCGATCACCCCAACGACGACAACGAGCAATGCCATTTGTTTGAGCCCTGAAAGGTTTCGATTCATAACAATCCCTCCTGTTGTTTAGAGCAACTGATCGCTCTCTATAATATTTCTACCCAAGGTGTTTATTCTCCCTTGGGCATGTCCTAAACATATCGCTGAAGCAAAACTAACAAGTTTTAAACGCAACGGGCGTGCCAAAGATTAACCCTCTTAATTTAAAGAGGTATTGTCAGTGCGGAACTTTAAGACCAATCCGCTTGTAAGGCATTCTACCGACAAAGTTGGAGGCTGAATCGAACTGCTATCAAACGGCAAATTTGCCTTTTTTGCCGCCGTGGATATCGCAGTCCTTGTCAGATCTCGTGGAATAGATAGGGTTGTAGAAGTTTGAGCGATTGCTCGTAGGATTCGGGCTCGAGATACCAGAGCGCGGCGGCGGTGCTGCTCAGAAGAGAGTTCCCGTCTTGTGGAGTAAAACACATGCCGACGACCTCTCGGTCTCCTTTCATGGCCAGACTCTGCGTCACAATGACCGTCTGGTTAAGGATGCGACCGAAATGGCCATGGTCCCGCCCGAAAGAAAAAACCGAGGCCGAGGACTTTTTGTTGGTAAGAGCAATTCGCGGGTTGGCCCTTAGTCTGCGCATCACCTCGTCCAAAGTTACGCCTCGACGCAACGCCAAGCCGAAAAAGATCGTATGCATGTATTGAGAGTTGATCTTCAGAGCCGACGAAAAGATATCCAGATCAAGGCCAAGCGTCTTAAAGAGAAAGTGCGCGTCTCTCCCCTGATGCGTGCCGAACCGAGCGTCGTCGTGTCTGTCCACCTCTGGGGCGGGGATGAAATTTCCTTCTTGGCTGATGTCGTCGGCGCGACGCATACAGACGAATCGCGCTTCTCGGAGATTGTTTTCCTTCTCCGGACCTAAAGCGATCGTATCGATGAGCGCCGCCAGATTGTGGGTATTACAGCTCACCACCTGGATGAACCGGTCTTTCTCTCTGTCCAGCGCCGTATCGTTAATGCCACGGGCATACATTTTGCCAAAGCCAAACTCGCTGCCTTGGGCAATGAAGCCCCGGCCGTTGTTGGCGTAGCGATTGTAACGCTCCTGTTTGTTTTCGTTTCCTGCCGGAGTGCAGTCGATGACGACGCTGGCCCTGTCGATTGCCTCGTTACTTTCAAAGGATGGTTCCATGCCCATTTGTTTGAAAGCCGACCAATGCTTCCTATCCACACAGAGTCTTGCACCGTTTTGACTTAGCACGTTGACCTTCGACCGGTCCGTCAACAGAGCGGTGCGTTTATGGAAAGTGACCTCGTCGATGCCAAACCGCTCGCGAAAATTGGCCAGCAGGCCGATCAGAGGTTCCCCGATAGTCCCGGTTCCCACGACGTGCACGATCTTTTTTTGCATGCGCTTGCTCCTATAATCACCGGCGATTTGCAAATGCCCCCGCCCATCACCCTGATATTGAGGACACAATCTATTTTGGGCGTCACGTAGGTCGCGCTAGCCCAACTCCGGCGAGGAAATGGATCCCCGCCTTCTTGCTGGCAGCGAATTTCCCCGTTCATAATTTTTCCCGACGGAAGCAGGTCTGAAACGTTAGTCGCCCGGGAAGCACCGCGAGCGGCACGAATCTCTAGCTCGCTGCCCGTCGTTCTTCCTCAATGAGCTTCATGGCTTTGGCATGCAGTTTTTCGTCGGCGTTCACAGCTTTGAATATTCGGTAAAGGGCGTCCGGCTTGAGCCCCTGTTTCTCCAGGGCCTCATCTATCTTGATGAGGGCCTCGTGCTGGGCTTTGGTCTCTTCTTGACGATTGCCGACGTCGTCTAGAGAATTCTCATAAGCCGAGCGGATCTTATGAAATTCCACGTAGGCCTTGGCAAAGGCCTTGAGTTCCTTGTCGCTGATCTCCGACTGCTGGCTGGGCTGTTGATCCCGCGCTTTATCTTGGGCATGGATGACTATTGAGGGCGATGCAACTAATGCAACTAACCCACTGATAATCATTACAAACACGGCGTCGTATAGCGAAGCAAACTTCTTCACTGGGAACCTCCTTAGTGGTAGTGCTGATCAAGACTCGCCGCCCTATTTTTTATCCTTTTTCCCGGGCGCATCGAACTGCTTCGCCGTCATTCTGCGCACCAGCTCTTCGTAGGATGATTGGGCGATAACCCGGTTGAATTGAGACCGGTAATTGCCGACGAGACTGATATTCTCAACCACCACGTCGTATACCTTCCAATCCCCGGTAGCCTGATGGAGCTTGTAGTCGACGGAAACTTCCTCCCCTTTTCCCGTAACGATCTTGGTATTGACTTCCGCGAAGTTTTTGTCCTGGGCTTCCTTGCCGATAACGATTTTTTCACCGTTGTAGGATTCAATGATGTCTACGTAGGCCCCTTCTAAGACTTCCGTGAAAAGCTCCACGAATTTCCGCTGTTCTTCGGCGCTCACCTTCTGCCATTGCGCTCCGAGAGACCGTTTGGCCATCTCGGAAAAATCGAATCGCGGGTAGATGGTCTGCTTCAATAGTTCGGTGCGCTCTTTCTTTTTGGACTCCGATTTTAATTGCGGGTCCCGAAGAATCGTTAGGACCTTCTCGGCGGTGGACCGGACATTATCGGCGGGAATACCTGCCGGCGCCGCAGCGGCGAAAAAGAAATACAGGACTCCAACCAGAGGAGCCCAGCGATTCGCTAAATATTTATGGTTCATTTCATCCCTCCATGATTCATGCTCGCACCTACGCTTTAGTTGCGGAAATCGAACAGTTCTCAGGGAGAATTGCGTTCAATTCCAAACGTTCTTATGAGCAAATGAGGTGCCACCGGCTCAGGGCCGGGCGATGAGCTTGAATTTAGAGAGGATTTGCAGTTGCCGGATGGTCCGCTCGGGGAGTTTTGTTAGGATTTTTCATACCGCTGCGCAGGGATTTTTCGTTTTTGTTTCCTTAATCTATCGCCGCTGTCCGTCGGTTTTTCCCCCTAAGAGCTTTTGAAAAATGCTTTCCCCTTCGGGTACTTTCTTCTCCCGCTCCCAGACCTGGAGCAGGTAACTCTTTTCCTTCTCGAACACCTCGGCCTGTTGCTCGACCAGCTTTTCGGCTTCGAGGCTTTTCATCTCGGCGGTTTGGTTCACGAAGGAAGCAACCCTGCCGTAGTAGAGCGGGCTGATCACGTCGATCAGCCGGGCTCGATCCGTCGGCCAGTGATGGAAGGTGGCCGCCACTTCGTAAAGAATCTTTGCCCAGGAGTCCACCGGCATAAGGAAATCCTTCGTTTCGGCATCAGCCAATTTGTGCAACGCTTCATAGCAATCAGGACTGAGCAGCTCCTTCCACAATGTGCCGAAATGCTGAAAGCCCTGTTTGTAGTTGTACAACAGCAGATCCAGATTGATCTCAATCGCTTCTGGCTCAACCAATTCCGTTTGGCCAAAGGTCTCCACCGCCTCGCTTTCATGAACTGATTTCCAATTACCGGCATGTTGCTCCATCAGGGTGAACAGGGTCCAAACCACTTGACGAAACATCGGCCCCAGAGAGGCGCCGGGGTCTTTAGGATCATGAACCTTGACGCCGAGGTTCGATTGACATACGCGAAAACCCTGGGTAATCGCGGTCGTCGTCATCCAAATATCAATACCGAAGCGAGCCACATCCGTCATCCAAACGTTTTGTTTGAGATAAGCGCTGATGGTCTCTCTCGAAATGCCGAAGTCTCCGCCGATGGGTTGGCGAATTCTCTTCCCGTAAAGCGCCCTCGTCAAGTTATAAACCACGTGATTGGTAATGGTCCCGTCGTACTTGTAACGGGAATAGACTGGCGCAACAAACTCATAATCCTTTTCGAGCACCGGCTCCAGAAGGTACTTGATCCAGTCCGGAGTGATACTCCTCAGGTCTGCATCCACCACTGCGCACGCCCGCGCCCCAAGTCTCTCGGCTGCTTCAAAGATGGCCCGCAGGGCTGTCCCCTTGCCGGCAATCCCCCGGTAGATAAAGACGACCTTCTCTTGCCAGGGCATGATCTCTTCTACCCGCACGACCTCCCGCGTGTCATCGGTGGAGCCTCCGTCGGAGATAAGAATCGCGGATCTCGCTGACTTGTAATGTTTGGCGAGCCCCTTACTGACTTGCTTCAGTACGTTGACGATGGTGGCCTCGTTGTTATAGCAAGGGATTCCGACAACAATGTCCGCCGCTTCGATCTGTTCGATCCGCTTCGCCAGATAGGGTCGAAACGCAGTATCGTACTCCATGTTTATTCCCTCAGCGACTTCCGGTGCGTCACAAATGATTCTTACACAACCCTGTCAAAATTCCACGATGTGATTTTCCCGATGTTTCAAGCCATGCAGAACCAGCAGCCAGTTCTTTAAATAGTGAGCCATAAGAAAATTTTGTTTGACCAGTTCTCGGCCTACTCGACCCATTCTACTCCTCAGTTCTGAGTCGGCCAATAGCTGCCGAATACGGAACGCCGCCCCTTGCGGGCTTTCAACTAGAAACCCATTGACCCCGTCGATAATTTGTCGGCGGATACCGCCGACCGCTCCACCGACCACCGGCTTGCCTTTCCACATCGCCTCGGTCACGGTCAACCCGAATCCTTCGCGCACTGATTTTTGCACGACGACGGTTGCAGCGCGCTGCAGCGCGTTGATTTCCGCATGACTGTCAGGGGGGAGGTAAAGGACGTGAATGTCGGCGACCCTTTCGGCCCTGCTAAGTACCTCCTGATAGTAAGTCTCCGCCTGCGGATCATCAGAAGCCCCTCCTCCAGCTAGAACAAGCTGGCAATCAAAGGACTTCTTCACGATCTCATAGGCCTCAATTACCCCGATGGGATCTTTGAGACGATCAAAACGAGAAACCTGAATTACCATCGGCTTTAAACTCGATAGGCCGAGATCGGAAAGTTTCTTCGTCACCTCGTCATCGGCCATTTCGCGATTCTTTTCGCTAAACGGATCGATAGCCGGCGGGATAATATATTGGGGGATGGAGAGATCCTTGGCGTACTCTGGTACGTGGAAGATCGCGCCATCGGCCCTTTCAACTAGAGAGCGCAGCAGATTCCAAACCCGCCGGTCTGCCTCGGTAAGATCGATATGACATCTCCAGATCCATTT